>Ga0268264_10006076_pt1 | contig 10201 bp, 11 predicted proteins | sample KBSSwiS32_FD_190357 | JGI IMG/M metagenome (GOLD analysis project Ga0268264, IMG submission 190357) | Switchgrass rhizosphere microbial communities from Kellogg Biological Station, Michigan, USA - KBS Switchgrass S3-2 (SPAdes) (version 2) | ecosystem: Host-associated > Plants > Roots >... | reverse complement strand
CCGGTCCTGTAAGTCCGCGACCTGCCGTGTGGAATCGCGCGGCATTCGGGATCGTTTCCGCCCGCACCTGAAACGCCACATCGCCCGTATCTTGGCCGAGGCTCATCGCCACGCCGACGCCGTAGTACGCCAGATGTTGTAGCTGATCGACAAGAGCGTCCCGGGTCACTGCCAGGTGCTTGTGCATGTCGACGATCGCGGGCATGACGGTCTTGCCAGTCAGATCTACATGAGCCGCGCCCGCGGGAACCTTGAGCTGTCCTTTTCGGCCGACCGCCGTGAACCGGCCGTTTGCAACAATGAATGCAGCGTCCGCGACGGGTGCGCTGCCGTCTCCGACAATGAGCCGTGCCCCTTCGAACACCGTCACGCGTGTCGGCTGCTGTGCCTCGACAACTAGCGGCGCTAGCCAGCCCGTCGCCAAGAAGAGAGCGCTCGAAAAAAACGCGATTCTCGGCGATTTCCAATCTACACGGTGCATAGTAACCCTCCCGATACTGGAATTGCGCTTATATCGGAGCAAGTATACACCTCGTAAGAGAGCTTGGCAGCCTGCGTCTGCGTCCTAAATTTCACTGAGATCTAACTGGGTAGTGCCGAAATGGAGTAGCGGAGACTTCCGTTATTCGACATCAGCCGGTTATCAACGTAGAGGTTCTGCCTCTTTCGTCTTGGAGTTTTGAGTCGAGGCGCTCTCTAAGGCGCACCGGTAGCAGAGGCGCGTCGTTCCCAGAATTCCACCAAAACGCCTCCGGAAACAGGCGCGGCGAGTGTTATCTGCTAGCCGGAGATGCAGGCGACGGCATGGTCCGGCGGCCATTAACGATCGGCGGCAGGCCCTTCACCTCGTACCAGGTCTCGGTGATGTAGCGCCTGATGCTGCTGGGATCATCGCCCGCCGTGTTAGCGTCATAAGGCGCCGTCAAGTTGGCGGCCAGTACCTCGTCGAGTGTTTTGCCCTGATCTACCAGATTTTTTACCTTTGCCAGGATATCGATCAGCATGGCGCGATAGGGTAGGAGATCTTTTTTGTGGATCAGGGTGCCATGGCCGGGAACCAGCACGGTATTTTCGTCAGAGAGCGATCCCATCATGTCGACGGCTTCCACCATGCCGTTGATCGAGCCGCCATTAGCCTGATCGGCAAAGGGATAACCGAAGTTCCGATAGAAATCCTCGATATAGATCACGTTTGCTTTTTCAAATTTAATGATGGTATCAGCGCCCAGATGCGAGGGCATCATCGGAATAAAATCCACCGTTTCGCCATTCATGTGGATGGTAACGGCAGGCCTGCCCTTGCTGGATGGGTCGTACTTGTAGGTGACCATCGGCAATGCCATGGGACCGGAGGTCGCATCGGCTGGGCTCCCGGCCGGCATCATTTCCCGGCGCAGATCTTCCTGTCCGAACAGAACCGCGCCCTGCTTCTGAACGAGAGCCATGCCGCCGCTGTGATCGGGATGAGCGTGGCTGGTGACCAGAATCCTGATCGGCTCCTTCGACAGAGTGCGAACGGTATCTATCGTCTTCTGGGTCAGCTCTTCGTCCTGAGAATCGACCATCAGGACGCCATCCGGTCCATAGAGCGCCACGACGCGGCCGCCAGCGGCATCAGGGTGAGTGGTGTCTAGCTTGGGTGAACCATGCAGGATAGCGAGATTGTTGCCGTATTTGGTTTCAACGGTGATCTCGATCTTGTCCCATTGCGCGAAACTGCGGGGGCCTGTGGCGCGGGCTGGACCGTTAGCTTGTGCGAGAGCCATCGCGGGTATCAGCGTCACCACGGCGATCCCTCCGATTAATAATGACTGAATCTTCATCTGTCTCTCCTTCCCGCCTACTGCTATTTTCCCGCGTCGAGCAAACGGACTTATAACAATGTCTCACGCGTTCTCGCGCTTTGCAGGGAAGTGCACAGACATTGATGATGTTCCATTTGACCATCGTCATCGCCGATGCGTCCTTTGCGACGTTGCCTGGAAGGTTCGGGCCAGCTCCCTGATCGGAGCGTGAGATTCTCAGGGGAAAAGCCGTAGGAAGAATCGCGGGACAGTCTGCCAGGTCTCATCGCAAGTGTTTAGTCTTGCGGCGTTTGTTGTAGCATCGTGCGGGTGAACAGCCTTGGTGCGAATCACGTCCAGGTTCCGAACAATCTTCGCGACGCACCTAGTAACATCCACCTTATTCCGGCTTAGGGGGCTCCGCGAAATCTACTAAGACTTACCCCCGATTGTTGAAACGCTCGGCCCTAGCCTACTCTCTTACAAAGTACTGTTTTGTACACAAACTTTTTTACATACGGGGAGAGGACTTCTTTGATCACTTTAAATGTCAATGGCCAAAACCTTACGGCCAACGTAAACGATGGCAACACGCCACTGCTCTGGGTTTTGCGAGACGTGCTTGGGCTCACCGGGACTAAGTATGGTTGCGGGATTGAGGTCTGTGGGGCGTGCACGGTCGTCATTGACGGCCAGCCTGAACACTCCTGCGTTTTCGATGTTTCTTCGGCGGTGGGAAAACAGATCCTCACCATCGAAGGGCTTTCGGCGCCGGGCACGCAGAATCATCCGGTGCAGCAGGCCTGGATCAAAAACCAGGTGCCGCAGTGCGGGTATTGCCAGCCGGGAATGATTATGTCGTGTGTGGGCGCGATCAATGCCGGGCATCACGGCTCGGAGATCCTTTCAGAAGTGCAAAACCTGTGCGTGTGCGGCACCTATCAGCGAGTGCGCGACGCGATCACCACCTCCAACCTTTAGAGATCAAAGAGGACGAATACATCATGGCAATCGATACACGCAATACCCTTGTGCAAAAAGGAGAGAAGAAGCATCAGATAGGCCGTCGGGGCTTCCTGGCGACGGCGTTGGGCGGGCTTTCCGTGGCCTTTGTAATGCCTGACGCGGGCCGCATGTTTGGACTCAAAGGGGCCACGATCACGCCGACGCAACTGGCGAACGCCTACATCCACATTGGAACCAATGGCAGCATCACTTTAATGTTTGGCGGCTCGGAGATGGGGCAAGGCATCAAGACGGGCCTCGCGCAGATTCTTGCCGAGGAACTGATGGTGGATTGGAACCAGGTCACAGTTCAGCAATCGCTGGTCGACCCCACGGTTACGTATATTACGGGTGGCAGTGGTGCGGTTTCCGGCCGCTACACGAATCTACGCACAGCCGGCGCAGCGGCGCGCGAGATGCTGATCCAGGCAGCCATGGGGATCACCGGTGACAGCACACGCGCCAACTACACGGCGGCGAGCGCGAAGGTGACCTACAGTGGACCGAATCCAGTGAGTCCGAAGTCGTGGAGTTATGGAGTGCTCTCCACGGCGGCGGCGGGACTGACGGCGCCCACCAATCCACCGTTAACCGATCCGGCCAATTTCCGGCTGATCGGCAAACCTATTCAACGCGTGGATATTCCGTCGAAGGTGGACGGCAGCGCAAAGTTCGGCATCGACACATGGTTCCCGGACATGGTATTTGCGGCGATCAAGCATTGCCCGACGATCGGCGGCGTGCTGGCGGCGACCCCTACCAAGCCTTCGGGTGCGATTGCCGTGGTGCCATGTAAGGCTTCCGACAACCGCGGCATCGTGGCGGCAGGCAGCGTGAATGCGGTGGCAGTCGTGGCGAGCAACACCTGGCTGGCGAAAAATCTTGCCAACTCGCTTTCTGTTAAATGGACGCTGCCGGCGTCAACGGCGAGCGTGGATTCAACGCAACTTTCCGCGCAGGCGGCAGCGCTGCTCAACAGCGGCGCGGCGCTTATTGCTGAACCTGCTGTGCCGGCTGGGTTCACGCCATCCTCTTACGCTCCCGTGATAGAGCCCGTGGTGAACTCCTCGCTCGGTACGCCCACGGTGGACGCCACCTACACGGTTCCGCATCTGGCGCACGCCACCATGGAAGTCTTGAATTGCTCGGTGCGGCTGACCTATGACTCGACGAAGACCACGGTCATCAAGTGCGAGATCTGGACGCCGACGCAGGCCGCCAACTGGGTGGCGGGCACCGCGGCGGCGCTAATCAACGCCGCCCAAGGCACACCGATAGCAGCGTCGAACGTGATTGTTAACACCACGTACCTAGGAGGCGGCCTAGGGCGCAAGATTGAGCAGGATTATGTTAGCCAGGCGATTCAAGTGGCGCTGGCCGTCAAGCAGCCGGTGAAACTGACGTGGACCCGCGAAGAAGATATGGGGCATGATAATTACCGGCCCATGGCAGCGGTGCGTGTGCAAGCCGCATTAAGCGGCAGTGCGATTACGGCGTGGTCGGTGCGCAACGTTTCGGGGGCGATCCTGGGGCAGCGTGGCTGGATGGCGCCGGGTTCGGTGGACGGCCAGGCGGTGGAAGGGGCCGTAAATCTGCCTTACAATCTGGGCACGTTCTTGACGGAATGGGTCCCGCTGCCGGCGGGAATCCCGATCGGCTTCTGGCGCTCCGTGGGATCTTCTATCAATACATTTGCCGTCGAGTGCACCATAGATGAGTTGGCACAGAAGGCCAACATGGATCCATTCGCCTTCCGCTACAACCTAATCTCAGACGCACGGCGCTTGGCGGTGTTGCAGGCGGCCGATAACATGAGCCTTTGGCGCAAGTCACTGCCGGCGGGACATTTCTGGGGCGTGGCCATGGCGGAGTGGAACGGGACCATCGTGTGCGAGGTGGCAGAGATCTCGCAGCCCACGACGACATCGTTGCGCGTGCATCGCGTGGCCTGCGCGGTCGACTGCGGCCAGGTGATCAATCCTAACCAAGCCGAGGCGCAGATGCAGGGCGGCATCGTACACGGCTTGAACGCGGCGATGTGGGGACAGATCACGTTCACGGCCGGCAAGGCGAATCAGAAGAACTTCAACAACTACCGCATGATTCGCATAGGGGAGATGCCGCAAATCACCGTGCAGCTTGTCAGCAGCAACAATCCTCCCAGCGGGTTGGGCGAGCCGGCTGTGCCGCCGATCGCACCAGCGCTGGCCAATGCCTATTCGCGGCTGAAGGGTTCGCGCGTGCGCACGCTTCCGTTCTTCCCAGGCGCCGTCATGGGTGGCCTCTAAACCCGAGGGCCACGGCGATGAATGAACTCGATGCGATTCTCGCTACCTGGAGGGCAGAGCCGCATGCCGCGTGCGGCGGAGTGTTAGCTACCGTGGTGCACGTCAGCGGTTCTGCCTACAGGCGCCCCGGCGCGCGCATGTTGATTCTGGCCGATGGCCGACGCGTCGGCACGGTCAGCGGAGGGTGTCTGGAAAACGATGTGTCGAAGAAAGCATGGTGGTTCACGGAAGGCGGCAAGCCGGCGGTGCGCGCCTACGACACTTCTTCGGATGACGATGCCGTCTGGGAATTCGGGCTGGGCTGCAACGGTGTGGTGCACGTGTTGTTTGAGCGAATCGAAAACCCGCAGACGCAAGAGTTGCTGCGTTTCCTGGACGCCAATCGCGCGGCGCGGCGCGGAGTGGTGGTCGCGACCGTTGTGGCTACAAGCGACGGCGCGCGGGCGCAAATCGGCCAGCGCCTGTTACTCGAAGCGGGAGGCGTGCGCGGCGGTTCGCTGCAGGGTTCACTGCTCGAAGCGGAACTTTTGACGCATACATCGGCGTGTTTCTTAGAGCAGAAGAGCTGCCTTGTGCATCAAGCCGACTGCGATGTCTTTGTCGAGTGGGTAGGCGCGCCAGTGCCGCTGGTGGTTTTGGGAGCCGGGCACGATGTGATTCCGCTGGTGAAATTCGCCAAAGAACTTGGGTGGCATGTAACGGTGGCCGATGGCCGTGCGAATTACGCTCAGGCTGGCCGGTTTCCGGAGGCGGACCGCATCGTGCTGTTGGGACGCGAAGACCTCTTAGCCGGTATCGAGATTACGCGTGAATCGATTGTTGTGCTGATGACGCATAACTACGCGATGGACGTGAAGCTGGTGGAGCGGATTTTGCCTGGGAAGCCGCGTTACCTAGGATTGCTCGGGCCCAAAGTGCGCGGTGAGAAGTTGCTTGCCGAAGCTGGGCAGCCGCTGCATGGCGTTGATGTCCATGCGCCGGTGGGACTCGACCTGGGCTCGGACACGCCGGAAGCGATTGCGCTTTCGATCATCGCTGAGATTCAAGCTTCGCTCCGCGGGCGCCAGGGCGGCATGCTGAAGTGGCGGGACGCTGCGATTCACCTACCGGCCGAGGAAACCGGTCGCCCGGCGGAGTTGGTTATGCCGATTTCGGAAAGCGCGGTTTGCGAACTGGTATGAAGTGCGGCCTGATTCTGCTGGCGGCGGGGAGTTCGACGCGCATGGGCGAACCCAAGCAACTCATGGACTACCACGGCAAGCCACTGTTGCGGCACGCCGTAGAGACGGCTCTCGCTTCCGTCTGCAGGCCGGTGATCGTGGTGCTGGGCGCGAACGCCGCTGCGATTGGCCAAGCCGTTCCCGATCTAGCGGTGGAGACCGTCGAGAATCTGCGCTGGTCCGATGGCATGGGTACCTCCATTCAAGCTGGCGTACGTGCAGCAGCCGAGCGTGAGTTGGACGGCGTGATCCTAGCGCTGGCAGATCAGCCACTGATGACCGCGGAAATTTACAATCGACTGGTGGCGCAACAAGAGATGACGGGGAAGCCGATTGTGACTTCGGAATACGCAGGCACCGTGGGCGTTCCGGTACTGTTCACTAAGGAGTATTTTCCGCAGTTGCTGAAGCTGCGGCCTCAGCAGGGTTGCAAGGGTGTGATTCTGGCGCATGAGGCCGCCGTACTTCGCATCTCTTGTCCCGAAGCCGAGGCGGACATCGACACACCGGTCGATTATCAGCGACTGACAGAAACCCGCACTTGAGCCGCCCGGTTCCCCAATTACCGGGAATAGTCCCGTTGGTAAGGCGGCGGCGTTAGCTCAGGCCCAGAAAAAGGTACGGCATTGGGGGTTGCATGCGGAACTCCCACGGGCTTCCGATAATGATGCATATCGGGCATGAGTGAGCGCGGGTGATGTCAAGTGACTACCAACCTCCGAGACCGCCGTTTCTGGACCATATTTCAAAGAGAGACCACCGCGATAATATTGGTCATTCCAATTCACGGAGGTAAAAAATGCGAAAGACCATCGAACATGTGCATTGGCCGGATGCCCCCGATCTCTGGATGCCCTATGCGCCGGCGATAAAAGTGAAAGGCGGCACGACTGTTTATCTGGCGGGTGTGACGGCGGCGCCTGTTTATCATCATCATCCGCATCGCCCGGAGGAATTCGATAATATGCCGCGGGATATGGAAGGGCAAGCACGCGCAGCGCTTGAGAATTTAAAGCGTGGCTTGAGCGCCGTTGGCGCGACCTTTACCGACATCGTTACGGCAGATCGCTTTGTGACAGATCTGTCGGATCAGGATGCTCTCAACCGCGTTTGGGGTGAATATTTCCGTAATGCCAAACCCGCCACTACTACGGTACAGGTCGTGCGCCTTGCGACCGACCCGCGCTGCCTTATCGAAATCAATGCGATCGCTGTTATCGGCTGAAGCTTGCAACGTTCGGGTAATGTTGCGCCCGGATCCGTATGCGCTGAATCCGCGGGGATATAATCTAGAGCAATGCTGCGGATTTGGATGATCTCGTGTTTGGTGGCCTCCGCGTGGGGCCAGTCGTTTTCGCCTTCCAGACTGCCTGACAATCACCCGAACATGCAGGGAGTCTGGCAGGCCGATTCGATCTCGGCCGCCTTTGATCTCCAGGCACACGAGGCGTCTTATCAAATTCCACCAGGTCCCTCGGTGGTCATCGATCCTCCAGACGGTAAATTGCCCTATCTGCCGGAAGCTGCGAAGCGAGCGAAGGTTAACTGGGACGAGCGGGACCGCGATCCGGTCGGCTACTGTCATCCGCATGGCGTTCCCCGTCAACTTGTGCCGCCCTTCCCCTTGGAGATTGTCCAGGACGGCGATTACTTCACGATCTTGTCGGAAACCGAGCACAGCGTGCGCGTGATCCCAGTAAATGGCAGCCCACATCGCAAGAATTATCGGGCCTGGATGGGGGATTCGCGCGGACGCTGGGAGGGAGACACTCTGGTGGTGGATGTAACCGGGCTGAACGGGAAGACGTGGTTAGACCAGGCAGGCAATTTCGTCGATGAGAACGAACACGTCGTGGAAAGATTCACGATGAAAGGCCCGGATACGATTGTCTACGAAGCGACAGTTACAGATCCCACCGTGTACTCGCGGCCCTGGACCATCCGGATTCCGCTCGCCCGTCAAAAGAAAATCACCGAGCTGATTGAGTACGATTGCGTCGAAGGGGAACGTGATGTTGTGCATCATCAAAACCTGCAAAGGCAGAGGGCAAAATAGATGCGACTCGGGCTACTCTGCTTCTTTACCGCTATGGTGATGCAAGCCCAGCCGGGCGATCTGCGGGGAATTTGGAAGGCGAAAGGAAAGGCTTATCTCAATCTGGAAACTGCGGGAGTGATTTTCGATCCGCCTTCTGGGAAAATCCCGTATCGGCCGGAGGCGCAAACTCAGTTTGCTCAAAACTTCGCAGAGCGCACCACCTCTGATCCCGATGCCCGCTGCTTCCAGCCGGGTGTGCCGCGCGCTACACTGCTCCCTTATCCGTTTCAGATTCTGCAAAATGACCGTGCGGTTTACATCGTTTACGAACGCATGCATTCCTATCGGATTCTGTACCTGGAGGGGAAGCCACACAATGACGGACTCCCCTGGGCCATGGGCGATTCACGAGCCCATTGGGACGGTTCAACGCTGGTCGCCGACATCGCAAGCTTCAGCGACCAGACTTGGCTCGATGGCGCCGGCCATCATCACAGTGAGCAGTTGCACGTCGTCGAGCGATACACGCGGGTAGACCCAAAAACGATCGCTTACGAGGCCACCATCGAGGACCCCAAGGTCTTTACCATGCCCTGGAAATTTAGGCTGACTCTGCGGCGCCAATCCAACAGCCAGCTGGCAGAAGACGAATGTGACGTGGATGCCAACGGGGGCCGGCATCACGTTTCGCCGTTCAAGCCTAGTCGTTAACCGCCTTCCGGGGACTGCGCCCTTTGTGCGATCGCCAACCAGCGTTCCCCAGCAGCGTGATCCTTCTTGATGTCCGGCCGCGCCATGAGGTAATGTCCTCATCACGTAGTTACCGATAATGCCCATTAAAAGGAACCAAAGTGAACGATTTGATTGCGGTTGAAAAGATCGCGCAATGGCAGAAGTTAAAGACGCTGGTGCTCGACAGCGTCTCCTCGCCGATTACGAAGCGCGTGTACAATATGGCGCTGTTAGCGCGTGGCGAGTATCCCTAGAAGACCGCCGCCTCGGTTCGTCCTCCATCATTATTAGAATGTCGGCGATCCGCAAACTGGCTGCCGAGGCGGCGGACAACGGGATGCTGGCGCCTGAACTTGCGGCTGGCATCAGTCGCGTCAAGAGCGCGAAGACGCAAGGTATCCGCGTCGGCAACTGGCTATCGCTGCGGCAAGCACAAGCTCTACTGAGCGCCCCGGATATCACCACTGTCCGAGGATTGCGCGACCGCGCCATCCTAGCAGTGCTCCTGGGATGCGGGTTGCGGCGCTCCGAAGTGGCCGCGCTGACGTTTACCCATCTCCAGCAGCGCGATGGTCGTTGGTGCATCGTCGATCTAGTTGGCAAGCATGGCCGGGTCCGCACTGCGCCGATGCCGACCTGGGTGAAAGTAGCGCTTGACGCGTGGGCTGCTCCCGCTGGCGTGACGGAGGGACACGTTTTCCGGTCAGTGAATCGCGCTGACCGGGTGACGGGCGACGGGTTGGGTGAAAAAGTAGTCTGGCAGCTCATCAAGCCCTATGCAGAAGCAGCCGGAGTCCCTGGCATAGCCCCACACGATCTCCGCCGCACGTGCGCCAAAATATGCCGCGCCGGTGGCGGCGAGCTTGAGCAGATCCAGTTGCTGCTGGGCCACGCTTCTGTGCAAACAACGGAACGCTATCTGGGGACGAAGCAGGATCTGATTCACGCACCAAACGACGCGATCAAGTTAAGAGTGGCGGTTTAAACTCCGGCGACCGCCAACTTCGGAAGGAGGCGGTATGCGCAGTCGGCGATTGGTGATTATGTCATTACGTACATTAACAATTTCCATGAAAATGCGTGGCGCCGCCGCCTACATAGATTCACGTCGGAATGCGCACCTTCCGTATGCCG
>Ga0268264_10006070_pt1 | contig 10207 bp, 4 predicted proteins | sample KBSSwiS32_FD_190357 | JGI IMG/M metagenome (GOLD analysis project Ga0268264, IMG submission 190357) | Switchgrass rhizosphere microbial communities from Kellogg Biological Station, Michigan, USA - KBS Switchgrass S3-2 (SPAdes) (version 2) | ecosystem: Host-associated > Plants > Roots >... | reverse complement strand
CCGCGAGGATGAAGAGGCACAGCGCCAGCGTCACCGCGTGCAGCGCCAGGCTCTTCTGCCAGTCCTTCTGCTTGTTCCGGTTGCGGAAGAAGAACCGGACCATCCCCGCCTGCGAGAGCGAGAACGTCACGAACACGTTGATGGAGTACATGATCACCAGGTGGGTGACGTCCCCCCCGGTGTAGAGCAGCGCCAGGAACGAGGCGCCCCCCATCAGCAGCACCCCGTTCTGCATCGTCAGCCGGTCCGACAGCTGCGCGAACCGATGCGGCAGGTACGAGTCCACCGCCATGTTCGCCATCACGCGCGGGCCGGCGATGAAGCCGGAGAGGGCGGCGACGAAGAGGAGGAGGGCCTCGAAGATCAGGGTGATGAGGACGAAGAACCGTCCCAGCTGGAGGCCGCCGGGCGCCCAGTCATTGGCGAAGCGCTCCGCCAGCACCGCGTTCATCGTCTTCCCCTCCGCCGGGGAGACGTGCATCAGCAGGTAGGCGACGATGATCCCGCCCGCGGTGATGGTCAGCGACAGCGCCATCAGGAGCATGGTGCGGCGGCCGGTGGCGACCTTCGGCTCGCGCATGATGGCCAGGCCGTTGGAGACGGCCTCGATGCCGGTGTACGTGCCGGCGCCCATGGAGTAGGCGCGGAGGAACAGCGCCAGCACGCCCGCCCCACCCAGCGCGGCGACGCCCGCCTGGTACCCGGTCTTCACCTCGTGGCCGATCTCCGGGAACTCGTAGGCCCGCGAGATGATCACCCCGAAGATGAGGATGGCGTGGGTGACCAAAAAGCCGATGAAGATCGGCATCAGCACCTTCACCGACTCCTTCACCCCGCGCAGGTTGAGCGTGGTGAGGAGGGCGATGGCCAGCATGTTCACCACCATCTTCCAGGCGTGCCACGCCGGCGGGAGGAAGCTGAAGATGGCCTCCGTCCCCGCCGCCAGCGAGACGGTGATGGTGAGGACGTAGTCGATGAGCAGCGCGGAGCCGGAGACCACGCCCACGCCTCGGCCCAGGAGCTTGGAGGCCACCTGGTAGCCGCCGCCGCCGAAGGGGAAGTGTTCGATGATCTTGCTGTACGAGGCGGAGATGACGACGACGGTGAAGCCCATCGCCAGCGCCATCCCCAGCGCGAGGAAGGTGTGCGGCCCCAGCGCCTTGAACGCCTCTTCGGGGCCGTAGCTGCTGGACGACAGCCCGTCCGCGCCCAGCCCGATCCACGCCAGGAAGGCGATCAGCGAGACGTGGTGGAAGACGCGCGGGTCCTCGACGTCCTTGGCCTTGCCGAGCACCAGGTCCTTGAGCGTGGGGTGTTCGTCGCTCGCGCCGGTGGCCGGGGCCTCCGTGGGCTTCGCCGCCGCCTCCGGCTGCGGAGGCGACTCGGACTGCGGCGGCTTCCCTTCCTCAGGCTTCGCGTCCATCCAACCTCCTCGAGGCCTGCGGGGTTAGCTGACGGGCTTGGGCCGAGAAGTGCCCCGCGCCGGATTGCCGGCGCTGCGCCCCAACGACAAGGGTCCCCCGCCCCCACCTTTCCTCCCGGTGAGGTTCGGCGGCGCTCTACATATCCGCCGGAATCCCCAGGTGCAATGCGTCACCTCCTGCGGGCCGTGACCGTGACCTCGTCCCGGTCGTGGTAGAGCTGGCGCAGCGTCATCCCCTTCCATCCGCCGCTCGCCAGCGTCTCCCGCACTCTCCGGAGCACGCCGTTCTTGTCGCGCATGGGGAGCTTGACGTTGGCCACCAGGAAGTCGGCCCACCCGTGGCGCCCCCACTTGGCCAACAGCTGCGCGACCTCCAGCGGGCGCCAGGCCATGTCGCAGAAGAGCCAGTCCACCGGCTCCTCGGGCGCGTACGAGAAGGCGCTCGCGCGCACGTGCGTGAGCTTTCCGTGGCCGGCGATCTCCTTCGCCAGGTTCGCCGGATCCACCGCGGTGACGCGCGCGCCCCGGGCCAACAGCCGCGCCGTCCACCCACCCGGCGCCGCGCCCAGGTCGACGCAGGACTCGCCCTTGCCCGGCTCCAACCCGAACGAGTCCAGCGCCTCCTCCAGCTTGGCCGCCGCGCGCGACAGGTCCGAAGGGCCCGTGCGCATCCGCCGCCGGCCGCCGGGCGCCAAAGACAGCGCCTCGCGCGCCGCCACCCAGCCCACCGCCAGGAGGTCCGGCGAGCACAGGCACATCTGCCCCAGCACCCCGCCCGCCTCGCGCGCCACCTTGGGGTCGTCCACCACGCGCCCCACCCCGATCCGCTCGCGCACCGGCCCCACCAGCGACTCCGCGTCCGCCGACAGGCGGTTCCCGGCCGCGGTGTCGGGGGTGAACGCTTGCAGGCACAGCACCCGGTCTCGCACCAGCCCCTCGAGCAAGCGGGCGATCGCCCCCGCCAGGTCCGGGAAGTCGAGGATGGGGGGATGGTCGAACACCTTCCCCACCAGGAACCCCGTCCGGGCGAAGGCCGGGGAGGCGGCCGGGACGGAATCGCTGGCCACCAGGCCGCGCGTTATCAGAGCGGGGTTGGCGCCCTGGGCGGCGAGCTCCTCGAAGAGGTGCGGTTCGAACCCCTCACGGCACAGCCAGAGGTAGCCGCCCACCTTGGGGGCACGGGCTTGACGAGGTAGGCGCTTTCCGGACGGTCGGCGGCCGGTTGGCATTGCGGCGCGGAGTATGCGCTTTAGGTTTGCGGCTTTGGGGCAAAACGAGGAAGGTCCGGCGCGAAATGATCGAGTGGACCCTGAAGAAGATTATCGGCACGAAGAACGAGCGCGAGCTCAAGAAGGCCTGGCCGAAGGTCGCTCGGATCAACGAGCTGGAAACCAAGATGAGGGCCCTCAAGGACGAGGAGTTCCCGGCCCTTACCAAGCAGTGGAAGCAGGAGGTCCAGGGCGGGAAGCCGCTGGACGACCTGCTCCCGGACGCCTTCGCGCTGATGCGGGAGGCCGCGCGCCGCACCATCGGCCAGCGCCACTTCGACGTGCAGCTGATCGGCGGGATGTTCCTCCACCAGGGCAACATCGCGGAGATGAAGACCGGTGAGGGCAAGACGCTCACCGCCACGCTGCCCTCGTACCTGAACGCGCTCTCCGGGCGCGGGGTGCACATCGTCACCGTCAACGACTACCTGGCCCGGCGCGACGCGGAGTGGATGGGGCGGATCCACCGCTTCCTCGGCCTCAACGTGGGCTGCATCCTCCACGACCTCACCGACAAGCAGCGGCAGGAGTCGTACCGCGCGGACATCACCTACGGGCAGAACAACGAGTTCGGCTTCGACTACCTGCGCGACAACATGAAGTTCAGGCTCCAGGACTACGTCCAGCGCGAGCTGAACTTCGCCATCGTGGACGAGGTGGACTCCATCCTCATCGACGAGGCCCGCACCCCGCTCATCATCTCCGTCCCCACCGAGGACACCACCGACCAGTACTACAAGGTGGACCAGGTCATCCCCGGCCTGGTGCCCGACCAGGACTACCTCCTGGACGAGAAGCACCGCTCGGTGTCGCTCACCGACGAGGGCGTGGAGAAGGTGCAGCGCCGGCTGCACGTCTCCAACCTCTACGACCCGGGGGAGATCGAGACCCTCCACCACGTGGAGCAGGCGCTGCGCGCGCACACCCTCTACAAGCGCGACCGCGACTACGTGGTGAAAGAGGGCGAGGTGATGATCGTCGACGAGTTCACCGGCCGGCTGATGCCGGGCCGGCGCTGGTCGGACGGCCTCCACCAGGCCATCGAGGCCAAGGAGGGCGTGAAGATCGAGAACGAGAACGAGACCGCGGCCACCATCTCGTTCCAGAACTACTTCCGCATGTACACCAAGCTGTCCGGGATGACCGGCACGGCGGACACGGAGGCGGAGGAGTTCGCCAACATCTACAAGATCGACGTCCGGGTGGTCCCCACCAACCGTCCCATGGTCCGCAACGACATGGAGGACGTGGTCTACAAGACGGAGCGCGAGAAGTTCGAGGCGGCGGCGAAGGAGCTCAAGGAGCTGCAGCAGAAAGGGCAGCCGGTGCTGGTGGGCACCGTCTCCATCGCCAAGAGCGAGATCTTCTCCAAGTTCCTCAAGCAGGCCGGCGTGCCGCACGAGGTGCTCAACGCCAAGAGCGCCGCGACCGAAGGCGCGCGCGAGGCGAACCTGATCGCCCAGGCCGGCCGCAAGGGATCCGTCACCATCTCCACCAACATGGCCGGCCGCGGCACGGACATCCTCCTGGGCGGCAACGCGGAGGCGCTGGCCAAGAAGGCGGTGGGGCCGGAGCCGGAGCCGCCCGAGCCCGTGGACGGGCAGCCGGTGGACCTGACCGCCTTCCAGCAGCAGCTGTCCGACTACCACAAGCGCTACCAGGACCTGCTGGCCAAGCACAAGGAGCAGACGGAGAAGGAGCGCGCGGAGGTGGTGGCGCTGGGCGGCCTGTTCGTCCTGGGCACCGAGCGCCACGAGTCCCGCCGCATCGACAACCAGCTCCGCGGCCGCTCCGGCCGCCAGGGCGACCCGGGCGCCTCCCGCTTCTACCTGTCCCTGGAAGACGACCTGATGCGCATCTTCGGCTCAGAGCGCATCGCCGGGCTGATGGAGCGGCTGGGGATGGAGGAGGGCGAGGTCATCGAGCACCGCTGGCTCTCCAAGTCCATCGAGAGCGCGCAGAAGCGGGTGGAGGGGCACAACTTCGACATCCGCAAGAACCTGCTCGAGTACGACGACGTGATGAACCAGCAGCGGCGCACCATCTACAAGCTGCGCCGCAAGGTGCTGGCCGCCGGCGCCGGGCTGCCGCTGGTGGAGTTCGACGAGCACCCCAAGACCAAGGAGAAGATCCGCTCCGAGCGCACCTACTCCTGGGCGGACTTCAAGGAGCTGGTGCTGGACGCGGTGGAGGACGTCATCATCTCGATGACGGAGACCTACTGCGGCGCGCGCAACCCGGACACCTGGGACCTGGAGGCCCTGGAGCGCGGGGTCAAGGACGTGCTGGCGGTGGAGATGAAGTTCAGCCGCTCCGGCAACAAGGAGCAGATCCAGGACCAGATCTTCCAGGTGGTGGAGAAGACCTACGCCGCCCGCGAGGCCGAGGCCGGCGAGCAGTTCCACCGCTTCCTGCAGATCCGCTACCTGGCCACCATCGACCAGCACTGGAAGGACCACCTGACCGGCATGGAGCACCTGCGGCAGGGCATTGGCCTGCGCGGGTACGGCCAGAAGGACCCCAAGCAGGAGTACAAGAAGGAAGGCTACGAGGGCTTCATCCGGATGCTCTCCGCCATCAACCACCAGTTCGTCAGCCAGATGATGCGCGTGCAGGTGCAGCGCGCGGACGCCACGGCCGAGGAGACGGCGCGCCTGCAGCGGCTGATGGCCCAGCGGGCCAAGCAGGCCCAGGAGGGCCGGGCCAACGCCGAGGGCAAGGTGGAGCGCGAGCCTTCCCAGAAGGTCGCCAAGCGCGAGGGCCCGCGGGTCGGGCGCAACGACCCCTGCCCCTGCGGCTCCGGGAAGAAGTACAAGAAATGCCACGGTTCAGCCGAAGCGGCCTGATCGGCTGCCCCCCGGCCGACGCTGGGGGGCCCGAAAGCTTGCGATTGCGCAAGGCGTTCTGGTACTTACACCGCTCCGCTCGGCCGGTAGGGCCGGGTGGGAGTTGAGAGCGGTCGAAGTCAAATACACACACGTCGGCGTCGGCGCCGGGTGCTCTCCTGAAAGCTCGCGGGAGCGAGTGGAGAGGTCTTCTCGAAGCTTTGAGGAGGCGGCGCCGGAAGGACCCCGCAAGGCGTGGCGGAACACAACCAGGAAGACGAGAAGACTCACCATGGAAACGCAGGAGCCGCAACAGCAGTCGCAAGCCCAGGCCATGGCGGCCGCGGGCGGCATCACCATGAAGCAGCTTCTGGAGGCCGGGGTGCACTTCGGCCACCAGACGAAGCGCTGGAACCCGAAGATGAAGCCCTACATCTTCGGCGCCCGGAACGGCATCTACATCATCGACCTGCAGAAGACGGTGCAGATGGCGCGGGCCGCGTTCAAGTTCGTGGCCGACGTCACCGCCCGCGGCGGGTCGGTGCTGTTCGTGGGGACCAAGAAGCAGGCCCAGGACACCATCCGCGAGGAGTCGGTGCGGGCCGGCCAGTTCTTCGTCACCTCGCGCTGGCTGGGCGGGACGCTGACCAACTTCAAGACCATCAAGCAGGGCATCGACCGGCTCAAGGCCCTGGAGAAGATGGCCGAGGACGGCACCTTCGAACGGCTCCCCAAGAAGGAGGTCGCCAACCTCGAGCGGGAGCGGATGAAGCTGGAGAAGAACCTGGGCGGCGTGAAGGAGATGAGCCGGCTGCCCGGCTGCGTGTTCGTCATCGACCCGAAGAAGGAGCACATCGCGGTGCACGAGGCCTCCCGCCTGGGCATCCCGGTGATCGGCGTGGTGGACACCAACTGCGACCCGGACGGGATCGACTTCGTCATCCCGGGCAACGACGACGCCATCCGGTCGATCAAGCTGTTCACCTCCAAGGTGGCGGACGCCTGCATCGAGGGCCGGGCGCGGTACCAGGCCTCGGGCGCGGCGGAGCGGGACCAGGAGGAGGAGCGGCGCGGCGGCGGCGAGGAGCGGCGCCAGCCGCGGCGGTTCGATCGCGACCGCGGCGACCGGCGAGGCCCCCCGCGGGACCGCGACCGCGACCGCGGCCAGGTCGAGCGCCCCGGGCCGCTGGTGGAGGTGAAGGGCCAGCCGGCCCAGGCGGCTTCTGCGGAGCCTTCGGAGATGCCGCCTCCCGAGGTGGAGGAGGCGGGTGGAGCCGAGGCCGCCGCCAAGGAACCGTGAGAGGGAGCTGACAAAAGTGGCCGACGTCTCCGCTGCGATGGTGAAGGAGCTCCGGGAGAAGACCGGGGCCGGGATGATGGACTGCAAGAAGGCGCTCGCCGAGACCGGCGGCGACTTCGCCAAGGCCGAGGACTGGCTGCGCAAGAAGGGCATCACCGGCGCGGCCAAGAAGGCGGGCCGCGTGGCCGCCGAGGGCCTGGTGGGCACCTACGTGCACGGCGGGAAGATCGGCGTGCTGGTCGAGGTCAACTGCGAGACGGACTTCGTCGGGCGGAACGAGGACTTCCAGGCGCTGGTGAAGGACCTGGCGATGCACATCGCCGCGGCCAGCCCGCTCTACGTCCGGCGCGAGGAGGTCCCCGCGGACGTGCTGGAGAAGGAGAAGGAGATCCAGCGCCAGCAGCTGCGCGACCAGAAGAAGCCGGAGCAGATGATCGAGAAGATCCTCGAGGGGAAGCTCGGCAAGTACTACGAGACCGTCTGCCTGCTGGACCAGTTCTGGGTGAAGGACGACAAGAAGCGGATCTCGGAGCTGATCACCGAGAAGATCGCCAAGATCGGCGAGAACATCTCCGTCCGGCGCTTCGTCCGCTACCAGGTGGGCGAGGGCATCGAGAAGAAGAAGGAGGACCTGGCCGCCGAGGTCGAGAAGACCATCGCCGCGGCCAAGTCCTAAAGCGGGTAGCGGTCAGCGCTTGGGGGCCACCGTGACGTGGAGGCCCTTGAGCCAGACCTTGTCCTCGTCCGTGTAGTAGAGGTACGCGCGGCTGGCGGGGCCGGTGTAGCGCCCCGGCACCGCGGCCACCAGCGAGAGGGGGACGCGGTTGGACGCGCCCGCCTCCATCCCGCGCCAGTACAGCACCACGTCGCGGCCGCGCACCTCGTACTGGTCGATGGCGCCCTTCTTCACCAGCTCCTTGAGCTGGTCGTGGCGGGGCTCCAGGCCGCCGGGGAGGCCGACGATGGCCACCACGGTGGGGAGGTGCTCCTGGGTCTTGTTGGTGACGGTGGCGGTCACGTCCACCAGCTCGCCCTCGGTGACGTCGGCCTTCGAGGTGCCCAGCTCCAACCCCACCTTGGCGCGCGGGGAGCTGTCCGGGGTGAGCGCGTGGTAGCGGACGGTGACCGAGTAGGGCATCTCCGAGCCGTCCTCCATCTGCAGCTTCAGCTCGTGCTTGCCGCGGGTGAGGAACGGGGCCGCGTCCGCCAGCGCGATGGCGCCCTTGGTGTCCGCGTCGAAGCGCACCGGCGCCCCGACCAGCTTGCCGTCCACCGTCAGCCGCACCGCGCCGCCGTGCTTGGGGTGGGCGCGCGCCTGGTCGTAGGCGACGATGGCGCGGAGGGCGAGCACGGTGGACTGGGTGGAGCCGTAGCGGCCGCCCTGGCAGGACTCGGCCAGGTACTTGATGGCGCGCTCCACGTTGCCGGAGAAGGAGGGCTCGCGGAGCCAGGCCAGGGTGGCCAGCGAGGTGGTCTCCACCAGCAGCGCCTCGCCGCCGGAGCCGACGATGGACTGGGTGCCGCCCTGGACGGAGCCGTCCTTGGCCTGGTTCTCGGCCAGCTTGGACATCATCGACCGCGCCAGGTCCTTCTGCCCGCCCAGCCAGGCGACGTTCGCGGCGAGCGCGGTGACGTAGGCGTTGGGCGACTTTTTGCCGGCGTCCTCGACGGTCTGGATCTCCCGCGAGAGCGCGTTGCCCTTCTCGCCGGTCTCCAGCATCGCCCAGGTGATGTAGGCGTTGGAGCTGTCCTTGTCTTCGATCCAGGTGTGGAGGGCGCGGCGCTTGCGCTCGAAGCCGCCGTTGCCGTCGCGCTGCTTCATCAGCCAGGCGCGGGTGTTGGTCATCATCGCCTGGTCCACCGGGCGCACCTTGGCCATGTCCGTGAAGTGGAGGAGGCCGAAGGCGGTGAGGGCCTCGTGGCCGGGGTTCTCGCCGAACCACTCGTAGCCCTTCTGGCTGCACTCGAAGCCGACCAGCCGGTCGTAGCCGCGGTCCAGCTTCTCTCGCGCGTCCTTCACCAAGCCCGGGTCCACGCCCTGGTGGGTGAGGAAGTACTGCTGGGCCATGGTCATCGGGTAGGTGGTGGAGGAGGTCTGCTCGAAGCAGCCGGAGGGCTCCTGGATGAGGCGGCTGAGCGCCTGGGTCATGTTGGCCAGCGGGGTGGGGTAGACGGACGCGGCGAACTGCACGCTGCCTTGGGCCACGCCCTCCGGGATGGTGACCGCGTGCACCGCCGGCTTCTGCGAGGAGAGCATCCCGCCGAAGGCGATCTCGTACGGGAAGCCGGCCGGCTTGACGGAGAGGGTCCGCTCCACGTGATCGGCGAAGCTCCCGGCGGCGCCGTCGAGGGAGATCTTCTCCGGGCCGTTGCCGCGCAGGATGCTCAGGGTGAGGACCTGGCGGAGGCGGCCGCCGGCGGTGAGGGTGGCGGAGGCCGGGTTGCCGTGCTCGATGTTCTTGCCGGTCTGGGCGGTGAGCCGGACGTCGCCGAGCGCCCCCATGGTGCCGTTCACCAGCGCGACCGGGGCGAGGACCTCGTCGCCCGCGGAGACCTCCAGCGGGAGCTTGGGCTCCAGGTAGAAGGGCTGGACGGACTCGACCTGCGATTCGGCCGCGCCCAGGTCGCCTGAAGCGGTGTAGCCGGAGGCGATGGCCTTGAAGGACGTCACGGAGTCCGCCAGGTGGAACTTGACGGTGGCCTGGCCGTTGGCGCCGGTGGAGAGGGCGGCGCTCCAGTAGAGGGTCTCGGAGAAGTCGACGCGGTCGTTGGCCTTGCGGTTGGGCCGGGCCTGGTGGGCGAACTCGCGCACCACGGCGAGCGCGGCCTGGACGCGGCGCGCGCGCGACTGGGCGAGGGCCTCCTTCTTGTTGCCGGGGACGAGCTGGTCGCCGCCGAGCTCGCCGTCGTCGTCCTCGGCCATCATGCGGGCGGGCTCGTCGGCGGGCCCGGCGGCCTTCTGGGCCTGGTCCTTGGAGGCGTCGCGTTCGACCTCCTCCGCCCCTGCCACGTCCATGGGCTTCTCCGCCACGGCGCCCCTGGGCATCGCCGCCATCGGCGGTGGGGCGAGGGGCATGGCGGCCTCCCGCTCCCTGGCGATGGAACCAGGCATGGGCATGGGTGCGGGCATGGGCTTCATGGGCACGGCCATGGGCCTTTTGTTGCCGCCGCCGCGGTTGATGCCGCCCCAGCCGCCGCCGGGGCGACCGCCGCCTCCGTTCCACTGGTTCGGAGGGGCCACGGGGAAGCGGTAGGCGAGCGCGCGCTTGGCGGCGTCGCCGTGCTCGGCCATGAACTTCTGGAAGTCGACGGTGGCGAAGCGGCGCCAGCCCTGGGTGCCGAGGAGGAGGTCGGTCTGGAGGGAGGCCTTGGGGTTCTGGGGGTCGAGGTA
>Ga0268264_10006068_pt1 | contig 10208 bp, 9 predicted proteins | sample KBSSwiS32_FD_190357 | JGI IMG/M metagenome (GOLD analysis project Ga0268264, IMG submission 190357) | Switchgrass rhizosphere microbial communities from Kellogg Biological Station, Michigan, USA - KBS Switchgrass S3-2 (SPAdes) (version 2) | ecosystem: Host-associated > Plants > Roots >... | reverse complement strand
CGCGGGTACCTGCGATCGATCCCATCGTGTCTTTCATCGTCGTCCAGGGATCGGTGCGGCTGGCGCGAAGCGCCGGCAGCAGGCCGAAGACGATACCGGTGAGCACCGTCAGGCTGAGGGTAAACGTCAGGATGCGCGGATCCGGAAACGCGGAGATGAGCACCGGCTGCCCCTGCGACGGCACCAGCGCGAGCAACCCTCTCGTCAGCGCGAACGCAATCGCCAGGCCGACCGCGCCGCCGGCAAACGACAGCACGAGGCTCTCGACCAGCAGCTGCCGAACCAGCCGTCCCCGCGACGACCCGAGAGACAGCCGCACGGCGATTTCCTTTTGTCGCATGAACCCGCGCGCGATCAGCAGGTTGGCAACGTTTGCGCAGGCAATCAGAAGGACGAGCCCCACCATGCACATCAAGACGATGAGGGCCGTCGAGAAATCGTTGCGGACCGGCGAATAGCCAATGGCTGCCGAATCGACGAGCAACTGTCCCTTCATGAACTGCTCGCGGTTATAGGCGGACCACTCCTTGGCTGCCGGCAGCGTCATCTCGAACTGTCTGATCTGGGTGAACAGCCCCTGAATCGGCGCCTTCGACGATTCGACCGTGTAGCCAGGCTTCAAACGGCCGAACACCTGCACCCAGCGCGCGCGACGATCGTCCATGTGCAGCCAGCCCCAGTTGGGCGCCAGCACCGCCTTCATCAGCACCGGCACGCGAATCTGTGGAGACTGGACGGGATCGATGCCTGAAAACCCCTCGGCCGACACGCCCACGACGGTCATCGGGTAGTCATTCACCCGCAGCTTCTTGCCGATCACGCTCGGATCCCGTGCGAAGCGCGTCACCCAGTAGCCATAGCTGAGGACCACCACCGGATGTCCTTCGTAGACCTGATCGTCTTCCTGGGAATTGAAGACCCGTCCAAGCGCCGGCTTCACACCGAGCATCGAGAAGTAGTTGCCCGAGACCAGCTCGGCGTCGACACGCTCGGTCTGGTTGTCCACGCTCAGGGAGGCCGGGACAATCCGGCGGCAGAGCACCTCGGCCAGCGGTTCCGCCTTCTTCTGCAGATCCTGGTACAGCGGATACGAGTGCATCCGCGCTCCCATGTTGCTGCCCATGTTCGAGCCGCGCTGGTAGAGCATGACCAGCTGTTCCGGCGCCGCCACCGGCAGCTTGCGCAGCAGCATTTGGTCGATGAGCGTGAAAATGGCCGTATTGGCGCCAATGCCGAGGGCGAGCGACAGGATCGCCACCGCCGCAAACAGCGGGCTGCGGCGTAGTCCCCGGATCGCCAGGCGCAGGTCGGACAGCGAGCTGGTCATATTTGTTCTTGGACGGATTGAGAGCCGTCCGGGTTGTCCGAGGCGCCAAAGGCCTGATGGCGATGAGGCCTGCTACCCTATCAGCGAACTCCGATGCTCATCGATTCTGCACAGTCGCCCGTCCACCGCGGCAACCGCATCGTTCTGCTCGCCAGCCTCGGCGGCGCCCTGGAATTCTACGACTTCGTCATTTTCGGCGTGTTCGCGAAGGACATCGCCGACGCAATCTTCCCCAACCCGACGCCGCTGATTTCGCTGATGGTCTCGTTTGCCGCCTTCGCCGCTGGCTACCTGGCCCGGCCGTTCGGCGGCATCGTCCTCAGCCACTTCGGCGATCGGTACGGTCGCCGCCGTGTGTTCCTGAGCTCGATCTTCGTCATGTCGGGCGCCACCCTCGGCATGGGGCTGGTGCCGCCGTTCGCGAGCTGGGGCGCGGCCGCGAGCCTTGTGATGGTGTCGCTCCGTCTGGTGCAGGGGTTCTGTCTTGGCGGCGAGCTGCCCGGCGCGCTCACCTACGTCGTCGAGACGGAGCCGCGCCGCGCGCCGTTTGTCTGCGGCGTCGTGTTTTCGTGGGTGACGATGGGCGTGGCGTTTGCGACTGGTGTCAGCCTCGCGGTGCGCACCTGGCTGCCGGCCGAGCTCGTCCCGAGCCTCGGATGGCGTCTCGCGTTCGTGCTCGGCGGACTCGGCGGCGTGCTCAGTTTCGTCCTCAGGCGGTCGCTCGAGGAGTCGCCGGAATTCGTGCGCATCAAGCAGGCGGCGTCACGGCAGCCGTTACGTGAAGTGCTCCAGACGCAGCTGTCACGCGTGCTTGTGGGTGTGCTCGGGCTCGCGGCGACAGCCGGTTTCAACGGATTGTTCTTCGCCCACATGCCCGCGTATATGTCGGGGGTGCTGCATTACGACCCGCGCCAGGCCGTCGTGTCGCAAACCGCCGGCGTCGTCGTTCACGCCCTCGGTATCTTGGCCGTGGCGGCGGTCGCGGTTAGAACATCTCCACGCTTGCTGCTGCGCGCTGGGGCGTTGGCGCTGATCGTGCTGGCCTTTCCGTTCTACACGGCCCTGGCGAACCACAGCATCAACCCGACACTGCTGCTGGTCCTGGCCGGCACGTGCGCGACGCTCGTCAACGGCACCTTTGCCGTGCTGTTGACCGATCTCTTTCCAACGCGGGTCCGCTTCAGCGGCGTCGCGTTGGGATTCAACATCGCGTTCACGCTGTTCAGCGGCACGGCGCCGCTCGTCGCCACGAGTCTCATTCGCAGCACCGGCCTGGAGACGGCGCCGGCATTCATCATGGTGGCGTGCGGCCTGCTCACGCTGATCGGGAGCGTGGGGCTTCCGAGCGGCGGCCACGTCCTGAAAACAGTCTAGAGATCTGTCGGGGCTGGGGGCTAGGGGCTCGATCAATTTGCCGTCGGGCGCTCGGCGTGGTCGACCATGAGCACCTCAATCGACCCCTTTGCGGGCTTGAGCCTGAGACCCAGTTGCTCCTGCATTGCGGTGAAGATCGAGGTTGGCAAATGATCGGCCGCGCTGCTTGGATTGGTTGGATTGCCCGGTTCCGTGCCAGCCGCCGCGGCTTGATCCGGCCGCCACTGAAGGTCCAACGCAAAGGTGGCGGTGAGGCCTGTTTGATCCTGCACGATGCGATCGAGACGGGCGGAGAGAAGATTCGCCAGTTGCGACATCGACATGGCGGTGCTTCGAATGGCAAAGGCGTTGAGCAGTTGGCGGCCGCAGGGCATGTCGCCGGGCACAGGTGGCGGCGCACCCTGCCTGCCGCCCGCGATCCACGACGAACAGTCCTTCAGCGTCGGGCGGAGTTGAGGCCCGAGCCTGCGGTCCCGCCGTGCTGGCACCAGCGCGTAGATATTCAATTCCTTGAGTTGCCGATGGACGACGAGTTTGAAGCGGTCGGCCAACAGCGTCTGCAGCATCACGAGGCTTTCGGTCGCGGATCCGGGCAGTTGGTCTGGCGGCGACTTGGCCTCGATGTCAAACAGATCGACCGTGAGCCACGACGGCCCACCGGAAATCTGACGCTCATTGAGAGCCGACGGAACGCGGTACGCGCAGGCGATGAGCATTTGCAGCGTGCCGAAGGCCCGAAATCTGCCGCCCGCGCCGAACAGGCAGGCGAAGGGCCGCTGAAGCGGAAGCTCCGGCTTCACGGGCTTGACCGATGCGACCTCGAAGGCGAGGGCACCTCGCGTTTGTGCCGTTGTCGGCGCGCCCGTGTGCCACGTCACTGCCAGGACGATTGACGAGAGGGCAAGCCATCTCGCCATCACGGACTCCATTGCGCCCGACGCCACCGCTCACCAGAAACATACCCGGCCGGTGATGGTTCCTTCAATTTCGACATTGCACTTTCATTTTCGGTAGGTGGACCGCTCACGGATCACACTTTGGCCGATGGTTGCGGCCGGAACGCGGCTTGCTGCCGGTGCCGTCTCGAACCGACAAACCAGGGTGCCGACACCCCACCCGCGAGGAACAGACCTATGTGGACCCGAGAGAACGCGACCGAACAGCCCAAAGCGGCGCCCGGCGTGCAGCCTGTCAGCCCCCCGCTTCCCGCCGAAGAGCGGCGCGTCGTGGCGTGGGTCGGCAAGTCCGTGAAGTTTCAGGGGACGTTGACGAGCTCGGAAGACATGTCCATCGACGGCCAGGTCGAGGGCACCATCGACATCGAGGAGAATGCGTTGACGATCGGACCCGACGCCGACATCAAGGCCGACATCGTGGCGTCGACCGTCACCATTCACGGCACGGTCACCGGCAACGTGCGCGCAAAGGGGAAGGTTGACATCCGGTCAACGGGCCGCGTGGAAGGCAACCTGTTCACGCCGCGCCTGGTGATGGCAGACGGCGCCGTCGTTCGCGGCCGCGTCGATACATCGAACGATCAGTCGGACGCCAGGAAGCGGACGAAGCTCGCGATCGCCTAGCGGCGCGCACGAACGATTCAGAAGGCCTGAAGTCAGTCACGAACGCTCGTAAACACGAAACGACTAGTGTTGTTTCGTGATTTCGTGCCTTCGTGGTGGTCTGCCACGGGCACTGGGATCGCCAGTCGGCGGCGGCGCGTGGTCGGTGCTCGCCGGCGGCCCCAGGAGCTCCCTGAAGATCGGTTTCAGAGCATCGGCCCACACCTGGTAGCCCTTGATGGACGGGTGCAGCCGGTCGCGCTCGTTCATCACGCCTTCGAACAACCGTCCATCCTTGTCGGCGAGCTTGTCGTTCACGTTGAGAAAGCGAACGGTGACGCCATCGGCCAATCGCGCGAGGTTGGTGTTGATGCGGTCGATTTCCGGGAGAAGCGCCATGTCGTCGTTCCGCGGAAAGATCGCGGTCAGGATGATGGTCGCGGCCGGCGCTTTGCGGCGGCACACATCCACGATGGCTGCCAGCCCTCGCGTGACGTCATCGGCCCGCGTCGGGCTGTACGGCGTGGCTCCGAGATTGTTGGTGCCCGCGAGCACCACGACGATCTTCGGATTCACGCCATCCAACTCGCCGTTCTCGAGCCTCCACAGGATGTTCTGCGCCTGGTCCGCTCCCCACCCGAAGTTCGCGGCGTTCCAACCGAAGAAGTTCTGCTGCCAGTTCGCGAGCAGATCGGGATAGTCGGTCGCTCCCCAGCGCCGGACGATCGAATCGCCCGTGAAATAGACGTCGATCCCTCCCCGACGGGCTTTCTCGATCAACTGTCGATGGGCTTCGATGGAATTCTGGTCCGTTCGGGAAGCAGCCCGATCGGCTTGCGCCGAAAGAGTGATCCCGACCAGGACCGCGGTGCTGACGAGACTGGCGAACAATCGCCGAGTGCTCATTTTTTGGACGCGGCGGCCTTCTGCTTCGCCCACCGCAGCTTCTGTGCGGCCGAAATCTTCGCTCGCGCCGCCGCCGACATCTTGCGCCGGCCGCCCCTGCCCGATCCCTTGGGACGGCCGGGACCGCGCTTCGCGACGTTACGGCTGCCGGCTGGCCGGCCGCGGCGGATGATGCGTTCCGCTCCGTGTCCCAGCTGCGCGAGCAGCTTCGATGCCTCGTCGCGCAGCTGCGTCAACTGCTTGACGATGGCCTGGCGCTGGCCCAGCCAGCTGTCGGCCTTGGACCGCGCCGTGCCGAGCACGCGACCCAGGTCTTCCGCGAATTCCTCGAGCTTCCCCGTAGATGATGCCGTTCTTGCCATGCCGCCTCCGATGAATGAATGGATGATGTTGCGTCACGCACACCCCATCCTACACCGCGCCCGGACGACGACGCCCGCGTTCCGGGGTTAGACGTCGATGACGGTTCCCTGCGGAGGCGCTGGAACGGACCGCTGCTGCCGCTTGCGCAATGCGACGACGAGCGCGACGCAACCGGTCCACGTCGGCAGCATGTCGGCGACGGGAAGGAATTCGACGACGAAGGTAGGCAGCAGGAGCGGGTGGAATCCAAGGAGCCGCCACATCAGGATTGCGGCGACGGCGTCGAGCGCCTGGTCGAAGGCCACCCAACCCAGCGGGCCCGCGAGCAGCTGCAGTCCATCGGTCACAACCGCCGCGACGTACGCGGTGGTGACGCGGCTGCGTGTGAGCAGGGGCACCTGCAGGAGTGAGGAGATCACATTCCAAGAGTAACTGGAAGGATGAGAGGTGTCGAGCTGAGCGGCATGATCTTCTGGCTGATAGCTCACGGCTGATCGCTGATAGCGTATGGCTTCGTCCATCAATGCCCGACAGTCTCACGACACGAACAACGCGCGCCGCCGGGTGGCGGCTCGGGGGCGCGGTCGTCGGCGCACTCTCCCAATTCGCCGTTGGTGTGCTGCTCGCACGCCTCCTCACGCCTGCGGACTTCGGCGTGGCCGTGCTCGCGTATGTCTGCCTTGGCCTGGCGCAACCCCTCGGCGATCTCGGTCTGGGAAGCGCCGTCGTCCAGCGTGCCGAACTGACCGATCGCCATATCCGGACTGCCTTCACAGCTGCCGTGCTCGCTGCGATTTCGATCGCCTGCGGTATGGCACTCGGGGCGCCGTTGGTGGCAGCCGCGATGCACAATGCGACGGTCACGCCGGTCATGCGTCTGTTGTCGGCTGGAATTGCGTTCCGAGGGACCGCGATTGTCGCTGAAGCGCTGCTGAGGAGACAACTCGACTTCCGGCGGCAGTTTCTGATCGAAATCGTGAGCTACCTGTCCGGCTACGGCGTCGTGGCCGTCAGCCTCGCGTCGCTCGGGTATGGCGTGTGGAGCCTGGTCTGGGGCGGGCTCGTGCAGACGCTGATAGCATCGATCGCCCAGTTGGCAGCGGTTCGACATCCGATTCGTCCGCTGCTGGCGGTCCGCGAACTCGAGGAACTGCTCCGTTTCGGCCTTGGCGCCGCGTTGAGCGGCTGCGTCAACTACGTGGCGCTCAATGGAGACTATTTCTTGGTTGGACGCCTGATGGGAACTGTCAATCTGGGGTTATACACCCGCGCCTACGGGCTGATGAACCTGCCGCACACCTACGCTGCGGGTGTCATGTCGAGTGTGATGTTTCCGGCGTTCGCCCAGGTCCAGAGAGAGCCAGGTCGTGTCCGATCGGGGTTTCTCCTGGTGACGCGGCTGACGGCGATGGTCGCAGCGCCGGCGATGACGATCATGGTGATTGCGGCTCCGCACTTCGTCCGCGGTCTTTACGGACCCGCATGGATTGGAGTCGTCGCCCCGCTGCAGGTACTTTCATTCGCCGGTTACTTTCGCGCGCTATACCACCTCGGAGGAATCACCGCGCAAAGCCTCGGACGAATCTACGGAGAGCTGTGGCGCCAGGTGACCTATGCAACGCTGGTCATCGGAGGGGTATTGGTTGGATCGCGCTACGGCCTCAGGGGCGTGGCCATCGGCGTGAGCCTGGCGATTCTGTACATGTTCGCGGCGACGGGTCACCTCGCGTTGCGGGCTACCGCCACGACCTGGCGCGCGTACTGGAACGTCCAGGTCGATGCCATCGTGACGGCAGCGTTCACAGGAGTGGTGGCGCTTCTGACACGGCTATGGCTCGAGAGCACACACGTCTCATCTGCTGCGATCATGCTCGGCGTGCTGACGGCGGCGGCGGTCCCGTGGAGCGCCGGGATGCTGTGGGTTCTGGGCGAACCCGATTTCGAGCCGCTGCGGACTCGCCTGCCTCGTTCCAGCCGACGGCTGGTCGAGTCGGCACGGCGACTGACGACAGGCACGTTCAGTTGAAATGGCAGAGAGGTGGAAGTGGGGTCGAGTCGCAGTCATGTACTCGTCGAACAAACGAGCGATCCTCGGCAGAGCGTCACTGGAGAGATTCGCGCCTTCGCAAAATGCCGGAACGAGCGCCTTCGCCTACCGGCCTTTCTGACACACTATCGCGCGCTAGGCGTAGACCGGTTCTTCATTGTCGACAACGACTCGTCCGATGGAACCACAGAGTATTTGGCTGGCCAACCAGATGTTCGTGTGTTCCGGACGACCAATTTGTTCAGCGAGTCGAGCGCTGGATCGCTGTGGCTGAACCCGCTCCTGTCACGATTCGGCGTCGGTGCATGGTGCGTGACTGTCGATATCGACGAGCTTCTCGTCTATCCCGGAAGTGAGCAGGCGTCGCTGCGAGACCTTGCGAAATACTTCGATCGAACCGGACGCGAAGCGCTCTCTTGCTTGCTGCTGGACCTTTACCCCGCAGGACCATTGGCGGAATCTCGGTACAGTCCCGGAGATGACCTGTTCGCCGCGGCGCCCTATTTCGATGCCGGTCCGTACGAACAGTCGCCGGTCGAAACCTGCCCTGGCGTGTTCATTACCGGCGGCATGCGCGAGCGGGTGTTTTACCCGAAATTCAGAGCACGCGGCGCCGGCGCCAAGGCCTGCGACGCACTGCTCAACACCGCGGCGTACCACTTCCCGATTCTTGGCGATACGCCCTGGATACGCGCGAGGTGGCGACGCCGGCCACCCCTGCTGACAAAGGTCCCGCTCGTCCGCTGGGACGCCACATCGATGTACATGAATAGCTCACATTGGGTTTCTCCCAAGATCGTGGCGCCGGAAACGGGAGCCCTGTTGCATTTCAAGTTCCTCCACGACTTTCATCGACGGGCTGTTCAGGAAGCAGCACGGGGCCAGTACTACGACGATGCCATCGAGTATCAGCGGTATGCAGAACAGCTCAACCAGAATCCGGACATGACACTCATGGGAGAGCCGTCGACACGCTTTGAGCGCACGTCCCAACTGGTCGGTCTTGGCCTGATGCAAGACACCGACGCCTGGGTACATGCGCGACACAGAAATATCGCATGACGACGCCGACTCGATGTCATGTTCTCGTCGAACGCGCCACACATCGTCGATCGTCCGCCGCTGCTGGCATTCGAGCATTCTCGGTGTGCAGGAACGAGCGTCTTCGCCTGCCGGCCTTCTTGAACCACTATCGCAGCCTCGGAGTCGAAGAGTTCTTGGTCATCGACAACGATTCTTCGGACGGTTCACCGGAGTACTTGGCGACGCAGCCGGATGTGCGCGTGTTTCGCACGTCCGATCGTTTCGGCGAGGCGACACAAGGCACCGATTGGTTGAACGCGCTCCTGGCCGAATTCGGTGTCGGTTTCTGGTGCGTGACGGTTGATATCGACGAGCTGCTCGTGTACCCCGGGAGCGAACGGGTGCCCCTGAGTACGCTGACGGCTTATCTCGATCGATGCGGCTACCAAGCGCTTCTGTGCATGCTGCTGGACTTCTATCCCGCCGGCCCGCTCAAATCCAGCTCGTACCGTTCGGGCGACGACCTGGTCGCCGCAGCACCCTGTTTCGATGTCGGCCCCTACGAAAAGTCGTCGTTCACCCTGTGTCCGAGCGTCCTCCTCAGAGGCGGTATGCGGGAACGCGTCTTTTACCCGGAGTTCCGGACACGCGGCCTGTGGGCGAAGATCTGGGACACGATGCTCTATCGCGTCGCGCTTCGCACACCATTGTTACGCGACAAGGCATGGCTTCGCGCGTGGCGACGCCCGACGCCGCCATGCCTGACGAAAGTTCCTCTTGTCCGGTGGGACAGAGAGTCCAGGTTCCTCCACTGCACTCATTGGGTCACTCACAAGATCATTGCGCCGGAGACAGGATTACTGCTGCATTTCAAGTTCCTTCAGGACTTTCATGCTCGAGCCACTGAGGAGGCCGCGAGGGACGAGCACTACGATGGGGCAGCCGAGTACCGCAGGTATGCCGAGAAGCTCTCTCAGAATCCGGACTTGACCCTCATGTATGAAGGGTCGATCCGGTTTGAAGAAACGAGCCAACTGGTTCAACTCGGGCTGATGCAAGACACCGAAGCCTGGGCCGCCGTCCGAACCCACAGGATCACGTGACCATGGCCCCGGTGTCCTGTCACGTTGTCTCCGAATGCGCCGTCAATCATCGCCCGATCGCAACGGCTGGAGAAATCCGCGTGTTCGCGATATGCCGGAACGAACGCCTTCGGCTGCCGGCCTTTCTGAAACACTATCGCGGACTGGGGATCGACCGGTTCTTCATCGTCGATCACGATTCCGACGATGGGACCACGGACTACCTCGTGGGCGAGCCCGACGTTCACGTCTTCCGGACGACCAATCGGTACAGCGAATCGGAAATGGGCACCGACTGGCTGAACGCTCTGCTGGCAACATTCGGCGTCGGCTCCTGGTGCGTCACCGTTGATTGCGACGAGTTGCTGGTGTACCCCGGCAGCGAGACCGCCTCGTTGCGCACGTTCACCGACTATCTGGATCGACGTGGCTGTGAGGCGCTTCCCAGCCTGCTGCTGGACATGTACCCCGGTGGCCGTCTCCAGGAATGCAGGTATCAGCCAGGCGACGACCTGGCCGCGGCATCC
>Ga0268264_10006057_pt1 | contig 10216 bp, 10 predicted proteins | sample KBSSwiS32_FD_190357 | JGI IMG/M metagenome (GOLD analysis project Ga0268264, IMG submission 190357) | Switchgrass rhizosphere microbial communities from Kellogg Biological Station, Michigan, USA - KBS Switchgrass S3-2 (SPAdes) (version 2) | ecosystem: Host-associated > Plants > Roots >... | reverse complement strand
GCTCGTAGGACAAGGGGGCCGACGCCCCCTCCTTCCCCTCCGCGAACGCGGTGAGCCGGGCCCCGACCGCCCCGAGCACGACCCCGCTCCACGAGTTCGGCAGGTCGACGAGCGCGGTGCCCTCCTGCCCGCCGCGGACCAGGCCGATCCGGATCCGGCCGAGCAGCGCGGCGTGCCGGCTCGCGATCTCCCGTGCGTGCTGTTCGTAGGTCGCCTTCACCTGCTCCATCTCCGCGCCGCGGCCCACCGCGTCGGCGGTCCGGACCGCCCGCTCCCGCCAGGTGCCCGGGTTGCCTCCCGCGGGGAACAACAGCGCGGGCGCGATCGCGCCGAGCCGCTGAGCGAGGTCCTCGGGCAGGTTCGGGACCAGTGTGCCGAGGATCAGGTCCGGCCGCTGGGCCGCGACCGCCTCGTAGTGCAGGTCCACGGTGGACCCCACCTTGGGGATCGCGTCGTAGGCCTGCTGGTACTCCGGCAGCACCCCGCCGACGGTCGCCTGCGCCGTCCCGGCCACGGTGTACCCGACGTCCAGCAGGGCGTAGGTCGTGTAGAAGTCCGTGGCCACGACCCGCTGCGGGTCCACCGGCACCTCGACGGGCCCGAACGCCCCCTCGACGGTGCGCGTGGCCCCCTGGGCGACCGGCTGCGCGGTGGCGCAGGCGGTCAGCCCCAGCAGCGCGGCGACACCGGCGGTGCCGGTCAGGAAGCCCCTGCGGTCGAGGGCGTCGGTCAGCGGGTGGTCTCGCTCCACAAGCAGCACGCGCCCATGGAAGCAAGCCTTACCTCACTCGTCCACCGCAGACTCGGGGAGCACGGTCGCGCGGGGCCTGCGCACCCGGCACCGCCGCCCGCGCCCGGCGACGATCGCGGCGGCGCCCTCCGTCACCCCGCTCGGCAGCCGGTAGGGCTCGGCGGCCGCGAGGTCCACCGTGTACCCGAGGTCGCCGAGGCTCGCGACGGTGACCCGGGACAGCGGGTTCCCGGTCTCCGCGATGAACCCGCTCATCAGCTCGGTGGCGAAGACGCTCTCGCGCCAGTGCCCCTCGCGGGTGCCCTCGCCCCCGGTGTTCTCGACGGGCACGGTGCCGGTGCCGCCGAGCCTGCGCCACTCGGCGACGGCGCCGGGTCCGGCGAAGCGCGGGTCGTCCGTGCCCGAGCCCGTGAGCAGCGGCGACCACAGGGTGCCGATGCCGAGGACGTGCCCCATCTCGTGGGTGATGACGTCGTCGAGCGTGCCGTCCCGCTCCATCTGCGCCAGGTCGGCGGTGTCGAACTGCATCTCCCCGACGGCCGGGAGCCCGCCCGCGGAGGCCGGGCGGACCCGCGTAGGGCCCGCCTGGCCGAGGATCTGCCCGGTGCCGTCGATGGCCGCGCCGCTCGCGAGGATCAGCACGTCGTCGACCGACTCGCCGTCGACGGTCACCGCGGGCAGGTCCCCGACGATCATCCGCGCCCACCGGTCCGCCGCCGTGGCGAAGGCCCGCTGCTGCCGGTCGTCGAGCCCGCCGGTGAAGCGGACGTCGATGACGAACGGGGTCCCCTGCACGAGGGCGGCGGTGCGGGCGGCGTCGGCGACGGCGCGGTAGGAGTCCATCCCGCCATCCTCCCGCCCCGCCGTCAGATCGTCAGCGCGGCGATCCGTTCGCGGTGGGCGTCGGCGGTGCCGTACTGGCCCGCGAGCCGCTTGGCACGCTTGTAGAAGAAGTGCGCCTCGTGCTCCCAGGTGTACCCGATGCCACCGTGGTACTGGATCATCGCGGCCGTCGACTGCAGTGCCACGTCGCTCGCCTTCGCCTTGGCGACCGACACCGCGAGGTCCGCGTCCGCCAGGCCCGCGTCGACCGCGTGGGCTGCGTAGAGGGCCGCGTGCTCGGCCATCGTGACCCCGACGTGCAGGTCGGCCAGCGCGTGCTTGATCGCCTGGAACGACCCGACCGGCACACCGAACTGCTCGCGCTCGCGGTCGTAGGACACGGTGCGGGTCAGCGCCTCGCGGGCGATCCCGACCAGGTCCGCCGCGACCAGGACGGTGGCCCGGGCCTCCAGCGAGGAGGTGTCCCCGGGCAGCGGCTCGACCGTGCCGCCCTCGAGGGTCGCCAGCCGGGTGGTGCGGTCGTAGGACCCGACCGAGGTCGCGGTGAACCCGGTCAGCAGCCCCTCGGCCGTCACGACGACGTCGGCGAGCGCGCCGTACTCCACGGGACCGCCGGTGCTCACGGCGCCGACCGCGTCCCCGGTCGCGAGCCTGGGCAGCCACCTGGCCTGCTGCTCGGGCGAGCCCGCGATCCGGATGGCCTCGACGGCGAGCACGCTGCCCCGCCACGGTCCCGGCGCCACCCCGGCGCCGAGCGCGCGGGCGATGACCTGGGCCTCGATCAGGCCGAGCCCCAGCCCGTCGTGCTCCTCGGGGACGGTGACGGCGAGCCAGCCCTGCTCGCCCGCGGCCTTCCAGAGACCGTCCAGGGCCCCGGCGTCGTCCGAGGACGGAGCCTCGAAGTAGGTGCGGACGGCGGCGAGGTCGAACCGCGCGGCCAGGTACGTCGCGACCGCGGAGCCGAACTCCCGCTGGTCGTCGGTCAGTGCGAAGAACATCCCCCGCCCCCTATCGCGGCAGGCCGAGCACGCGCTCGGCCGTGACGTTGCGCTGGACCTGCGAGGACCCACCCCAGATGGTGACCGACCGGGACCACATGGCCTGGGCGTTGAGGGGCTTCAGGTCGAGGTCGCCGAGGTCCTCGAACGTGGCGTGCTCACCGAGGACGTCGTCGTAGACCTCCCAGAGGTCCTGGAAGGTCTCGGACCACTGCAGTTTCGTCATCGACGCCTCGAAGCCGAGGTCCTGGCCCTGCTCGGTCTGGGTGAGGACGTGCATCGAGTGCAGCCGCAGGCACTCCAGCTCGGTGAGCACCCGGGCGAGCTTGCCGCGGATCACGGGATCGGTGTCCCGGCCGAGCTTCTTGGCGACACCGACGATCTCGTCGTACTGCCTGCGGAACTCGGTGTACTGCGAGGTCCCCGAGGCGCCGCGCTCGAAGGAGAGCAGCAGCATCGCGGTGCGCCAGCCGTCGTCGACGTCCCCGAGGACGTCGGTGGCGGGGACCCGGGCGTCGTCGAAGAAGACCTCGCCGAACTCGCTCGCGCCGGACATCTGCTTGAGCGGACGGGCGTCGACGCCGGGCTGGTGCATGTCGATCAGCAGCATCGAGATGCCGCGGTGTTTCCGGCTGCCCGGCGTGGTGCGGACCATCGTGAAGATCTTGTCGCCGTGCACGGCGTTGGTGGTCCAGACCTTCTGGCCGTTGACCACGAAGTCGTCGCCGTCCCGGACACCCCTCGTGGTGAGCGCGGCGAGGTCCGATCCGGCGCCGGGCTCCGAGAAGCCCTGGCACCAGATGACCTCGTTGCGGAGCATCGGGCCGATGATCTCCTCGCGCTGCGCGTCCGTGCCGATCGCCATCACGGTGGGCGCGAGGAAGGTCAGGCCGAGCGGGTTGACCGTGCGCGGGGCGTCCGCCAGGACCATCTCGGCGTCGTAGATCGCCTTCATCCCCGGGGTGCCGCCGCGGCCGCCGAACCGGGTGGGCCACTGGATGCCCGCGAACCCGGCCAGCGCCTTGTCCCGCTCCCAGTCGCGGCGCAGGCCGAAACTCTCTTCGTCGCTGAGGGACTCCCAGAATCCGGGACGCCGCCACTCCGCCGGGATGTTCGCCGCGAGCCAGGACCGCAGCTCGCTGCGGAAGTCCTCCTCGGCGGCGGTGTACGTGAGGTCCATCAGGGGTTTCTCCTGCTCGAACCGGGTGCGACGGCCGGTCCTCCTCGACCCCCGCGGGCCCCCCACCCTTGCATACCCGTCGGTAACCTGCATAGCGGTCGACGCGCCGGTATGCGCCGAGTAGCCTTTCGGTATGCGTAGCGAGCGGGTGACGGTCACCTTGCCGGCCGAGATGGTCGCCGAGGCACGGGAGGCGGTCCAGAACGGGTCGGCCGCCAGCCTGTCGGCGTACGTCGCCGAGGCCGTGCAGGCCCGGCAGGCCCGCGATCGCGCACTCGCTACTCTGGCCGACCTGTACGGAGGTCCCCCGCCGGCGGACGAGCTCGACGCGGCACGAAGGTCGCTGCGCCTCGTTCCCCCGGTCGCCGTCGGCTGAAGGGCGCGCAGATGATCGGCGGAAGAGTCCTGGACGCCAGCGCGCTCACCGCGTTCGCGACCGGCAGGCCCGTCTACATGCGTGCCCTGGTGTGGGCGGCGGTGGAGGAGAACCTGGTCCTCGCGGTGCCCAGCGCCGCGCTCGGGCGCGCCTGGGCGCAGCTCGAGCCCCAGCACCACGCGGCCCTGCAGGTCCTGCTCGGACTGCCCAACACGGTGATCCACGACCTGTCCCCCGCGATGGCCCAGGAGTCCGGCCTGTTGCTCGCCGCGTCCGGCCAGGACGACATCGTGGCCGGTCAGGTCGTCAGCACCAGCCGCAGGCGGGGCTGGCCCGCGGTGACCGGGGACCCCGGCTCCCTCCGCAAGCTCGACGCGGCGGTGCCGATCGAGGAGCTCCCCTGAGCTCCCGGATCCTCACAGTCAGGTGAGGCGGGTGCGGAGGGCCGCCAGCTCGTCGTCCGCGAGGCCGTTGTTCCTGAGCCAGGCGACGGCACCGCCCTCGCGCTCGTCCAGCGTGGCCAGCACCTGCTCCATCGCCTCGGCGCGGGGCCGGTGGCGGTCGATCTCCTCGGGGGCGGGCATCTCCTCGCCCGCCGCGGCGGTCCAGCGGCGGAACAGTGCGTCGATCTTCGTCGCGGACAGCGCGTAGTCCTCGACGACCGCCGTCCGCTCCACCCCGACCGCTTCCAGGACCAGCGCGATCAGGGTGCCCGTGCGGTCCTTGCCCGCCGCGCAGTGCACCAGCGCGGCGCCGTCGACCGCCGCGAGCCTGCGGACGGCGGAGACGACGTTGGGCCCCTTGTCCCGCAGGTAGCCCAGGTAGTTGGCGACCATCGGGTGGAAGTCCTCGCCGATCTCCGGCAGCTCCCGGCCTGCCTCCGGGATGAACGTGAGCTGGACGGTCTCGACGCCCCGCGCCGCCAGCGGCGACTCGCCGTACTGCGCGATCTCCCGGTCGGTGCGGAGGTCGAGGATGAGCCGGAGGCCGAAGTCCTCCTCCAACGTCCGGACGTCCGCCGGGGTGATGTGCTCCAGCGACTCGCTGCGCAGCAGCACCCCGCTGCGGGTGACCCCGCCCCCGGCGAGCGGCAACCCCCCGACGTCCCGGACGTTGCTCAGACCCTCGAACTCCAGCCAGCGATCGGTCGTCGTCACGACCTCACAGTAATCAGCCGAGCAGCTTCTGCGTGCCGGCCCGGGCGATCGTCAGCGGGTCCGGGAGGGCGGACAGGCCGTCCTCAGGGGCGAGCACCGTGAAGTTCATGACGATGGTGTCGTCCCGTACCGAGATCATCACGACGTCGAAACCCTCGCCGCCGAGCCGCCACCCGGTGGCCTCGTCGTACGGCAGGTCGGCCAGCAGGTCCTCGGCCGGGGCGAGCACGACCGGCTTGCCTCCGACCGTGCCCTGCGAGCACTCCATGCCCGCGAGCGAGGCGCGGTAGGCGGCGGCGGCGCTGCCGGAGTCGCCGTAGACGCTGACGGCCTCCTGCACGCGCCCGGTCCGGCTCTCGGCCGCCGCGCCCACCCGCACGGCGTACGGGAACTGCGCGACGACACCGGGTCCGCCGCAGATCGCGGGGGTCGCGGGGTCGGGCTTCGGCTCGTCGCCGACCGCGAAGTCGGGACCGATCTCGGCCGGGGTGAGCAGGAAGGGGCGCAGGCCGTCGGCGGCGGCGTCGAGGCCTGCGTCCCCGGAGGACGTCGCGGGCTTCTGCACCGCGGCGGCGGGCGCGGAGGCCTGCTTCGCCGCGGGCCCGGCACTCGGTGTGGGCTGGGCGGCGGGCTGGGCGGCGGGCTGAGCGGCGGGGGCGGCCTGGGCGACGGGCGCGGGCTGGACGTGCGGCTGGGCCGAGGCGACCGCTCCGCAGCCCGTGAGCAGGGCCGCGGCGGCGACCGCCGGGATCAGGGTGAGCAGGCTGCGGTTCATGCGGTCGAGTCTCATCCGACGACGGCGCCGCGTCGGTGGGGCCAGCACCACCTCGCCGGGGTGCGGGCATGTGGATCGGGGGTGTCACCGGTGACAGCACCTCCATGATCATGCGATCCGTGTCACCGGTGGCAGGCCTCGCATGATCATGCGTTCTCAGGTGGGGGTGCGGCGGAGGGCCGCGGGGAGCATCTGCGCACCGTCGCCCGCCGCGCCTGCCCGGTCCCCCGGGTTCATCAGCCTGCAGCGCGCGAGCGACAGGCACCCGCACCCGATGCAGGAGTCCAGCCCGTCCCGCAGGGCGACCAGCGCGTCGATCTGCTCCTCGAGCCTGCCCCGCCAGGAGCGCGACAGCCGTGACCAGTCCGCCTTGGTCGGGGTGTGGTCGGCGGGCAGCTCGTCCAGCGCCTCCCGGACCTCGTCGAGCCCGATGCCGATGGCCCGCGCGGCGCGGACGAACGCGAGCCTGCGCAGCACGCTCCGCTCGTAGCGCCGCTGACCGCCCGAGGTCCTGGTGGCGGCGACCAGGCCCTCGCGCTCGTAGAACCGCAGGGCCGAGTGCGGGAAGCCGGAGCGCTCCACGACCTCGCCGATGGTGAGCAGGTCCTTGGCGTGCACGGTCCCTCCACATACCTCAAGCTGGATTCAGCACCAGACTATCGCAGCGGGTGACCGCTCGCCGCACGACGACCGAATCACCCGTCCGGTGAGTGCCGCGACGAACGGCCCTGGAGCAGCGGTGACAGGCGGCTCACAGACTTGTCACCCCGGGTCACCATCCGTAATGTCTCGCCCGTCATCACGGTCAGATCACGAACGGACTGACGGAGCCGGACTCCCCACCGGCTCCCCGGGACCCCGATCCCGGGTCCGTCCGCGGTTCGACCGCCTGATCGAAAGGCACGCACCTTGGCTGGCCACCGCTCCCCAGGCGGCCGGCGTGGTGACGGGCTCCCCGCTCCCCGTCGGGTGCCCGCCCACCACGCCGCCAGGCACGGCACCGCTCCCCGTGGTCCCGTCGCCCGACGCACCGTCGCGTCCTCCACCGCCGCCGTCGGCGCCGCGTTCGGCGTGCTGGCGACGGGTACGTTCGCGGCCGTCACCTCGGGCGGCGCCGGTCAGGCGGTGGCCGACGCCGCCGAGACCACGCCCACGTCGTCGGTCGCCACCGCGCTCGCCGCGAACGAGGTCGCCCTGCCGACGACGGACGTCGCCGAGTCCGCCGCGCACGTCACCCCGGCGGCCTTCGGCCTCGAGGACGACCTCGACGCAGGCGAGGACTTCGACCTCTCCGCGCTGGACAAGGCGGGCCGGATCGCGGACACCCTCGCCGAGCAGCGCGCCCAGCAGGCCGCGGCCCAGGCCGAGAAGGAACGCATGGCCGCGCTCATCGCGAAGGGCGGGCTGGACGCCTGGATCGCGGAGGCGCTGGACATCTGCGACCTCCCGCAGAGCCTCGCCCCCGGCGTCAAGAAGATCATCATGGCGGAGTCCGGTGGCAACCCGCGGGCGATCAACAACTGGGACTCCAACGCCCAGCGGGGCACCCCGTCGCAGGGTCTGATGCAGACCATCCCCTCGACGTTCAAGGCGTACGTGCACCCGAGCCTGGCAGGCAGCTCGATCACCGACCCGGTCGCGAACATCACCGCCGGCCTGCGGTACATGATCGCGAACTACGGGCTGGACACCGTCGAGGCCGGTGGCCGCAGCAACCACGCAGGCGACTACGTCGGCTACTGAGCCGCCCGGGACGCCCCGTCGCGCGAGCGGGACGAACACCCCATAAAATTTCGGTGATCGCGTAGGGACGACTCGAAGGGACCGGATGGAGCACACCCTCCCGGGCTCCTCGGACGAGCCGGTCCCGTCCACGGTCGCCCAGCGGACCCGCCGCTTCCGCCCCGAGCTGCAGGGCCTGCGGGCCCTCGCCGTCGCGCTGGTGGTGGCCTACCACGTCTGGTTCGGCCGGGTGTCCGGCGGCGTCGACGTCTTCTTCCTGATCTCCGGGTTCCTGCTCACCGGGCAGCTGTCCCGCGCCGCGGCCCGCGGCACCCTGCGCTTCGGCCCGCAGTGGGCGAGACAGGCCGCGCGCCTGCTCCCCGCCGCGTTCACGGTGCTGCTCGGCGCGGTGGTCGCAGGCTGGCTGCTGCTACCCGAGGCCCGCTGGCAGCAGACCATCCACGAGCTGTTCGCCTCGGCGTTCTTCCTGGAGAACTGGCAGCTCGCGGCGGACTCCGTCGACTACGCCGCGCAGCACAACACCCAGAGCCTGGTGCAGCACTTCTGGTCGCTGTCCATCCAGGTGCAGTTCTACGTGCTCTGGCCGCTGCTGGTCGCGCTCGTCGCCCTGATCGCGGGGGCTGCTCGCGACCGGCTGCGGCCCTACCTGCTGCTGGCCCTCGGCGGGCTGTTCGCCGCGTCCCTGACCTACTCGGTCGCGCTCACGATCACCGATCAGCCGCTGGCCTACTTCCACTCGCTGACCCGGGTCTGGGAGTTCGCGCTCGGCGGGATCCTCGCGCTCACCATCGACTCGCTCGTGCTCTCCGCGCGGACCCGGCTGCTGCTGGGCTGGCTCGGCATCGTGGCGTTGGTCGCCTGCGGCGCAGTGCTGCAGGTGGACGCCGTGTTCCCCGGCTTCGCCGCCCTCTGGCCGACCGGCGCCGCCTGCCTCGTGCTGATCGCGGGCGCCACCGGGAGCCGGGTCGGCGCGGACCGGATCCTCTCCTCGCGGCCGCTGCGCTATCTCGGCGACCTCAGCTACGCCCTCTACCTGTGGCACTGGCCGGTGCTGATCCTCTACCTGGTCACCCGCGACCAGGAGGCGGTCGGGCTCCGGGGCGGCCTCGCGATCGTCGGCGTCTCGCTCGTGCTGGCCGTGCTGACCCACCACCTCGTCGAGGAGCCCCTCCGCCGGGCCTCGATGAGCGACCGCACCCGCGCCCGCGGTGCGGCCGCCGGACTCGTCCTCGTGCTGCTGGCGGCGGGCGCCTGGCAGTGGGAGACCACGAGCCGGGCGAGCAGCGGGCCCGCGGTGGTGGGGGACGAGGCCCACCCCGGCGCGATGGCGATGCGCTTCGGCCTCACCGACGTCCCCGGCGAGGCCCCGCTGCTGCCGCCGCTGGTCACCGCGCAGGACGACTGGTCGCGCATCGAGCAGTGGAACTGCGCGCCGCTGTCCCGGCTGCCGGAGAACTCGGCCTGCGTCCTGCCCCCGGTCGATCCCGCCGTCCCGCCGAGCAAGCGGGTCGTCGTCGTCGGGGACTCCCACGTCCAGCAGTTCACCGCGGCGATGGTGCCCTGGGCGCACGCCCGCAACGTCGAGCTCACCGCGATGATCCACGGCGCGTGCCCGTACTCCACCGCGTCCGAGGTCTACCCGGGCGACCCGGTCTGCCTGAACTTCACCGACGCCGTGGCGGGCGAGCTCGCCGACCTGCACCCGGACGCCGTCATCACGCTGGCGACCCGGGACGTCACCACGGCGATGACCGAGCAGACCCCGCCCGGGTTCGTCGACCGATGGCGCGAGCTGGACGCGCTGGGCATCCCGGTGATCGCCCTGCGGGACAACCCCCGCCACGAACCCGGCTTCAGCCCGGCGGAGTGTCTGCAGCAGGCGGGCCGCGGGTCGGACGCGTGCAGCCTCGACCGGGCCGCCCTCTACTCGCCGGTGCCGCCGTGGGAGCAGATCCCCGACCTGCCCCCGAACGTGTCCTTCCTGGACTACACCGACTACTTCTGCGGCCCGCAGACCTGCCCCGCCGAGGCCGGCAACGTGCTGCTCTACCTGGACTTCAACCACATCACCGCCACGTACATGGCGTCGCTGGCCCCGGTCGTCGGGGAGGACCTGGACCGGCTGGTCGGGACCGTCTAACGCGACGCGACGGGCCGAGCCCGGCGGTCCTGCACCGCCACGACCTGCCCGCTGCGCAGCTGGGCACCGCGGCGGGTCTCCGGGCGCCCGTCGACCTCGACCTCGCCCGCCTCGACCAGCTCGCGGGCGTGCCCGCCGTCCTCCGCGAGCCCGGCGAGCTTGAGGAACTGGCCGAGCCGGATGGGTTCCGAGGCGATCGGGACGTCGAGAATGGGCGCGCGCGACATGCCCGCATCGTCGCAGACTGCCCCGG
>Ga0268264_10006051_pt1 | contig 10224 bp, 8 predicted proteins | sample KBSSwiS32_FD_190357 | JGI IMG/M metagenome (GOLD analysis project Ga0268264, IMG submission 190357) | Switchgrass rhizosphere microbial communities from Kellogg Biological Station, Michigan, USA - KBS Switchgrass S3-2 (SPAdes) (version 2) | ecosystem: Host-associated > Plants > Roots >... | reverse complement strand
CCGACTATCGTCGGGGGTTTTTGCATTTCGGGAGCGATGCGATCTTGTTCGCAAGAGCGGACGAATGCAAAAACCCGGTGCCGACAGGCACCGGGGGGCGCTTGGGTTAGGCCAATGCGAGAGGATCTGCGGAGCTAATCCTGACGGGGTCACGAGAACCCTCGGCATAAATGCCGAGGGTTTTTTGCATTCCAGGAGCGGGGCGAACTTGTTCGTCCAAGCGAATGGATGCAAAAAACAAGGCCCGACGAAAGGAGGGCCAGAGGTTCTTGGATAAGGCCAATGCGAAGGGATATGCGAAGGCGTCCGCAGGCGCTGGAGCTAATCCTGACGGGGTCACCTCACAGGACAAAATGAAAATTTTCATTTTGTCCTGTTTTATTTTAGGTATAAAGTATTGTAATAAAGGCTTTAGTAATAGCAAATATTTTAATCCATTGGTTCGATGTAATTTTATCACTCACTACTTTTGCTTTTGTGTTCGAACCGGATATATTTGTTGAAACCCTTTGCGGTAAGGAGTTTCAGAGGAAATGCCCAACAATGTCCTGTTAAGTACCTTTTCAGAATTCAAATCATTTCTTTACTCTCTTTGTCCAGTTGATCCAAATAATTACTCACGGCTATATTCGATAATTTTCTTAAGAAATCCAGAATGAGGGTTGCTTGTTCATGAGTTACGATTTGACCTTGTTTACCGAGGATCATGACTACATCGTCGGGATTAAGTTTATTTCGAATAGCATCATACGTCATGGGAGAGTATTTTAATAATTGAAAGGAAGTTATGAAACTGATAATCTGTATCTATTATTCAGTTAATTTTATTTAGGAACTCGCCAATTTATTTATTTGTTCCTTTAGATTTTTGATATATGGTTGGATATGTTTTTTTACAATCATTTCAAGGTCTTCTATTTCCATCTCGTCTTTGTAAATAAAGAACCCTGTAAAATTCCCCCCCTGGCGAATTAAAGTCATATCACTTTTATTGGTTTTTTGTGCTATAAAGTAATAGGCCGATAATGGAAATATTCGCTTTATCTTTTGAGCGACAATATCACGGCTTCTTATTCCATCTGTCGTTAGCTTGCCCGTCTTTAATTCCAGTATAACAAGAGGGATTGCAATTTTTCCTTCCTTGCTATATGAATCATTATAAAAGTGGATCAGGTCAGAATTTAATACACCCTTATCAAATGCTCGTTCAAAGTAAATAGCAACATCAACTTTAGCAAAACCGTGAATCAATCTTGGCAAAAAACCTTTATAGTCACAAGTAACATCTGTTAAAATAGATTGATCGGCTTTAATCTTCAATCCTTTTTTATGAGTAAGTAAATCCTCCAACCTACTTTTTACAAATTTTGAAAAAATTGCCTCTGCTTTTTTTGCACTCATAGTATTAGAAATTATTCTGAACTTATTTCTCTGGCAAAAGATTCCACTTTCCCGCCACCACGCAGCTGCTGCTCTACTGTATTCAGGACATTCGCGTCACCGAGTTCTGCCTGAAGCGCCAATTCAAACGCCCCCCTTCCACCTTGAACTTCGCCTGCATTCCCTTGCCCGAATCCCTTCTCCTTCCTTCTCCAACGGCCACTCCCTTTGGTCCTTTACCGAAGCCTTCCTATTCAGCAAGATCATCCCCTCCCGCCGGGCTGACTTCTTCCAGCGAGACTAAGAGGTCCGCTGGTCCCGCGAACTGATGCGCACCCCTACCCAGCGACAACGAAGCCTCTCGCGTCATCGCCTGGCACCTGCTCAACAGTTGGTTCCATAAACCACAATTTGTCGCCGACATGGAAAAGGCAAAGGCGGAATGGCTTCAAAAAGGAGGAGCCCTTCATTAGCCGCCTACATTACCGGCAGATATTTTCAATTCCGTGAAATTAAACGGGCGCCTTAACAGCTCCCTCTTGATATTTTAAACTTTCAGGAACTTCAAGGCTTTGCCCTATCCAACTGTTTGTGAATGAACGAAATTACCGCCAATCGATCGAGAGCATCCTCCTCCTCGATGACAAATTTCACCTTCGGAGCATGGGCCGTCGGATTTCGCATCATCGAGAACATTCCCTTAACGATGTTCGCCAACCCAACGTGTTCATTGCGATCTGTCTCCGACGCCAAGCCATTGATTTTCAACAAAGGGGCTTTGGTAGAGAATACCTCTTGCACCAGATCGCTCCCATCGGAGATTAACCCGGTCAGCTCCCTGAGCCGTTCAGCGACGCTTTTTGTAGCCTCAAATACAGAATGAAAATAGTTATCGACAAGCAGTTCTGGTTTGCAATACAACATTATCTTCGAATGCGTACCCCTGGCTTCCAGCTTGTTCTTCAGGCGGCTGGCCCGCTGCTCCGCCTGATCTATTGTCTCGGACCGTATCACCTCCCGATACTTTCCGGCGTCAGACAACTCGTATCCAGCGAAGGAGAGTATTTGATTGATTCTATGCCTCTTATCCTCAAATATATCCTGGCGTCCAAGGTATTTTACCGGATCGAGCGCCTTCTGAATAAACTTCAATATATGATTGGAACACTGATGTTTATTCTGGAACTGTACAAATGAATTGAATAGGCGCTTCCACTTCGAATTCGTAGGATCAACGTCAACCAAGTCACTGTCTAATAAAAGCTTGCCAATCTGAGAGCCAGTAAGCCCAGATGTTGTGTCTGCCAGTACCAAGGAAATACTCTCAAGAACTTCGGCACTTAGCGGCGGCCGCCTTTTAATGACGCTCGTCATAATTGATATCTTTAAAATGCTTCAATGCCTATTCAATCCTTATGCTCAATATCACAATTTATCACCGTCTGACCATGATTTGTTTTCAACAAATAGTGCACTGGCATGCACGGGAGCCCATGAATGGCTTGTCCGTCACACAACTGTTACTCTACAGCGTCGTTGTGGCATTCTATCGGGAATTGGCGGCTTCTTTGTGAATCTCACTATCGGATCACCAATAATCAGGTCAGAAAGGTAGTGGGCGAAAGAATCCCGGTATTTGGCGCCGGTGGATACCTTAAGGCGGCATCGTCCCGAGAGCGCCCTAATAATTCTATAACCATTAAAACCTTATTTGTTCATAGCCAGAACGAACACAGAAGCGATATTGCAATGAAAGCGGGAAAACTCGTCATTTGAAATCATTTGCCCGGCTGGGCCGAGAGCATTGCGGTATCAGGAGCAACAGAAGAGAAAGCAGACTGAGCGAGACTATCGCAAATTTCCTGCGTCGGTACCTTCGGCGCGTCAGAATTTCCGTGTTTTCACGGGTCGCTACATCGAAAACTTTCTCTATTTTTCTGCCGGAGGTCGAATAATCTCCCCGGGGAGCACATTTGTTCGGCATATCCAATTGAAAATTCATTTATTATGACAACAATGAACCCTAGGATCGGTCCACTTGGAGAAACTGTTTTGAATCAGTTTTTGACGGCATGGGATCGGGAGCGGATCAGGACGATGACTGTAGCGGAGTATGCCGATCTTGGAAATCATGATTCCCTATGCTACTGGTTGGAGTATGCTACGAAGAACCTGGGGCTTATCGGCGGTATCCGCTTGCAGAAATTCGAGCTGTGGAAAAGCGATCCGGATAAGGTATTTCGCGATGGGCGTTTTCTCCTGGAGCATGGGTATGCGTGGAACGCTAACAGGGGGGCAACGCTCGAAGAAGCATTTGGAAACGTAAGAGAGCTGATTGCGGAGATTGTTGAACGCAGTCAGCAGGGGGATTGGGAGGCTATTGATGAGATACCATTCCATGCGATCGGAAAGTGGAAGATCGCCTTTCTGTTTTCCAACAAGCGCCTTGTGCCAGTCTACAGCCGTCGGGCGCTGAAGGCGATTGCTGCAGGTTTAGGGTTATTGATCCCCGCTAACGCGCCCGTCTCTGCGTTTCAGGTGGGAATTCTATCTCAAAAGCCGCCGGACGAGGATGTCCTGATATTTTCGGGGCGGGTGTACGCAGCTTTTGCCGCTAAGGATACTGACCGACAATATTTTATTATCGGCAGCATTTATAATGACTACGGATCGGTAATGCCTGAATTTCTCAAGCGCGGCTGTGTGGCTATGGGTTGGATAGACTGGGTCGATTTTTCCGTTCTGATGGGCGCCGGGCGAAAAGAAATCGACGATTATGTGGATGGGAACTATACGAACGAGTCGCCGAGGCCTCAGTCTATCAAGTCCTATTTCCGCATCTTTTCAAAGATAACCGAAGGGGATATTATCGCAGTCAAGTCGAAGGGTTCACATGGGGAGCTGACCATTATCGCCTATGCGCGGGTGGTACGGCGGAATGGCGAAATATATTATCACGACGAAGGGGATCTTGGGCATTGCATACACGTTGAGTTCCTGGACGCAAATTTCGAAAAATATATTGGGGAGAACTATGCCTGGACGATCCATGAGCTGACCAGAGAGAAGGATAAGCAGACATTTTATGATGTGTTCGGCTGGTATGCAGGGGAAAGGGAAGAGGATAACCCGGAAGCATCCGAAACAGTGACGGACGCTCCTACCCTGCCGGATGACGGGGAAACGGGAGAGGACTTTGAAGAAGGATATACAGATAAGTCGGAAGAATCCTTTGAGCGATCGGCAGGTGCCAGGGTTTTCGTCAACCTGGTGCACAACGCTATGCAGAATCGATTCATTAAATACCTAAAGCAGACGTATCCGGACGATCTTTGCTCTGGCGAAAAGCGGTTCGTAGATGCCAGAAGGCTTTCCGGAGACGTTCTATACCTATACGAGATTAAGCCGGATGTAAGCGTATATGCCTGTATCCGGCAGGGCATCGGCCAGTTGCTGGATTATCGCTTTCAGGACCGGAGTGAGAAGGACAAGGTGCTGGTTATTGTCGGCCAAAAGGAACCGAGTACCGAGGATCAGCGATTCATCGATTACGTTCGGAAGTCCCTGCGGGTGGACTTCTACTATCTTGCTTTCGACTCCGCAAAGATGAGCGTAAGGCAGTTCTAATAAATGTAGACGGGGGCGGCTATCGGCAGACCAAAAGTGAATGTAAGCGAACTCTAAATAATTTTTTATCAGTTTGAAAACATAATATGGAAACAACCTCTATACCTCACAGGATGAACTGGGAACAGCTTCTTTGTTTTAAGCGGGTATCCGAATTCAGTAGTTGCAAAGTGGAACCGAAACCCTCCAACTATAGCGAAGTTCGAAGTCCGTTTGAAAAGGATTTTGACCAATTGATCTACAGCTACCCTTTTCGCCGGCTTCAAGATAAAACTCAGGTCATTCCCTTTCCTGAATTTGATTTCGTCCATACTCGCCTTACTCACTCGCTTGAAGTGGCTACCGTGGGGCGATCACTAGGAAAGATGGCCGCCGAAATCATATTTCGTGAGCTTGGTGAAAAAAAAATGTGTGCGCTTGGCCTATGTCCTAATGACATTGGGACCCTGGTTGCGGCTGCCTGTCTTGCACATGATATCGGCAACCCGCCTTTCGGTCATTCAGGCGAAAATTCTATCTCACTTTATTTTGATAACTATTATGACCTTTATCGGAATTCGATGTTGCCAGATTACGGCGCCTTAACTGAAGAGCAAGCGATCGAGTTATCAAAACGGCAGGATTTGGTATTCTTTAGGGGCAGCTTTCATGATATTGATCATTTCAAGCGATGGAATGACCTGATACAATTTGAGGGAAATGCCAATGGATTCAGGATCATAACCCGAAATTGCGAAAAGGGAATAAATCCGACCGCAGCATTATTGGGCACGTTTACAAAATATCCTAGGGAATCAGGTTTGCAAGGGTATATTCCGTCAGGAAGTATCCCGAAGCATCTTTCAAAATATGGGTTCTTTCAAAGCGAAAAAGAAATATTTTATCAAATGGCAATGGAGGTCGGTCTGTTGAATCATCCAGGAACGAAAGAGAACAATCTCGCGTATTGTCGTCATCCTCTCGCGTATCTCATGGAAGCATCTGACGACATCGCATATAGCATCATTGATTTTGAAGACGGCTGCCGTTTAGGGCTGATCGATTTTTACAAGAAATATGGTACTCTTCGAGTAAGAAATAAGAAGGGAAAGATGGACCAATTTGTTATTGACGCCGCTCCGATCGACCTGTTTATTGAGATTGCAGCAATGGATGAGTCCTTTAACGCTGAGAAGGTCCTTGAGATGGATTTCAAAGAAGCACTGTCTTATCTACGGAGTAAAGTGATTAACGTTCTCACTCATGAGTGTTTCAAAATTTTCGGCCAGCACTATGAAGAAATTATGCAAGGGAAGTTTTCCGATGCATTGATCGACAAAATTGTTGATCCAAGGATAAAAAACGGGATGGAAAAAATGAAATTCCTGGTCAGGAAGTTTGTTTATAATTTTCCACCCGTCCTCCAGAGTGAAGCCAGCGGTTTTGAAGTAATGGATAGCCTTATTGGAGCATTTGCCGTAAATAGTAATATTTGCATTAGTTGTGGCGAGGAGCCCGATGCCCGCGCGATCAAACTTCAGAGCCTTTTGCCGGACGATTATAGCCCAAAGGAGGAAATAGAGGCCCACAATTTGACTCCGGAGGAGGTTTATAACCGCCTTATCCTTGTGTTAGACTATGTTAGCGGAATGACCGATAATTATGCAATGTTTCTTTATAGGAAGATCAAAGGAATATCTCACCACTAACGACTCGATGCTCTCTTTCGTAGTTGTTTGATCTGCGGTTGGATCAGGCGGCGGATATGTACATTGAGAAAAAAAATTAAATAGTTCACAGACCATCACTGAACCCGTTCTCCTTATTGTTGTGATAGCATGACAAACCTCCCAAGTCGACTGTGTACAATGAGGAGGCACCGGCTTGATGACGACATAAAATTCCACACTTTTTCTAACCCGTCATTTAAAACTTATTGAAAATAAATGAATTATAAAATTTTTAGGATTGTTGATAAAATACTCAACAAAGTTGATATAATACTCAACATTTGTCTTTATATTAGCAGTATGAAAGAAACATTTGGATCAAAATTAAAGGCGATTCGAAGATCGAAGAATGTTAGCCAACGAGACCTGGCCAATGCAGTCGGCTGCGATTATACCTATATCAGCAAGATAGAAAATGATCGTCTACCACCCCCAGCAGTGGAAACTATCATGAAAATAAGTGACGCGCTACAAATCCCAAGCGAGATTTTACTGGCACCCTCCGGAAAAGTAACGAGCGAGGTAAAAGATGTCATGTCTAATCCGGAGGCAATTAAATTTATGCAGGAAGTACATCAAATGAATTTATCAGAAGAGGAATGGAAATCTTTACATAGCAAATTAAAATCTCTGCGATAATGCAACAACGGGACTTGTTTGGCAACAAAATGGTAGATCAGGAGCCTGTTATTACATATCCTTGGTCCCACTCGCGGGCTAATGCACGTGACTCTTGCCCATTGAAATACTTTTTTCAATACTATGGTTCCAAGGCTCGTAGCGCAAAGAATATTTCAAATAAAGAGCGTATAAGCTTTTTATCACATCTAGCGACGAAACAACTTATTGCAGGGACAATTATTCATGATGCGATTGATCGCTATTTCAAACAATATAAAGCAGGGACTAACTACAACCTTGCTATGTTATTAACTTGGGCCTATAATAGATTTGAAACCGTATGTCAGCTAACTGAGCAGGCCCGAAATGATGAGAAGATAAAATTCGGTAGTAGAGACAAGATATTAAAAGAGTTATACTACAGGACTGTAGAACCAGAGAGGTTTAAACACGAAATCCAGGAAAAGATTAAACTTAATCTTACCAATTTTTATGACGCACAGGAGTTCGAAGAATTCAGAACAGGAGGAAAGCTAAAAAGCTCGTTTCTTGAAAAATGGGTAACCTTTATTTTGATGAACTATGTATCGATAAAGGGAAAGCTTGATCTCGGTTTTGATTCTGTCACGGGAAATTACTTTATTGTTGATTGGAAAACCGGTAACGTAGAAAATGAAGAAACAAGTCTCCAACTACTGATCTACGCTGTTTGGGCAACTGAAATCATGAATATTGATCGGGGGAGAGTGAAGTTATTTAAAGCCTATCTCCAAGAAAAGCGTGTGGAACGATTGGAATTCTCTGATGATCACATTCTGAGAGCTAAAATGTGTGTTATTCAGGATACAGAGTCGATTGAGAAATTACATAAATATGGAATAGATGGTATAATATCAGCATTTTCTCCAATTGATTTTCCTAACAAAATATGTCCTCAATGTCCTTTTGAGGAAATATGTCACAAAAAAGTTGCAAATGGAAACAAGTATCAAATTAGTTGAGGGTGGTAAATACATTACATTGAAAGTAAAACGTATTTTATTGCGTGGTGAGTCTCTGGAAGTTGCTCAATTGCAGACAGCTTGTTCAGAAATTGGGAAGAGATATAAAATTCCTGCGGTTCCTTTTGTAGTAAACGGCCAGCAGGAAATTCTAATTCCAGCCGTATACAATCTACCCACACATACCTTTTCCGTCCAGGAATGGTTATTGACACCGTCCAATGTTTTGGAGACATTTGTACTTGAATATAAAAAGAATGCCTCTCGCCAATTAATCGGGGATCTCTATAAAAGAGCATTGTTGCTCAAATGTAAGGAACCGTTTTGGACTCTTGATAGCCCTCGCATATTATACGAAAGAAATGCCTTTCGAAAAATTAATGGAAAAGCTGTAGTAAGAAGATTCGAAGTTTCCGAAGTTCTGTTAGAAGAAGGTCTCGGAATATCAGTTGGCTTAACGACAGCCTTTTTTTCGACCAATTCAATACTTGATATTTTTAACCAGGGCGGTTTCGAACTCATTGATGAAATAACTAACCGACAAAATGAACAGCAAGGTACACTAATGTATAAGGGACCCAGAGGTTATTCAAAATGTTATTTTGTAAAAAATGGATTTGGCAGAAAATTAATTGACACGCCGTCTTTCACAGAAGGCGGCGTTGAATATTCGAATGCCTATGAGTATTACCAAAAAAAATATCCTAACTATGATGTCAGCCCAGATGATAAGGCGGCGATGGTGTCGTTTCCTGGGCTGCCACGGCAAGTATATGTAGCCGGTAAAAAGCTTTTCCCCCGTATTTTCAATTCTGAACTGGAAGGTGAACTACAAAACATCGACAAAATTGGTACCGATGAAAAGAAAAAATACCTGCAAGAAAATTTTTGGAACGTTTTAGATGAAAATCCTTTCGGTAACGGATTTTCAAAAATCCAACATGATTTTTTCATCCCACCTCCTGAAAAAACCGGAATTATCACCATGCCTGGTATGATTGTGGGGAAAAACATTTTAATTCCTTCCCCTACCGGCAAAAACGCTAAGGCATACAAAGAACACTATAGAAATAGAAAACATTACCTCGACAAATATGGGCTTTTTCATGTACCTGTGACGCTTTCCGGGTCCAAGATATACTTTGCCTTTCCAAATACGGTTCCCAACGATGTGCAGCAACGATATGCAAATGATATTATTACGTATTTAAAAAAATTATTCAGAAATGAAGTTGGTCTTGATGTTATAGTACTACCGCCATATAAAAACTACTTGCAGGTAGCGGTATCTATAAAGAACGATCATGAGGATGGAACAGTGATTTTTGTTTTTGACGACACAAATCCTGCAACATACTCCCTTATAGATTTTGAATTAAGAGGCTGGAGTTTAAAAAGAGCGACAACGCATGAGTTATTGAGAAAATATAATATTCTGCAAAGAGCATCTCATTCCTTTCAACAGGATAACAAATACGACAAAGCAAAAAGTGATTGGGATTCATACATTGAAATGACCGCTTTAGGAATTGTTCAAAAAATGAATTGTATACCTTTCACGGTTCAGCCTGACTTATTTAACTATGATATGCAGGTTGTTATTGATGTGAGTGAAGATTTTTCTCATTTTTGCATTTCAAGTTTAATATATAATAAAGAGATGACTTTCCCTCAACTGCCATGTCAAACGGAGAGAAAAACTGACGAAAAGAAAGAGACAATTAATCCGCAACTATTAAAAGACGAAATTAAAAAAATGTTTACGGGTCTCAAAAAGCAGATTGCCCGGTATTCTGCGAAGAAGTACTTGTTCGCCAGGGATGGCAAAGATTGCGGGGAAGAATTTAATGCCGTGAAAGATGTGTTTCAGGAATTGAAAGATGAAG
>Ga0268264_10006050_pt1 | contig 10226 bp, 10 predicted proteins | sample KBSSwiS32_FD_190357 | JGI IMG/M metagenome (GOLD analysis project Ga0268264, IMG submission 190357) | Switchgrass rhizosphere microbial communities from Kellogg Biological Station, Michigan, USA - KBS Switchgrass S3-2 (SPAdes) (version 2) | ecosystem: Host-associated > Plants > Roots >... | reverse complement strand
GCTCGGCTGGGGCGGCTACTGGGCCTGGGACCCGGTCGAGAACGCGGCGCTGATGCCTTGGCTGATCGGCACCGCCTTTCTGCACTCGATCATGGTCCAGGAGAAGCGCGGCATGCTGAAGGTCTGGAACGCCTGCCTGGTCGTCGCCACCTTCTCGCTGGCGCTGCTCGGCACCTTCCTCGTTCGCTCCGGCGTGCTGCAGTCGATCCACGCCTTCGGCGACAGCACCGTTGGCCCCTACATCCTCGGACTGATCGCGGTGGTCGTGCTCGGCTCGACGGCGCTGATCGTCTCTCGCCTCGACGACCTGCGATCGCCGAAGCGGATCGACTCGCTCGCCTCGCGCGAGGCGGTCTTCGTCGTCAACAACCTGCTGCTCGTGGCGCTCTGCGCGACGGTCTTCTGGGGGACCTTCTTCCCGCTGATCTCGGAACTGTTCACGGGGACCAAGTCGTCACTGGCGGCCCCCTGGTTCGACCGTTACACGACCCCGCTGGCGGTCCTGCTCGTCCTCTTCACCGGGATCGGGCCGCTGCTCGCCTGGCGCCGGGTCAGCTGGGCGACGGCGAAGCGAGTCTTCCTCGTGCCGACGCTGAGCGCGCTCGCGGTCGGCGCCGTTCTCGTCCTCTTCACCGACGCGGCGCAGTCGCCCTGGGCGCTGGCGCTCTTCGTCTTCGCCGGCTTCAGCCTGGTCGGCCTGGCGCAGGAGTTCTGGCGCGGCGCGGCGGCGCGGCGGGCGCTCAGCGGCGGCTCGATGCCCGCGGCGCTGGTCGCCGTCGTCTCGCGCAACCGGCGCCGCTACGGCGGCTACATCGTCCACGTCGGAGTCGCCGTGCTGCTGGTCGGGATCGCCGCCTCCTCGAGCTTCCAGACCAAGCGCGACGTCGTCCTGCGGCCCGGACAGAGTGCCGTCGTCGACGGTCGCAAGGTCACCTACGTGCGGCCCACCGCCCACGTCGACAAGCTGGCCTTCACCGCCGGCGCCGTGCTGAGGGTGCAGCACGGGGGAGGAGAATTCCCGCTGCGCCCGACCCGTCGCTTCTACCGGCCGACCGGCGTGCAGGGCGGCGGCGTCTCCAATTACTTCGCCGGCGAATCGGACAGCGAGATCGGCCTCAGGGCCGGCCCGGGCAGCGACTTCTGGAGCGCCGCCCAGCCGGACATCACCGGCCTGCAGCGCCACGCGCGCGCCGCCGACCTCGAACTCAAGCGCTGCCTGGACGGTGGCCCGGGCGTGCCGCCACAGTGCCGGGCGGTGGGGGCGATGATGCGGGCGGCGCTCGTCAATCCGCGCTTGCGCCCGGCCGCTCTGGCGAAGATCGAAGCGCTGCAGCTGGCGACAGCGAAGCAGATCGCCGCCGGCTACGTCGCCGAAGCCTCACCCGTCACCCTCCGGATCATCGTCAACCCGCTCGTCACTTGGATGTGGATCGGCGGCCTGATCGCGCTGGCCGGCGCGCTGATCGGCCTCTGGCCGGCGCGCCGCGCGCGCGGCGCGCCGTCGCCAGATGCCGAGCTCGAGGCGCTGAAGGAAGCCAAGTACCGCGAGATCCGCGACGCCGAGCTCGATCACGCGGCGGGCAAGCTCTCCGACGAGGACCACGCGCTGCTCGACGCCGAGCTGCGCAAGGAGGCCGTCGAGATCCTCGACCGCGGCAACGGCGCCAGCGGCAATGGCGCGGAACCCGAAAGGCCGGCCGAGCGGGTCTAGATCTTCAGCAGGACGAGGGTGTTGACGACGAACAGCACCGCGAAGAAGACCGTCGCCCGGTCGAGGTTGCGCTCGACCATCGAGCCGCCGCCGAAGGAGCTGCCCCCGCCGCCGATGCCGAAGGCGCCGGAGAGTCCGGTGTCTTTCCCGGAGTGGAGCAGGATCAGGAAGATCAGGATCCCCGAGATGATCACTTGTAGGACGCCCAGTAGTACTTCCACGGTCGGGATGGTAGCGGCTGCGCGGGCATTGCTCGTTTCACGCCGGCTCGCTGGAGAGAGGCTGGGCGAGAGCGCTTTTCGCTGCGTGTATCTCGTCCCAAAACCCCGCTCGCAGCGCACGCCTGAGGACTTGGTTGCCACGGAGGGAGCCCACGGTCTTCTCTGCCTCCGCCAGCAGCTTGGAATCGAGCCCGCTGGGGATGTCAGGCTCGTCTACCAGCAGCTCATCCAAGTCCTCCCCGGTCGCGTTTTCGGCCCACGCATGCGCAAAGGCGGCCCCCGTCGCTTCGGCTGCCTCGGGGGTCGGTGTGAACGGCGGCGCCGAGCCATCGCGGGTCTTGGCTTTGAAATGCTTCTCCCAATGGCTCTTCGGCAAGACGATGTGCTCGTCGGCCTCTCGAATGAGAGCGGCCGACTGGGAAGCCGATTGACCCGCTCGGCCCGAGGAAACGCCCAGCAGAACGACCTGCACGCCCATGTCCTGCGCGGAGACCACTCCCTCTCGCAGATCCTCATCGCCAGACACGAGGTAGGCGCAGGCGATCGCCCGCTCGCGTGCGAGGGTCATGAGATCTCGATAGATCAGGGCGTCAACCCCCTTCTGTTCCCCATGTATTAGGCGGCCGAGGCGCACCTTCACGTAAGGCAGGCCCCCAATCCTCTCGTGGTCTGCCGTTGGAACCGCGTCCACCGCGCCGTCGTACCAGTAGGTTCGAAGGCAGTGCAGCCGGCTGCCGTTATGGCCTTTGACCCAATCGGAAAGCTCGGTCGTAAGGCCCTCGTAGTCACAGGTAAAGGCGGTCCGGCTTCCCGAGCCGCAGACGAGCTCGCCGGCCTCCGCGAGGAGATATCCGGCGTCGACGAAGATCGCGCTTCTGTCCACTCCCTGCCTCCTTGAAAAGGAGGAGCCTCCGACCGGAGGCTCCCATCAGTACCGAGGCGGTACCCGACTTTCCAGCATCGTAGCGCGCGAGAGGCTCTCTTCATGCGTGGAAGGACGATTAGACCGCCCCGAGGACGAAAATACCCCCAGGGGGCATGGACATCCGCAGACATACGCATCCAGGCTGTTGCTGAAGTTGACAATTTATGGTTCAATGTAAATGAATTATCCACTGCATGGAAATTTGACAAGGAGGAGCCACTTTGGAGGCAGCGACCCACAGCCATGACCACGGGCCGGCGATCGAACTCAACCCGGCCGGCTGGCGCGACGGCAAGCGCTACGCCTGGCTGCTGGGGCTGATCGTCCCGTTCGTGCCCTTCATCGCCTGGGCCTGGGTCCACTTCACCGGCTTCGAGGCCTTCTGGTTCTTCGGTCCGATCCTCGTCTTCGTCGTCTTTCCGATCCTCGACGTCGTCATCGGGCTCGACGCGACCAACCCGCCCGACAGCGTGCTCAAATGGCTCGAGCAGGATCGCTACTACCGCTGGTGCACCTACCTCTTCATCCCGGTCCAGTACGCCGGCCTCGTCTTCGCCTGCTGGCTCTGGTCGAGCGGCGATCTGTCCACCCTGGAGAGCCTCGGCTTGGCGCTGACGATGGGCGTGGTCGGCGGCATCGCGATCAACACCGCGCACGAGCTGGGCCACAAGCGCGACGGCCTCGAGCGCTGGCTGAGCCGCATCGCCCTCGCCCAAACCGGCTACGGCCACTTCTTCATCGAGCACAACCGCGGCCACCACGTGCGCGTCGCCACTCCCGAGGATCCCGCCAGCTCGCGGCTGGGGGAGAGCTTCTGGGAATTCCTGCCGCGCACGGTCAAGGGCAGCCTCACCTCCGCCTGGGGGATCGAGTGCGCCCGCCTCGACCGCATGGGCAAGTCTCACTGGACGCTGCGCAACGACATCCTCGGCGCCTGGGCGATGACGGTGGCGCTCTTCGCCGGGCTGACGATCGCCTTCGGCCCGGTCGTCCTGCCCTACCTATTGGTCCAGGCCGTGATCGGCTTCTCGCTGCTCGAGGTCGTCAACTACCTCGAGCACTACGGGCTGCTGCGGCAGAAGAAAGAGGACGGACGCTACGAGCGCTGCCGCCCCGAGCACAGCTGGAACAGCAACAACGTCGCCTCCAACGTCCTCCTCTACCACCTGCAGCGCCACAGCGACCACCACGCCAACCCGACGCGCCGCTACCAGGCGCTGCGCCACGTCGACGAAGCTCCGCAGCTGCCGACGGGATACGCCGGGATGATCGTCCTCGCCTGGGTCCCGCCGCTCTGGCGCCGGGTGATGGACCACCGCCTGCTGGAGCATTACGACGGCGACGTGACCAGGGCGAACATCAACCCGCGCAAGCTCGGCCGCGTCCTCTCCGGCCGCGAGACCGGCCGAGGAGCTCCGGCATGAGTGCTTGGCGCTGCCCGTCCTGTGGCTACGTCTACGACGAGGAGCAGGGGAACCCGCGCGAGGGCTTCCCGCCGGGGACGCCCTGGAGCGAGGTGCCCGACGACTGGGCCTGCCCGGACTGCGGCGTCCGCGACAAGGTCGACTTCGAGTCCGACGACAGGACGAGTGACGTTTGACCGCCGCCGCTGAGACGATGCGCGGGGTGGCCACCGTGCGCACGCCCTACCCGGAGGCCGCGAAAGCGCTCCTGCGGGAGACGCTGTTCGGCGCCGCCCGCGACGAGCTCCAGCACCGCACCTGGTCGGAGATCACGATGTCCGACGTGGCCGCCGCGGCGGGCGTCTCCCGCCAGACCATCTACAACGAGTTCGGCAACCGCGAGGAGTTCGGTCAGGCATTCGTCATCCACGAGGGCGAGCGCTTCCTCGATGCAGTCGATGCGGCGGTGTTAGAGCACCGCGACGATCCGCGGGCGGCGGTCGGCGCCGCCCTGAAAACGTTCCTGCGGGCGGCTGGCGAGGACCCGCTGGTCCGCATCATGCTCAGCGACGACGGCACCGGCGGCATGCTGCCCCTCGTCACCACCCAGGGCATGCCGGTCGTCCAGTGGGCGACCGCGCGCCTGACGGCGACGATCGAAGCCGGCTGGCCCGAGGCGCCCGTCGCCAAGGTCGCCCTGCTGGCCGAGTCCCTCGTCCGCCTCGCGATCTCCTACATCACCGCCCCGGGCGGCCCGCCGGAGAAGACCGCCGCCCAAGCCGGCGAGCTGCTCGGGCCCTTCATCGACGACGCGTTGTCACCCACCACCAGCCAGTCGTAACGCTTTTTCGCCCTTATCCATCGAAAACGCGTTATGACCCTCTGTCGAGGCGGCGTTCGAGGTTGGCCTCGACCTCGGGCCACTCGGAGTCGATCACGCTGAAGTAGGCCGAGTCGCGCTGGCCGACGTCGGGGACGATCATGTGGTTGCGGAGGATGCCCTCGAACTGGGCGGGGAGGGCGGCGAGCGCGGCGCGGGAGCGCTCGTTGCGAGCGTCGGTCTTGAACTCGACCCGGACGCAGCCGAGCGTCTCGAAGGCGTGGCGCATCATCAGCAGCTTCGCCTCGACGTTGGCGCCGCCGCGCCAGGTGCTCGGGTGCAGCCAGGTCCAACCGATCTCGACCACCCGGTCGGCGGTGCGCACGTTGAGGAAGCGGCTGCTGCCAATCGCCCTGCCGCTCTCCCGCAGGCGGGTCGTGAACGGGCCCTCGCGGCCCTCCACGGCCGCCGCGAGGGTCAACTCCATCCAGGGGTCGAAACGCTCGCGCCGGTTGAGGTGGGCGAGCCACTCCCAGGTCTCGGGCGCCTGCGCCGCCGCCCAGAGCTCCTCGGCGTGCTCGGCCCGCAGTGGCTCCAGCGCGACGATCGACCCCTCGAGCCGCCTGGTCAGTCCCTCCATCCTCTTCAGGCCTCCAGCATCAGGGTCACCGGACCGTCGTTGACGAGCGCAACGCCCATGCAGGCGCCGAATACGCCCTTCGCCGCGCCGAGGCGCTCGCAGAAGCGGTCGTAGAGCGGCTCGGCCTCCTCGCCCGGGGCCGCCTCGACGTAGCTCGGCCGCTTGCCCTTGCGGGCATCGCCGTAGAGGGTGAACTGGCTGACGCAGAGCACCTCGCGCTCGCCGAGCGGCTCGTTCATCCGCCCCTCGGCGTCGTCGAAGACGCGCAGCGCCCGCACCTTGTCGGCAAGCCGGTCGGCCTGTTCCGCCGTGTCGCCGCGCCGCACACCGAGCAGGACGAGCAGTCCCGGGCCGATCTGCGCCACCCGCTCGCCCTCGACGTCGACCGCCGCCTGGCTCACCCGCTGCACCAGCGCCTTCACGGCTCGCACGCTAAGCGAACTGCATCAACTTCTCCACCTGCCAGAGGGAGAATTTGATGCAGTTCGGCGAGAGGGGGGAGAAAGTTAAAACGAGTCTCATTTTGATTTAATCGGCGCGTGCTCGAGCCCTTCCAGCTGCCCTTCGTCCAGCGGGGGGTGGTCGAGATCGTCATCCTCGCCGTGCCCGCCGGACTGCTCGGCACTTGGATCGTCCTGCGCGGGCTCGCCTTCTTCGCCCACGCCGTCGGGACGGCGGCCTTCCCCGGATTGGTGCTGGCGGACGGACTCGGGTTCGCCGCTCCGCTCGGCGCCTTCGGCGCCGCCGTGGGCTTCAGCCTCGGCACGGTCCTGCTCGGTCGCCGCGAGGAGGAAGAGGGCGACAGCGCGGTGGCGATCGTCCTCGTCGCCTGTCTCGCCGGCGGGGTGATCCTCGCCAGCGACGTCTTCGGCTCCGGCGCCAACGTCGAGACCCTGCTCTTCGGCAGCCTGCTGCTCGTCGACGGCGGTGACGTCGCCCTGGCGGCGGTTGCCGCAGCCGCCACGCTCGCCGCTTCGTTGCTGCTCGGCCACCGCTGGCTCGCGGCCGGCTTCGACTCGGCCCCGGGGGCTGCCCTCCACGCCGGCGGCCGCTCCCTCGACCTCGCCCTGCTCTGCCTGGTCGCGCTCTCGGTCACCGCCGCCCTCTCCGTGGTCGGCGCCCTGCTCGTCGCGGCGCTCTTCGTCGTTCCCGCCCTCACCGCGCGCCTGTTCGTGCAGCGGATGCGCCCCTGGCAGCTCGCCAGCATCGCTCTCGTCGCGCTCGAGGGAACGGCCGGGCTCTGGCTCTCGGTCAAGACCGACGCCCCGCCGGGGGGAACGATCGCCGTCGTCTCCGGCGTCGTCTTCGCCGTCGTCGCCGGAGCGCGGGCGGCGTCGAGCTCGCCCCGCGCGCCGCTCTTCGCTGCCGCTGCTCTCGTCGTCGTCGCTGCGATCGCCGCGGGCTGCGCCGGCGGCAGCGGCGCCAAGCGCGGCCAGGTCGAGGTCGTCGCGACGACGACCCAGATCGCCGACTTCGTCCGCAACGTCGGCGACGGCGCCGTCGCCGTCGACCGGATCCTGCAGCCGAACACCGATCCGCACGCGTACGAGCCGCGCCCCAGCGACGTCGTCGCGACGGCGGAAGCGAAGCTCGTCTTCGTCAGCGGCGACGAGCTCGACGGCTGGATGGGGAAGGTCGTCGACGACAGCGGCAGCTCGGCGAAAGTGGTCGACCTGGGCGCCGCCGTGCCCGATCGCCTGCCAGGCGCCTCAAGCGGCGCGGAGGCGTCCCGCTACGACCCGCACTGGTGGCACGACCCGCGCAACGCGGAGGCGGCGGTGAGGGAGATCGAGCGCCAGCTCGTGGCCGCCGACCCGACCCACCGGCGCCGGTTCGAAGGCGATGCCCGCGCCTACCTGGCGAGGCTGCGGGGCCTCGACGCCGGCATCGCCCGCTGCCTCGACTCGATCCCGCCCGCGCGGCGCAAGCTCGTCACCGACCACGACGCCTTCGGCTACTTCGCCCACCGCTACGGAATCGACGTCGTCGGCGTAATCCTCCCCTCGCAGACGACCGAGGGGCAGCCGTCGGCGAAGGACCTGCGGGGATTGGTCGAGGCGATCGAACGCGAGCACGTCCGCGCCGTCTTCCCGGAGAGCTCGGTCAGCGCCGCGGTCGCCGAACAGATCGCCGGCCAGACCGGGGCCTCGGCCGAATACACCCTCTACGGCGACACCCTCGGTCCGTCCGGCACGCCCGCGTCCACCTACGTCGGCATGGAGCGGGCCAACGCCGAGGCGATGGCGCGGGGCTTCACGGGGGGGAGGCGGGGATGCCCGGCGATCCGCTGATCGAAGCGTCCGGGCTCGCCGCCGGCTATGACGGGAGCGCGGCGATCCGGGGGGTCGACTTCGCCCTCGGCCAGGGCCAGACGCTGGCCCTGCTCGGGCCCAACGGCGGCGGCAAGACGACCCTGCTGCGGGCGCTGCTCGGCCAGCTCCCTCCTCTCGAGGGATCCCTGCGGGTGGGCATGACCTGCAGCCTCGTCCCCCAGACCGAGCGCTCGCGGCTCGACTATCCGGTCTCCGCCCTCGACGTGGCGGCGATGGGCGCGATCCCGCGCCTGCCCTGGTGGCGCGGCCCGGGTCGGCGTGAGCGAGCCGGGGCACAGCGGGCGCTGGATCGGGTCGGACTCGGCAGCCTCGCGAGCGAGACCTACGGCGAGCTCTCCGGAGGCCAGCGCCAGCGCACGCTGATCGCCCGAGCCCTCGTCCAGGATGCCGGTCTGCTGCTGCTCGACGAGCCCTTCTCCGGCCTCGACCGGGCGAGCGCCGAGGCGCTGGAACGGCTGATCGGCGAGCTCGCGGGAGAGGGGAGGGGCATCGTGCTCGCCACTCACGACCTCGAGCAGGCGCGCGCCCGCGACCTCGTCCTCTGCATCAACCGCGCCCAGGTCGCCTTCGGCCCGCCCGCCGAGGTGCTCGCCGACCTCGACGTGCTGGAGGCGACCTACGGCGGCGCGATCGTCGAGATCCCCGGCGGCGGCGGCCGGGCGATCCTGCCGCCCCACCATCACGACCACTGACGATGCTCGAGCCCCTCCAACAGCCCTTCATGCAGCGAGCGCTCGCCGAGATCGTCCTCGTCGGCGTCGCCGGCGGGGCGCTCGGCTGCTGGGTCGTCCACTACGGCTTCGCCTACGCGGCCGAGTCGCTCGCCCACTCGCTCTTTCCGGGCCTGGTCGTGGCGGCGATCGCGGGCGTGCCGCTGCTGCTCGGCGCCGCACCGGCGGCCCTCCTCGCCGCGCTGGCGATCGCCCTCGCTGCGAACGTCGCCCGCGTCGGTCGCGGGGCGGCCGTCGCCGTCGTGGTGACGACGATGTTCGGCCTCGGCGTCCTCCTCGCCCTCTCGCCGCGCTCGCCGCCGGGGATCGATTCGCTGCTCTTCGGCGACGTCTTCGGAGTCGGCGACGGCGACCTGCTCGCCGCCATGCTGCTCGTCCTTCTCGTCGGCGTCGCGCTGCGCCTGCTCAACGGTCGCCTGCTCGCGGTCGGCTTCGACCGCGCCGCCGCCCGCGCCCTCGGCGTCTCTCCGGCCTTCGTCGAGATCGCCCTACTCGCCCTGCTCGCCCTCGCCACGGTCGTCGCCGTGCAGGGCCTCGGCAACCTGCTGGTCGTCGCCGTCTTCGTCGCCCCCGCCGCGGCGGCTCGCCAGCTCAGCGACCGGATGGTCCCCCAGCTGGGGATCGCCGCCGCGCTCGCCGCGCTCGCCGGCGTCGCCGGCCTCTACCTCTCCTACTACGCGGGTACCGCCGGCGGCGCATCCGTCGCCCTCGCCCTGGTCGCCGCCTACCTGCTCGCCCTGCCGCTCGGCGCGTTGCGCCGCCGCCGCTCGGCAATCGCTCCGTCCAGGTTTAGGATCGCCTGAGTGACGACCAAGGTCGACAACGCCTGGGCCGAGCACGCCCTCGCCTCGCTGCACGACGCCGGCTACCGCCGCGGCGGCGCTCGCACCGCGGTGGTCGAGGCGCTGGCCCGGCACGACTGCGCGGTGACCGCGCTCGAGCTCGACGACGAGCTGCGTCGTCGCAAGCCCGCCGTCGCTCGCGCCAGCGTCTACCGCGCGCTCGAGCAGCTCGAAGGGCTCGGTCTCGTCCAGCGCTACTTAAACCCGCCCCTCTGGCTCGTGACGTTGATCTTTGTCCCCGCCGCTTTCGCTCTGTCATGGGTCGGTACGATGACCTCAAACTGGTTCGTAATCGACCATAAAACCTGGGGCGTGCTGATAATCATCTACTGTGGAGTTGCTTCAGTTATTCCGGTATGGGCGCTCCTCCAGCCGCGTGGTTATCTCGGCGGATTCATCCTCTACTCAGCCCTGGCGCTCGGAATCGTCGGCGTCTTTTTTGGCGGCTATGAAATTCAGCAACCGGCGTTCAAGTCGTTCGATATCGGCGGCATGACCGGGACGCTCTTTCCGTTTCTCTTTGTAACCATCGCCTGCGGTGCGTGTTCCGGATTTCATGGCCTGGTTTGTTCTGGAACGACTTCAAAACAAGTCGATCGC
>Ga0268264_10006032_pt1 | contig 10250 bp, 3 predicted proteins | sample KBSSwiS32_FD_190357 | JGI IMG/M metagenome (GOLD analysis project Ga0268264, IMG submission 190357) | Switchgrass rhizosphere microbial communities from Kellogg Biological Station, Michigan, USA - KBS Switchgrass S3-2 (SPAdes) (version 2) | ecosystem: Host-associated > Plants > Roots >... | reverse complement strand
GGCTTAAGCTCAATTTCTCGGCCAATCGCGGCGTCGCTTATGCGAACGGGCGGATCTTTTCAGCTTCCTACGACGGTCGGCTGTTCGCGCTCGACGCGCGGAGCGGGAAGGTCCTGTGGACGGTGCAGACCACCGAGGACCCGCGGCAGGTGATCAGCGGGGCGCCGAGGGTCTTCAAGGACAAGGTGATCATCGGCCAGGCCGGGGCCGACTTCGGCGCACGCGGTTATGTCACCGCCTACGACCAGGCGACGGGCAAGCAGGCTTGGCGGTTCTACGTCGCGCCCGGTTCGCCGGAGCAGAACCGCGGCGACCCGGCCATGGAGAAAGCTGCCGCGACCTGGTCGGGGGAATTCTGGAAGACCGGGACCGGCGGCGGACCCTGGGACGACATCACCTACGATCCGGAGCTGAACCAGATCTATGTCGGTACGGCCAACGCCGCGCCCTACAATCCACAGCTGCGAAGCCCCGGTGACGGAGACAATCTGTACACCGCCTCCATCGTCGCCCTGGACGCGGACACCGGCAAATACGCGTGGCACTATCAGGTCAATCCGCGCGACGCCTGGGACTACGACGCCGTCCAGCAGATGACGGCGGCGGAACTGATCATCGACGGCAAGCCGCGCAAGGTGCTGATGCAGGCGCCGAAGAACGGCTTCTTCTATGTGCTGGACCGCATCACCGGAAAGCCGATTTCGGCCGGCAAGATCGGCAAGGCCACCTGGGCCGACCATATCGACATGACCACAGGCCGGCCTGTCGAGGCTAAGGGCATCCGCTACGAGGGCGACGGGATCACCATTTGGCCGGCCATGATGGGGGTGCACAGCTGGCAGACCATGGCCTTCAGTCCCCAGACGGGCCTGGTCTATGTCCCGATCATGCAGGCGGCCGCGCATTTCTCGCGGGGGGCGCCCCTCGAGGACGAGATCAACTTCGGCGGAGTCTCCTCCGGCACGGTGAAAAAATCCGATCCCAAAGACGGGACCGGCGCGCTGGTGGCCTGGGACCCGGTGCGGCAGGCGCCGGCCTGGCGCGTCGATCACACGACGATGTTCAACGGCGGCGCCATGGCGACGGCGGGGGGCCTGGTCTTCCAAGGCGCCGCGGACGGGCGGCTCTATGCCTACGACGCGATGACCGGCAAGCGGCTATGGTCGTTCAACGTCGGCATGGGCGTCATCGCGGCTCCGATGACCTACGAGAAGGGGGGCCGGCAGTACGTCGCGATCCTGGCCGGCTATGGCGGCACCGCCGGGGGGGCTTTCAGCCCCCTGATGAACGTCGGCTGGAAGGCGAACGGCCCCCGGCGGCTGCTGGTCTTCGCCTTGGGCGGCAAGGCGGCTCTGCCTGCCAGCCCCGCCCGCAGTCTCGCCGTGCGCGCGCTGGACGACCCCTCCGTGCGGCTCGACCCTGTCGACGTGGCCGCCGGCAAGGAAATCTCGCTCTACTGTATCGCCTGTCACGGCCTCAACCTGGTCTCGGCGGGCGGCCCGGCGCCCGATCTGCGAGAGTCGGCGATCGCGCTCACGCCGGACGGCCTGTGGTCCGTGGTCCACGACGGCGCACTGCTGCCGCGCGGCATGCCAAAGTTCGAAGAACTGAGCCGCAAGCAGGTGGAACAGCTTTGGAGTTATATCCGCCATCGGGCGCGTGAGACCCGGGAATCGGCCCCGCAGTCACAACCGAAGGCCCCCGTCCCGAAGCATTGAATTTCCTTGGCGCTGGTTTGCGCGAGCCGATGCGCGTCCGTGCCGCTTCGGCTGAGCCGTGACAAGGTGCGCTAGTTGGGAAGATTTTCCGCCTAGCGCACTCTCGGCGTCCGGGCCGAGGTCTGGGTGGTTCGTTGGATTTCCAAATCACTGACGCCTGATGTTTTCCGACCTAAGGCCAGCAGAGGCGGCCCCGACCGTGTTCGATGGCTCTCCTGCCGCGATGTGGCGCTGAGGCCACGATTCTCAATTGAGATAACGACGTCTCACGAACACCCTTGCTTGAATTCAGATGCCGGCCTTAAAGGGCGGCAAGGGATTTCAGGGGGGAAATCAGAATGAGCGATTCGTGTAACAAGCGCGTCTGGGCGCTTATGGCGGCCGCGAGCGTCATCGCCTTAGGGTCGGTGACGACAGCCGAGGCGCAAACCGCGCCGGGCGGGGGCGCGGCACTGCAAGAAGTGGTGGTCACGGCGCGGAAGCGCGAGGAGCGCGTGCAGGACGTGCCGATCACGATCGCCGCCCAGACCGGCGAGCAGCTGGCCCAGAGCGCGATCCGCTCGGTGGGCGATCTGAGCGCGATCACGCCTGGGCTCCAGACCATGCGGACCACGACCGGCGCCGCATCGGGCATGTTCATCCTGCGCGGCTTCACGCAGTCCGACAACATCCTGGGGGCCGACCAGCCGGTCACCGTCTATATCGACAACGTCTTCAACGAAGGCGCCAGCGGTCTCGTGGGGACCAAGCTCTACGACATCGACCGGGTGGAAGTGCTGAAGGGCCCGCAGGGCACCCTGTTCGGCCGCAACTCCACCGGCGGCGCGGTGCAGATATTCACCAAGTCGCCGGTCGACCACTTCGAGGCCGAAGTGCTGGGTGGCGTCAGCCACCATCCTCACAACGGCGCCAGGCTCGCCGGTTTCATCAACCTGCCGCTGAACGACAAGGCGGCGCTGCGCATCACGGCCGAATTCGACAAGGTTGGTGGCTGGGGCAATGTGATGCACACCGCCCAAAGCGACAGCGTGATGCCCAACATACCTCAGGTTCACTCCGGCACGAGCCGCAACAGCGCCGGCGGCAACAAGAGCTATACGCTCCGCGCCGGCCTGAAGCTGGAGCCGACCGACCGCCTGCATGTGATGTTGCGCGGCAGCTACAATCGCCTGGTGGCCGAAGGCATGCCGATCGATGTCATGGCCTTTACGCCTGGCGGCTCGGCTAACCTGGAAGCGGCTCTTGATTTGCAGGGCAAGACGCTGGCCGAAGGCGGCGTGCTGAACGCCGCCACCATCGCGGCCGGCGCCGCGGCGCTGAATGCAGCGATCAACGCGCCCCGCGATCAGATGACGTTCAATGGCGCCAGCAGCGGCGAGACCGTCAGAAGCTATCGCGGCTCGGGCGATATCACCTATGACCTCAGCGACAACGTCTCGATCCGGTCGATCACCGGCTGGCGGCGGCTAAGGACGGGTCAGCAAGCGGACGTCGATGGCAGCCCATTCGCCCTCATTCCGTCGTTCCACCACAAGCGGATGACCGAGATCAGCCAGGAGCTTCAGGTCAACGCCAACTTGCTGGACAACCGCCTGAAGCTGGTCGGCGGCGGCTATTACTATCATGTCAAGGGCGAGGACCACTTTTACAGCGCGGTCTTGTACCTCCTACAAGGCCGGAAGACCTCGACCACCATACCGTCGATCAAGAGGAACGCGCCGGCGGTCTTCGGCCAGGGCACCTTCGCCGTCTTGCCGAACCTGAACATCACCGGCGGCCTGCGCTACACCTGGGATCGGCAGACGATGCGCCAGCAGGGAACCATCTACAGTGACTGGTTCGTCACGCCGCTGGCGTGCAATATCCCCGATCCGACCCTGCCGTGCGACATCAGCAATAAGACGAAGAACAAGGCGCTCTCCTGGCTGGCGACGGTCGACTACAAGCCGCTTCCGGACGTGATGCTGTTCTTCAAGGCGACGCGCGGCTTCAAGAGCGGCGGCAACCAGTCCCGCGTTAGCACCAATCCCGCCGGGAACGTGCCCTACGGACCCGAGTTCGTCACCGAGTATGAAGGCGGCATCAAGTCGGAGTGGTTCGACCATCGCCTGCGTGTCAACGCCAGCTACTTCATCGACAAATTCGATGACGCTCAAAAGCTGATCACGACCCTTGCGCCGTCCGGCGCCTTTATCACCACGATCGAGAACGTCGCTTCGGCGACGATCAACGGCGCTGATGTGGAAGCTCAATTCTCCGCCACCGATCGGCTGACTGTCGGCGGCACCCTGGGCTACCTGAAGGGCACGTATGATCAGTACCTCGTCCAAGGCGTGGACGTGGGCCCCGGCTATCGCTTCTTCAGGATGCCGAAGTGGAGCTACACTGCGTGGGCCAACTACAAGCAACCCACGGACTTCGGTTTCGTCAGCGCCAACCTGAACTGGCGTTGGGTGAGCTCGCAGAGCCTCAGTGCAGGGATCCGCGGTCCGGAAACCCGGCCGCCGGGCATCCCGACCTCCGCCCTGGCGGTCGGCGCGCCAGAGGCTCTGACCCAAGAGCCCTCCTTCGGCCTGCTGAACGGCCGCTTGGTGGCCCACCTGGATGGCCCGAACATGGAGATCTCGCTCTGGGGCTCGAACATCCTGAACAAGAGGTACCATGTGTTCAGGAACGACCTGGTGGCCGGGGGGCTGGGCTACGTCTACGGGACTTCCGGAGCGCCGCGCGCCTACGGCGTGGAAGTCTCCAAGCGGTTCTGACCCGCGTGAGCCGATGCGCATCTGTGCGCTTCGGCTGAGCCGTGACGAGGTGCGCTAGGCGGGAAGGTTTTTCCGCCTGGCGCACTCTCGGCGCCAGATGCGCCCGGATCGCCTCCAGCCGGACACGCTGCGATGTGGCGCTGAGGCCACGATTTCCAAACTGACACACCGCCGTGTCACGAACCCCCTTGCTTGTATGCAGGCGCCGGCCATAACAGGCGGCAAAATTTTTTATAGGGAGGGAAGTCAGTGGGCGGTTCGAATAACAAGCGCGTTTGGGCCTTGATGGCGGCCGCGAGCGTCATCGCCTTAGGGTCGGTGACGACAGTCCAGGCGCAAACCGCGCCGGGCGGGGGCGCAGCGCTGCAAGAAGTGGTGGTCACGGCGCGGAAGCGCGCCGAGCGCGTGCAGGACGTGCCGATCACCATCGCCGCCCAGACCGGAGAACAGCTCGCTCAGAGCGCGGTTCGCTCCGTGGCGGATCTGAGCGCGATCACGCCCGGCCTCCAGACCATGCGGACCACGACCAACGCCGCTTCGGGCATGTTCATCCTGCGCGGCTTCACCCAGTCCGACAACATCCTGGGCGCCGACCAGCCGGTCACCGTCTATATCGACAACGTCTTCAACGAAGGCGCCAGCGGGCTCACGGGGACCAAGCTCTACGACATCGACCGGGTTGAAGTGCTGAAGGGTCCGCAGGGCACCCTGTTCGGCCGCAACTCCACCGGCGGCGCGGTGCAGATCTTCACCAAGGCGCCGGTGGACCACTTCGAAGCCGAAATCCTGGGCGGCATCAGCCACCATCCTCACAACGGCGCCAGGCTCGCCGGCTTCATCAACCTGCCGCTGAGCGACAAGGCGGCGCTGCGCATCACGGCGGAATACGACAAAGTCGGCGGCTACGGCCGGGTGATGCACACCGCCCAAAGCGACAGCCTATTTCCCGCCCCGCCGGTTGAGGCCGGCACGAGCCGCACCAGCGCCGGCGGCAATAAGAGCTACATGATCCGCGCGGGCCTGAAACTGGAGCCGACCGACCGCCTGCATGTGATGTTGCGCGCCAGCTACAATCGCCTGGTGGCCGAAGCCATGCCGATCGATGTCATGGCCTTTACGCCTGGAGGCTCGACTAACCTGGAAGCGGCTCTTGATCTGCAGGGCAAGACGCTCGCCGAAGGCGGCGTGCTGAACGCCGCCACCATCGCGGCCGGCGCCGCGGCGCTGAATGCGGTGATCAACGCGCCCGACTATGAGATGACGGTTAACGGCGCCAGCAGCGGCGAGACCGTCAAAAGCTATCGCGGTTCGGGCGAAATCACCTATGACCTCAGCGATAACGTCTCGATCCGGTCGATTACCGGCTGGCGGCGGCTAAGGACAGGTCAGCAAGCGGAGGTCGATGGTAGCCCGTTCGCCCTCATTCAGTCGTTCCACCGCAAGCGTTTGACCGAGATCAGCCAGGAAGTTCAGGTCAACGCCGACTTGCTGGACAACCGCCTGAAGCTGGTCGGCGGCGGCTATTATTATCGCGTCAGGGGCAGTGACAACTTCTACAGCCCGATATTGTACCTTCTGCAAGGCCGCAGGACCTCGACCGCCGTTCCGTCGATCAAGAGGAGCGCGCCGGCGGTCTTCGGCCAGGCCACCGTCGCCGTCTTGCCGAACCTGAACATCACCGGCGGCCTGCGCTACACCTGGGATCGCCAGACGATGCGTCAACAGGGCACTGCCTACAGTGGCTGGTTCGGCACGCCAACGGCCTGCAATATCCCCGATCCGACCCTGCCGTGCGACATCAGCAACAAGACGAAGAGCAAGGCGCTGTCCTGGCTGGCGTCGGTCGACTACAAGCCCATCCCGGACGCGATGCTGTTCTTCAAGGTGGCGCGCGGCTTCAAGAGCGGCGGCAATCAGTCCCGCGTCAGCACCAATCCCGCGGGGAACGTGCCTTACGATCCCGAGTTCGTCACCGAGTATGAAGGCGGCATCAAGTCGGAGTGGTTCGACCACCGCGTGCGGCTGAACGCCAGCTACTTCATCGACGATTTCGAGGACGCTCAAAAGCTGATCACGACCCTTGCGCCGTCCGGAGCCTTTATCACCACGATCGAGAACGTCGCCTCGGCGACGATCCAAGGCGCCGACGTGGAAGCTCAACTCTCTGTCAACGAGCGGCTGACGCTCGGCGGTACCCTGGGCTACATGAAAGGCAAGTATAAGCGCTACCTCGTCCAAGGCGTGGACGTGGGCGGCGGCTATCGCTTCTTCAGGTTGCCGAAGTGGAGCTACACTGCGTGGGCCAACTACAAGCAACCCACGGATTTCGGTTTCGTCAGCGCCAACCTGAACTGGCGCTGGGTGAGCGAGCAGAGCGTGAGCGCAGGTATCCGCGGGCCCGAAACCCGGCCGGCGGGCATCCCGACCTCCGCCCTGGCGGTCGGCGCGCCGGAGGCCCTGACCCAAGAGCCCTCCTTCGGATTGCTGAACGGCCGCCTGGTGGCCCACCTGGATGGCCCGAACATGGAGATCTCGCTCTGGGGCTCGAACCTCCTGGACAAGAAGTACCATGTGTTCAGGAACGACTTGATCGCCGGGGGCTTGGGCTACGTGTACGGGACTTGGGGAGCACGCCGCGCTTACGGCGTGGAAGTCTCCAAGCGGTTCTGATCCCGCGTGTGAGCCGATGCGCATCTGTGCGCTTCGGCTGAGCCGTGACGAGGTGCGCTAGGCGGGAAGGTTTTTCCGCCTGGCGCACTCTCGGCGCCAGATGCGCCCGGACCCGTTCCAGCCGCACGACGCCGCTCACGCTCACCTCATGAAAACCGACGTGCCCAGACACCCCAGAGCGGGCCAGGTCCGGCTGGATCGCCGGATTTCCAAGCCAGCTGATGTCTGATATCAAGGTTCCTGCCGGAACGGGAGGCCAGCCGAGGTGACCCCACCTTACGCCGGTCCCCCATCCTCAAGGCCGGCAACCTTGTGATCATGGGTAATTTCGGCAGCCATCGCGGCAATCAGGTCTGCAAGACCCTCCGCGCCGCCGGGGCTAAGCCGGCTTTGCACAAAGCCCAAGCTCGATCCTACGGCGGGCGCCTCACAGCCACCGCCGAACCGCTCGATAGATCCCAGCCCGAACGCCGCAGCGACTTCGCCAATCCAGGCTATGGAGATCGTCCGATCTCGACAGTGGCCCAGAAGCGGGTGGTCGAAATCTAAAGGCTCGGGCGCGATCCCGCGACGCCCCAGGAAAAGATGGAGGAAACCTTGGATACTCACTACGACGGTCGTCACACGAAGGAAGCCTTCGCCTGGGCCGAGCAATTGGTGGGCGGCAAGCTCATCCGCTCCAGACAGCAGGGTCGTTGGCGGCCCCAGCATTTCCTCGAGATCCAGATGCCCTCGGGAGAGGTGAAGTCGCTGCTGCTGCGCGGCTGGCGCGCGCCCCTGTACGGCACGGAAGAGGATTCCCGAAACCTCCTGAGAAATGAGGCCGCACTTTGCAAAACCATGGGTGAGGCGGGTTGCTCCACGGCGAAGTTCTATGGGTACGAACCCAAGGGGGGATGGTTCTTGATGGACACCCTTCGTGGCATCCCTGAATTCGGCAAGATTTCGGATCAGCGCGTTCGCGACAAGGTATTTAGGGAATACATCGACGCCGTTGCTTATCTTCATAAACTTGATTGGAAAAAGCTGGATCTCCCAGAGGGTCTGCTCATCTCGAAAGATTATGAGCACAGCGTAAAGATGATGCTGAATGTCTATCGTGCGCCCTATGACAAGCTGGGTGACGAAGGACCGCAGCCCACCGTCAAATTAGGCTTGTGGTTCGTGGAGAACCACAAGCCTAAGCCAGTGGAATCCTTCTCGCTCTGCACGGGCGATATTGGATCTGGCCAGTTCATGTATGACGGCGATGAGTTCACCGGGCTGATAGACCTCGAAATGGCCTATGTCGGCGATCCCATGGAGGACATCGGCGCCACCCGGATGCGGGACCTATGCTACCCGGTCCCGGGATTGCCGGCCCATTTGAAGCACTGGGCCCAGGCGATGAATCGCGAATTGGACCGTGAGTCCCTAGGTTACTGGACGGTCCAGCATATGTTGCAGGGCCCCCTGATGATCTACCCCATCTGGAGCCGGCCTAAGGACTTCGTCATGAGTCATGCCGAGACCTGCTTCAATCATTCGTTCTTGCCTCACTATCTTCGAGGCACGCATGAAGCGCTTGCGGAATATTATAACATAGATCTTCGTCCGCCTGAAAATCCAACGCCCAAGAGAGATATGTACTCGATCTATAGTGACTGGATGGTCGAGCAGATGAAGACCTATTACCCCACGACGACATCCGAAGAAGTCCGCGAATTCGACTACGCCTGCAGCGCCGCCTTGGCCGAGACGGTGGCGCTTACCCGGTCGATCGGGCCGCAGCTTTCAAGCGCGAACATCCAGGATTTCGAGGCGCTGCTTGGGTGGCCGGTGGCCTCGGAAGAGGAGGGACTGGCGGCGATCGAAGAGCGTATCGAGGCCGATCCGGAACGAGATCTCGAAAAGACCATCGTCACACTGCATCGTTACGAGAGCCGCCGGGAATTCATCATCGCACCCTTGCAAAAAGCGACAGGCGTTGCGAGCGGCTGGGCCCTGCAACGGATCCTTTGAGCGCTGGCGTTTGGCGGTCCGGCTGCATCGGGCGCCTAACTGGCGTCCGATGCAGCCATGACCCCGTGGGACTCAAATATCGTGACCGATCAAACGGAAGGGCCTAGAATGCCCTACGTTAGGGAAGCAAACTGTAGCCGCTCCGGTGGTTTTTGAATGGCCACGATTCAACTGTTTGATTGCGAAGGCGTCCAGCATTGGGCGGCGGATGGCTCTTGCGCGCCCTAAGACGTGATCGTCGATCTGGATTGCGTGGCTTGGCTCCATCCGACGGGCCGCAGACGAGAAAGATCGCTCCACACATCGCGGCAGCAGCCGTCAAGCTGCGGGTGAATCTGCCGTGATTTGATGCGTCTCAATTTAGCCCCCTCAAGGCTGTTGAATAGGTCCTCCAACAGTTAAAACCAGCAGCCGAAACTTATTTCCATCTAGGTCTGAGAAACATGCAAATACCGAAAATCGAGTATTTCGAGGATGTCACCATAGATCCGTTCAAGATGGACAGCGTTCTATTTGGTGATGTCGAAGATGTTTTTTCGATCCTGGAGCAGGCGCGGGCTGAAGGCGGCGGTGTTCATGCACGCAGCATGCTGGAAATCCTCGGCGGCCCGATGCACAACGTCATCTCTGAAATGCCGCAGTATTCGGCGATAAGTTTCAGCTCCGTCGAAACTATTCTGAGAAATCCAAAAATATACTCAAACAAGATAATCAAAAACTTCCTAGGAGCGACTTGCGGGGACGTCACCCCAACGCTGGATCCGCCTGAACACACCTATCTGCGAAAGCAGATCGAGCCCCTGTTCATGCCCAGCCAGATTGTGAAATGGGCCACCGACATCGTCGATCCTGTGATCAACGATCTGATCGGCAAGTTTATCGACAAGGGCAAAGCCGAACTGATCGAACAGTTCGCCCTGCCTTATCCGTTCGAGATCATCTATCGGCAGCTGGAGATGCCCGCTGAAGACGCCCGCCTCTTCCATCGGCTCGCGGTGACGCTGACCTGGACCGGCGATGGCTTGAAGTACGGCATCGAGGCCGGCCAAAAGCTCGACAAGTATTTCAAAGCGCTGCTCGAACTGCGGCGCGAAGAGCC
>Ga0268264_10006027_pt1 | contig 10256 bp, 8 predicted proteins | sample KBSSwiS32_FD_190357 | JGI IMG/M metagenome (GOLD analysis project Ga0268264, IMG submission 190357) | Switchgrass rhizosphere microbial communities from Kellogg Biological Station, Michigan, USA - KBS Switchgrass S3-2 (SPAdes) (version 2) | ecosystem: Host-associated > Plants > Roots >... | reverse complement strand
GCTTGCTTCACGTACGCTTCTTCTCGGTCGCTGACGGTTATTCCGACCTCCGGGTGCAAACTGCACATTCCGAGAAAACATAGATCAGCGCGAATGGATTCGACTTGACGAATGGTCTCGATGCCTGTCGTGACCCGCGCCTCTTTAAGAAAATTTCCTCCGAGCATCAGCACGCTCAACTTCGGATGATCCGCCAACGCCAGCGCAAGCGGTGGACTGTTGGTAACAATCGTCGCCGAACGCTCTCTTGAAAGGTAGGAAGCAATTCTTAGATTAGTGGTACCTCCATCAATCAGCACCACCTGACCGTCGCGGATCATGTCAGCCGCCGCTCGAGCAATTGCGATCTTGCTCTCCATGTCGATTTGTTGGCGAGACACGAAAGGAACGGCCTCGGCACGGCGAGGCAGGGCGCCGCCGTGTACCCGTTGGATCTTTCCGGAACTCGCCAATTCGCGCAGATCTCGACGAATTGTGTCTTCAGAGACTCTGTATCGACTACTAAGGTCTGCGGCGAGGACTCGGCCCTCACTGCCAAGCAGCTCCAGGATGTACTGGTGGCGCTCTTCCTTTAGGGCGACTTGGCCTGCTTCCGCTTCTGGTTTCATTCTTCACTCTTGCACGAATACACTTGGTTGTACACGAGTATGCATGTATTATCCGGTTTATGCATGATACTGCCAAATGTAGCGCCATACAAGGTCTTTCGCAAAAGCGTTCGGTTCGGGCAGTCGTCTTCGATTACGGAAACGTTCTTTGCCTCGAGCAAACGCTGGAGGACATGAAAGGTATGGCGCTCGTGTGCGGCATTCCCAATGAGCGATTCTTGGAACTTTACTGGAAGCTACGGCCGCCCTACGACCGGGGCGATATCGATGGACCTGCCTACTGGACAGCGGTTGTTGGCCAGCAAAAACTGGGTTTGAGCAGAGAGCAGATAGCAACGCTAATCAAGCTCGATAGCGAAAGCATCACTCGACCGAATCAAGGCGCTGTGCAATGGGCAAAGCTATTGCACCATGAAGGCTTCCCATTAACCCTTCTCTCAAACATGCCGCTCGAACTCAGTCGCCATGTGACCAAGGCCTTTCCGAGCCTCTCTACATTTGAATACCTGATTTATTCCTGCGACTACGGGTCCATAAAGCCGGAGCTCGCGATCTATCGAAATTGTCTCGAACTACTCAAAGTAGCCCCGCAAGACATCTTGTACCTGGATGATCGCGCCGAAAACGTCGAGGCGGCAGCTCGCTTAGGAATTAACTCTGTACTGTTTGACACGGTCGAAAAGACTGCATCAAGAGTCGAAAGCCGATTTGCCATCCCTGTGCCGAGTTATGGCCACTGTCGCCAATCAAGTTCACAGTACAGCTCAACAAATCGACGCCCGGATCGGATGGAATCCGACTGATGCAGCAACGCAGCCTCCAACAGGTACGCGTGAGCGTGTCCTTAATCTTTCTGATCCACGGACTGATCATCGCAACCTGGGCTTCGAGGATTCCTGCCTTTCAGGCGCACCTCCATCTTTCTCCGGCCGTTTTGGGCAGGTCGTTGATGATGGCGGCAATCGGTTCCGTTCTCGCCATGCCTGCCGCTGGATGGCTCATTAACAAGTTCGGCAGTCTGAGCATCGTGATTGGGTCGACATTGGGGTTTGGCCTCGCACTGCCCTTGATTGCCGAATCCAATACGGTCCTAACACTGTCGGTCACTCTTTTTTTCTATGGGGCGATGGGTGGTTCGATGGATGTAGCGATGAATACCCACGCCGTGCTGCTCGAGAAGCGATACCAGCGTCACATCATGTCATCATTCCACGCCCTCTTCAGCTTGGGTGGAATGGCCGGATCTGCGTTAGGGGGATTGGTTGCTTCACGTGCCGTTCCGGCCAGGATTCACTTTTGGGTCAGCGGTATAGCACTTGCCGCAGTGTCCATACTCGCATTCAGGTGGCTTCCGCCTCCCTCAACACCTGAGGACGCCGAAAAAGTGGAATCGGGAGGCACGATTACGTGGTCTGTACCATTGGGCGCTCTCGCTCTTCTTGCATTTTCGATTATGCTCGTCGAAGGTGCGATCGCCGATTGGAGCGCGATTTATCTTCGTACTTCGGTTCTCACCGGGCCAGGATTGGCCGCTCTTGGATATGCGGTGTTCTCAGGCGCTATGGCTGGAGGTCGCCTGACAGGCGACTATCTCACTGGGAAACTTGGACGCGGCCACCTCGTATGTTACGGGGCTCTTTTGGCTGCGGCAGGGCTTGTCTTCGTCTTGTTGTTCGGCAACGCCGGTTGGGCGTTGGTGGGATTTGCGTGCGCTGGAGCAGGTCTGGCCACGATTATTCCCAACACGTTTGCCGCTGCAGGGAACATTGAAGGCAGTGCACCCGGTCCCAGCCTCGCGGTAGTCACGACGGCTGGCTATGTTGGCTTCCTTGCCGGTCCACCCCTGATCGGGTTTGTCGCGCAGCTTTCGACCATTCGCACTGCGTTATGGATACTTGTGGTCTTGAGCGGGTTGAGCGCTTTCGCATCAACCTCAATGAAAAGAACTTCGCCTCTCAGAAGAATAGCCTGACATCCACTCTTCCGCAAAGATGCCGAGCCATTGGCACCTAGGCAGCGGCAACGATACGCTTGTCAATGTATCCCACGTCCGTGCTGCTGCGAAAAGGGCATCGAATTCGGGTGGCACTAGCCGGAGCCGACGCAAGCTTGTTTGAGGGGTGGCCAGCAGAAGGAACTCCCAAGTTGACAATATCTCGAGGCGCAGCGGGCGTCCTATCTGGATCTGCCTGTGAAGGCCCATGACCCGTGAAGCCCTGGCTATGAGGTACGTCTCAGGAGAGTGTCGGAAACAATGAAGGTATCAAACGGGCTTCGAGGAAGTTGTCCAGATTGGTGGTGGGAAGTCGGCTGGTGTTTATCGATGAGGGGGCGCTTAGGCAATGTCGTTCTGGATGACGAGGTATCGGAAGCTGTCAGGTAGCAAACCTTAGCAGAGGTGCGCCAATCCGATTTATCAAATGGGTTCTACACTGATTTTCAGAAGCCTTCATCGACGTCGATAGGCTGAAGAAAGCGGCAGGGCTGCCCGCTCGCGTTTTCTTAGACTTACCAGAACGTACATTCCTCATAGAGTGGCGGGACAAGCGCCCTAAGAACCAATTAGACTGGTCATGTGATAGCCGCCTTCATTGCTGGATACGGAGCGGATCAAGTTCTCAAGGTTGGACATTTTCCGGAACCCAAATCTAACTCCTCAGACATCTTGGTGAGAGTTCACGCCGCGAGTGTTAACCCAGTCGATTTCAAGTTGCGCGATGGCAAATTCCGCCTTTTGAGACGCTATCAGTTCCCGCTCATTTTGGGCCATGATTGCGCAGGGGAAGTCGTCGAAGTCGGGGAAAAGGTCGACCGATTCAAGGTGGGAGACCGAATCTTTTCTCGTCCAAGAAATGGGAGAATCGGCACTTTTGCTGAGTTCATCGCAATCGACCAAAGCGAGGCGGCACTTATGCCGCCGAATTTGAGCTATCACGAAGCAGCGAGCCTGCCTCTCGTGGGGTTAACCAGTTGGCAAGCGCTAGTCGACACAGCACAGCTCCAACCTCGCCAAGAAATTCTGATTCACGCGGGGTCCGGAGGGGTCGGGACGTTTGCCATTCAATTGGCAAAACATATAGGCGCCAAGGTTTGGACGACGACAAGCGGCCGGAACTTGGAGTTCGTAAAAAGCTTAGGTGCCGATCACCCGATCAACTATGAAAATGAAGGTTTTGAAAAGAGGGTGAACAATCTAGACGTTGTCTTCGACACTTTGGGCGGAGACTCCCTGGACAAATCGTTCAAAGTCACTCGACCAAATGGGTGGTTGGTCTCCATTTCTGGATCGCCTGATTACCGGACTGCTCAGGAAATGGGCTTGGATGGCGTGAGAACGTTGCTCTTGAGAGTCGTGGGATTGCGAGTCAATGCGAAGGCCAAAAAAGCGGCAGTAAATTATCGCTTCATTTTCATGAAGCCGTCCGGAGCAGAGTTGGCTCAGATCGCCCTCTTGGTCGCGAAGGGCGCTATCAAACCAGTCGTCGATAGGATTTTTCCCATTTCCGAATGCCAATCTGCCATCGAGTATTCTGCGTCGGGCCGAGCACGCGGAAAGGTCGTCATCAGTGTGGTCGACTAACTGGTGTGCCCCGAACGTCGACGCTGTTCTTGCAAATTCCTGCTGACTTCTTTGAGAAGATTGAGCACTCGCTGAATGAGTGGGTCGGGATTCTCCGTCGACCACAGGGCAAACGTGTCCAACGGTGAAATCGAAAAGCTCGGGGGACGTAAAACGACACCCTCGGGAACAAAGTTTTTCGCTGAAGCGGGAAGGAACGCGAATCCGACACGGGCCTGTGTGAGAGCGGCCGCAGTTTGGAAATGCTCCACCATTTGATACCTGTTTAACGGCACGTGGTTCTGCGCGAAGGCAGCCACAATTAGTTGATGCAGACTCGGGAACAGATCCTTCGAGGGTATCAGAAAGAGTTCGCCGCCAAGATCTCTTAGTGCCACAGACCGCTTGTGAGCCGCTTTGTGCCCGCTCGGAAGCGCTACAACAATTCGCTCACGGATAAGTAACATACTCTCGACCCGATCATAGCTGTTCCCTAAATGTCCGATGCCGACATCAAGGGCTCCCGACTGAATTCCCAGGATCTGCGGAGCTTCAGGCACTTCTTTAAGTTCCAAACTCACAAGAGGAAGAACGCTTCTGATTTTGTCGAGAAGCAGGGGAAGAATATGGAAGCTTGCAGTCGGAACAAAACCGAGTCGGACCGTTCCCGCCTCGCCGTTCTCCGCATGTTGCGCCGCTGCGGACGCTTGCTTGATTTTGAACAAGATTTGTCGCGCCGCAGCTAAGAAAATCTCGCCTGCTCGTGTGATTTCAACTCCTTGCTTTGACCTTCGAAGAAGCGAAACGCCCAGTTCATCCTCAAGTTGCTTGATTTGAACGCTCAACGAGGGCTGGGAAACGTACAGCTGTTTGCTGGCCTGCCGAAAACTTAAGGTTTCGGCAACGCCAACGAAATATCGCACTTGCCTGAGTTCCATAGCTGATAGCTTCCGACTATCAGACTAACAGGAACAAAATATTACGCACATATCAGGCAGCCAGCATCTGTTGAGGTGAAGGGAGAAGACAATGCCAAGAGCGAACAAGAGATACGAGGCGACCGCGCTTGGCGACAGAGTTGCAGCACTGAAGGAGGTCGGGCATTTGAATGCTGTCCCCGAACCACTGGTCCGCAGATTGATCCTACGGTTTCTGACGGAATCGGCGGGTGTATTCATGGTTTTGGTTGTCGTGGTTCTTGGCCGCCCTTTGCTTCTTTCCGCACAGACGCTCCACTACTCGAAGAGTCCAGATGTGAGGAATGGACAGAAGGTTTACAAAGGCGGGTGTATCGCTTGTCATGGGAGCGACGGGAAGGGTGCTCCCATGGCGAGTACGGTATTCAGGCGGCCAGACACGTTTCCGGACTTTACGGACTGCGCGGGGACGACGCCTGAGCCGAACGGCAATTGGAAGGCTGTGATCGTGCATGGCGGGCCATCGCGTGGGCTCTCGCAGATTATGCCTGCGTTCGGGGATCTGCTGACGGACGAAGAGATCAACGATGTGATCGCGTACATGCGGGGGTTCTGTAAGAATGTCCACCACGATCCACTTGGCGAGCTAAATCTGCCACGGGCATTGGTAACGGAGAAGGCGTTTCCCGAGAACGAGACCGTGATTTCCACGGCGGCGAGTGCTTCGGGGGCGCCGGCGTGGACTACGGACATCATTGATGAACGAACGATCTTTGACGCTCGGACCCAGCTTGAAACCGATGTTCCGGTGAACTATGCGGATCAGGCGCACAACTGGACGGCGGGTTTTGGGGACATAACGCTGGCGGTCAAGCGGGAGATGTTTTCCAGCCTGCGGACGGGTTCGATCCTGAGTCTGCAGGGCGGTATTTTGCTGCCGACCGGGGACAGCAAGCGAGGGTTCGGTGCGGGGACGACGCAGTTCGAGCCCTTTGCAGCGTTCGATCAGCTATTCAAGACGAACACGTTTTTGCAAACCCAGTTGGGAGCGGACCTGCCGGTGGATACAAGCGTGGCTCCGCGAAGCATGTTCTGGCGGGTGGCGGTAGGGCAGGCGATGGCTCCGGACCACATGTTGGGGAGGCTGTTTTCGCCTATGGTCGAGTTTTTGGCGGTACGTGATTTCAAGCCGGGGGCGACTACCAATTGGGATGTTCTGCCGGAGATGCAGATCACCATTAGCAGGCGACAACACGTCCGGATCGGCTTTGGAGTGAGGGAGCCGTTCACCAATACACAAGGGCGAACGCCGCAGGTGCTGTTCTATCTGCTCTGGGACAGGGCGGATGGGAAGTTATGGAACGGTTGGCGGTGAGACTCCGTTGTAGTGGTGCGGTAGCGTTAGGGCTCGCAGTGATCGGGGTTCCGGCAATTCTGCGCGGTCAGTCGCAGACGGAGAACGCGAAGGGCGAGAAGACGCCTCCGGGTATTTTTTTTAGGACATCGGATCGGTGTGTGGCTTGTCATAACGGGCTTACGACGAGTTCGGGCGAGGACATCTCGATCGGGTTCGAATGGCGGGCGAGCATCATGGCCAACTCATCCCGCGATCCTTATTGGCAAGGAAGCGTGCGGAGAGAGTCAATGGATCATCCGGAGTCCACGCAGGCGATCGAGGATGAATGCTCGATCTGCCATATGCCGGCCGTCCGGTTGGCGGACCGGGATGCGGGAAAGCACACTCAAGTCTTTTCGCGCCTTCCGTTGCAAAAGTTTCCCAAGGACCGCGCGGCAGTGGATGGAGTGACCTGCTCGGTTTGCCACCAGATTGAGAAGACCGGATTGGGAACGGACGCGACCTTTGTTGGGAATGTGGTGATCGCGAAACCGGTCCAGAAAGACCTGCGGCCCGAGTATGGGCCCTTCGACATCGAGAAAGGGCACCAGACCGTGATGCACTCATCGACGGCCACGTACGTCCCAACCCGGGGCGACCATATGCGCGATGCGGGTCTTTGCGGGAGCTGCCATACGCTCTACACATCGGCGCTTGGGCCGCAGGGTGAGAAGCTGGCGAAGTTCCCGGAACAAATGCCGTTCCAGGAGTGGCAGCATAGCGACTACGCGAGCAAGCAGACCTGCCAGGACTGCCATATGCCGGTAGTGAAGGAGGCTGTGGCGGTGACAGCGGTGTACGGCCCGCTCCGCGAGGGCATGCACCGGCACGTGTTTCTTGGATCAAACTTCGTTATGGAAGGGATGCTGCAAGATCATCGCGATGAGTTGGCCACGGAGGCACTGCCCGAGGAGATGAATGCGGCGATGAAGCGCACGACTGAGTTTTTGAAGACGCAGGCGGCGAAGGTGACAATTACCCGAATGGATGCGACGCCGAATGGGCTTGCCGTAGATGTGCATGTGGAGAATCTGGGCGGGCATAAGCTGCCTACGGCTTACCCTTCACGGCGGGCGTGGCTACATTTTGCGGTAAAGGACGGGAATGGGCGTGTAGTGTTTGAGTCGGGTGCGCTCAATCCGGACGGGTCGATTGTAGGAAATGACAACGACGAAGACCCTCTGAAGTTCGAGCCGCATTATCGCGAGATTACGAGCGCACAGGACGTGGAAATTTACGAACCGATCCTGAAGGATTCGGAGGGGAAGGTTACGACGGGTCTGCTCCATGCGGTCGGGTACTTGAAGGACAATCGGCTGTTGCCGCACGGCTTCGATAAGGCCACCGCAAACAAGGACATCGAGGTGACAGGCGACGCGGCCAACGACCCGGGATTCACAGGCAGCGGAAGCTCAGTGCGGTATGTGGTCTCGACCAGGAACGCAAAGGGACCGTTCAAAGTGGAGGTGGAGCTTTGGTTTCAGCCCATTGGGTTTCGGTGGGCGCATAATCTGGCACCGTACAAGGCGGAGGAACCACGACGAATGGTGCGGTATTACGAAGCGGCGGCCCGGAGGTCGGCTATGATGCTGGCTAAGGCAGAGGCTAGTCGCTAAGGACCAAACGGTAAAGATCGAATAGTCGCAGAACTGGTTCTCGACACATTCAGAGTTGACGAAGGGCCAACGCAACACTAGCTCGAAGTCAACTTGCAGTAGTCCCAACAGCTAAAGTCCTCGTCAGCCATGCGGACTGCAAGGGTGTAAAGGACACACTGTTGTTACAAATCTCTAGGCACCGTCATCAGAAAAGGGCTTTAGCACGTGTAAAACCGATTTTCCTTCAGGCGAACTGGACGACTTCTCCATGGGTCAGGCACACTGGGTGACCATAAGGAAATACACCAAAACGGGGAGGTCCATTTCGCTGCCTGCGCACACAACTCCTTCCACCGCTCCTCGTTTTCACGCATAGGCCACCCCTTTTGCGGCTCATATACCACAAGGCGAGGCTGTGTCTGTTCAAAGAGGAACTTCAGGTCCTAAATGTGATTGAATCGAGCATCGAGGCGATAACGGCGAAAATTGCCACATCGGCGACGATGATGAGGATTTCCATGCTCCTAAATTGCGCTTTTGGTGCCCTCAACACAATCGAGCAAAACCTTCAGAACGGTCGTACCGATAGGACTAGGACGCGAGTCCTAAGCGATGAACAATCAGAGCGTCTCCTCGAATCTGTATATTGAGAAGCGACAATAGGTAGCCTGCCCCGGGGTAGTTTTAGAAAACACCAGTTAGAAGCACCAATGAAGAGAATTCTTGCGCCGTTCGTGGTGTGCCTCGGCCTGCTGGTTTGCTGGTCTTTGCGCATCCATCCATAGCAAACGACCTCACCGGTGCCAAAGCCACCGTCGATTGCAACGGCTTTGCACTCAGTGTGGATGCACACCTATTAACGGTAGGTCAACCATTTACAATCAATTTTACCTTCACGCTCACCCCAGTCTCTGGCCCGCCAATCACGGTCCCCGGCACAATCACCTTTACAGGCAGCGTGGTCACCGAGACGTTAACGAAATCGGGTACTTGGCCTGGTGCTCCCGGGCATCCAGCTTCACCGTGGAGGGTTCGGCGGTGTTGATAGCGTCTGGTTCTACGGTTCCCATCATTGTTAACGGCTCAAGGTCAGCTACGTTGTCCTGCGGTGTGGGCGCACGCATGACCGGTGGCGGTAGTGTGTTCGAGACCGATGGCATCCGCGTAACGCATGGATTTGAATTGCACTGCGACACTTCAGATGTCCCCAACAACCTTGAAATCAATTGGAATGGACACCAATTCCATCTCGAAGCGCTGGTTACGGCATTTTGCTTTAAGGACCCGGCCATTGATGCCGCCCACCCGACGAAAATCTTTAACACTTACGTCGGCTTTGGCACCGGAAAGCTCGATGGTGTGGCTGGCGCAACGGCAGCTTGGACATTTACCGATGCGGGTGAGCCTGGTAAGAACGATACGGCTACAATCGTCATCAAAGACTCGCTCGGCACGGTCGTTCTCACCGTCAGCGGTAACCTGGATAGTGGTAATCAGCAGGCTCACCTAGACAATAAATAAATTGGGGAGCCGCTTTACCGCCAATTGGGCCGAGGATTTCTCCTCGGCCCTGTTCTTTTCAATCGTTCTGAATCTGCCTGAAGGTCAACGTTCCGTTCGGGCCATCTGGATCCGCCCTTCGCCTGAAACTTCTGGATTGGCATCAGGCAGTGACGATGTCCGATCTTTTCCATCAGTACAACATCTGGTACGGATGCTAACCGTTGGTTCTCGGCGGAGCGGAGCGATGATTCGGTTGAACGGCTCTCAGCCCGTCTCGACTCAAGAACATGCGTTTCTCACGACTTCTAGGTATGTCCGTCCGTCGCTCCTTGCCTCACAGTCAAGTCAGGAGAAATCAATGAAAACGATTCTTACAGGTTCCCTGTTATTGCTCGGTGCTTTAGCGGCAGTCGGACAAACGCAGCAGCCCACAGCCGCCGATTCCAGTGAAACGCGAAACAACGCGCCAGAGCGTCACCACAACTACGGCTGGATTGGTCTCATCGGCCTTGCAGGGCTAGTGGGGCTTCGCCGTCAACGGAGCGTCGAGCATCAGCGTATGGCCGCATCAGGTATTAAGGTCAAAACCGTCGACGCAACGTAGAGTTATGGACGCTTGTTCGCAGTGGTACATCGCTAAGCGCGACAGTTTGCTCAGTTGTGGATTTGCGGAAA
>Ga0268264_10006023_pt1 | contig 10259 bp, 7 predicted proteins | sample KBSSwiS32_FD_190357 | JGI IMG/M metagenome (GOLD analysis project Ga0268264, IMG submission 190357) | Switchgrass rhizosphere microbial communities from Kellogg Biological Station, Michigan, USA - KBS Switchgrass S3-2 (SPAdes) (version 2) | ecosystem: Host-associated > Plants > Roots >... | reverse complement strand
AGAGCACCACGCCCCGGTTCCACAGCGCCTGCGGGTGGTCCGGCCGCCGCGCCAGCACCGCGTCCAGCCGCTCCAGCGCGTCCGTGGCGTCCCCGCGCGCGAAGGCGACCGCGGCGAGGTCGCTCTCCAGCCCGTCCCGGTCAGCGGGCTGGGCGATCTTCCGCAGCGCCAGCGCGGCCTGGTCCGGGTCGTCGTGCCGCAGCCACACCGCCGCCAGCTCTCCCCACTCGCCGCGTGCCTCCAGGCCGGCCATCGCCTGGATCGGCAGCGGCGGCGGGTGGGCCCCCGGCGGCGAAGGCGGCCCGTGGGCGCTCGCGCACCGCGCGGTGAGCCGGAGCTCCCCCAGGGGCGGCGGCGCGGGCGGGCACAGGTCCGCGGGCCTGGGCGACTGGCGGCAGGCGGGCGCGAGCAGGCACGCGACCACCGTCGCCACCGCACGCCAGCGCCCGCGGACGTCCGAGCGCGTCAGGAGCATCGCCGCCATGTTCAGCCGTCCCAAGCTGAAGAAGACGAACGCCGGGAAACGCGGGCATTCTAGCCCGGGGTTTTTACGCGGGATGGTGTAGCGAGGCCGCTACACCGGCTTCTCGGTGTGCCCGGCGATCCGCCGGATGTTCCCCCGGTGGGTGTACAGCATCATCGCCAGCAGGACCGTGGTGAGCGTCGCGTACTCCCTGGGCGACCTCCCCAGCCACGCCCCCGCGGTCGCCACCAGGCCCGCCGCCAGCGACCCCACCGAGCTGACCCGCCAGATCGCGAACAGCACCGCGTAGACCGCGAACCCGCCCAGCGCGGCGAACGGCTCCAGCACCAGCAGCACGCCCAGCGCGGTGGCGACGCCCTTGCCGCCCTTGAACTTCAGCCACGGCGGGAACACGTGCCCCAGGAACGCCGCCAGCGCGACCGCCGCGTGGGCCCACCGCTCGCCCGGCAGCAGGAACACCGCCGCCCAGGCGGGCCCCGCTCCCTTGAGCGCGTCCAGCGCCAGCACCAGCACGCCCAGCTTCTTGCCGCCCACCCGCGCCACGTTGGTGGCGCCGATGTTCCCGCTCCCCTGCGAGCGCACGTCCACGCCCAGCTTCCACCGCGTGATCAGCACCCCGAACGGAATGGACCCCGCCAGGTAGCCCAGCGCGACCAGGACCAGGGCGGCGGCGGTCACGCTACCCCGCGAGCAGCCAGGGGAAGCGGGTGTGCACCACCACGAACCCGTAATTCACCACCACCACCACCGCCAGCGCGACCCGGACCCAGTACCACTCGCGCGGCGTCAGCGAGACCTGGGGCATGGGCACCTTGAAGGCCAGGTGGAGGACGGTGGCGGCGACCGCCACCATGAACAGCGCGGCGGCCACCGTCCCCAGCGGGTTGGCCTCCCACGCGCCGGCGACGTTGAAGTGGCTCATCCGGTCCGCCACCCGCGTCAGCCCGCAGCCCGGGCACGGCCAGCCGGTGGTCCGCCGGATGGCGCAGCCCCAGAACGGCAGCCGCGCCACCGGGACGAAGCGAGCCACCAGCAGCCCGGCGGCGCCGGTGAGGCCGAGGGCGTCGACGAAGCCGAAGACCCGGTTCGGGGCTGGCCAGTGGGCTCGCACGCGAAGGCAGTGTAGCCCTACTGGGTGGCGCCCGCGCCCGCCGCCGCCCCCGCCGCTCCGGCGATCACGGCGATGAGGCCGACGATGCAGCAGCACAGCAGGATCCCCGGCGCGAGCACCGCGAGCACCGCCCGCGTCGTGGTGGTCTCCTGGGCCCGCGCCAGCCCCCAGCACTGCAGGACGACCGTGTAGATGGGCGCGATGAGCCCGCCGCAGCAGGGGATCCACGCCAGGATGTACGGCGCGTTGGAGTACCCCACGACCCGCGCCGTGGCGTTGAAGCCGTTCTTCGACGCCCCGAAGATCATCGCGAACAGGTGCAGGATCGCCGCGGTGACGATCATGATCACCGGGTAGAGGATGATCTGGCCGATCACCGCCCCCACCGTCCCGGCCCCGGTGAACACCCCGATGTACTGCTGGACGATCCGCCGCACCTCCGGCGGCAGGTCCTTGGTGGCGTTGATGAGCTGGTCCACCTGGCCGCGGTTGATGGCCATGCTCACCAGCTGCACCGGGATGTTGAGCAGGCCGTTGACGGCGAAGCAGATCCACCCGAAGAAGAGCGCGTCCGACAGCGCGCCGTCCGGCCGCATCCGGCGCCAGAACTGCTCCGGCTGCATGAACACCATCTTCCAGTTCTCGAAGAACGCGCCGAAGACCCCCAGCTGCCCCCGCTCCTCCCAGGGCACCGAGCCGCGGCTGAGCGCGTTCGGGCCGGGAGCGCCGGGGCCGCCGGTGCCTCCCGGGAAGCCTGAAGGAGGAGGCGGCGGCGGTGGCGCCGCGCCGGCGGGGTCGGGCACGTTGATCTGCTGGCCGCAGTTCGGACAGAACTGGATCCCGGCGCGGTCGGTGTTGAAGACGTTGGAGCAGTGCGGACAGCGCGCTTGCATGGAGGCCCCCTCCGGCGGACGGCGGCGCATGGTACGGCCCGCCCTTGATCGGACAAAGACTTTTGGCTAGCGAGTCCTGATGCTCAAGGCCCACGCCCTCGTCCCCGCCCTCGCCGTCCTCCTCTCCTCCGCCGCGCTCGCCCACGACTCGGCGCCCACCCAGCCCGCGCCGGCCCCCGCCGCCAAGGCCAAGGCCGACGAGAAGGGGAAGGTGCTGGCCCGCGGCGAGAAGCTGAAGGGCCTCCCGGCGGTGGCGTTGGCGGAGCTCTTGGGCACGCCGGAGAAGTACCAGGACAAGTCGGTCCGGCTGCAGGGCACCGTCCGCCGCGCCTGCGAGAAGGCGGGCTGCTGGATGGAGCTGGCGGAGAGCGCGGACAAGTCGGCCGCCGGCGTTCGGGTGCTGATGAAGGACCACAGCTTCTTCGTCCCCACCGACTCGGCCGGCTCCAAGGCGACGGTGGAGGGCACGGTGAGCGTGAAGGAGCTTCCCCAGGCCGAGGTGGACCACATGAAGTCCGAGGGCGGCACCGTCCCCACGGGCAAGGACGGCAAGGCGCGCGAGGTGCAGCTGGAGGCGGTGGGGGTGGAGCTGGTCCGCTCCTGACCTCCAGGATGCGCGCCTACACCATGCAGTCGGTGCGCTCGACCGCCGACCAGGCGGTGGCGCTGGCGCGCGAGCTGATGACCTTCCTCGAGCGGCGCGGCCGCATCCACGACGTCCAGGACGACCCGCGCTTCCAGCACCGCGGGGTGGACCTGCTGTGGGACGTCCCGGCGGAGGGCGGCGCGGACCGCGTGCTCGGCGTGGAGGTGAAGGGGGACCGCCACGGCCGCCGCGGCAACTACTTCCTGGAGCTGATCTCCAACGTGGAGAAGGACACGCCGGGGTGCTTCCTCTACAGCACCGCGGACGTCGTCCTCTACGCCTTCGTGCGCGAGCGCGAGGTGCACCAGCTCCCGCTGTCGCCGCTGCGCGAGTGGTTCCTCCCGCAGGCGAAGCGGTTCCCCACCGCCCAGGCGCGGACGAAGGCCGGGAAGGCGCACTACACGACGGTGGGCGCGCTGGTGCCGGTGGTGGACGTGCAGCGGGCGGTGGCGGGCGCGGCGCGGTGGAAGCGGCGGGACGCAGGCGACTGGGACCGGAAGGCGGTGCGCGGATGAGCACGAGCGAGGCGGCGGCCGTCGGCGTGGCGGAGGGTCGGTGGGACTGGCTGAAGGAGCCGACCAGGGGTCAGTGGCTGTCCTTCGGCGCCGCCTGGCTGGGCTGGGTGCTGGATGGCTTCGACTTCTGCATCTACCTGATGGTGATGCCGAAGATCGCCCAGGAGTTCGGGCTGAAGCAGTCGGAGGTGTCGGTCGCGCTGACCTACACCATGCTGACGCGGTTGATTGGCGGGCTCCTGGCGGGGGTGGCGGCGGACCGGTGGGGGCGGCGGCTGCCGCTGATGCTCTCCATCGTCTGGTTCGCGCTCTGCAACGGCGCCATCGGCCTGCCCGGGAGCACCTGGACGGCGGTGTTGCTCCTGCGCGCGCTGTTCGGCCTGGGCATGGGCGCGGAGTGGACGGCGGGGGCCACCCTGGCGATGGAGAGCTGGCCGCAGCGGAGCCGCGGGTTCGCCTCCGGCGTGCTGCAGGGGAGCTGGGGCGTGGGCGCCATCCTGGCGGCGGTGGCCTTCTGGACGCTGGAGCCGCGCTTCGGCTGGCGGTCGCTGTTCCTGGTGGGCGCCATCCCCGCGCTGCTGGTCCTCCCCATCCGCATCTGGGTCCCGGAGAGCCCGGAGTGGTTGGCGCGCAAGGGTCTGCCGAAGGAAGCGAAGCCCAAGGTGTCGCTGCGGGGGATGGCACCGGCGCTGGTGTGGGGCTCCCTCGCGATGGTGGTGGTGTTCAGCGGGTACTACGCCGTGGCGGGGCAGTACCCGTCGTTCCTGGGGAAGGCGCAGCTGGGGATGACGTCGGAGGAGGTGGGGAAGCACACCGTCCTGCTCAACCTGGGGATGTTGACCGGCGGGGCGTTGTGCGGGTGGATGATGATGCGGTTCGGGATCCGGACCGCGATGACCGCCATGATGGTGGGCGCGCTGCTCTTCATCCCGCTGCTGCTGGGCTATGGGCCGGGCTGGCTGATGGTCGGAGCGTACCTGGGCGGAACGTTCGGCATCGGCTTCACCGGCGTGTCGCCGATCCTGGTGACCCGGCTGTACCCGGCGGACGTGCGGGCGCGCGCGGCGGGCATCGTCTACCACGTGGGTGCCATCGGCTCGGCCAACGTGGCCTGGGGCGTGGCGAAGCTGGCGGAGGTCACCGGGCGGCCGCTGTCATGGGCGATCTGGGTGAGCGCGGCGGTGGTGGAGGTGGCGATCATCCTCTGCTTCTGGCTCCAGCCGAAGTCGGCGCAGCTGGACCCCGCCGGATGAGGCGCGGATGCCCCCGGATCGGATCGCCGAAGAGCCCATCTTCTTCGCCTCCGCGTTCGAGGCGCTCTTCGAGCGGACGCTCCACGGCCACGCCACCCCCGAGCTGAAGGAGAAGCTGCGCGCCGCGGGGGTGGACGTCGACCGGCGGCTGAAGGTCGCCTACCCGTTCAAGGTCTGGGAGGACGTGGTCGCGGTGATCGCCAAGGACCTGCACCCGGACGTGGACGACGTCGAGGCGTGGTTCCGGCTGGGGCTCGATTTCTGGGAGGGGTTCAACGCCACCCTGATCGGCAAGGCGGCGATCGGGATGGCGAAGCTGGTCGGCCTGGACCGGGCGTTCCAGCGGTTCACGTCGAACATGCGCCACATCAACAACGCGGGGCAGGGAACCATCGAGCTGCGAGAGAAGGGGCGGATGCGGCTGCGGATGAAGCTCCTGGACAAGTTCCGCGGGAAGATCCACCCCGCGCCTCCGCAGGTGCCGCACTACCTCCGCGGGGTGCTGCTGGGCGTGCTGCGCGGGCTGGGGAAGCCGGACGCGGACGTGGTACTGGTGGAGACCAGCCCCCAGGAGCGCGACTCCCTTTACGAGCTGAAGTGGACGGAGCGCTGAAGCAAAGGAGCCATCATGGAACGTGTCCAGCGTGTCTTGGTCGTGGCCTGTGTGCTGGCCGCGCTGGCCGGGTGCTCCGAGGACATGCCGATCCCCGGCCGTCCATCACCGGCCGGGCCCGCGGCGCCGCCCCCCGTCGCCGCCGGGCGCCTCCGCGGCCTCGGAGCCTTCGTCCCGCCGTTCTACCCGGCCGGCCCCGGTGAGGGTCGCTACCTGCGCCGCGACTCGAAGGGCGTCGCGGAGCTCACGCGCGACGGCCTGAGCCTCACCCTCCGCGGGGCGGAAGGGCCCATCCGCTGGGGCCTGGTGGGCGCCCGGGCGGTGGAGCCCCGGGCGGAGGGTCTCCTGGAGGGCCGGATCAACTTCTTCGAGGGGGACCCGTCCAGCTGGCGCACGGGCGTGCCGACCTATTCGCGGCTGGTCTACCCGGGCGTGTACCCGGGCATCGACCTGGTGCTGGAGTCGCGCCCCGGAGGCATCGAGTACACCCTGGAGGTCGCGCCGGGGGCGGACCTGCGGCCGGTCCGCTTCCGGTACCAGGGCGCGTCCATCGCGCCGCGCGCGGACGGCAGCGGGCTGGAGCTCCGCAGCGCGGACGCCACGGTGCGGGAGGAGGGGCTGCGCTGCTTCCAGCCGGACGGCCAGCAGCGGCGGCCGGTGGAGGCGCGGTACGCCCGCGTCCGGCAGACGGCGAACGGTACCGAGTACGGCCTGGAGCTCGACCGCGTGGACGCCAAGAGGTCCCTGGTCATCGACCCGGCCATCCTCTGGAGCTCGTTCGTCGGCAACAACTTCGACGACGCCGCCTACGGCCTCGCGGTGGACTCGAGCAACAGCGTCCTCATCGCGGGCGAGACGAACGACGGCGGGAGCTTCTGGCAGGCCTTCGTGATGAAGGTCCATCCCCTGGGGACGAGCCTGCTCTGGACCACGTACCTGGGCGGTTCGGCCGGCGAGGGCGCCTACGGGCTGGCGCTGGATCCCAGCGGCAACGCCTACGTCGCCGGCTATACGCAGTCCACGAACTTTCCGACGATGGGCGCCTTCGACAGCGCGCTGGGCGGAAGCATGGACGCCTTCGTCTCCAAGCTCGCGTCGTCGAATGGGACCCTGATGTTCTCCACGTACCTGGGCGGGAGCGACAACGATTACGCCAACGCCATCGCCGTCGATGGAACCGGGGCCATGTACGTGGTGGGGCAGACCGCCTCCACCAATTTCCCGTCGACCGGCGGGTTCGATAACACCTTGGACTTCTTCTACGACGCCTTCGTCACCAAGATTGGCTCCGGCGGCACCCTCACCTGGTCTTCGTACCTCGGCGGGGATGGCGGCTCGATCGAGGCGGCGAAGTCGGTGGCGGTGGACGGCTCGGGCAACGTCTACGTCGGCGGCGACACCAACAGCACTGACTTCCCGACGACTGGAGGCTTCCAGACGAACTACGGCGGCTCCACGGACGGGTTCGTCACCAAGGTCAACGCCGCCGGCTCCAGCCTGGCGTGGTCCACCTACGTCGGGGGCTCCACCTACGAGGCCGACCTCAGTGGGCTCGCCGTCGACGCGACCGGCGTCTACGGATGCCTGGCCACCGCGTCCTCGGACATCCGCATCGTCGGAGGGTTCGACAACACCCTGAACGCCGGCACGTACGACGCGTACATCTTCAAGATCAACTCGGGCGGCACGCTCGCCTGGTCCACCTTCCTGGGTGGCACTGACGACGACAGGCCCTACGACCTCGCGCTCGTTCCCGGCGGCGGCATCTACGTGACCGGCACAACCTACTCGAATGACTTCCCGACCACCGGCGGGTTCGACAACGCCCGCTCCGGCGGCCTGGACGCGTTCGTGGCCCAGATTGCCTCGAACGGCTCCAGCTTCGGCTGGGGCTCGTACCTGGGCGGCTTCAACAACGATTACGGCATCGCCCTGGCGGTGGACGGCGCCGGGGACCTCTACGTCGCCGGGCAGACCTACGCCTCGGACTTCCCGGTGTCCGGGGGATTCGATTCCACCTTCGACGGGAACAGCGAGGGCTTCGTCGTCAAGGTTGTCCTGGACACCAGCCCGCCGGCGGCGGGTCTGGTGTTCGACGGCCCCGGGGCGGACATCGACTACCAGACCTCCACCACCACCATCTCCGCCAACTGGACCTCCTTCAGCGACCCGCAGTCTGGAATCTCCAGCTACGACTGGGCCATCGGCACGACGCCCGGCGGGACCAACGTGCAGGGGTTCACCGGCGTGGGGACGGCCACCAGCGCGACGCGGTCCGGGCTCACCCTGACGAACGGCGCCACGTACTACGTCACGGTCCGGGCGATCAACGGCGCCGGCGCCACGGTGACGGCCACCTCCGACGGCGTGATGGTGGACAGCACGGCGCCGGGGGCGGGCGTGGTGAACGACGGGGCCGGCGCGGACGTCGACTACCAGACCTCCACCACCACCATCTCCGCCAACTGGTCCGGCTTCACCGACGGCCAGAGCGGCGTCGCCGGGTACGAGTGGGCCATCGGCACCACCGCCGGCGGGACGCAGGTGCAGCCCTTCACGTCGGTGGGGACGGCGTCGTCCGCGAGCAACGGCGCCCTCACGCTCACCAACGGGGCGCTCTACTTCGTCACCGTGCGGGCCACCAACCGCTCGGGCCTCACCACGAGCGTGACGACGGACGGCGTCCTGGTGGACAGCACGGCGCCCACCGGCGGCGCGGTGAACGACGGCGTGGGCGCGGACATCGACTTCCAGACCAACACCACCACCGTCAACGCCAACTGGTCCGGCTTCGCCGACGCGGAGAGCGGGCTCAACCGCTACGAGTGGGCCATTGGCACCAGCGCGGGCGCCGCCGACGTGCAGGCCTTCACCTCCGTGGCCCTGGCCACCAGCGCCACCAGGGCCGGGCTGTCCCTGGTCGGCGGCACGACCTATTACGTGTCGGTGCGGGCCATCAACTTCGCGGGCCTCGTCACCACCAGGACGACGGATGGAGTGCGGGTGGACTCCACCGGGCCGACCGGCGGGACGGTGAATGACGGCGCCGGCGCGGACGTGGACGTGCAGACCTCCCTCAGCACCATCTCGGCCAACTGGAGCGGCTTCTCCGACGCGCAGAGCGGACTGGAGCATTACGAGTGGGCGATTGGCACCACGCCCGGCGGCACCAACATCCGCGTGTTCACCAGCGTGGCCCTGGCCACCAGCGCCACCCAGGCCGGCCTTCCGCTCTCCACCGGCACCACCTATTACGTCACTGTCCGGGCCTTCAACACCGCCGGGCTCAGCGTCGACGTCGTCTCGGACGGCGTGTTCGTGGACGCCGTCCCCCCGACCGCGGGCATCGTGAACGACGGCGCCGGCGCGGACCTGGACGCGCAGTCCTCCGCCACCACCCTCTCCGCCAACTGGAGCGGCTTCAGCGACGTCGGCTCCGGGATCGTCGATTACCAGTGGGCGATCGGCACCACCTCGGGCGGCACCAACGTCCAGGGGTTCACCTCGGTGGGCACCGCCACCTCGGCCACCAGGAACGGCCTCAGCCTGACCAGCGGGACCTTCTATTACATCACCGTGCGCGCCTCCGACCTCGCGGGCCAGACCGCGTCGGCGTCGTCGGACGGCGTGCTGGTGGACACCTCTCCACCGTCGGTGGGCGTGGTGAACGACGGGCCCGGGGCCGACGTGCAGTTCCAGACCTCCAACACCACCATCTCCGCCAACTGGAGCGGCTTCGTGGATGCGGAGAGCGGCCTCCGGTACGAGTGGGCCATCGGCACCACGCCCGGCGGGACCAACGTCCAGGGGTTCGTCGCGAACGGCACGTCGGGCAGCGCCTCCAACAGCGGGTTGAGCCTCGTCAACGGCGCCACCTATTACGTCACCGTCCGGGCCATCAACGGCGCCGGGCTGATCACCACCGCCAGCTCCAACGGCGTCACCGTGGACGACACCGCGCCGTCGGCGGGGAGCGTGGCGGACGGGCTGGGCGCCGACATCGACTTCCAGACGTCGCTGACCCAGCTGTCCGCCAACTGGAGCGGCTTCGCCGACGCGGAGAGCGGCGTCCAGTACCAGTGGGCCATCGGCACCTCGGCGGGCGGCACGAACGTGCAGGCGTTCACCAGCGTGGGGACGCAGACGCAGGCCACCAACTCCAGCCTCTCGCTGGTCACCGGCACCACCTATTACGTCACCGTCCGGGCCACCAACGGCGCCGGGCTGTCGACGACGGTCTCGTCGGACGGGGTGAAGGTGGACGCCACCGCGCCCAGCGCCGGGACGGTGAACGACGGCCTGGGCGCGGACATCGACACCCAGTCCTCGGCCACCGCGATCTCGGCCAACTGGAGCGGGTTCACGGACGCGGAGAGCGGCATCGTCCGCTACGACTGGGCCATCGGCACCTCGCAGGGCGCCTCCAACGTGCAGGGGTTCACGTCCGTCGGGACGGCCACCAGCGCCACCAACGGCTCGCTCTCGCTGGCGTCGGGCACCACGTATTACGTCACGGTCCGGGCCACCAACGCCGTCGGCCTCAGCAGCACGGTCAGCTCCGACGGCGTCGCCGTCACGGTGACCGACACCACGCCACCGTCGGCGGGCGTGGTGAACGACGGCGTGGGCTCGGACATCGACACCCAGTCCTCGGCCACCACGGTCTCGGCCAACTGGAGCGGGTTCGCCGACCCGGAGAGCGGCATCGCCCGCTATGACTGGGCCATCGGCACCTCGCCGGGCG
>Ga0268264_10006020_pt1 | contig 10265 bp, 18 predicted proteins | sample KBSSwiS32_FD_190357 | JGI IMG/M metagenome (GOLD analysis project Ga0268264, IMG submission 190357) | Switchgrass rhizosphere microbial communities from Kellogg Biological Station, Michigan, USA - KBS Switchgrass S3-2 (SPAdes) (version 2) | ecosystem: Host-associated > Plants > Roots >... | reverse complement strand
ACTTGACACGCTGGTCGCTTAAATCGGGTGAACCAAGAAGAACACGACGGAGCTACCTTCGTCGCCAAAGAACCCTGTCCCGAATGTGGGTCAAGAGATAACTTAGCGAGGTATTCAGATGGGCACGCCTATTGTTTCGGGTGCAAGTATCTTGAGAAAGGCTCTGAAGAAAGCCGAGAAGATGCGAAACTCCTCGTGGATAGGGGACAAGGACTTCACGATGCTTATCGACCTCATCAGTTCAGCGTACGAGGAATACCAAAGCGAGGGCTCAGCGAAACCACCTGTCGCTTCTGGAACTACGGCATCGGTGAACTTAGTGGTACCCCATGCCACTTCGCTAACTATTACGATCCAACCACCCGCGAGCTAATAGCTCAGAAGGTACGCACAGGAGCGAAGGACTTCCCCGTTCTGAAGAACGCCGGAACTAAGCTCCCTCTCTATGGTATGCACCTATGGCGTAATGACAGGCGCTCCCTCATAATAACCGAGGGAGAGCTTGACGCCCTCTCCGTTTCCCAGGTGCAGGACAATAAGTACCCCGTCGTCTCCCTTCCTTCGGGGGCACAGAACGCCGTAAATGACATCAAACGTCACTACGAATGGGTCTGTGAGTTCGAGAAGGTCGTCCTCATGTTCGACATGGACGCACCGGGGCGAGAGGCAGCGGAGGCTGTCGCTGAGTTACTCCCTGTAGGTAAGGCGTTCATCGCGGACCTAGGGGAATTCAAGGATGCCAACGAAGCCCTAGTGGCGGGAAAGGCATCTGCTATCACCTCAGCCTTCTGGAACGCTAAGCCCTACCAACCTGACGGCGTCTTCACCCTAAGCGACATTCGCGAGGAGGTTATGAAGCCCACGGTACTGGGGTTACCTTGGTTCCTCCAAAGCCTCACCGACCTTACGTTCGGACGCAGGCCTGGGGAAGTCTATTACCTCGGAGCCGGGGCAGGCGTAGGCAAGACGGATTGGTGTACCCAGTCCATCGCTTACGATGTCCTCACGCTCAACAAGAAGACAGCAGCCCTCTACCTCGAAATGCCACCCCCTGAACTAGGGAAACGTGTGTGCGGAAAGGTAGCTGGGAAGGCGTTCCACGTCCCTGATGGCTCATGGACGACTGAGGAGTTCGAGGAGACTTTCGCTAAGCTGGAGGCCACCGGGAACCTGTTCCTTGGAGGCAACTTCGCAGCCATCTCCTGGGAGCAAATCAAGAACCGCATCAGGTACATGTCCCACGCCCTAGGTGTCGAGATATTCTACATCGATCACCTCACGGCATTGGCTGACCCTAGTAACGAGAGGGAGAGCCTGGAGATACTCACCAAGGAGCTTGCGCTACTAGCTCAAGAGCTTGGGATTATCGTCATCATCGTCTCCCACTTAGCAACTCCAGACGGCAAGCCACACGAAGAAGGTGGCCGTGTGATGTTGCGTCACTTCAAGGGCTCACGTGCCATCGGCTTTTGGGCTCACTTCGCCTTCGGGCTGGAGCGTAACCCTCAAGACGAGGACCCTGCGCTCTCCCAACAGACAACCTTCCGCATCCTTAAGGACCGATACACCGGACGATCCACCGGCAAGACTCTGTGCCTCGACTACGACGTGACCACTGGTCGCATCCAGGAAGGGAAGTTCGCGGAGGCTGCAAGTGGCTTCCCAACAGCAGATTTGGATATTTGATATGGATTTGAGCATTTCGTTCACAGGCACGCCTAGACTTAGTGGCTATCCGCTTCGTGACGAACCTCCCTCGAAGTATAGCGAGATTGAGACGATGGAGGTGATCCTAAGGACACCGTTCCGCACGGCTCTCGACTTCTACCCACTCTACATGGGTTACGAACGTCGTCACCCTGAGGATCGGGCCTTGGCCCTCCGTAGGGCAGCAGATGCCTCAGGCAGGTTCGTCACTGACGCAATCATCACGAAGCTTAGGGCGATGGGCCACATACTGCCGTGAGCCCCGTAATGCTGATAGCCGAAGGCATCTCATGTCGCGGCTGTGCCTACTACAATCGCCCTACCGACGAATGTCTCTTCAACCCTGATAACCCAAAGCCAGCGGAAGCCATGCGTGACCCTGATGAAGGTGTCTGTGGTCCTGAGGCTGCCTTCCGAAAGGATTACTGATTGGCCCGTCTAGCCACTGATGTGGAGACTGATGGCTTCCTAGAAAACGTTACCAAGATACATTGCGCTGTCATGGAAGACGTGGACACAGGAGCCGTTCGCTCCTTCACCCCCCACTACGTCCTCTTCCCCGCCGCTGAGCCTCTGGAAGTCTTCCTAGAGGAGTACCAGAAGCCTGAGCATACCATCATCGGTCAGAACTTTATAAAATTCGACTACGAGGTAATCAAGAAGCTTCACGGCGTCACGATCCCTCACGAGCGTATCCTCGACACAATGATCCTGGGGCGACTTATCTTCCCTGACATCAAGCAGGACGATTTCGTTCGAGCCGCGATATGGCGAAGGTATCTCCAGGCCACCGAAGCTGGAGAAAACTGGCTCGATCCAATCCCCCTAGAGTTCCCCGGCAACTGTATCGGCCTCCACTCGCTGAAAGCATGGGGCTACAGGATCGGAGAGCATAAGGGTGACTACGATGGAGGCTGGGAAAACTGGTCCCCTGAGATGCATTCGTATATGCTCCAGGACGCCTCTGTCACAGCCAATCTCTTCCGTCGCTTCATGGCACGAGAGCCCTCCCAGGCTTCCGTCACCCTAGAACACAGGATCGCTTGGCTCTGCGCCCAGATCGAACGCAACGGCTTCCCCTTCGATGTCAAGGCGGCGACTGAACTCTACGGTCGTCTCGTTGACGAACGTGAAGCCCTGCGCCGTGAGTTGATAGGCCTCTTCCCCAACTGGCGAGAGAGACTTCCAGACTTCATCCCCAAGCGTCCTAACAAGACCCTAGGGTACCTCACCGGCGTACCTGTCGAGAGGTGGAAGGAACATGAGTTCAACCCAACCTCACGCGACCATATCGCTGACAGGTTGAAAGCTAAGTACGACTGGAAACCTATGGACTTCACGGATGGCGGAAAGGCTACCGTGGACGATGAGGTTCTAGCTGGACTTCCGTACCCTGAAGCCAAGCCTCTCGCCCGATACTTCCTCTTAGACAAACGCATCGGCGCCATAGCTGAAGGGAAGGGCTCATGGCTAAACCTACAACGCGAAGGAAAGATACATGCTGCCTACAACACAAACGGCACGCCCCACGGTCGAGCATCTCATTCTAAACCGAACATATCTGCTGTGCCCAAGCTATCGACAGAGCTTGGACGGGAGTGTCGAGCGTTGTTCACAGTCCCGCCTGGATGGGTACTCGTCGGTGCTGACCAACAGGGTATTCAATTAAGATGCCTAGCATCTGACCTAAAGCTCGCAGGAGACGAAGGTCGGTATGCTAACGTGGTCCTCGATGGGGACCCTCACACGGCTAACCAACTTGCGGCTGGCCTAGCTACTAGGGACAACGCTAAGACTTTCATCTACGCCTTCCTATTCGGTGGGCAGGGTGCAAAGATTGGTTCAATCGCTGGTGGCGGGGCAGGTAAGGGCAGGGCGCTCATCAAAGCGTTTACCGAACGAACGCCAGGCCTCAAGACCCTAATCGAGACATGCCAAGGCGCAGCTACCGGCAAGGGTTGGCTCAAAGGCATCGACGGTCGTCGCATCCCTATTCGATCCGCACACTCCGCGCTGAACTATCGCCTCGCCTCGCAAGAAGCTGTCATCTGTAAACGATGGGGCTGTGATGCTGAGGAGCTGATGGTCGAACGTGGCCTAGTGCACGGATGGGAAGGGGACTTCGCCTTCGTCTCCTGGTCGCACGATGAGTACCAAGTGGCCGTCAGAGACGATCCTGGGACCATCGCTACCGTTCGCCAATGTCTCACCGAAACCGGGAGGGCAGCAGGCGATGATTATAACTTCCAATGTCCCTTAGACGTCGAGACGAAAGTCGGACGTACCTGGGCGGAGACACACTGATGCTCAAGTTCTTCCTCGTTTGGTTCCTGGTCCTATCGATATTTCTCGGGATGTTCTTTCTCGCGGCAACGGCCCCTGAGGTACTCGCTGTATTACTTGGCTTAGGTGTTTCAGCTTTAATTGCGGGCGCAATAACGTCCTGCATTCTTGATGCTTAACCCAGTCCTAACCGAAGCGCACCACGGCTTTACCACCCGATCCGACTTTGCCCGCCTAAACGCTGACGACATCGCCCAAGCTGCGTGCCTAGGTCTCATCTCGACGCTCTGTCCTGATGGTACCTATGGCCGCGTTTGGCGCGTCACTGTCCCAGGGCTCACCCTCCTATACAAAGACACTCCCTCTAGTGAACCTAAAGACGTTCCTCCTAGCTCCCCTCCTAGCGTTCATGCTTACAACCACTGCCTCTGCTTCACAGGTCGAACATGCCCGGTTCACTGAGGCTCAGGCTCAGGTCAGCGTAACCCCCCGACTTCTGCCATCCCCTTTCTTTCTACATCTGGACCTGATCCCAAAGGTAATATGTAAGGATGGTGAGGGCACCAAGCTCGGCACAGCCTTCGTTGTCGATAGAGACACCTACGCCACGGCATTCCATGTAGTCTCAGGCAAGGCGATAAGCTGCTCGATCAATGGTCTCCCAGCCAAGGTCAGCTACTACGATCCCAACCTGGACTATGCGCTCCTATCATCACCGACAGGTGAGCTATTCGACCGCATGGTCATCGATTGCGGAGGGTACCATGATGGCGTCCGCTACACCCTAGCTGGGTATCCTCTCGGAGCCTTCGCTATCGAGTGGTTCACAGGCACCGGGGACAATGGCTCCAATGGTGACGGTACGGCCCTAATCATGGGTCATGCCTATGCTGGGTTCAGCGGAGGTCCTGTCGTCAACGATGAGGGCCATGTTGTTGGGCTCATGAATGCTCGCCAAGCAGATGGGATACCATACGCCTTCACGCTTCCTATGAGTCAAACGATCCTCTGCAAACGTGGTAGATAGGATTTAGCACTTGCATTGTAGGAAAACTCCTAGCAATGAGAACGAATGTGGAACAGACTCATGACTGACTACGACCCTCGCCAACTCCCGGTCCTCAGTAAACCCAAGGGCCTGATGACCGAGATGGAAGCACGCAAGGTAGGGGTGGCAGCCACACGCTTGCAGACCCTACGTGGCCTAGGCATCGACTGTGTCCGAGGTGGCATCGTTTCCGTTGCAACTAAGAACGGAACGGTTGCCCTCAATCTCGACGGTAACGACACCCAGGCTGTCATCTCGACCCTCATGGATCGTGAGGCAGCGTACCTCATACAAATGAACATAGACGTGGATGACTTCACGCCAGCAATTAGGATTTAACCTTGAACATAATCACGCCAGATGAGGTGCGACGTTGGTTTGCTACCGCTGAAGATGCAGACATCCAAGAACTCTTGAACACAGGGCTGGACGTCGCAATCGAGGAACTAGAGGCGGACGATTTCTTCGGCACCGAAGGCTTCTGCAAGAGGTTCGCATGACCTCTCCCCAGCTCCTAATCGATGGGGACTTATTCCTCTACAAGGCATGTTCGGCTGCTGAGTTCGAATGCAACGTGGAAGGTGACGTCTGGTACCTATCGACGAACCTTCAACAAGCCAAGGACGTATGGAACTCGATCCTCGATGGCATCAAGCGTGAGCTAGAGTCCGATGACCTCGTGATTGTCTTCTCAGGCAAGGACGATTTCCGTCGCTCACTGTGTCCTAATTACAAGGGAAACAGGAAGGGCAAACGCAAGCCTATGGGCTACCCAGCGATGGTCGAGTTCATTCATGCTACATATGGTTCCAAGGCTGTATCCATGCCATGTCTCGAAGCCGACGACTACATGGGTATCTTAGCGACAACCCCTGGTTCCGTAGAGAGAATTATCGTCTCCGACGACAAAGATATGAAGACCATCCCAGGGAGATTATTCCGACTTGGGGGACTGTCCACTATTTCGGTTGACGAGGCTAATCTAAGTTGGCTAATGCAGACCTTAATTGGTGACGCAACGGACGGCTACAAGGGGTGCCCCGGCGTCGGGGAAGTTAAGGCCACTACGATCCTAGGGAAACCTGGGAACCCCTGGGAAAATGTCAGGCAGGCATTTCTCAAGGCTGGTTTGACTGAAGAGGACGCGATCCTTCAGGCACGCCTCGCACGCATACTAAAATACGATGATTGGGATGCTTCAGCAAAGCAGCCGATCCTATGGACTCCAACTGCATCCTCATAAAAAAGGGAACTCGCCTGTGTCTTTAGAAGCCGTAACTAGCATCAAGTCGCCTCCCTCCTCCTCCTCCTCAGTCCACCTCATCGTGGATAACGAAGACACCGGCCTCATCAAAGGTTCGCCCCTCCTGATCCTCCAAGCCTCCGTTATCGGAGAGGACGATCAGACCGAGGTGGACATACACGATCCCGAGATGTTCACCATACGCCAGATCGATGAGTCAGGCGCCTGCCATACAGTGGTTCTTTCTCGTGCGATGTGTGCGGAGGTAGCTAAGCTTCTCGATAGCTACATCTACCTTCCTTCTGCGGCACCACCGCCAACCCAAGTCAAATGGAGTGATCCCCTTGCGCCTAAATTCAACGCCTAGCCTCCCCCCATCTACGGCTCTCGATACCCAGGTTGGCGGAAGCCACTACAAGTCCGAACGCGGCATCCAGCCCGTTGAGTTCATCCATTCCAACGGCCTTACGTTCATAGAAGGCAACGTCATCAAGTACGTTTGGCGCTGGAAGGACAAGGGTGGCGTCGAGGACCTTAAGAAGGCTCGGCACTATATCGATATGCTAATTGAACTGGAGACACGAGATGTTAACTGAGTCCACCCAGACAGGCGATACATCCCAGCTTTGCGAGCGGTTGCGTGGGTTGCTGGCGGAGTCGGGAGAACGAGAGGCTGTTGTCGCGTGGCTCACGGAAGAGGAACGGAAGGCGCGGCAAGCCGGACATATCTCTCAGTCTGCTCTCTTCGGATGGGCTGCCGCGCGCATAAAGGACGGCGCTCACCTCCCCCCAGCGGTAGACTCCCAATGAGTGAGTTGCTGCCAGAGGATGCGCACGATTTACGGAATCGAGCTGAAGAACTTATTCGCATCAAGTCCGACGAATTGATCGAGCAGTTCCCGCAGTTCCTTCGCGACCGCAAACAAGCATGGGAAAAGATGGGTCTGTCTATCGCCATTGAGGCAGTTACTGCCGCCCTCCGCACCCAAGCCCCCGAAGCGATTGATTGCGGCGCAGGGAGGCACAACTTCTTTTCCAACTTGGTTTGCGCAAAGTGCGGGAAGGTCCAGCCATGACCGATCATCAGGCACGTGAACTGCTGGTTAAGGAGGCTTTCAACGAAGGCTTCATCGAAGGGATGCGCGAACATACGTCATCCAAAGGCGGCAACACTTGGCAGGACAGCAAGGCCAAGAAGAAGCTCGAAGCCCTTTCCACACGCCCCACGATTAACCCTACAACCTACGAACAAGAACATAACAACACAAGTGAACACAACGACACCTAATTGGAAGTCTGACTATAATCCTCAATTCCGCTCTCAGTTCTCCGAGAGCATCTTCAACCAGAAGTACCAGCACGCAGGCTGTGAGACGTGGGCTACTTTAGCTAACGTCCTCGCCTACGAAGTCTGTAATGGCCTCATGCCTGTCAGCGAAATAAGTCAGCTCGCGCATTACATCGACACCATGAAGTTCATCCCTGGGGGGCGCTATCTCTACTACGCAGGTAGGCCCAACCCCTTCTATAACAATTGCTACCTCCTCAAGTGCGAAGAGGACACCAGGGAAGACTGGGCTAACCTCTCGTGGAAGGCCGAAAGTTGCCTTATGACCGGAGGAGGCATTGGCGCCGATTACTCCGTGTACCGTGAGTGCGGAGCTACCATAGCACGTACAGGCGGTAAGGCCTCAGGCCCGATCCCCAAGATGGAGATGATAAACGAGATTGGCCGCAGGGTCATGCAAGGTGGAAGCAGAAGGAGCGCAATCTACGCCTCCCTCAACTGGCAGCACCCTGACGCACCTGAGTTCCTTACCGTTAAGGATTGGCACCAGCATAAGGTACCTGGGACTAAGCTAACCCTCGCTGACCTAAAGGCACTCGACTTCAATTGGCCGTGCCCCTTGGACATGACGAACATCTCGTTGAACTACGACGATGCGTTCCTCGACGCTGTAGCGAGCTGGGGTCCGTTGCCTCCGACCTTCCGAGCGAATGTCCGTCAAGCCCTTAAGTCCGCAGAGCCTGGGTTCTCCTTCAATTTCGGTGATAAACAAAATGAAACCCTCCGTAACGCCTGCACTGAAGTCACCAGCGCGGATGATAGCGACGTATGCAACCTAGGCTCTCTTAACCTTGGTCGCATTGAGTCACTCAAAGAGCTTCTCGACGTCACACAGCTCGCCACCAAGTTTCTCCTCTGTGGAACGCTAAGGGCGAAGCTACCGTATGATAAGGTAGCTGAGGTCCGCGAGAAGAACAGGCGCCTAGGCTTGGGCCTCATGGGCGTACACGAATGGTTGATAAAACGAAATGAACGCTACGAAGTCACTCCCGAACTACATAATTGGCTCGCTGCGTACAGGGACGTATCTGATTATACCTCCCGCACATTCGCAGACAAGTTATCCATTTCACGACCAGTTGCGAATAGAGCGATTGCGCCCACAGGTACAATTGGAATTCTGGCCGGTACATCTACTGGGATCGAACCCTTATTTGGGGTTGCGTACAAGAGACGATACCTAAAGGACGGAACTAACTGGCACTACCAGTATGTCGTCGATGGCACAGCACAGGAGATGATTGAACAATATGGAACCGATCCTAACGATATTGAGTCCGCAATTGACCTCGCTGAAGATTACGAGAGAAGAATTGCCTTCCAAGCAAATGTCCAAGACTACGTTGACATGGCAATTAGTTCCACAATCAATCTGCCTGCCTGGGGGTCCACCCATAACAATGAGGATACCGTAGATGCCTTCGCTAATGTCCTGGCTTGCTACGCTCCTCGTTTACGTGGTTTTACCTGCTATCCTGATGGGGCTCGTGGCGGACAGCCTCTTTCAGTTGTACCTTACGCGCAAGCGAAGGCAAACCTGGGAGAAGTGTTCCAGGAGTCAGCGGTGGAATACACGGACATCTGTGACCTCACAGGCGGCGGAACCTGTGGATCATAATGTTCAAGAGATATTGTAAGGAGACATGCTTTGGATCGATATGAAGAACTTAGGACACAACTCCTCGACGTGGAGGACATTTTGTGGAAAGTATACGAAGCAGACCGAAGTGCGTGCAAGCGTGCCATACAGATTATTGAGGCGGTTAGGACCGAATTGTCTGACATAAAGGACTATGGAGTGAACAAGGATCAATGGCCCATTGGAAAGTTGAAAGTCTGAATTGGTTTTCGCATTCGATGGGTTTTCTCCACCTTTTCACGCCTCTAAGGAATAATTATGGAAACGCTCGCCTGGAAAGCTTCGTGTCCTAGGTGCGGACGTGACACGCTGCGCTTCATTGGAGACGCGGACGTCAAGCCTTGCTATGCGTGTCGCGATGACAACCCCAAGGCTGTTAAGCGCCGGAAGTAACCCCTCCAAACACAGAGTTACCCTAAATTGTGGTGGCTCTGTGTTTTTCCTGCCCCTAGGAGGTACCGTACAGCGTCGATCCGAGAGGCTTGGCTACCTACCTAGCGCACGACGTCCCTGTGGTCTTAGATCGGCTCCTAAGAGCTTGCGTAGTGTGCGCGAGGCAAAGAGAAGCCCTCCGCCAGTCGATAGGACCAGGGAGGGCTAAGGTAGCGTAGGGCAGGGAAGGGAGGCTAGACAGTCTCGACGCTAAAGCCTGTTACGTAGATTGATTGCCCATGCTCCGGCATCCTAGTGGCTTCCGTAACTACCTCATCAATCAGAACGTACAGCGAAACAGCGTCATCACGGTCGAAGCGCCGCCTTAGTACCTGCCCTCCGCCTGCTGCCCGACTGTTGAACTTAAGAACAATATCGACCATCATTGCTTCAAACCTTTCAGTTATAATCGTTCTTAGTCACAGCCTGCCAAACCTTAGACATAAGCCAGAAGGGGAGCAGTATAAGCATGAGGATAACGCCAAGCATCCCTAGTTCCGCTAGTTCCTCGTAGGACTTAGGGGTTGTCATGATAGAAGCTCTCTAAGGAACTCAGGGTCAATTG
>Ga0268264_10006019_pt1 | contig 10265 bp, 17 predicted proteins | sample KBSSwiS32_FD_190357 | JGI IMG/M metagenome (GOLD analysis project Ga0268264, IMG submission 190357) | Switchgrass rhizosphere microbial communities from Kellogg Biological Station, Michigan, USA - KBS Switchgrass S3-2 (SPAdes) (version 2) | ecosystem: Host-associated > Plants > Roots >... | reverse complement strand
ATCTCCATTCCATCCGTCATGCCGGTCGAAACGGCCGCATCGCGATCCGCCTTCGAAGCAAACTTGATCGAGGTCGTCACATTGGTGATCCCGTTGGTCTCGGTGAACGTGACGGTGATGATCGACGGTTCACCTCCCATCGATCCGAATTCACTGTCGCCCGGGTCGTAGATCTGCGTATGCGCGATCTTCGAATGCAAGGCGACCTCCAGCATCTCTCCCGTGAACCCAAACTCCTGGCCGTCCTCGTCATTTCGCCAGCGCCAGCGATACTTTCCACCCACATGAACAGCCATCTCGCACACCGGCATCGACCATCCGGGCATGGCCGTCAGCCAACGACGCATCAACGCGGGATCCGTATACGCCTGCCACACCAGATTCACCGGCGCATCAAAGCTCCTCTTAACTAGCACTTCTCGATCTGACGGAGTACTCACCTCAGCAGGTTTCATTTGTTTCGCTCCTCTTTCTCTAGCCATACGTAACCGTCTCAACGTTTTAGCTCCTTTACCGCGATAACGTGGCGAGCAGTTCGTCCAGATTTTGGAATTGCCCCGCCGTTCCTTCGCGGAAACCGTACTCGATCATTTTCTCTAAGCGTTCGAGCGACTCGTTGTAAATAGAGATGCTGACCTTTGTCGTGCCCTCTTGTTCGCTGAAACTCAGGTTCCAGTCAGAACCGGGTAATTCAAGATTTTCGTCTGCGTCTGCGAAAGCATTAAACATCTTGAAATTGGTTTTTGGCGTGATGGATGTATATTTCTGAACGACCCAACGTTCGTCGCCCTCAGCGCTTACCATTGCATAAAATCTCCGCCCCCCGACCTTAAAGTCCATAACCTTCGTTCGCGAGATCAAGGGCTTTGGCGCCCACCACTGGTCAAGAAGTTCCCGTTTGGTATATGCGTCCCACACCAACGAAAGCGCAGCCTGAAATTCTCTGGTTATGGCGACCGTCTTCGCCTCCTTGTCGACAATAAAATCCATATCCATGTTATTTGTCCTCTTTCCGTTTTTTGATCGTCGCCAGTACGTCGTCAAGCTGGCGAAATCGGGTTTCCCAGATCTCTCGGTATTGCTCTAACCATTTGTCGATCTCTTTCATTTTTTCTATTTCGAGTTGGTAATAGATCTCGCGCCCTTTCTGCTCTTGTTTGATAAGTTCACATTCCGTCAGAATCCGAAGATGTTTTGAGACAGCTTGCCGGCTAGTATCGAAATGTTCGGCAATGGCATTAGGCGTCATTGCCTGTAGTGCGATCAATGCAATGATCGCCCTGCGCGTCGGGTCGGCTATGGCTTGAAAAATGTCTCTTTTCATTGTCCGGGTGAAGAGTATGCAACCCAATGGTTGCGGATGTCAAGCGCAACCGAACGGTTTCGGAAATCATTTCTAGATTTTTACAAGAGGCAAAAAGGTCGGAATCTTCACGCCGGGGGTCCGGGCGGGATTATAGGAAAGGATCGGACGTTTTAAGGGTAGATTCTGTTATCTTTCGACTCGTAGTAAAGCATTAATGCACCACAGCCAAATGTTTTGGTTTTTAAGAGTTTGAGATCAACTCTATCCGAGATGTTCCTAAACAATGGTAAACCGCTGCCGACAACAGTTGGCTGAACCCCAAGCTGGTATTCATCAACTAAACCGAGCTGGGTTAAGGCTACAATCAAACTTGGGCTGCCAACCAAAATGTCTTTGCCCGGTTGCTGCTTAAGTTCTAAGACCTCTTCTTTACTGAGCTCATTTTTCAATTCCGTATTTTTCCAATCAATATTTTTCAGCGTGCGGGAATAAACGATCTTTGAAATATTGTCTATCGACGCGGCAAAATCATCCATCGACCGATTGCCGGTCGGATTCTCCACCACAGATTTCCAGTACTCCATCAGCTGGTATGTTATCCGTCCGTACAGAATAATATCGGCATCGTTTAACAGCTCGGTATAATGCTCATGAATTTCTTCATCCGCGATCATTGCCGTGTGGTCACAATAACCGTCGAGGGTCATATTCATCGCTGCGATCAGTTTTCTCATGTTCGTTGGCTGGATTAGAATCGATGTGATTTTGTGACTATTCGGGCGTTCGTAAGATCTTTTCCATCTTTTTGCCTTTTGCCAGTTCGTCGATCAATTTATCCAGGTACCGGATCTTTTGCATCAATGGGTCTTCGATCTCTTCGACACGGATGCCGCAAACTACGCCTTTGATGAGAGAAGCGTTCGGATTGAATTTAGGGGCCTTTTCGAAGAAGTCGCGGAAACTGGTTCGCTTCTCGATCTGTTTTGCGAGACCGGCTTTGGTATATCCAGTCAGCCAGCGAATGATTTGGTCTAACTCTTCCTTTGTCCGGCCTTTCGTTTCAGTTTTCTTCAAATAGTGCGGATAAACACCAGCGAAACTCATCGCGAAAACTCTATCGTTTGTCATTACTTTTTTCCTAAGTGTTGGTTATCAGTTTACCGCCCAAGATGGCCAGTGGAAGCAGGATCGCCGTAAAGATAACGTGATACCAAATGGGAACATACGGCCAGGACATGACTGCCTTCAGAACACCCATGGCTAACAGCAGACAGCCGACGGCAATCGGCGCTCGTGTGTTTTCGCCGGCGATCAACGCGGCCAAAGATCCGGCCATCACTGAGACTATTGAACCGAGGACAATATGCGTGAGAAGTGCTCTCGTGTCCGAAGTAAACTGACCGCCATTCTTAATTGCCTCTTCGAACGCGCGTTGATGAACGCCGAACGCGGGCCAAATGGCCGAAAGGATCTTCTCAACGCCAACCCACACGATCAGCCAGGCAATAAATCCGGCAATAACGCCCAAAACGATTCGTAGCATAGAACTCTCCTTTTTTTGGACTTAGTCACCCCAAATAGTGACCTCGTTTCCGTCCGGGTCCTTGACCGTGAAAAAGTGCCCGTACGTTTCGTTCTCTTCGCGGACCGGCACCAGTCCTCGCTTCTTGAGATCGGAGATATATAACGCGTAATCCGAGACCTTGAATGTTATCGAGATGTTTGGAGTTCCTACTTTGGCGTCCTTGGCAAGGGGGTGAATCCCGAGGTTGAAATCGCCTGATTTTGTAGTGAACGTGCCGTAATAAAGCCCCTTGTATTCGTTGCTGGCATCGAGCCCGAGTTTTTCGGTATACCAGGCAGACAATGCTTTTGGATTAGGTGAATTGATCGTTAGGGCTCCGACATATTGAAGCCTGGGGTCGGACTTTTTTGTTTGGGCCCAGGCAACTGTAGCTACCACGAGAAGCAGCGTGCAAATGATCCATTTCGACATAAAGAACCTCCTGTAAGATCAGTAAATTCGAACCTCCCAATGCACGACTATCGGTTTATCTAATCCCAATCCTTCTTGAGCAGCAGCTCTTCGATCCTGTAGGAGTGCAGCATCTCGTGATTAAGCACATGGCGGAACATGATAAATACCGAATAATGATCGAAGGCCTCGTGGACCGCGGTTTTTTGCCAATCGTCCGGCGATAGTTTTTTAAGTCTTTCGACGAGAGCGGCTCGCTCGCGGACGTATCGGTCGAGGCTTTCGTCCAGGTCGATATCGAGCATTGCACCGGCCTCGTCCTCGGGAGAATTTTCGATAGTTTTAATAAACGGTGCCGGTGTAGACAAGATCATATCTAGCCGCGCAAGAAACGGGGCGTCGGACTGCGACAGGTGAATGGCGTGCTCGTAAGCCGACCATTTTGCCGGGCTCGGGCGACGCTTTAGTATCTGCGGCGGCACCTCGCGGATCAGAGGAATGATCACGCCGGGGGCAGTCTGCAATGCGGAGATCAAGGTGGTTGTATTCGCAACGATGTCGAGCGTTTTCATGGTCATCATTCAGTCATCTAGTTCGCCGTAAACGGGTTTCCAATCTTCAAAGCTAACTGAGTACGTTTGCACCATCGGAACATATTGATACGAAAGGTTCCATTCAAAACGTGACTTTTCTAATCTTGGAAGGCCGATAGAATCGAGTTCAAAGTCTTCCCATCGAAGTTCGGGCATCAGCTTACCGAAAAAGTCGGGTCCAAAATAATTGAGCGGCGTGTCGACCACGATATCACGGACTTGGTCCAAGAGTTCTTGGTAATGAGCTTCTAATTTGGGCAGAAAAGCCCGTTGCCATTCCGACGGTCCGTTTTTTCCGGCAGGTATAAATACCTTTACCTGCTTATCAGTCGGATGGAAAAACACTTCACCTTCCCAAAAACCTGCTCCAAAAAGCCCGAAACTTCTACGGAACTTCAAGTTTCCAAATGTCGGATCAGAAATGCGGCGGCTTCCTATCATCAGGCTGCGATTATCTCAACCGCGGTCATAGACGGTATCTCTTTCAACCACGTCGGGCGGCTTCGATGGTGGCGATGTCGATCTTTTTCATTGTCATCATGGCGTCGAATACGCGTTTGGCGACTGCTGGGTCGGGGTCGGTTACGCCTTCCGACAGGGCTACGGGTGTGATCTGCCAGGAGAGGCCCCATTTGTCTTTGCACCAGCCGCATTGACTCTCTTCGCCGCCGTTATTGACGATCGCGTTCCAGTAGCGGTCGGTTTCTTCCTGATCTTTGGTCGCGATCTGGAACGAGAAGGCTTCGCTGTGCTTGAACATCGGTCCGCCGTTGAGGCCCATGCACCGGACGCCGCAAACGGTGAAATCCACCGTCAGCACATCGCCCTCTTTCCCGTCCGGATAATCGCCCGGAGCCTTATGCACAGCCTCAACTCTGGAGTCGGGAAACGTCTCCGCATAAAACTCCGCCGCCGCTTGCGCGTCGCCATCATACCAAAGACAGATTGTATTTTTTGCTTGCGTCATAATTCACCTCGTGAGTTCGTCCGTCATCATTCGATCTTCCCAGAGTTTGTTCTAGGAGGTCTCTTCCTAACGTGATCCTTGCATGGGTAAAAAAGCCCTTGGCGCGATGTTTTGCACCAAGGATCACCATCAATTCCCGCGTAACATTCAGCGACGGCCAAATCATGAGTTGGGTATACCTTGAGTACTTCGATAAGTCGTCCGTCGAGATAGAATTCTATTCGACCGTAGCCGTTCGTTCGCTCGCCTTCGGCAATAATTATTGAATCCGACGAACGCCTAAATTGTTCGGCGACACCTTCCGTTAAATAGGCGCGGACATTATTAAGCCTACGCGTGTTGAGACTGGCCTTGCGGTCTTTATCGCCAAGTCTAGCGATTACGATAATCCTCCTATCCCTTGGGATATGTTGGCTTATTTGATCCAACTGCATCTGGTTGTACCAACAATACCCCGGCTTAGTCTTATCAAAGTCACTTACCTTGCGTGTTGGAAATATCTCGTCGACTTGTGCAACAAGGGATTGGCAGAACCATGCCATAGCAAATCCGATGACAAACAGCCGACGAGATGTTTTTGGCACAACGCATTTCATGAATCAAATTTAGGGCGTGGACGTCTCCTTTTTCTTCGGGGCTTTCTCTACGTGAGACGCGCTGAGCCAGGCGGCTAGTTTGCCGGGGTCGTTCGCGTATTTATTTTTAACTATACCATCGAGGATGCGGACGATGATCATGCCTTCGCGGATCTTGGAGGAGATCTCGGCGGTGGCGGCGACGTGTTCGGCGGTAGCTGTGGCCGTGCTGGAGAACGAAGCCTCAAAAGCATCGGCGGCGGAGTTTAGATCGGCGCGGAATGTCGACGGCAGGCCGTAGGAAATGAAGTCGGCGTTGTAGGTGAGCGATTCCGTATAAAACGCGCGGGCTTTGGCAAGCATGTCGGCGTCGTTCATGTTTCGCTGAAACTGAAATTGGCTGCTGATACCGTCGAACGCATATTCCATCGATTTGGCGGTACGCGAGATATCGGACATCTCATCGCGCAAATTCTCGCGGGCGGTATTCTTTACCTCAAATTGCTGGGCCGACTCGCCAAATCCGAGTTGCTGAGCCGCGCTCTTTGTTTGGACGGTATCAATGAGTGTTCCCAACTGAGTAAGCTTTGCCGCGGCGATGCCGGTAAAATCGGCTGCGTTGTCGATCCCGAATTGATTAACGCGGAGCTGCATCTCATAACGACGTCTGTCGCTGTCATTCATATAGAAAAAGATCCTCCTGGGAAAGAGTTTTTAGAATTTAATTTAAGTATTTTTGGGACTAAAGCGTTGCTTTCAGGCAATAATACACGACTTTTGCACCTTCGCAAGGCATTGTAAGCACTTCGTGAGGTACTTTTACCCCTTCGTGAGAGGTTTTCAGGCCTTCGTGAGGCACTTTTACTGCTTCGGGAGCAGTTTGTTGGGGTTCGGGGGAGGTTTTAATAACTTCGGGAGCCACTTGCATCGCTTCGTGAGGAACTTTCAGGGCTTCGGAAGCGACTAATACCGCATCGTAACCGACTTGCGCGACTTCGGGCTAATCTTTCGATGTCGCTAAGACGTTTTCGATATCTCCGAACTTCTCCGTTAGCTCAAAACACGCATCGAGAACACGATCGTGGAACTGCAAGTTAATCGGATTAAGGCTGAAATCGTATCGCCGCAATGCGTCGCGGCTACAGTTCAACCTTTCCTTCCCAGACGGGATTGCTCTAGTAGCGGCCTCGTACTCATCAAGAACGGGCAAACTAACGATGATTCCGTCCTGTTCTAACCAATGAACAAGTTGACCAAGTTTCCGGGCCCCGACCGACAATCCAATTTCAAATGTGATTATGCTTCGAGCGGTCGCGACAAGTTTTTTCAAAAGCTTTCTTTTGCCGTTCTCGCGTTGCTCAATCGTTTGTGGCTTCTCTTCGGACATTTCCTTTTCGCGACTTAACTCAAACTCAATCATTTCGTTTTGAACATCGCACCCGCGCTTCACTCAACGGAAAACTGTGCAACAAACTTACAGAGCCGCCACGCGGTTGTAGACGGTGTCTCTTTCCACGGGCTCAATTCCGGCGCGTTCGATCATTTCGATGATCTCCTGCTTAGTCATTTTTACTTCGCCGCTGGTTCGACGGCGGTAACTGATTCACGCCGCCCGGACTTCGACGTAATCACTTCTCGAAATTGCCGGTGGAATTTGAGCTCCCGACTCGGTAAGGTCTTCCAAATGAAATTCGATGGCCTCCTGAATAAGCTGTTTCACTTCGGCTTCGGTTTCGCCAACAGCAACACAGCCGGGAAGGTCGGGAACGTAAGCTCCCCAGCTCGTTTCGCCTTTTTCTATGACAACCATGTATCGCATAATTGCTCCTATTTCTTGAGACCGGCTTGCTTGAGAACGCTGTTAAATGTTCCTGCAGGCATATCAATACTTTCTTTGCCAGCTATTGTTACAGTGCCGGGTTTGGCCGGATGGTGGAAGTGCCGATGGCTTCCTCGTATTCTAACCAAAATCCAGCCATCCTTTTCAATCATCTTGATGACGTCTTTAACTTTCAAGCAGCGATCTTCTCCACTCGATTGTAAACAGTATCTCTTTCAACAGCTTCAAAGCCGGCTCGTTCGATCATTTCGATGATCTCCTGCTTGGTCATCTTCACTTCGTTGTTCGATTCGACCGAGTAGCTGTGGGTGAGTTCGCCGCCGTCGGTGATGGTGCCGTCGAGGTCGTTGGCGCCGAAGTGGAGGGCGGTCTGGGCGGTGGCTTTGCCGAGCATGACCCAGTAGGCCTTGATGTGGTCGAAGTTGTCGAGCATCAGGCGTGAGACGGCGATGGTCTTGAGATTATCGATCGCGTCGGGGCCGGGAAGCGTCGAAAGAGCCGTGCCCGGTGGATAGAAGGCGAGCGGGATGAAACACTGGAATCCGCCGGTACGGTCCTGCTGTTCGCGAAGCTGGACGAAATGATCGACGCGGTCTTCGATCGACTCGATATGGCCGTAGAGCATCGTCGCGTTGGTTTTGAGGCCGGCTTTGTGAACTTTGCCCGCAAGCTCGAGCCAACGCGGGCCGTTCGTCTTGTGATCGCAGATGCGCGAACGCGTCGGTTCCGCAAAGATCTCGGCACCGCCGCCCGGACACGAATCCATTCCGGCTGCGTGGAGTTTGTCGATCAGGTCCTCGTCCGACATCTTGTAAAACCGCGCCATGAAATCGAGCTCGACCATCGTCAAAGCTTTGAGGTGCAGCTTAGGAAATTCGCGTTTTAACGACGAGAACAGATCGGTGTAATACTCAAAGGGAAGTTTGCTGTTAAGGCCGCCGACGATATGCAGTTCGGTCGCACCCTCGGCAACCGCCGCTCGTGCGATATCGACACCCTCTTCCACCGAATGCGTATAGGCTCCCTCTTGCCGCGCACGTTTATAAAACCCGCAAAACTTGCAGTCGGCAACGCAAATATTCGTGTGGTTGAAATGCCGGTTGACATTGTAGTAGGTCGTCAACCCATGCTTCTTGCGGCGGACGGTGTCGGCCAGCTTGCCAAGCGCGTTGAGGTCGTTTGTATTGTAAAGAGCGAGGCCTTCGTCAAAGGTCAGCCGCTCACCATCTTCGACCTTATTGGCGACTTCTCTTAGATTCTCATCAAATGAAAACTGCATATCGATATGCTACGATTCTATCAAAATTAGAAGGGCTTAAGAATTACCTATGAAATTTGGACAAGTCTCCAATCCCGAAGAGGTCGATTTTACTATCCCCAAGGATCACCCGGATACCAAAAGGGTTCTGGAAAAGTCAAATGCCAAGACCTTCGAGGTGCGCGTCGGGTGTGCGAAGTGGAACAAGACGGACCTCAAGAATTTCTATCCGAAGGGGACCAAGGACGAGCTTGCATACTATACCTCGCAGTTTAACTGCATCGAGCTGAACGCCACGTTTTACCGGCCTTTCCCCACAAAACAATTCGAGAAATGGAATGAAACGACTCCGGCCGACTTTCGGTTCTTTCCGAAGTTCGGCCAGTCGATCTCGCACTTTCGTCGGCTGAAAGATGTCGATGAATTGGTCGACGACACGGTTAGCCGGTTCTCGCTTTTGCAGGAAAAGCTGGGTATGCCTTTCTTGCAGATGCACAACAATTTTGCGCCGAAGGATTTCGACCGCGTCAAGGCGTTTGCGGATCACTGGCAGTTCGACATGCCGCTGGCGATGGAGTTTAGACATACGGATTGGTACAACGACAAGGATGTGTCAAGTGAGCTATATGCTCTTCTGGAAAAAAACAAGATCACGAACGTTTTGGTTGACACTGCCGGTCGGCGCGACTTGATGCACATGCGTCTTACTACGCCCACTGCATTTGTTCGTTGGGTTGGGGCGAATGTACCGGATTCAGACCGGAAGCGACTTGATGAATGGGTGGAAAGGATCGCCGCGTGGAAAAAAGCCGGACTGCAGAGGCTCTTTTTCTTTGTTCACCAGAACATCGAAAAGGAGTCACCTCTTCTGTCCGCCTATTTTATTGAAAAGCTGAATAAAAGGATCGGGACCGAGTTGCAGATACCGCGGACACTGGTTCCGCCTGCTGAAGACAAACCGCCCGCCGCAGCTAAGGCGAAGCCAAAGCCCAAAGCTCCACCAAAGGTCAAATCAAAAACGAAACAACCGGCGAAGAAGAAACCTAAACAACCTCGGGGAAAAACTTAAATCCGGTTGCTTCGACCAGGTCGGGATACTTGTGCAGGAGATGTCGGCACACCACCCTCGGACTCTTGAAGTTGTGAAGAGCCTTGAAAAGCAGCAATTCGAAAGCTGAAGATTCGATCCAATCCACGTCCTTTGTAAATCCTGTTGCCAGGGCGACGCGCGTACTTTCAACAAATCGCTCTACCTCACGAGGTTTTCTCAATGTCGCGCACGTACCGAAATGAATAACCCAGTTGGCAAATCGATGATTCATCATCTGGGCGAGTTCGGTCAATGTCATCTTATCGCGGTGAAGGTGAATTCGCCCGGGCGAGCCATGACACGCGAAATAAAGAGTTCCGTAATTTCGCTTGCACAGAAGATTCAGGTTGTATTTCAATTCCTCACGTGTATTGCAGGTGAGGTGGCTGAATTTCGATTCCTGCGTTTTCGAGATCAACTCGAGCGTCGGCAGCACATTAAGGCGATCCTCGGTCTTGCCGTTCCACAGCGATTCAAGGCAGGCGATGTTTCTTTTTCGTGAGCGCATCATTAGATCTTAAATTTCTCAAGAAATACAGCGCCGCCAAAGGTTGCGAACAAGATGACGCTTACGAAAGCATTGGTCGTAAAAAACGCCGCATTCATACGCGAGAGGTCATTGGCTTTTACGAGCATATGCTGATAAATGAGCAATAGGCCG
>Ga0268264_10006018_pt1 | contig 10265 bp, 9 predicted proteins | sample KBSSwiS32_FD_190357 | JGI IMG/M metagenome (GOLD analysis project Ga0268264, IMG submission 190357) | Switchgrass rhizosphere microbial communities from Kellogg Biological Station, Michigan, USA - KBS Switchgrass S3-2 (SPAdes) (version 2) | ecosystem: Host-associated > Plants > Roots >... | reverse complement strand
AAGCTGGGCGGTCGTGACGACCTGGCCACCATCTTCCTCACCGGCATCCCCGGAGTGAACCAGCCCAAGCACGTGAGGCCGTCGGAAGAACTCCGGTTGAACACGACGATGCCGAGCGCCTACCCCAACGGTCGGGCTCTCAGCGACGACGTGATCGACATCTCCCTGCGGGCCCTGGCGGGAGCGACGGCGTTCACGCCGGCGTTCAATATCTCGCCGAACAAGGACCTGGCCGACGGTGTCAACGCCAACGACGTGCCATTCACGACGTCGTTCCCGTACGTGGCTCCTCCCCACGCCGGCACGGACTGATCTGACATGAACTCGACTGTTCCGCTGCGACCGCACCGGCTACGCTGGATCAACCTCGGTGCCCTCATCGGCATCGGCCTCTTCGTAGCCGTGGCGGCCGCGGCGGTCGGTCGATTCGTCATGGACGATCCCTCTGGCAACTCAAGTCCCGCGTCTGCCCAGGTCGCCGCCCGCCCGGCGGCGGCCGGGGAGACGATCCAGTCGCTCGAGGCCCGCACCGCCGAAGACCCGAACAACGGCGACGCGTGGCGGGCCTTGGGCGTGCTCTACGTCAAGCAGGCCATCACCTCGGGCGACCCATCCTTCTACGACCTGTCCACCAAGGCGCTCGATACCGCCCTGCGCATCAACCCCTCCGACGCCGAAACGATGGTGGCCAAGGGAGTGCTTCTGTTATCGCTGCACCAGTTCGCCGACGCCCATGCCATCGGGCAACAGGCGCTGGCGGTGGCTCCCGGCAACACCGAGGCGCTGGCCGTGTTGGTCGACGCCTCGGTGGAGACCGGGCGCTACGACGACGCCGCCCGTTTCGTGCAACAACTGGTGAACGCCAAGCCCAACGACGCCGCGCTGTCTCGTGCCTCCTATGTGCGAGAGCTCAACGGCGACGACGCGGGGGCCCTCAGCCTCATGCGCCAGGCCGCCGTGGCCGCCTCGGGCGGCGGGGCCGAGCAAGGCACCATCACCACCTTCGTCGGTGATCTGCTCCTGGCCTCCAATGACGTCGACGGCGCCGACGCCGCTTACCAGAACGCGTTGCACCAGGCCCCCAGCCTCATCAATGCCCAGATCGGCGCCATCAAGGTGCAAGCCGCCCGAGGACAGCTCGAAGCGGCGGCCGCCGCCGCCACCTCGCTGGCCCAGCGTTCGCCGCAACCAACGGTGACCACGCTGCAGGGCGACCTGCTGGCGGCGCTCGGTCGAACCCGCGAGGCCGAGCAAGCCTGGGAGGTGACCCGGGCCAACGACCAACTGCTCACGGCCAACGGGGTCAATGTGGATCTCGAAGCGGCCTTGTTCGAAGCGGACCACGGCGACCTCAACAAGGCCTTGGCCACCGCTCAGGCCGCCGACTCCGCCCGCCACACCATCTTCACCAACGACGCAGTGGCCTGGGCCCTCACCCGACTCGGCCGTGCCAACGAGGCACTGCCCTACATCAATCAGGAATTGCGACTCGGCACCACCAGCGCGCAGCTGCATGTGCACGCCGCGGTGGCCTTCGCCGCCCTCGGCGATCAGGCCCGAGCCCGGGCGGAGCTCGCCGTCGCCTTCGCCCACAACGGATGGGCCCTTCCGTCAGAGCGGGCACCGGCCCAGACCGTGGCCAAACAGCTCGGCGTGGAACCGCCGCCCTCTTGGAGGTCATCATGAAGTGGCAACGTCGAGCCGTGGTGGGAGCCGCCGCGGTGGCCCTCGTAACGCTGGCACCGTGGAACAGCGCGTCGGCCCACCCGCTGGGCAACCTCACCGTGAACACGTCCACCGAGTTGCGCGTCACTCCTGAGGGACTCCGGGGCGACGTGGTGCTGGACCTGGCCGAGCTTCCAACGGTGCAAGCCCGCCAGTCCATGGACCGCGACGACGACAACGCCATCTCCGAAACCGAAGCGCTGCACTATCGCGACCAAGAATGTGGATCGCTGGCCAGCGGCCTGCACACCACGGTCGACAACCGCGCGGTGACCTGGACGATCGAGAGCAGCAGCCTCGAGTTCCCAGCGGGGCAGGGCGGCCTCGCCACCCTGCGCCTGCAATGCTCGCTCACATCGGCCGGACCGCTCGCCTCCACCGTTCGTGTGGTGATGAACGACACCAACCTCAACGACCGCATCGGATGGCGGGAGATTCTGGCGGTTGGTGACGGCATGACGCTCTCGGATAGCAACGTGGCTACCACCAGCCCCAGCAACCGCCTCACGGCCTACCCCAAGCTCTCATCCTCACCGCCGCGCCAGCTGCAGGCATCGATGACCGCCCACCTCGGAGGGCCTCGACTCAGCACCGCACCAGGCCCCATTGCCGGATCCAAGCCCCAGGCCCGGGGGGCCGACGGCCTGACGCAACGGTTCAACCGGATCGTGGGCCAACGACACCTCACCGCTCCGCTCGGTCTCCTGGCCTTGGGCGTGGCGGTTCTGCTGGGTGCGATCCACTCGCTGGCGCCGGGCCACGGCAAGACCCTGATGGCGGCCACCGTGGTGAGCCGCAGCGGCACCAGCGGACAGATCATGGGAATCGGCGCCACGGTGGCGGCCACCCACACCGCCGGAGTGTTGGCGCTTGGCACGATGATCTGGACGTCTCAATCCATCGCGCCCGATCAACTCCTGCCATGGTTGACCGTGGCCAGCGGAACCCTCCTCCTGGCGGCCGGCTTGGGCCTCCTGATCCGGAGGCTGGTAACCGGACAGCCATTCCAACATCACCACTTCGGGCCGGGCGCGGAGCAGCATGAGCATCCGCATCCGCATCCGCATCCGGCCCACGACCATGCGCATCACGACCATGCCCATCACGACCATGCCCATCACGACCATGCCCATCACGACCATGCCCATCACGACCATGCCCATCACGATCATGATCACGCCGGTCACCATGATCACGACGACCATCATGCTCCGGCGCCGAAGCCACCGTCTCCCTCCAACCGGTGGGTAGTGCTCATGGGGGTGGCCGGCGGGCTGGTTCCCACTCCCTCGGCATTGCTGGTGCTGTTGGGCGCGGCGGCCCTCGGGCGCACGTGGTTCGGGGTGGTGCTCGTTGGTGCCTACGGCATGGGCATGGCCGCCACGTTGGTGATCGCAGGTGTGCTGTTGGTTCGATTGCAGGGCTGGCTGGAACACCACTGGTACGGCAGCCCATGGCTGCGGACCACCATGAGGTTTGCGCCGATCGCCACCGCCGCGCTCCTCATGGCCGGCGGCCTCTCGGTGGCACTGCGCGGCGCCACCCAACTCGGTTGAGTCCGCGTCGCGGGCCAGTGAATCGGTCACAATGAGACGCAACCCCTCACCGGAGGCTGCTCATGATCAAGCGTTCCGCGAACGGAAGAGTCACCTTTGCGTTGCCGTCGAAACATGTGGGACCGGGCGTGTCAGTGGTAGGCGACTTCAACAATTGGGACCCATGGACTCACCCGTTGAAGCGCCGTTCCAACGGCACGCACTCGGTGGTGATCGATCTGCGCAACGGCGGAGCCCACCAGTACCGTTTTCGCTATCTCGACACCAACGGCCGCTTCTTCGACGATGATGATGCCGACCTCATCGAACCCAACGGTCTGGGAGACACCCACTCCGTCTTGAGCGTTTGACAGTTTTGCGCTCGGTTCACCCCCACGCAACATCGGTGAAATCTTCGATCGGTAGCGTTCGGGTTGAAAGGACGGAGCGGGTCGCAGCGCATCGTCCTGAACTACTACGAGGGCTACCAGTCTCCTCTTCCCCCGGGGGTCTGGTGGCCCTCGTTCTGTTTCCGCTGGGGCCTAGCCGCCTCGATACGCCAGACTGCAGGCGTGGCCCTCAAGGACCTACTCCGCACCAGCGACCTCACGGCCGCTGATCTCGCTGCACTGCTCGACCTGGCGGCCGAGCTCAAGGCCGACCCCCATCAGCGGGGCGACCTCCTGGGCAACGAGTCGGTGGCCGTCTACTTCAACAAGCCCTCCACGCGCACCCGGCTCAGCTTCGCCACTGCCATCGCGCGCTTGGGCGGACTGCCCCAGATCCTTGGCCCCTCCGACCTGCAGCTCGACCGCGGCGAAACGGTCGAAGACACGGCGCGGGTGCTGGAGCGCATGGTGAAGGCGTTCGTGATCCGTACCTTCGCGGACGACGACGTGGCCAGGTTTGCGGCGGCCGCCACCACCATGCCGGTGATCAACGCCCTCACCGATCACCACCATCCGATGCAGTCGCTGGCCGACCTGTTGACCATGCGCGAGATCTTTGGGTCGCTGAGCGGTCTCACCGTGGCGTACCTGGGCGACGCCCACAACAACACCACCCATTCGCTCATCGAGGGCTGCGCGTTGGCGGGCGTCCATGTGCGCGTGGCCGCGCCGGCCGGTTTCGAGCCCACACCGGACGTGTTGCAGGCGGTGGCGGGCCTACCCGGCACCGTGGAAGTGACGCGGGAAGCCTCGGACGCCGTCGACGGTGTCGACGTGGTCTATACCGACACCTGGATGTCGATGGGGGTGTCCCACGAGCTCCGCCATTCCCGAACAGAAGCTCTCCAGCCCTACCAAGTGACCGCCGCTTTGCTAGAGAAAGCGGCCGGCCATGCGGTGTTCATGCACGACCTTCCCGCGCACCGCGGCGAGGAGATGACCGCCGAGGTGATCGACGGTCCTCGCTCCCGCATCTTCGATCAAGCGGAGAACCGTCTCTGCACCGCGCAGGCGGTGCTGGTGGCCCTCCTCGAGCGTCGCCTCCAGGGCGCACGGTAAAGGGAGCCAACGATGTGGAACCTGGCTGATCTGTGGGAGACGGTCGCCGACGCCCAGCCCGACGTCATGGCCCAAGTGCGGGGCGAGCGCCGAACCACGTGGGCCGAGTTCGACCGTCGCTCCGATGGGATCGCCGCCACGCTGCTGGCCGCCGGCCTGCAACGGCACGACAAGGTGGCTCAGTACGTCTACAACTCCCCCGAGTACATGGAATCGGTGTTCGCCTGCTTCAAGGCCAGCTTCATTCCGGTGAACACCAACTACCGCTACACCGACGACGAGTTGCGTTACCTCTGGGACAACTCCGATACCACGGCGGTGATCTTCCACGCCACGTTCTTGGCCAACGTGGACCGGCTGCGAACCCAGCTGCCGAGGATCCGATGCTGGCTCTTCGTGGCGGACAACTCGGGGGCCGAGTGCCCGCCATGGGCCATCGATTACGAGCAGGCCGCCGCCTCGGCCAGCCACCGAATCAGCGCGCCGTGGGGGCGAAGCGGCGACGACATCTTGCTGGTGTACACGGGAGGGACCACGGGCCGGCCCAAGGGCGTCATGTGGCGACAGGACGACGTGGTGATGGGGTTGGAACGCTCGGCCAAGGCCCCGCTTCCCGAGTCGTTCGACGCCGCGGCCGTGGCTCGCCGCCTCACCAGCACCCTGGTGGCCATCCCCGCCGCTCCCCTCATCCACGGCACCGGGTTCTTCAACTCGGTGAACGTGCTCGACTTCGGCGGAGGGCTCGTCACGCTCGGGTCGCGTTCGTTCGACGCGATCGAGCTTCTCGACGCGATCGAGCGCGAACGGGTCAAGACGATCTTCATCGTGGGCGACGTGTTCTCCCGACCGATCGTGACTGCTCTCGACGCTGAACCCGACCGGTGGGACCTGTCGTCGCTGCGGGTCGTGTCGTCGTCGGGCGTCATGTGGTCGGCCGAGACCAAGCGGGGCCTGCTGCGCCACAACCCGAGGCTGATGTTGATCGACGCGCTCGGTTCCTCGGAGGCGATCGCCATGGCCCGCTCGGTATCGACCGCCGGTAGCGAATCCGAAGCGGCATCGTTCACCGTTGGCAAGGGAACGTTGGTCATCGACGACGACGGCCGACCGGTGGAACCCGGCTCGGGTCAGCGAGGGCGAGTGGCCCTGCGCGGCCGTCCGCCGGTGGGCTACTACAAAGATCCGGAGAAATCGGCCGAGACCTTTCCGGTGATCGACGGCGTTCGATACTCCGTGCCGGGCGACTGGGCCACCGTGTCGGCCGACGGCACGGTGAACCTGCTGGGCCGGGGCAGCGTGTGCATCAATACCGGCGGCGAGAAAGTGTTCCCCGAGGAAGTCGAGGAAGCCCTGAAGCGACACCCCTCGGTGGCCGACGCCGTGGCGGTGGGCGTGCCCGACGAGCGATTCGGCTCGGCGGTGTGGGCAGTGGTGGAGCCCACCGGCGACGGGGTGGATGAAAGTGAGCTGGTCAGCTACGTGAAGGAAACGCTGGCGGGTTACAAGGCGCCTAAACGGATATTGACGGTTGCCTCCATCGATCGGGGAGTAAACGGCAAGGTCGACTACCGCCGCTGGACGGACTACGCCGTCGAACAGCACGGAGCGCCCTAGCGCCGTTACCATCGCGCCCATACCAGTGAGGCGCCGCCCCAGACCCTCTGGCCGCCTTCGGCACACAAGGAAGTAGAGGAAGCAATGGCAAACCCCGTCCTCAGCGACCGGGCCTTCGAGCAATCCCGGGTCGGCTGGGCCGCACCCAGTCCCGCCGCCCGGTTGGATGGCAGGATCTACGCTCCGACCCGCACCGACGCGATGACGTCGTCGGGCACGTGGTTGGCCACCGGCGCATTGTTCGCCATTCTGTTGGTCACGGCGGTGAGCGGTTGGATGGCCGTTCCGGAACCGGTCGCTGACCAGATCACCTTCCCCGGTTGGCTCTTCGTCCCCTTACTGGCCGCTCTCGGTTTCGTGATCGCCGGAACGGTGAGGCCCCGATGGTCTCCGTTCATGGGGCCGCTCTACGCCGCCTGCGAAGGCTTGGTAGTGGGCGCGATCAGCCACGTCTACAACCTCCAGTACGACGGGATCGTGGTGATGGCGGTCGGCGCCACCGGCGCAGTATTCGTGTCGATGCTGTTCATGTACTCCACCCGAATCATCAAGGTCACCGACCGGATGCGCCGCACGATCGTCGCCGCCACCATGGGCGTGGTGCTGCTGTACTTCGTGTCGTTCCTGTTCAGCCTGTTCGGCAACACCCCGGCCTTCATCAATAGCTCGGGTGCCTTCGGGATCCTGCTGAGCCTGGTCATCGTGGGCATCGCCGCGTTCAACCTGGTGCTCCAGTTCGACTTCATCGAACGGGGTGTGGCGAGCGGAGCCCCCAAGTACATGGAGTGGTACGCCGCCATGGGTCTCATCGTGACCCTCGTCTGGCTGTACCTGGAGATGCTGCGCCTCTTCGCCAAGTTGAACCGGCGGTAGGCCCCCAACCCCTTCGATGGGGTGGCCGTGCCCGCGGGCCACTACTTTGCCGTGGTTTGCACGACCAGGAATTGAGGGCACTCATGGCAGATCTCGGGTTCGACGGCAAGGTTGCTTTGATCACGGGAGCAGGTGGCGGTCTGGGCCGGCACCACGCGTTGTTGTTGGCGGAGCGCGGCGCTCGGGTCGTGATCAACGACCTGGGCGGCGCGGTGGACGGCACCGGTTCGTCGACCACACCGGCCCAACAGGTGGTCGACGAGATCACCAAGCTGGGCGGAGAGGCGGTCGCCGATCCCCACTCGGTGGCCACCCCCGAGGGCGGCCGGGCCATGGTGAAAGCGGCCATCGATGCGTTCGGCCGCCTCGACATCGTGGTGAACAACGCCGGGATCCTGCGCGACAAGTCGATCGGGTCGCTCACCCCGGAGTTGCTCAACGTGGTGATCGACGTGCACCTCAAGGGCGCCTTCCACGTGACCATGGCCGCCTGGCCCCACATGCGCGAGCAGAGCTACGGCCGCGTGATCAACACCACGTCGGCATCGGGGCTCTTCGGAAACTTCGGCCAGAGCAACTACGGGGCCGCCAAGATGGGCTTGGCCGGCATGACGCGCGTGCTCGCCATCGAGGGAGCCAAGTACAACATCTTGGTCAACGCCATCGCGCCCGTCGCCCGCACGCGAATGACCGAAGAAGTACTGGGCAAGCAGTTCGTGGAAAAGGTCGATCCCGCGTGCGTGTCGCCGGTGGTGGCCTGGTTGGCCCACGAAGAGTGCGACGCCTTCGGCGAGATCTATGCGGTGGGCGGTGGTCGAGTGGCGCAGATCTTCATCGCCGAGACGCTCGGCTACACCCAGGCCGATCTCACGATGGAAGACGTCCGCGACAACCTCGAACAGATCCGTGACCGGTCCGGTTACGAAGTGCCCCAGACCTTGGCCGACGAGATCGCGCTGTACACCCGGGAACTGAAGAAGCTGTAACCGACGAGCCGCCATAGCGCGGCACGGTTCTCACCAAGGAACGGTGCCGCGGTCATCGAAGAAGCCGCCGGAAGGCCCATCGGGGCCGATGAGCGCCAGGGCGATGATGGCCTTTGCTCCCTGAGCCGGCGTGCGGCCGGCGCTCATCCCCAGCCGGTTGATCATGTCGGTGTCGGTGAAGCCCGGGTTGGCGCTGTTGATCTTGATGTTCGACCCCCGAAATTCCTTGGCGAACTGGACGGTCATCTGATTGAGGGCCGCCTTGGACGCCGGATAGGCCAACGCAATGGCGTTGGCGTGGGGCATGGTCGGATCGGCGTTGAGGGAGAGCGAGCCATAGTCGCTCGACACGTTCACGATCCGCGCCAACGACGAGCGCCGCAGCAGGGGCAACATCACCTGGAGGACCCGAAACGGGCCGATCACGTTGGTCTCCAGCGTGTGGCGAAAGTCATCCTCCGACACCTGGCTGGGCGGGATCGAGTCGAGACCACCGGCGGCGTTGTTCACCAGAACGTCGAGCCGTCCACAGTCTGAGTCGATCCGTTGGCGGGCTGCGGTCACGAGGTCGAGCCGGGTCACGTCGAGTTCCACGAACCGCACGTCGTGGCCCTCGGCCTGCAGGATGGCCACCGCCGCTTCACCGAGGGACGGTTGGCGGGCTCCCATAAACACCGTCATCCCATGGGTCGCCAGGCCCCGGGCCACTTCCAGCCCGATCCCCTTGTTGGCCCCGGTCACCAGAGCAATCTGCTGTTCCCCTACCAACTGGCCCCCTGATCGTCGCCGAGGCAGCCTAAGCGCCCGCTAGCGCGACCCCCCGTTCCCGACCGCGATGACTAGGTTGTCAGGCGCATACCCCGAGGCCCGAAGGACCCGCGTCTGTTGCTTGCCCCCTTGGTGTTGACCTTCCTTTTGAGCGGACCCGCCCCTGGATCGTCAACCAGCACCGCACCAGCCACCTCTACCAGCGTCCCCGCCCCGACCACCAGCACGGGACCCACCACGAGCACGGGACCCACCACGAGCACGGGACCGACCACCTCCACCGTGCCGTCGACCACCACCACCACCGTCCCTCCCACGACGAGCACGGTGCCGCCCGCCACCAGCACGACGATTCCGCCGCCGGTGGAAGGGCCCGCGCCGCTGCGCAGCATCGTGTTCCCGGTGATGGGACCGGTGATCTACGGCGACAGCTTCGGTGACTGCCGCGACAACTGCACCCGGCTTCACCAGGGGATCGACGTCATCGGCGTGCAACTCCAACCGCTGGTGTCCACCGTGAACGGCACCATTACCAAGATCGTGGACGAGGGCCGCCTGTCCGGCAACGGCGTGGTGATCACCGACGACGAAGGCTGGACCTACGTCTACTACCACCTCAACGATGAACCGCCCGGATTCAAACCCCTCTCGAGCCCCGAGGCCACCGCCGACGCCATCGCCCGTTGGCACCTTCCGCCCACGATCCAGGTGGGCCAGCGGGTCTCGATGGGCCAGATCATCGGATGGATGGGCAACTCCGGAAACGCCAAGCAGAGCGTCACCCACCTTCATTTCGAGATCCACGACCCCACCGGCAAAGCCATCAACCCCTATACGAGCTTGCGGGCCGCCGAATTCGTGGACCGCTGCCTCCCGGCGTTCGTTCGACCCACCCCGATCACCTCTCCGCCCCAGGTGGTGGCCAGCACCACCTACACGTTCCCCACGTTCACCGGCTTCGGGCAGTTCACGGTGTCCACGAGCGGCGGAGTGCTGGCCGATGGGGACGCCAACTTCATCGGCGACCCCAACTACGCCCGGCAGAGCTGCGCCGATCCGATCCCGGTGCTGAACGCCCGACGGCTCCCGGAGACCCCGCTTCCGTCGGCCGACGCCGATCCCACCACAACCACCACCACCACGGTGCCCACCACCGTGCCCCCGACACCCCCCACATCCGTGCCCCCTACCTCAACGCCCGTTACCCCGGGGCCGGCGACGACGGTGACGAGTTCGCCCACGACCGTGCTGTTCGG
>Ga0268264_10006015_pt1 | contig 10268 bp, 9 predicted proteins | sample KBSSwiS32_FD_190357 | JGI IMG/M metagenome (GOLD analysis project Ga0268264, IMG submission 190357) | Switchgrass rhizosphere microbial communities from Kellogg Biological Station, Michigan, USA - KBS Switchgrass S3-2 (SPAdes) (version 2) | ecosystem: Host-associated > Plants > Roots >... | reverse complement strand
ACCGAGGGAGAGGACAACACCGGTGAGTTTGCACGGTCTGACATCGATCACACTGGGGGTGCCCGACGTGGAGGCCGCCCGTGGCTACTATGCGGAATTCGGGTTGTTGCCGTCGCAGCACTCCGTCGACGGCACCCGCGATACCTTTGCCACCGTCGACGGCGGCGAGCAGCTCAACATTGTTGCCGCCCCGCGGCGGCGGCTGCTTGAGATCTGCATCGGCGCCGATCACCCCGACGATCTCGACCGGATCGCGGCCAACCTGCTCGCACTGGATGCCGAAGTCAACCGCACCGGTGAGCAGCTGCAGGTACGCGACCCGCATTCGGGGTTGCAGGTGACGGTGCGGGTAGCCCCGCGCATCGTGTCCTCGGCGCCCGAGCAGGAACCGGCCAACGCGCCTGGGCGCCCGGACCGGGCCAACGGACGCGCACCCGCGGTGGAACGCAGCAGCCGGGTCCGGCCGCGCCGACTGGGCCATGTGGTGGTCGGCTCGCGAGACCAGGAAGCCTCCCAGCAGTTCTTCACCCGCGGTTTGGGCTTCAAGGTCAGCGACCACATTAAAGGCCTGGCGTCGTTTCTGCGGTGCTCCACCGACCACCACAACCTGCTGGTGCAGCAGGCGCCGCTGAACTTCCTGCACCACACCGCCTGGGAGGTCGACGACGTCGACGAGGTCGGCCGCGGCGCGCACGCCATGCTCGAAGGGCACCCCGAACGGCACGTGTGGGGGCTGGGCCGCCACCACATCGGATCGAACTTCTTCTGGTACCTCAAAGACCCGGCCGGCAACTTCAGCGAGTACTACGCCGACTTGGACTGCATCCTCGATGACCAGCTGTGGAAGCCGTCGGTCGTGGAGGGCGCGCGGGGCCTGTACAACTGGGGCCCGCCGCCGCCGCCGTCATTCATCCAGCCCGACGACCTCGCAGCGCTGATGACCGGCGCCCACGCCCCACGCTGAGACCCCACCTCAGATACATCCTCACCAGAAAGGTCCCCACCATGCGCATCGCCTCCCGCGCCGGACGGCTGATCATCGTCGACGGCGACCTGTGCACCGACGTCGCGACGGCGTCCAACGACCGCTTCGGGCCCGACCCCGACGACATCTACGAGCACTGGGCCGACTTCGCCAGCTGGGCTGAAAACCAGGCGCCGGCACCCGGAGAACCATTCGACCCAGCCGATGTCGACGCGCCACTCAGGCGGCCCCGTCAGGTGTTCGGCATTGGGCTGAACTACCTCGACCACGCCGCCGAGTCCGGGGTCAGCGCCCCGTCCTCGCCCACGGTGTTCACCAAGTTCCCGACCTGCCTGACCGGTCCGACCTCAACCATCACACTGCCCAGCCTGACCATCGACTGGGAGGTCGAACTCGTCGTGGTGATCGGCTCGAAGGCCGAACGGGTCAGCGAGGCGCAGGCGTGGCGGCACGTCGCCGGGCTCACCGTGGGCCAGGACATTTCCGAGCGCACCGTGCAACTGGCCGGCCCGGTGCCGCAATTCTCGCTGGGTAAGTCCTACCCCGGCTTCGGCCCGATCGGCCCCACGGTGGTCACCCCCGACCAGCTTGCCGACCCCGACGACCTGGAGCTGTCCTGCTCGGTGGACGGGCAGGTGCTGCAGAAGGGCCGCACCAGCCAGATGATCTTCTCGGTGCCCGAGCTGATCGCCCGGTTGTCGGCGGTGTGCCCGCTGCTGCCCGGCGACCTGGTGTTCACCGGAACCCCACCCGGCGTCGGGATGGCCCGCAAGCCCCAACAATGGCTGCAACCCGGTACCACCCTGGTCAGCGAGATCAAGGGCATCGGCACCATGCGTAACCCCATCGTCGCCGGAGTCGAATACCCCGGCCCAGCACCCACGCCCGCACCGTGACCAGCCAGCAGCCCGATCCCATCGGGGTGCCCACCGGCCGGGACATCGCCGCGGCCGGTATCACCGCCTTCGCCGAGCGCGCCGCGGCAGCGCGGGGCTACCGCGGCGAGTCTTATCTGGACCTGTGGCGCTGGTCGGTCGAGCAGCTCGACGACTTCTGGGCAGCGGTGTGGGACCACTTCGATGTACAGTCACCCACCCCCTACCGGGCGGTGCGCGACGGGGCCATGCCCAGCGTGCGCTGGTTTGACGGTGCCCAGGTCAGTTATGTCGAGCATCTGTTTCGCGACCGGTCCGATGACGCCGTGGCGATCGTCGACGTCGCCGAGAGCGCCGCGGGGGGCCCACGGGTACGCCGCCTGACCTGGGCGCAGCTGCGCGCCGAAGTGGTCGCCGTAGCCGCCCTACTGCAGCAGCTGGGCGTGAGCCCCGGCGACCGCGTCGCGGCGTATGTGCCCAACACCGCCGAGGCGGTCGTGGGCTTCTTGGCCGCGGCCGCGCTGGGCGCGGTCTGGTCGGCCTGCGGGCAGGACTACGGCCCCGGCGCGGCCACCCAACGCCTCGCCCAGCTGGAGCCGATCGTGCTGATCGCAGCCGACGGCTACCGCTACGGCGGTCGCGACCACGACCGCCGCGCCGCGGTGGCCGAACTGCGCCGCGCGCTGCCCAGCGTGCGGGCCACCGTGGTGTACAACAGGCTGCACCCCGACGCAGCCTGGCCCGACGACGTCACGCCGTGGCCGACCGCGCGGGCCGGCCAATCCCTGCGCGCCGCACCGCTCCCGTTCGAACACCCGCTGTGGGTGCTGTTCTCCTCGGGAACCACCGGCCGACCCAAAGGCATCGTGCACAGCACCGGCGGTGTACTGCTGGAGCACCTCAAAGCCATCGGGCTGGGGCTGGACCTCAGCGCACGCGACACCTTTTTCTGGTCCACCTCACCGAGCTGGATGGTGTGGAACTACCTGGTGTCGGGCCTGCTGGTCGGGGCGCGCATCGTGTGCTTCGACGGCAGCCCCACCCACCCGTCCCTGGATGCGGTGTGGTCGATCACCGCCGAGCACCGCGTCACACTGCTCGGAACGAGCCCGGCGCACCTGCGTGCGTGCGCCGCCGCGGGGCTGCAACCCGGCCGGGCTCACGACCTCTCAGCGCTGCGCTCGATCGGCTCATCGGGCGCGGTGCTGCCGGCCGCGGCCTACCACTACGTCGCCGAACACATCGGTGCCCGGGTCCGACTGAACTCCACCACCGGCGGCACCGACGTCGTCAGCTCGTTCGCCGGCAGCGTCCCTACCGTGCCGGTGTGGCCAGGAGAGCTCTCCGCCCCCAGCCTCGGGGTGGCCCTGGACTGCTGGGACCAGCGCGGCCAGCCCGTGCGCAACACGGTCGGTGAGCTGGTGATCACCGCCCCCATGCCGTCGATGCCGGTGGCGTTTTGGGGCGACGCCGATACCAGCCGCTACCGGGCGGCGTACTTCGACACCTACCCCGGCGTGTGGCGCCACGGCGACTGGATCACCATCACCGACCGGCACTCCGTCGTCGTACACGGCCGCTCAGATGCCACCCTCAACCGCAACGGCGTGCGCATGGGAAGCGCCGAGATCTACCGGGCGCTCGAGGCGTTGCCCGAAGTCACCGAGGCGCTGGTGGTCGGGGTCGAGCAATCCGAAGGCGGCTACTGGATGCCGCTGTTCGTCGCCCTGGCCGACGGTGTCAGACTCGACCAGCGGTTGCGCTCGGCCATTCAAGCCGCCATCGGCGAGGGCGCCTCGCCGCGGCACCTGCCCGACGACATCATCCAGGTGGCGGCGGTGCCCCACACGCTGACCGGCAAGAAGCTGGAGATCCCGATCAAACGGATCCTGCTCGGCCAGCGCCCCGAAAATGTTGTCGACTTGGAGGCCGTGGACCGGCCCGACGTGCTGGTCGATCTGGCGGCGCTGGCCCCGGCGGGCAGCCGGTCATGACCGCCCGGGTGCTGCTGCCCACCACCGGCAGCTGGGAGCAAGTCGCCGGCTACGCCAGGCTGGCCGACCAGCTCGGCTACGAGTCGATCAACTGCTCACATATCAGCGCCCGGGACTCCTTCACCACGCTGGCCGCGCTGGCCGCCCTGGCGCCGCGCGCGCGGCTGGCCACCGCGGTGGCCCCGATCTATCACCGCTCCCCGGCCTCGATGGCCCAAACCGCGGCCACCGTCGACGACCTGTCCGGCGGACGTTTCCGGCTGGGCCTGGGCACCGGGCACCGGATCACCATGTCCGCCTGGCACGGACAGCGGATCGGCAAGCCGCTAGCCGAAATGCGTGAATACGTCTCGGTGGTAAGGGCGCTGTGGGCGGGCCGACCCGCCACCGACGGCACCCGGTGGCAGTCACAGTTCCCGTTCGTCGGGTTCACCCCCCGCCCCGACATTCCCATCTATCTGGCCGGGCTTAGCCCCGGCATGATCCGCCTGGCCGCCGAAATCGCCGACGGCGTGGTGCTGTGGGCCTGCCCCGCGTCCTACGTGGCCGAGGTCGTCGTCCCCGAGGTGGCCGCGGTGCGCCGCGCCGCCGGCAAGGACCCCGCCGCTTTCGACGTGGTCGCCGCGGTGCCCGCCGCGGCCACCGACGACCTCACCACGGCGCTGGCCGGCATCCGCGACGAGCTGCACCGCTACTTCGGTCTGCCGTTCTATCGCGCCATGTTCACCGCCGCAGGCTACGGCGCCGACGTGACCGCCTATGACGCCGCGGCCGGTGACCGGCCCGCCCAGCTGGACGCGATCAGCGAACGCTTGGTTGCCGACCTGTGCGCCATCGGCGACCCTGCCCGTCTCGCCGCGGGGCTGCAGCGCTACCGGACAGCCGGGGCGATCAACCCGATGATCACCCATATCCGCGGCACCGACTTCGCGGCCACGCTGCGGGCCGCGGCCCCAGAGCAGTCCGATGCTTCGGTACCCCTGAGCCGCTCATGACGTTCACGGTCGACATCCACCACCACCTGCTCCCGGACTTCTACCGGCGCGCCACCGAACACCACGGCCAGTCCGTCGGCGGCGTGCGGCCGGCCGTATGGACGCGAGCCAACGCTCTGTCATTCATGGACGACGCCGGCATCGACGTCGCGGTCGCCTCGATCAGCGCTCCCGGGGTGCACCTCGGCGACGACCAGGCGGCCGCTGCGCTGGCCCGCCGGTGCAACGACTACCTGGCGCAGATGGTGAGCTCACGCCCCGACCGCTTCGGCGGGTTCGCCATCCTGCCCCTGCCCGACATCGACGCCGCACTCGCCGAACTGACCCGCGCGCTGGACGAACTGTTCCTCGACGGGATCGCGCTGCTCACCAACGCCGCGGGCCACTACCTGGACGAGCCGCTGTACCGTCCGCTGTTCGACGAGCTGCAACGGCGCGCGGCCGTCGTGTTCATCCACCCGACAACCTCGCCGGGTGCGGCCGCGCACGGCCTGGGGTTGCCCGATTCACTGCTCGACTTCCCGGCCGACACCTCGCGTGCCGTGGCCCAGATGCACTACAGCGGTACGTTCGCCCGCACCCCCGACGTCAAATACGTGCTGTCACACGCCGGGGGAACCCTGCCATACCTGGCCAACCGGTTCGCCATCATCGACGAAATGGGCGTAGTGCCCGACGAGGAAGGCTCCCGCGGCAGCGCCGCCGACACCTTCGCCCGGCTTTACTTCGACACCGCGTTGTCCTGGTCAAACCCCACGCTGCACACGCTGCGCGCGGTCGCCGGCCTTGACCGCGTCCTCTATGGCAGCGATTACCCGTACCTGCCGACAGACATCGCGGCGCGCGGGCGCGCCCAGCTGACAGCAAGCCCCGAACTAAGCAACCACGAGCGGACGGCGATCTTCAACGAAACGGCCACCACGCTATTGCCGAGGCTCGCCGCACACGCCCCCGTGGACATGGGCCGCCCCGTCGGCACCGACAACGGGCACAGCACATGACCCGCGTAGTGATCATCGGTGCCGGGATCGGCGGTCTGGCCGCAGCCCTGGCTTTGCGTAAGTCGGGCCTCGACGTCGTCGTGCTCGAACAGGCGGATCGCCTGCAAGCCGTTGGCACAGGAATTCAGCTGTCTCCCAACGCCAATCACGTGCTGGCCCGCTTGGGTGTCCTGGACGCCATCATCGATGTTGCGTTCGAGCCGCGATCGTTGGACATCGTCGATGGTCAACGTGGCCGCACGCTGCTCTCGGCACCGCCTGGCCAGCGGGCCCGCACCCGCTACGGACAGCCCTATCTGAACGTGCATCGGGGCGATTTACAGACGGTGCTGCTGGATGCGGTCCACGCGACGATACCGACCGCCGTCGAGCTCGACTGCCATGTCACCTCCGTCGTGCAGGGCGACGACGGCGTCACCGTGGGGCTGCACGACGGCCGCACCGTGCGCGCCGACATGGTCATCGGCGCCGACGGCGTCCATTCGGTGGTACGCCAACACGTCGTCACCGAAACGCGGCCAGCCGCATGGGCCGTACGTACATACAAAAGTCAGGAGCCAAGATGAACGATCACCGGGTGTTGTGTCTACCCGTTCTGACGTGGAAGCCCTGATGGCGGAGTTTGCGGTTGATGAGGAAGCCATGGATGAACTGCTAGCCGCCGCCGACCGCGGCGGCCAACTCGACGCGTCCCTCGACAATGTCCGGCTGTACGCCGAGTATCGCCGGCTCGCCGCCGAACAGGACGCCTTGCGCCGGCTCGCCACGCTGGTCGCGCGCGGCGTTGAACCTTTGCAGGTATTTGGCGCGGTGGCCGACGAGATGCGCCGATGCATGCCTGCGGCCACAGCGGGATTGTGGCGCTTCGAGACCGATGGCGAAATTACCATTGTGGCCGCCGCTGCCGATCCTGAGGCGCTGGCACGATGGCCGGTGGGCACCCAGACTCCGGTGGCAGGCAACACCATCGCGGCGCTGGTGCAACGCACCGGCGGGCCCGCGCGGATCGACAGCTACGAGACCGTCGCCGGGCCGATCGGCGCTCGCGTGCGTGAGGTCGGCGTACGCGCGGCGGTGGGGGTGCCGATCATCGTTGATGGACGCGTGTGGGGCCTGGCGGCGGTCGGTTCAAGACGCGGCCCGATGCCGGCTGACACCGAGGTCCGCATCAGCCGCTTCGCCGAGCTGACTGCCACTGCCCTGGTGGCCGGGTATCGCGACGAGCAGAAACGACAGCTGCTGGCTGAGGGGTCACGACGGTTGAATCGGGCCGCCGATAATGAGCGCCGACGCATCGAACGCGATCTGCACGACGGCGCGCAGCAACACCTGGTCACCCTGGCGCTATACGCGCGGGCCGCTGAAGCCTCGGCGCCCGCCGAACTAACTGAGCTCAAACACCAAATGTCGCGCATCGCGTCGGGTTTGGCCGAGGTATCCCTGCAGCTGCAGGAAATCTCGCGCGGCATCCCCCCGGCGATCCTGGCCAAAGGCGGACTGCCCGCGGCGATCAAGGAGCTGGCCCGCCGCTCACCGGTGCCGGTGCAGCTTGACGTTGCCATCACGAACCGGCTGCCCGAGCCCATCCAAACCGCCGCCTACTACCTGGTGGCCGAAGCACTGACCAACACCGCCAAACACGCCCACGCCTCCACCGTCCACGTCCAGCTCGACACCGACCACACCGACGCCGGCGATCCGGTGCTGCGAGTCTCGGTGCGCGACGACGGTCGCGGCGGCGCCGACCCGCACGGTGGATCCGGGCTGATCGGACTCACAGGCCGGGTGGACGCCCTCGGCGGGCGCCTGTGGCTACACAGCCCACCCGGCGCCGGCACCACTGTGCGCGCCGAACTCCCACTACGCCAGGCCCTCCACCACGGTGGTGGTTTGGGTGCTCACGCGACCTCTGCTCGACCAACACTGACAAGAACGGGCCACCCATGTTGGCGGGGTTGACGATTCGGTCGAAGTCTTCGGCGCTCATCGCGCCGGAGTCCAGGGCAGCTTCCCGCAGAGTGCGTCCGCTGCGGTCGGCGTCGTGGGCGATGGACGATGGACGATGCCGATGACCGGTGACAATGCGCTGACCAGCATCAGCCAACGTCGCACGTACTGGTTGATTTGTTCGATATCGAGCTCGATGCCGTCGATGCAGTAATTCTGGAACTTTTCGCAGGCATCGCCGAGAATCCGCGCGGAATGCACGACCCTCGAACTTGTTGGGCTGTCCGCGCCGAGGGCGGCAGGTTTCGGTCTTCGAGGTGCTTTCTTCATGCTGCCTTCCTCTGTGGGTTGGTTGTTTGACGACGGAAGTCGGCTAGTGCCGCCTCCCCTGACTTGTGCTCGGTCTTTCGACCCCAGAACGACTGGACGGGAGGATGGACGATCCAGATGCCGTGCTGTGGCGGCTTGTGGATGTACCACTTGGTGGTGTCCATCCCGAACGGGAGCTGCGGCTTCACCGGCCGTCCTCCAACCTCTCGATCTGCTCGCCCAAACTCCTGATGGCTGTGTCCTTTTCGTCGGCCTCCATCTCCGGCTCGGCGATCCGGACCAACAGCTCGTCCTTGGCGTAGTCGAGGCGGTCGGCCTCGTCCAAGGCGGTGTTGAGCCTGCGGACTAGGTCCGCGAAGCACCCGTGTAGCGCCCTCAGGAAGTACGCGTCCTTCGCGGCGTTGAACGATTTGTTTGTCATGCGGGCGATCTCAGCGGCGATCTCGTGGTCGAAGTTGTGGGGCGTTCAGTCCAGTGGCCGCCGCGGTCCCGCCGGCGGCGAGCCTGTAGAGCTCCGGTTGTGCGGCTTCGACCCGGTTGGCGGCGGTGTCGAGTTGGGCGGCCCACCGGCACCGCATCTTCGAGGTGCGTGCGGCCGATCTCGACCACGCTCTTCCACTGCTTGTCCTTGGTGTCAGCCGGGACAGCAATCGCTCCCATCGAATCGGTCGCGCACTGCGAGACCTTCAGGTTGCCGATCATGGGCAATCACCTGCTTGCATGCGAAGTTCGATGGTCGGCCGAGGTATCAGCCTCGCGCCCTTACGGGCGCAATTCGTGGCGATAGGGGTCAGTGAGGGTTGTCATCACAGCACCTCTCCTCGGTGCGAATCCATTCGTCGTTGAAAGGAATCGATCTCATTTCGCGGCCTCGAAGTAGCGGCGTGGGTTTTCCACCAGCATCGTGGTGATTTGTTCTTCGCTGACACCGCGGTCGAGCAATGCCGGTAGCACGTCATCGCTGATGTGGGTGAAGTTCCAGTTCGGCAACGCTGCGGCGCTGCGCTCCTCGGGCCACCAGTCCATGAAGCAGGACGCGTCATGGGCCAGGACCATGTTCTGCGCGTAGCCACGGCGGGCCAGTTCGACGACCGTGTTGACTCGATCTTCAAAGGAACACAACATATCCAGGCCGAAGCGGTCCATGCCGAGATAGGAACCGGCATCGGCAATCGCGCAGAGGTAGTCCAGATCCGTCGAGTCGCCGGAATGGCCGATGACCACCTTCGTCAGATCGGCGCCCTCCTGCGCGAGCACCTTCTGGGCCACAAGCCCAGACTGCGTGTGGGCGTTGGTGTGCACAGTGATGGGCACGCCCGTCTCGACCTGAGCCTGTCCGACCGCGCGCATCACCCGCTCGACGCCTGGCGTGAGGCCTTGTTCCTCGATGGCGCACTTGAGGAACGCCGCCTTGACTCCCGTGTCCGCGATGCCCTCCCGGATGTCCTTCACGAACAGTTCCACCAGCGGTTCGGGCGCGTCGAAGACCAATCCTGGCCCGGTGTAATGGAACTGGAATGGCACCTCGTTGTAGGTGTATAGGCCAGTTGCCACGATAATGTTGAGGTCGACTTGTTCGTTGACCCGCTGAATTCGAGGAATGTAGCGGCCGAGTCCGATTACCGTCGGATCCACGATCGTGTCGATGCCGCGCGCCTTGCACTCGCGCAACTTCTCCACCGCGTCCACCACCCGCGCGTCCTCATCCCAGGGATTTGGATAGTCGGGGTAGTTCTGCCGCACATCGGTGCCGAGGACAAATACGTGCTCATGCATCAGCACCTTGCCCAGGTCGGCGATGCCGACCGGCCCGCGGACGGTTTCCACTATGGACATAGTTCCTCCGTTGTTTCAAAGAGATACGGCGCGTCGAGTCACCGCATTAGTGACCGAACCGTCGGCGCACCGTGTAGCTATCCAGGAAGTAATGTCGACGCTGTTTGGGGACGGTCGTTGCGATCTCAACGGGTGGCGTCGACATAGCTCAAGGATCCCGCTCGTGGCGACAACTGACGTCAGCCCTAGTGGCCAACACCGCTGCCATCACGCGGCATAACGGGCCCGGCCAGCAGGGATCTGGCTCTTCCTCCTAGCAGGAGCAGGTAGCCGTCGAACGTCGGGTATGGACGCCGGCGCGGGCA
>Ga0268264_10006014_pt1 | contig 10271 bp, 13 predicted proteins | sample KBSSwiS32_FD_190357 | JGI IMG/M metagenome (GOLD analysis project Ga0268264, IMG submission 190357) | Switchgrass rhizosphere microbial communities from Kellogg Biological Station, Michigan, USA - KBS Switchgrass S3-2 (SPAdes) (version 2) | ecosystem: Host-associated > Plants > Roots >... | reverse complement strand
GGTAAAAGATTAAAGCCGCATTTGTACCCAATGAAACCGGTTTAAGGCAAGCCGATGAAGAAAATCAAGTATTACTATAACACCAGTACGCTGCGCTACGAAAAGCTTGAAACTCCGCTGCGGGTAAAAGTATTGCGCATATTCGGTTTTATAGCAGCTGCATTTGTTACGGCCGTTATCATTTCATTTATCGCCTTTCGTTTTATTGGTTCTCCCAATGAAAAAATATTGCGCAATCAAAATGAAAGATTGCGGGATCACTATGGCGAATTGAACGATCAGTTAAAATCTATGCAGCAGGAAATGGCTGAATTGGAAAAAAGAGATAACACGGTGTATCGTGCCATCTTTGAAGCTAACCCGATACCTGATAGTGCAAGAGCCAGCGCATTAGAAAAACAATTGGAAATAACTTCAATTGAAAGAATGAGAGATAATGAACTGGTTAATTCAATTGAGTCTTCACTGAAGAATCTTACAAGCCGGATGAATATGCAAAAGGTTTCCTACACGGAGCTTGATGAACTCCTGAAAAATAAAGAACAATTATTGGCACATACACCGGCCATACAACCTGTAAGTAATAAAGACCTGAACCGTGTAGCCTCGGGCTTTGGTTACCGGGTAGATCCTGTTTATAAAACGATCAAGTTCCACGCCGGGCTTGACTTTGCTGCTCCTCAGGGTACACCCATATATGCCACTGCCGATGGGACTGTGACTACTGCAGGAAATACGGGTAATGGATATGGCAATCATGTTGTAATCAATCATGGATACGGATACGAAACCTTGTTTGGTCACATGGTGAGAGTAAAAGCAAGACCAGGACAAAAAATAAGACGTGGTGAAGTGATCGGCTGGGTAGGCAGTACCGGTAAATCAACAGGACCGCATTGCCACTATGAAGTGCACAAGAACAGCCAAAAAATGGATCCTGTTTATTTTTTCTATAACGATCTTTCTCCTGAACAATTTGACCAGTTACTAAAAAGAGCAGCGGCCAGTAATCAAAGTTTGGATTAAGCCCCATCCCCTAAAAGGGAGCCTGAATCATTCCTGATAAAATTTTTCTAATAAGAGATATTCATGTCAGTGGAAAACTTCATTTAAGTGTAAAGAAGGACTAATTGTATTTTTACAAAGATGGCAAAGCCACTTACACAAATCACCTTTGAATTTAATAGTGCAGATAATAGTTCTGACACGGATACCGTTATTGAAAAAGAAAATGAAGTTATGGAAGTAAAAGAAGTTGTGATGCCTGCTGCGCCGGCCAAAAAAGGAAAACCTGTGGTGATTAAAGCTATTTCTACAAGAGGCCGAAAGTCATTGAAAGATATTGGTATCAATGCTGATCTTATCCAGATCCCTGAAGATGATATTCTTTTCAAAAAACAATATTATTCTATCGGTGAAGTCGCGGCTATGTTCAGGGAAAATCAATCGCTAATACGTTATTGGGAAACTGAGTTTGACATTCTTCAACCCATGAAGAATCGGAAAGGTGATCGCTTTTTCCGTCCCATTGATGTAAAGAATCTCGTAATGATCTATGATTTGCTGCGTCGTCGAAAATTCACTATTGAAGGCGCTAAGGACTATTTGAAAAATAATAAGAAAGCTGAAGAAAAGTTTGCGATGATCCAATCGTTGGAAAAGATCAAAGGTTTTTTATTAGAACTAAAAGCAAATATGTAGAATGTCTGCCTTCTATCTTTCCAAAGAGACTTTCACAACTCACAAAATCGATTAATAGAAATTCTATACTCACCGTATTGTATAAATTTCAATCCCCCCTTTTTTCAAGGCATATAAACGGGTAGAACTAAAATTGAAAGCACGGCTGCGGGATAGTTCGGCCGGTAATTTCCATTCATCATAGCGAAATGTTTTTATCTCGTATCGATATAATGTATCTGCACGGGAACCAAAAACATATTTATCAGCTACTTTGAAATTATGCCAGCCGGTGATCATGATATTATTCTTTAATGCTCCATAGTAATCAAATACATAAACTCCCTGCAATGTGTCATAGAGATAAACATATTTGTCTTCGTCGAAGATTTTTATTGGCGATGGCGCCTGGCCTAACAATAGCCTAAAATCAGTTGTTTCCAGCAATAGCTTCCCTTCTTCATCTATCTTTTTCAATTTACTTTCCAATTCATCATATACCCATATTTTATTATCATAGGATTGACCAATTGCTTTTACCTGCAGGATATTTTGTTTTCGGAGGTCAATAGTGTTGACAGCATTCAGAAAACGATCCAGAAATACAACGGTCGCAAAATCTTTATAATACAATAGAATTTTTAGTGGATTGGAAACATCAATGAAGGTAGCAGACCCATATTTTTTTATATCATTATAAACAGCAACCGAGTCGCCATTAGCATTTAGTTTTTTAATTTGGTTCCGGCTATTAAGAATATAAATGTTATCAAGATTATCAACGGTGAAATCAACAATATCGCCGGTTATTGTTCTGATAAGTTTAAAAGATGTATCAGATTGCGCATGGCTGCAAAATGAAATTGCATTTACTAAAAAGAATATACCGAATAGTTTTTTCATTAGTTTCTTATGATCTTGTCATCCTTTCCCTGGTATGACTTTAGTTCAAGCTTTTCACCATCAAACACTGCATAGGTATAATAACGTATCCAATCACCAAGATTAATATACCGGCTGGTCTCAGAAAGACGATAATCAATGGCAAGGTGTCTATGCCCGAACACAAAAAAGTCAATATTTTTTTTGGTTAAAACTTCTTTACAATAAATGAGTAGCCATTCTTTGTCTTCACCAAGGAAAATTTCTTCGGAAGATCCGGTTTGTACTCGGCTCCGGCGACTTAAATAATTTGCCAGTGACATACCAGCCATTGGTGGTAAGATTCCAAAAAGCCATTTGCTAACTGGATTGCGAAATAATTTCTTTAATCTTTTATAGCCATGATCGCCGGGGCCTAATCCATCGCCATGGCCAATAAGAAATTTTTTTCCGTTCCGCTCAAACTCTTTGGGTTCAAAATAAACAGGAATGTTGAGCTCTTTTTTAAAATAATCCTTCATCCACATATCATGATTGCCGACAAAGAAATGCATGCTAATGCCCGCATCAGACAGTTCGCCAAGTTTGCCTAATAATCTCACATAACCTTTCGGAACAACTTTTAGGTATTCATACCAGAAGTCAAACATATCACCAACAAGAAAAATCTCGCTTGCATTATTTTTTATTTCATCCAAAAAACGAACAATGGTTTTTTCTCTTTCAAGACTGCTGGCAGCATTGGGTGCGCCGAGATGAAAATCGGAAAGGAAGTAGATTCTTTTATCGGATGGTAAGAACACTCGATGGATTATTTTTTCTCGTGCATGTATTGGATCAAATCTCCTGATGCTATCAATGGCTTCCCGGTTATATCTCTGTTATACCAATATATCCATGCATGTATTATTCCCTTTTGTGTATGAACTTCTGCTATTTCACGGCGATAAAGTTGTATTTCATCTGATTCAACAGTTACTCCTTCATAATCATCCAGCTGTGCAAATGCCCAGTGAAATTCGTCCGGATCATTCAGTTCATACAGTTCGCCAATTATAAAATTATCATCATGCGCAGGAATGCCGGCAGGATAGCTACCCATATCATATAGTTTTCCTTTCACCTTTGCTTCACCAACAAGATGAAAATAACGGCTGATGTACTCGTAAGCGGGGCTTTGAAAACCGCTTCGTAAAGAACCGTAAACAAATAATTGGTGCATAGTCGTAGCTGACATAGTTATAAAGATAGCCAGAATACAAAAGAAATTTACCCGAATAATTTCTTTACCGTTTCCTCTTTAGAAATTTTGAAGTGCGTCGATATATCATTTAAAATTGAAGAAAGCGTACCTAACTTTATTGAATCATGGTTAGGAATTGTCAAATGATGTTCACCATTGGAAATGGTCGTTAATCGTATGTGACTTCCTTTTTGTCGTGAAATCGTATATCCAAATTTTTTTAGGGAACTTATCAGTTCAGTTGCCGAAATATTTCGCGGCAATTTCATATGGCTATAACTTCTTCTTTTACCATATGAAGTCTTATCAACTTTGGCATTTTGTCAGCCTCAAAATGGCATTCAACAGCTTCTCTGACATTTGTCCGAAGTTCTTCCAGTGTTTCGGCCTCTGTAAAAATGCTTTCCCCAAGGGCTTTTGCAGTAAGACCTCCTTCTAATGCATCTTCGACTATGAAAATAACTTCAGTCATAAAGAAAGTATTAATCAATATAAAAATACTCAAATAAATTTTGAATAATCAGGCTTCCACTAAAAAACAATATACTTCTTTAGGTCCATGCACACCAACAACCAACGTTTTTTCAATATCGGCAGTGCGGCTGGGGCCTGCTGCAAAAGTTATAAGAGAAGGAAGAGCATCACCGTATTTATCTTTTATAAACTGAAGGGCATGTTTCAGATCATATACCAGTTGATTGGTAAAAGCTATGCAGATATGAATAGGCGCATAAACACTTGTCGTTCTACCACCCGGCTGAGCCGCACTCATTACTATGCTGCCTGTTCTTGCTACCAAACATTCACAACCGGTAATGGACACATCGCAATTGGCAAGGTCATTCTTTATTAAGCGATCAACAACCTGTGGGCCGATCATTTGACAAAGATGATCTTCAAGGCAGAATACTTTTTGCCAGTTTTGTTTTTGAATAAGGCTGTTTAATTGAAAAGCCATTTCCTGGCGATTGATACAATAAATAAATCTTCCTTGCAGTTTGGTAAACTGTTCTGCAAACTCAACTTCAGGTTCCTGTTCCAATGGAGGAAATACAGAATTATTTCCTTCGCTGTGTGGAAATGGTAAAGGCGTTGAATGACTCAACGCCTTGCGGATCTTTTTTAAAATATTTTCTTTTGATGGCGACACACTCATGTGCTGGGCAATGATTTATTTATCACATCACTATCAAATGGAGGAACACCGGCTGATATCTCACCGTTCTCACTTGGCTTACTGTGTTCATCCACATCCAATGTTTTCTTTTCTTCGTATGGTCTTTTACCTATTAATGCTTCCACATCACTTTGAAATAAAACTTCACGATGCAATAATGCATCGGCAAGTTTTTCGACCTGAGCCCTTTTTTCAGTTAATAATTTTTTTGTTCTTTCGTATGCTTCATCGATCAGCTTTCTTACTTCTTCATCAATAAGCTTAGCTGTTTCATCTGAATAAGGTTTGGTAAAGGCAGTTTCTTGTTGTGGATCATAAAAGCTGATGTTACCAATTTTATCATTCATACCATATACTGTCACCATTGCGTATGCAGTTCTTGTTATTTGCTGCAGATCATTTTGAGCGCCGGTTGAAATTTTACCAAAGAATATTTCTTCACTGGCTCTGCCACCAAGTGTCATACATATTTGATCATTCAATTGATCAGTATTGTACAAGTATTGTTCTTTTGGTGTGTATTGTGCATAGCCTAATGCTGCTGTGCCCCTTGGTACTATTGTTACTTTCAATAGAGGATAAGCATGTTCCAGGTACCAGCCGCAAATAGCATGACCGGCTTCATGGTAGGCAATGATCCGTTTTTCATCCGGAGAAATAATCTTATTCTTTTTTTCCAGACCACCGATCACTCGATCTACTGCATCCTGGAAATCTTCCATATCAACAGCTTCCTTTCCTTTTCTTGCCGCTATCAACGCAGCTTCATTGCATACATTGGCAATATCTGCGCCGGCAAATCCGGGAGTTTGTTCTGCCAGTTTATGAATATCTAATGTCTTTGAAATTTTTATGGGTTTCAGATGAACCTTAAAAATTGCTTCACGACCAACAAGATCTGGTTTATCAATGGATATCTGGCGATCAAAACGGCCGGGTCTTAATAAGGCAGTATCCAATACATCAGGACGGTTGGTAGCAGCCAATACAATGATACCCACGTCAGTTCCAAAGCCATCCATTTCAACGAGCAATTGATTCAATGTGCTTTCTCTTTCATCATTGCTCATCATCGCATTCTTTCCTCTTGCACGGCCGATAGCATCTATCTCATCGATAAAAATTATACATGGAGCTTTTTCTCTTGCCTGTTTAAAAAGATCCCGAACACGACTGGCACCAACTCCAACAAACATTTCAACAAAATCAGAACCGCTAAGACTAAAGAATGGAACCTGCGCTTCACCAGCAACAGCTTTCGCTAACAAAGTTTTTCCTGTACCGGGAGGGCCAATCAACAATGCCCCTTTTGGAATCTTACCTCCAAGGTTCGTATATTTTTTAGGACTTTTTAAAAAGTCAACTATTTCCATTACTTCCACCTTTGCTTCGTCTAATCCTGCTACATCGGCAAACGTAATGCTGACCTTTGTTCCTTTATCAAACAAAGTAGCTTTGGATTTACCAATATTAAAAATACCACCGGGACCTCCACCAGCACCAGCGCCACCACCCATTTTGCGCATAAGCAATATCCAAAGTCCAATAAAAATTACAATAGGTATTAAAAACTGAACAGCTCCACCAAACCAGTCTCTTTCATTGTCTACATCAGATGGTGGTTCTGTCGTTCCCGGGTTAGCCTTATAAAAATCACTCATGTCTTTCTGAAATGCCTCACCGCTGGTGATCTTAAAATACATGTGCGGCCCATCTTCATTGATCTTGCCTGTAACGCCTTTTTTCAATTCATCTCTATGATTATTAATTCCGGCTTTTGTGAGAAAAATTTTTACCGTCTTACGATTATCAACAATTGTATATTTCTGTACTTCACCTGCTGCAACTAATCGCTTAAAATCAAGGGAATTGATCTTAGCCATATTTCCGGAAAGAGCACTCCCAAATAATTGAAATCCTATAAGTATCGCAAATATGATAGCGTATATCCAGTAAATACTGAAACGTGGTCCTTTCTTAGGCGATTGGTTGGGATCATCGCCGGGCATACGTTTACCAAACCTTGGCAATTTATTATCATCCCTGTTTGAATCCTGTGGCATATATTTTTATTCGTGTCCTTGCTAATTAATAATTATTATGACAAAAAGTTCGTTCTATAGAATATTTAACATTAATCATTTCCCCTTTACTGCTTTTTCTGCGTGATTTTCAGCGGCAGCATCGCTCCACATTTCTTCGAGCTTATAAAATTTCCGGTTCTCCGGCAACATAATATGCACTACTACATTCACGTAATCGATCAGCACCCATTGCAATTTGTTATATCCTTCATGATGGTATGGATTTTCAGAGCATTTTTTCTTTACCTGGTCTTCTACATTTTCAGCAATAGCTCTTATTTGCGGTTGGTTGCTTGCTTCACAAATAATAAAAAAATCGGCGACGGCTTCGCTGATTTTCCGAAGATCAAGGGATATTATATTTTCTCCTTTTTTCTCCTGTATTGCTGCAATGATGGTTTTGATGATTTTTGAGTTCTTCGTTAACCGGGCTGCACTTTTTCTTTTGCGGTTGGTCAGTAATTCAAGTTGTTCCAAATAATGATTCGTTTTTCGTTTATAGTTTTTTATTGTCTGAGTTCAGAATTCACGAGGTTAATTATGATAACTACAAACCCGAAACCATAAACTCGTTACTTTGTCAAAAATAGCAATTAATTGCCACAACCATTTGCCCATAATCCTTTAGGAAGCCCCTTTATAGAACTGCAATCGGTTGATAGTACCAACAACTATGCCCGAAGCCTTTTGCATGAAGGTGTGGCAGAACACGGAACTGCTATATTCGCTCATGAGCAGTTTGCCGGTAAAGGACAAAGAACCAAGAGCTGGCTTAGCGAAAAAGCTGCAAATATTGTTTTGACGATCATGTTGAAACCCGCTCCACTACAGGTTTCCGAACAATTTAAACTCAGCATGGCCATGGCAGTGGCAACTCAAAATTTTCTTTCAGAGTATGCCGGAAATGATACCTGGATCAAATGGCCCAATGATCTTTACTATGGAGACAGAAAGGCAGGGGGAATATTGATTGAAAATATTGTCTCAGGTAGCTGGCAATGGTCCATAATTGGAATTGGGATAAATGTCAACCAGGTCAATTTTTCTCCTGAACTACCTAATCCTGTTTCTTTAAAACAAATAACAAACAAGGACTTTGATACTATCCAATTGGCAAAAGAATTATGTGATCACCTCGAGAAAAATTTCCACCAACTAATTGCCGAAAATTTTTCTCCTATCTATTCTCAATACAATAACTATTTGTATAAAAAAGATAAGAAGATAAAGCTGAAAAAAGGCAATCGTGTTTTTGAAGCAGAAATAAAAAATGTTTCTCCTTCAGGAAAGCTGGTCGTTGAACATGCTATCGAAGAGGAATTTGAATTTGGTGAAATAGAATGGATAGTAGAGACTGTCAAATGAATCATAGAAGTCAAATGAGTCAAACAAGTTACATGAGTTAAATAAGCCGTATTGATAATGAACCAACCTTTGACCTATTTGACCGATATGACTCTTATAACTACTTCTTCTCTCTCCACAATACAAATGTTCTTGAAATAGTAAAGCCCCAGCGAAATTCTCCATCGCCCCAGCTTCTTGTTGTTCTTGGTATAAAACGATTTTCCAGTATTTCAGTCGCATTGGTAAAATTCAAATGAAATACATGGCCTGCAGTCAGGAATTCAAAGCCGATGCCCAGTGGATCATGGAATTTTATTCCCTGTATTGATTTAAAAGAATTTTTGCTTGCTTCTTTATGAAAAGGATGGAAATAATCAACGATAATATTAATGCTTTTACTCAATGGCAAACGAACAGCTCCACCCAATGCAAATATTGACTTCTGATCATAAGGAATAGCATAGCCCCTTGTTACTAACGTTGGGTTAAGTTGAATGCTTACTCTTCCGAATTTTTTTGCGATGATAAGTTGTAGTGTTTCGCTCAGCCTGTCCGAAAAACCATCATAATTATTTTCCGTACTGTCCTGCCCCGATGCTTTATTAGAGGCAGCAACAAGATTTGCAAATAAAGCAATTGACAAAGGATGAGAAGGATCATTGTCCATTTGCTCTAATAATTTATACTTGAATCCAAGCTCCCACAATCTTTGTTGTTTTCCTGCATCAGTGCCTTTAGCCCTGGCTGCTACCAGGTCAAATCTTTTACCAAGTCCTATTTGGAAACCTATTCTCACATCTTCCGCATTATCCAGACCAAAGAAATTTTTTATACCGCCATTATCGCCGGCTATATCGCTAAAATTATGCGTCACTTTAAAATCCATTTTTCCTTTACCAACTGTTTCAGTTGTATTGGCATTAATAGTCCGTTCTGAATTGAAAATCTTTGTTGGCTTTTTTTCATCGTTGGCCTTATCCATATCCTTTGTAAGGCTGTTCATTGTGCTATCCTGCGCCATTACCTGCATTGCAACAAAAATGCCTCCCAGTAAAAAAAATCTTCTCATACTGTTGGTTTTAAATTACCAGATAAAACGTTTTAAGAGTTAAAATGGTTGCTTATTAATGAGGCAAATATGGACTAAGATTATTTCATTGCTGCCAGTATTTCCTGTGCATGCATTTTGTTTTTTGGCTTATGAAAAATTTTCCTGATAACTCCTTTTTCATCAATTATAAATGTAGTACGAAGAATACCCATGTACTCACGGCCAAATAACTTTTTCATATCATGAACGCCATAAGCATCTGTTATCTTGTTTTCATTATCTGCGATCAGTGTAAAAGGGAGTTTATATTTTATTTCAAATTTCTTTTGTGTTTTTTCGTCGTCAGGGCTTATTCCCAGCACCTCAAATCCTTTTTTCTTTAACAATGAATAATTATCACGAAGATTGCATGATTCCAAAGTACAAGTAGGTGACTCTGCCTCTGAATAAAAATATAAAACGAGTTTTTCCCCTTTATAATCCGATAAAGAAATTTTTTTTCCATTCTGATCCTTTCCTGAAAATGCAGGAGCCTTATCGCCTTCTTTTAATGTTACCATAATTATTATTTTTTCTTTGTTGAAACCTTTTTTGATTTTGTCTTTGTACTTTTCCCTTTTGACTTTTTATTAATTATTTTTTTCTTCTGTGGTGAATACGGATATCGCTTGAACCACCAGCTTTTGGTTATTATGTTTCCAACAAGATCTTCCACACTTACCTTTAATTCATGAATGCCATAAGGACACTGCTCATCAAAATTGTAAATGTAAGACGAGCCTTTATCATTTGTAAACCGCAACCATT
>Ga0268264_10006012_pt1 | contig 10272 bp, 5 predicted proteins | sample KBSSwiS32_FD_190357 | JGI IMG/M metagenome (GOLD analysis project Ga0268264, IMG submission 190357) | Switchgrass rhizosphere microbial communities from Kellogg Biological Station, Michigan, USA - KBS Switchgrass S3-2 (SPAdes) (version 2) | ecosystem: Host-associated > Plants > Roots >... | reverse complement strand
TCTGATCCATCGCATCGGTCTCCCGCCAGGGCATCGTGGGGGCCCTCCTTGGGACCCCACTCTGCCCCAACCTGTTACCGATGTCTTGAGGTCGAGGTGTTACCTATGTCCTGAGGCCGGACAACGTAGGTCTGCCCCTACGATTTGAGGCCATCGGCGGGATGGAATCACCGGCCACGTAGGGGCGCACCTGCGTGTGCGCCCTGCCAACCCCTACCGCTGAAACGCGTACGAAACCTTGAAGAACGCCTGGCGGGCGACCGGGGCGAGATCTCCCTGGTCGTCGAGGGTGCGGGCGTCGCCGATCCCTAGGAACAGCACCGTCTGCCAGTTCAACTTGTAGCCGAGGAGCGCCGAGCCGGTGCGGGTTTTCGAGCGCTCCTCGCCCACTCCCGGATCGGGCCGGCGCGCGAGATCGACCGTCGTGCGGATCTCTTCGCCGATCAGGCGCAGGAAGGTACGCGAATTGAAATTGTAGTTGGCGCGCAGGCGGCCGAGCTCCGCCGAAAGGTAACGGCCGGAATCGACGTCCAACCAGCGCTTGGTGGCCGAGATCTGCAGCTCCAGGTGCTGCCCGGGGCGAATGAGGGAGCTGAGCTTGACCGTGCCGCCCTTGCCGGGCCGCGAATTGCCGAAGTCGACGTCGTCGCCGATAAACCCTTCGAGCGTGATCTTGCCGAACCGGCGCGAGGGGCTGATCTCGGAGTAGTACTCGACGTAGGTCCGATCGAAAATCTTCTCTCCGGAGCGAATGCGCTCGAATTTCAAGCTGATCTCAGCGAAGCTGTTATGCGCGCCGTCGAAGGAGAGCTTCGGCACCACGCGAGACAGGAGCAGCCGGCCGGACGAATCCTGGGAATAGCGCACGGCGAACCCCGGCCGGACCGAGCGGAACGGCCCCGACTTCGGGTACCAGAACCGCGTGTACTGCGACAGCCCCTCGCGGTAGCCGACCTGCGGCAGGAAGCCGACGTCGGCGCGAAAGTCGTCGCCGATGTCCGTGTACGAAGTGAACAGCTCGTAGCCTTTGCGGGTGTGGATGTGCTCCAGGTACGCGCCGTGCGAGCGGAGCTGCCGGCTGTCCCACTCGGAAATTCCGCTCGTCGGGTCGTTCGGCGTCCGGGTGTCGTTCAGCAGGAACTGGCCGGTGAGCGAATCCGGGCCTTTGCGCCACTGGAAATCGGGGCCGAACACGCGGCTGTGGCTGTTGCCGTCGTTCTCCCGCAGGGTCGCGAGGAAGCTGACGAACGAGGTGCCGAAATCGCGGCGCGCGCGTCCGATGCCCACTTTCGACGAGAAATCCTGATCGGCGAACTGGGAATTCTGCGGCCCGGGGACGATCACGCTGCCGCCTCCTCGATCGTCGGCGACCAGGGCGGTATACGCCGTCGAGCCGAAGTGACCGGTCGCCCGCGCGCCCCAGCGCGGCGAGGTGATGGTCCGGGTGTAGACCACCTGGAGCGGCGTCGCGAGCAGGTCGAGCCCTTCGAGGAAGAACGGCCGCTTCTCGGAAAAGAACAGGGCGAAGCGCTCGTTCGCGGTCACCTGCGAGGCGTCAAACTCGACCTGCGAGAAATCGGGATTGATCGTGGCGTCGATCGCGTGGTTCGCGTTCGGCAGCCACTTGAAATCGCCCCCCACGTCGTAGTCGAAATCGCCTTTTTCGAGCGGGCTTCCCACCGCGCCCTCGGGTGCCCAGGGTTGGTTTGCCGCGACGTACGGCGCCACCACGTAATGCGCCCCGGTCGGCAGGCCGGCGAGGCCGACCAGCGCGTTCTCGTTGCAGATGAAGCAGTTGCCGCCGCGCGGAATCGGCGCGCTGAACATCTGGTAGCGAAAGTCGCGCGGATAGTTGCGATAGATCAACGCGCCCCAGGTCTGCGGATCCCCCTTGCCGTAGCGAAGGGACGAGAACGGGATGCGCAGCTCTAGCGTCCAGCCGGTGGACGTCCGCTTGGTCGCCGAGTCCCAGAACAGGTCGACCGACGAGTTCTCGCCGGTCACGTCGGAGTTGATCGCGTCGTACTGGACGTTGTTCGGGTTGACCAGGAACAGGATGCCGGTCTTGCCGTCATGCGCCGAGTCGAGAATGATCCCGGCGTAGTCGGTGTCCGAAGGCACCGAATCGCGATCCGCGAAGAACGCCCGGATGCTCTTCGGGTCCGGGTCGGTCATTTCGAGCGCAGCGTAGAAATAGCGGTCGTCGTAGGCGATCCAGGCGACGGACTTGGCCGGCGGCTCGCCGTTCTCGTTCCGGTTGGTCTCCCAGAAGCGATCGATCCGCGAGGCGTCCTGCCAGCCGGCGTCGGTCAAATCGCCGTCGATCTCGATCTTGCCCGTCACCCGGGCGATATGCAGCTCGGGAGTTTCGATCTTCGCCGCGGGCGCCTCCTGTGCCGGATGAGCCGTGGACGAAATGAGGACGAAGAGGCCGAGGCCCAGGGCGGCGATACGCATGCCCGGCTTCTACGCTGGAACAGGGGGAAGGTTGCGTGGGGACCGGACCCTCATAGAATGCGCCCGGTTCTCCCCGCGATTGGCCCCGGAGGAATGACTCGATGCCTAAGTTTCCAGCTCTCGCGCTCGCCTTGTTCGTGACGCCCCTTGCGGCGGCTGCCGCGGCGCCCGCAACGCCCGCGCCCCCCGTCTACGACACGATCCTGCGCGGCGGCACGATCTACGACGGCGGCGGCGGCAAGCCCTACGTCGGCGACGTCGCCCTCCTCGGCGACCGGATCGCCAAGGTGGGCGATCTTGAGTCCGCGACGGCGAAGATCGTGATCGACGCGAAGGGCCTGGCGGTGGCCCCCGGCTTCGTCAACATGCTCTCCTGGGCGACCGAGTCGCTGCTGGTCGACGGCCGGGCGCAGAGCGACGTCCGCCAGGGGGTGACGCTCGAAGTGTTCGGCGAAGGATGGTCGATGGGACCGATCACGCCGGAGATGCGCAAGCAGATGCTCGACGACCAGGGTGATCTGAAGTTCGACATCCCCTGGACCACGCTCGGCGAGTACCTGGATCTGCTGGAGAAGAAAGGCATCGCGGAGAACGTCGCCTCGTTCGTCGGCGCCACCACCGTGCGCATTCACGAGATCGGCTATGCCGACCGGCCGCCCACTGCGGAGGAGCTGGAGCGAATGAAGACGCTCGTCCGCCAAGGAATGGAAGAGGGCGCGCTCGGCCTCGGCTCGTCGCTCATCTACGCCCCCGCGTTCTACGCCAAGACCGACGAGTTGGTCGCCCTGTCCGAGGTCGCGGGCTCCTACGGCGGGCGCTACATCTCCCACATGCGGAGCGAAGGCAACCGCCTGCTCGAAGCGGTGGACGAGCTGATGGAGATCTCCCGCCGCGCCAAGCTGCCGGCCGAGATCTACCATTTGAAAGCCGCCGGCAAGAACAACTGGCCGAAGATGGACCAGGTGATCCAGAAGGTGGAAGCGGCGCAGAAAGCCGGACTCGACATCAGCGCCGACATGTACACCTACACCGCGGGGGCGACCGGCCTCGACGCCTCGATGCCCCCCTGGGTGCAGGAGGGAGGCTACGAAGCCTGGAAAAAGCGGCTGCAAGATCCGGAGATCCGCACCCGGGTGCTGAAAGAGATGACGACCCCCACGGACGCCTGGGAGAACCTGTTCCTCGGCGCGGGGTCGGACGGCATCCTGCTCGCCGGATTCAAGAACGACGCCCTGAAGCCGTTGACCGGCAAGACCCTTTCCCAGGTCGCGAAGGAACGCGGCAAGAGCCCGGAAGAGACCGCGATGGACCTGGTGATCGAGGACGGCAGCCGCGTCGGCACGATCTACTTCCTGATGTCGGAAGAGAACGTGAAGAAGCAGGTCGCCCTCCCCTGGGTCGCGTTCGGCTCGGACGCGGGCGCCCCGTCGGCCGAAGGGGTGTTCCTGAAATCCAACGACCACCCGCGCGCCTACGGCAACGTCGCCCGGCTGCTGGGCAAGTACGTCCGCGACGAGAAGGCGCTGCCGCTCGAAGAAGCGGTCCGCAAGCTCACGTCGCTGCCGGCCGAACGACTGAAGATCCGCGAACGCGGTCGCTTGAAAGAGGGCTGGTACGCCGATCTAGCGATCTTCGACCCGGCGACCGTCGCCGACGTCGCGACCTACGACAAACCGCACCAATACGCGACCGGCATGAAGCAGGTCTTCGTCAACGGCGTCCAGGTCTTGAAGGACGGCGAGCCGACCGGAGCCGCCGCCGGCCGCGTCGTCCGGGGACCGGGTTGGACCGGTTGGAAGGCCAAGGCCCAATGACCGAGCTCGAATCGCTCTACAAACACCGCTTCGCCGACGCCGACCGCGCGCGGAAAGACCAACTTTGGGCGGTCCTCTGCCGGCGCTTCCTTCAGCCGCGCATCGGAGAGGGCAAAACCGTCCTCGACCTCGCCTGCGGCCTCGGCGAGTTCTCGCGCCACGTCCGCGCGGCAAAGAAGTATGCGCTCGACCTGAACCCCGGCTCCGCGGCCCACCTGCCGCCGGACGTCGAGTTCCACGCCGGCTATGCCGATCATCTAGATTTCTTGCCCGAAGGCAGTATCGACACGGTCTTCACCAGCAACTTCCTGGAGCACCTGCCTGACAAAGCGACCGTCGATCGCGTCCTCGCCGAGATCCTCCGCGTCCTCCGCCCCGGCGGGCGCTTCCTCGCGATCCAGCCGAACATCCGCTTCGCCTTCGCCGAGTACTGGGACTTCTGGGATCACTACACCGCGCTCTCCGACCGCTCGGCGAACGAAGCGCTCCTCCTCGCCGGTTTCACGATCGACGAGATGATCCCCCGCTTCCTGCCGTTCACCACCAAGACCGCGCTGCCGACTCACCCGGCGCTCCTCGACCTCTATCTTCGCCTCCCCTTCGCCTGGCCGCTCTTCGGCAAACAGTTCTTCGTCGCGGCGCGGAAGGGGTAGCCGCAAGGAAAACACCATGCGCCGATCGGCCACCTACCGGTTCGTCTTTGCATTCACGTTCGCCGCTGCGGCCGCCGCCGCTACGGGCTGCCGTTCGACCCGCTTCGCCTGCCCGGTCGTCGGGACTCCGGTGCCGGTCGCCGCGGCCACGGAGTGCCCGCCGCCGCGGGAGTATCCGTGGAAGAACCTGGTGTTCGAGGGGGGCGGCATCAAGGGGCTTGCCTACGGCGGCGCACTCGAAGTCCTCTCCGAGCAGAGGATCCTGCCGAACATCACCAGCGTCGCCGGCACGTCCGCCGGGTCGATCACCGCGATGCTGGTCGCCCTGCGCTACTCGCCCGAGCAGATCCGCGAGCTGCTGGTGAAGCTCGACTTTCGCCAGCTGGAGGATGGCGGAGCGAATGGCATTTTCCGCCTGTTTCGGCGCTATGGCTTCTATCGCGGCGATACCTATCTCGATCTGATGCGCTGCCTGGTGGAAGGGAAGACCGGCCAGAAGCGCGCGACGTTCCGCTATCTTCACGACCACGGCTTTCTCGACCTGCGGGTCTTCTCCGCCGACCTGAACCTTGGCAACGTGCGCGAGCTGTCGTTCGAGAAAAGCCCCGATTTCGAGGTGGCGCTCGCGGTGCGCATGTCGGGCTCGTTTCCGCTCTTCTTCGCTTCGATCGAGAACGAGCGGAAGATCTTCGTCGACGGCGGCGTGGTGCTGAACTACCCCGTGAACGCGTTCGACGATGAGAAGGGCTTGAATCCCAGGACACTCGGTTTCGTGCTCGTCAATACCAGCACGCCGCCTCCGGTGCGCAAGATCGACGGCATCCTGACCTACGGCAAGGGGCTGTTCGAGACGCTGCTCTCCGCCCAGGTGGTCGGCCTGGAGCACAACCCGGCGAACCTGGAACGGACCGCGATTCTCAACGACCTGGGGATCTCGACGCTCGACTTCAACCTTACGCCGAAGCAGAAGCAGGAGCTGATCGACCAGGGGGCCGAGTGCACTTGCCTCTACCTGCGCGACTGGGCGAACTGGACCGACGCCCGGCGCCACCCGGGCCATGAGGTCCTTCTAAGCTCGGCGCCGGGCACGGCGGTCGTACCGATCCGCCAGACGGGGCACTGCGGCTCGGCGTTTCCAGTGCTATGAGCTCGGGATCACGTTCAAGGCAGCGGGTGTGCTCGTCCTGGGACCGCCGGCGGCCCGCCGGCGTTTTTCGACAAAGAAAAGAAGCGGCCACACTAAGAAAAATAACCCTACGGTCGACGCTGGAGCCCGTTCGGCGTCCGCGCCGGCGGGCCGCCGGCGGTCCCAGGACGAGCACACCCGAAGGGCACATTCCATGAAGTTGGGAGAGCGCTCAATTCGGCGCCTTGCCCTACCCCGTGAGCCAGCCGAGCGCCTGATCCTCCAGCCGGGGTTCCCGGTCGGCGCAGAGCGTCAGCTCGAACGGCTCGGGAAAACCGCAGTGCCCGGCGCGGCGGAGCCAGCGGACGTCGAGGTTCGGGTAGGTTCGGGACAGGGCGGGGCGGACGGTGTCCGCCGGGACCATCGGATCGCCTTCCCCCTGGAGAAGTAGCGCCGGAACTTTGAGGCCGGAAAGGTGCGGCGCGACACTCGCCTTTGCGTAGTAGTCGGCCCCGCTCGCGAAGCCGTGGCGGGGCGCGACGACGCGATCGTCCCATTCGAGCAGCGAGCGGATGCCGCGCACCTGATCGAACGGGATCAGCTCGGGCCGGCGGGCGGCTACCGGTTGGTAGATCTCTTTGAGATGCCGCACCAGGTAGGTCTTGTAGAGCGTCAGCGCCGGCCGGTCGATCGCCGGAGCGGAAATCGTGAGGTCGAGCGGCGCGCAGACCGCGGCGACTCCGGAGAGGCGCGGCTCGTGCTCGAACACCGCGAAGCGGAGCGCGAGGTGGCCGCCGAGGGAAAAGCCGAGCAGGTGAATGCGCTTGAAATCGGCCAGATCGGGGCTGGCCAGCACCGCGGCGAGATCGGCGGTCAACCCCGCGTGGTAGAAGTCTTCGCCGCTCCGGTCCGAGCCGCGCAGGTTCAGGCGCAGACAGGAGAGCCCCGCGCGTTCGGCCGCCGCGGCGGCGCGGCGCACGTAATCGCTCTCGCAACAGCCGCTGAGCCCGTGGATGATGACCACGAGGTCTTCGCCCGCCCCCTCCTCGCGCCGATCACGGAGCCGGCCGGTCAAGCGCAGCGGTCCCATCAAAGGGTCTTCGATCGTCCGCGACCAGACGACTCCCGGCGGGCAGGCCGCGGGGCGCAATGCGTGCGCAAACCTGGGGGCGATCGTCCAAAGATGGTGGCGGAGCGCCATAGGAAGATTCTCAGCGCATCCGCGTGTTGATCCCGAATTCGACTTCGAGCGTCACCCGCCGGCCGTCGCGGATCACCACCACGGGGGCGCGTTGGCCGGGGGTCGCGCGGCGGAGCACGAACATGAAGTCTTGGATGTCGCGAATCTCGGTGCCGGCCAGCTCGACCAACAGGTCGCCGCGACCAATGCCGGCTTTCTCGGCCGGGCTGCCCGCCCGCACTCCGGCGAGCAGCACGCCGGGCCGCGAGTCGCCCGCGTAATCCGGGATCGTGCCGAGCGAGGCGCCGGAGCCGCGCACGTCGCCCGCCGGAGCCGGGGCGGGCGCCGACTTGTAGGCCACCCGCTCAGGCCGGTTAGCGACCGTCCGCGCGAGGTCCGCCGCGAGCGCCGCCACCTTCGCGCCGCCGAGGGCGTTGATTTTGTCGGAATCGTCGCTCGGCCGGTGGTAGTCGGAGTGGGTGCCGGTGAACAGATGGAGCACGGGCACGCCCGCGGCATAAAACGGGCTGTGATCCGACGGGCCGTAGCCGTCGCCGTTGACGGTGCAGGTAAGGCCCGCGCGCTCGCAGGCCGGGTCGACCAAACCGGCCCATCCCTCTCCTGATTCGCCGCCCAGCACCGAGAGCTTGTTTTCGCGCAGCCGCCCCACCATGTCCATGTTGATCATCGCGTCCAGGTCGGCGAGCGCGAGCCCTGGCGGCGGCTCCCGGGTGAACGCGGTCGAGCCGAGCACGCCGCGCTCTTCGCCGGAGAAGGCGACGAACCAGACGTCGCGGCGCAGCGAGTCCCGGCTCTCGGCCAGCTTCTTCGCCGCGAGCAGGAGGGCCGCGGTCCCCGAGGCGTTGTCGTCCGCGCCGTTGTGAGGTGCTTTCGAGTCGGGATCGAGCGAGCCGAACGGGCCGAAGCCGAGATGGTCGTAATGGGCGCCGATCAATACCGCGCCGGCAAGCCGATCGGCCTCTTTGACGGCTTGGGCGCGCAGCACGCCCACGACGTTCATCGCGCGCTCGGTCTTGGTGACCAGCTCGACCGAAATCTCGGCGCGCGCGATTCGGTCCTCCCCGGTGGAAAACAGGCTCGCGCCCGCGGTCCGGGACACCGCGATCACCGGAATCCCCGCGTTGCCCGCGTCGGCGACGGACAGCGCCGGCAGCGGCGCCTCGTCCGGCATTTGGCCGGGCAGCTCGGCCGTCGGTTTGATCGGATGGCTCGGCGGCGGTAGATCGACCACGATCATGCCCGTAGCGCCGTGCTGCTTGGCATTGAACGCCTTGTAGCGAAGGTCGCTGTCTCGCAGCTCGAGATCCGCGGCCTTCTCGCGCGCCTCGCGCTGGGCAGGCGTCTCCGCCTCCCCCTCTTTCGGCGCCTCGACCGGAGTCTCGGGAGGCGCGACGAACCGGCGGACCGCGACGATTTTGCCCTTCGCGTCCACCCCCTCGTAGTCGTCGATTCCCCGCTCCGGCGCGGTGACGCCGTAGCCCGCGGCGACCACCTCGCCCGAAACCGAGCCGGACGCGGAGAAGCCGAGCGGCCGGAAGCTCTCGGCATCGAGCGCCACGCCGGCCAAAGCGGCGCGCGTGCCGGCGCCCGATTCGATCGAGATCGGCACCTCGAACCGCTGGAAATAGCTCGGCGTCTCGCCGTCTTTTTCGAACCCCGGTTCCAGGCCGACCGCGCGGAAACGCGCGTCGAGCCAGCGGGCCGCCACGGCGAGCCCTTCCGTGCCCACGCCGCGCCCCTCGCGCGCGTCGTCCGCGAGCCAGGCGACGTCGGCGGCGAACCAGTCGGCATCGGTCGCCGACTCAGGAACGATCGGAGAGTCCACCCAACGGGCGACGAAGACGTTCGTGTCCCCCGGCGCCTTCTGGTTGCGGTTCGAGGAGAACGCCAGGCGCCGGCCGTCGGGCGAAAACAGCGGGAAGCCGTCGAAACCGGGCGAGCGGGTGATCCTTTCGAGACGGGAGCCGTCGACGTCGATCGCCCAGAGGTCGAACTCCCGGCCTTTCGGGTCGCCGTAGTTGGAAGAGAAGAGCAAACGCTTTCCCGACGGAAAGAACGACGGCGCGAACGACGCCGCGCCGAGCGCGGTCACTTGATGCGCCTCCGTGCCGTCGGCGTTGGCGACCCAGATCTCCAACTTGCCCGGCCGCACCAGGCCTTGCGCGAGCAGGGCGGCGTCCTCTGCCTGTTCTTTGCCCGGCGCCGGCCGCGCGGCGCGCCAGACAAGCTTCGTGCAATCGGGCGAGAAGAAGGCGCCGCCGTCGTAACCGGGCGTGTGGGTGAGCCGGTGGACGTCCGAGCCGTCCGGCTTCATCGAATAGAGCTCCAGATCGCCGTCGCGGTCCGAGGTGAAGACGATCGTACCGTCCGTGGCGCAGACCGTCGATTCGGCGTCGTACGCCCGGTTGTTGGTCAGACGCACCATGTCCGTGCCGTCGGGTTTCGCGCTCCAGATCTCGTAGGTCGGATAGACCGCCCAGACGTAGCCGTGCGAACGGTCGGGCGGCGGCGGGCATTCGGGGCTACTCCCTTCCGTCGACGAGAAAATCACCCGTTCGCCGCCGCGGAGGAAATACGAACAGGTGGTCCGCCCCCTGCCCGACGAGACGCGGATCGGCGGCCCCGAGCCGTCCGCCGCGAGCCGGTAGATCTGGTCGCACGCGTCGGCCGCGCCGTGGGCTTGGAACATCAGCTCCTTGCCGTCCGGCGACCAATACGCCTCGGCGTTTTCGCCGCCGGGCGTGAGCTGGAGGAGGTCCGCCAGATGCGGCTCGGAAACCGGCGCGGTATCCAGGGTCGGAGCTGATATCGGAGCGGCGAACGTCGAAATCGGAGCCAGCAGGAGAAACGCTCCGAGCGCGAGTCCTGCGTGGGGGCTAAGCGGCGACACGAAACGCGGGCGCAAATCCATGGCGGGCGGAATTCTCCAGGGTTTCAGGATCGAATCGAAGGGGCTCGTCGCAGGAATCTTAACGCTCGCGGCAAGATTCGCATCCGTCTGCTTCACATTTCGCCCTTTGC
>Ga0268264_10006009_pt1 | contig 10274 bp, 10 predicted proteins | sample KBSSwiS32_FD_190357 | JGI IMG/M metagenome (GOLD analysis project Ga0268264, IMG submission 190357) | Switchgrass rhizosphere microbial communities from Kellogg Biological Station, Michigan, USA - KBS Switchgrass S3-2 (SPAdes) (version 2) | ecosystem: Host-associated > Plants > Roots >... | reverse complement strand
CACGCAATCAACCGCGACATTTGTCGCGCCTTCTGACGTCCGAATGAGTAGTTCCAAGGTACGTGATATTCGTTTTCGTTCAGGTTTAACGTCAAGTTTAGGTTCAATCTGGCTCTACCTCGTTCGTCCTGATCGATTCGGGCAACAACGCGCACCAGATGCTTCGCAGCGACTTCGACGCGATGAACATCCTCACGACCGGGAGCGTGTCGTGCGGTGATCTCTCGACCACGGGCAGCAACGTCCTTGGTACCGGCACCGGGGACGGCGGCGACACAACGACGATTGCGGGGCGCATCACGCTTAACTGCACCCGTTCGGACGGCAATCTGTTCAGCGCGATCAGCTCCAGCAACTTTGGCGAGATAGAAGCGCGCTTCACAAGCACGTCCTATGCTGACCTTGCCTTTATCGCCAACGTGGCCCGAACCGCGAATAGCGCCTTTGATTTCTTCCGGGGCGTCTCCGGCTATGGCGGCTCGGCAGACACAGAGTTCCGCGTGATCGGCAACGGGACCGTGGCCTCCGATGGCGGAACGGCCATGTCAACCCCGGCCGATTACGCCGACATGATGGAGTGGTCGGACGGCAATCCCAGCAATGAGGATCGTGTTGGCTATTCGGTCGTCTTGGACGGCGGCAAGGTTCGTGTCGCAACCGTGTCTGATGATCCCGAGGACGTGATCGGCATTGCATCGGGCAACCCATCGGTCTGCGGCGGCGCTGGTTGGAATCGCTGGGCCGGGAAGTACCTGACTGACAGCTTTAACCGGCAAATCCTCACCGAGGACGGCGACCGCGTTCTCAACCCCGACTTTGATCCTGAGAGCGAATACACGCCCCGCGCTGATCGTCCCGAGTGGGACCCCATCGGCCTTTGCGGGCGCCTCCGTATGCGGAAGGGATGCCCGACGCACCCGCATTGGCGGAAGATGGCCGACGTGGACACGGACATAGAGGAGTGGCTGGTCCGATGAGCACGATAACCCTCTTGCGGCCTGACGAGGAAAACCGGGCTATGCTCAAGCGCATAGATGACGGCGAGCTTCCAATTCCATCAGAGCTAGACGACAACGTACTAACATCCGTCGTTGAGTGCATGGAGTCCGATGATCCACGCTTTGACACGCTTGAAGCTGAGCTAGTCCGCCGCGCCGAAACCGGGAACTATCGTTGCCTTCGCAGCATCCGCGATCGGTATGCGACCTGCTTTCAATTCGGTGCGATTACCCGCGATCAGTATCTTGAGTGCGCGGAGCCTTTCGCACGGGCGGCAGCCGAGTGCGGCACACAGAGGGACCGCATCACGCTTGCGGGCTTCCTATTGGGGAAGGCTGCCCTGCTTTCGGCGGATTCGGATCTTTCTTTCGATGCCGGTTGTGAGGGTCTCCTGATCCTGGCTCGCATGATACGAGACGAAGGTCGGGACGACCTGCTTGGCAGCTATCTTATGTCGCGGTCGGACACCTCCCAGGGAGCGCGAGACTACATCGACGTGATGCTTTCCCTTGATGGCTTTGAGAACGATCCCCGGTCCGAGCCGGAAGTCTTGGCCAAGGCGTGGCGATTGCAGCCACCGCACGAAACACTCCAGTAGAGGATAGCGCGAATGGGTTTCTTCAATGCGATCGGCGGCATGTTCGACGGCCAGCCCGGTTCCGAGATAGAGGATTGGATGCGGCGGCACGGCTACGGCTCCGGCGCCAATCCGGGCGCGTCGCAAGGCGTATCGCCATCGGCGCCCACGGCTCCCCAGGGTATCTTCTCGAAGCAGGGCTTCTTCTCCAGTCCGATGAACGGCTTGCTCGGCGCCGATGCGGTGAACGCAGGTGGCGCCGGGTCGCCCCAACCGGCCGCGCCTGCTCCACAACAGTTCCCGCCGCAGGGTGGTCCGATCGATCAGCTTAGTGGGGTAAGCTCGGCGCTTCGGGAAAATGCGATGAAGCCGGCGCCAAAGCCGGAGCATCACGGATCGCCGTTCCTTCGCTTCCTGGCCGACAACGCGGCTCCGATGCTGATGGGCGCGGCGGCGGGCGCCAGCGGTGATCCGCTCGCCGGTATGAAGGTAAGCATGGCTTGGGGAGAGATGCGCCAGAAGCGTGACGACCATAAGCGAAGTCTGGAATTGCAGAAGAACGCCTATGCCGCGATCGATGCCGATCCAAACATGACGCCGCAGGAAAAGGCCCTCGCGAAGGTCAACATCGAGGAATATCAGAAGAAGTGGGCCGAGCAGTTCGGAACCCATAATGTCCAGAAGGGCGACACGCTGGAGCGCGGTCTCGGCGGTGGGAGACGTGACACGTTCACCGCTCCACAGGTGCATGAGGTCGGCCCGGATCTGATAATGACCGACCCTCAGGGCGTGTTCGCCAATCGCAGCCCGACGACGCAGCCTGGAGCAAGCCCCGCTTTAACCGAAGCTCTCGCGAATAGCAGGGACGTGCCGGCCCATCTTTCGTCAGGCGGGATGCAGGGTGCGTCGCCGTCCAATGGAATGACTACGCCCATCTATACGGGCCGCACTGAGCTGGAGCGTTATGCCGACAACTTCGGTGATCGCGGCACTGATGCTTGGAAGTCTGCGGCGCAGGACTGGCGCCTTCGCGGCGGTGGCCCGACTGCCTATGAGTTTAGAGACCGTTTGCAAGATCAGCGCCTGAACCAGTCTGACACGAACAATCGACGCACGACCGGGACGAGCGCCGCCAACAACGTGCGCAACAATGCAACCTCGCGGGCCAATAATACCGCGACGAATGCAACCTCTCGCGCCAACAATTCGGACACCAACGCGGTGCGGATGAAGCTCAGGGGTAAGCGCATTGGCGGCATCCCCATTACCAATGATGAGCCGATCGCGAAGGGTGCGGACGGCCGTCCGCTGGTAGTTCGTAATGGTCGTTGGGTTCCGGCAGGCTGATGGCGCTTCCTCCGCTCCCCCCTGGGGCAACGCTCCTCCCGCCTGCCGGTTCGACGCCGCCTAGTGGTTCGTCGCAGGATGATCCTTACGACATCCTGACGCGTGAGGGTTTCACGTTCACGAACGGCTATCGCGCGCCCGGGGATGCAGACCGCATTCGCGCGCAAGGGTACACGCCCGCCCCGAACAGTGCGCACAACCGTGGCGACGGCGTTGACCTGGAGCACCCGACGCTAACGCCTGCCCAGCAGACCGCCCGACTAAATCAATTGTTCGGCGGCTGGCAGGGGGCGCGGGTCATTGATGAAGGTCACCATCGGCATTTGCAGCTTCCCGGCTGGGGGGCTGCACCTGGTACTCCGGGGACAGCTCACGCAGGGATTCCACCACTGCCTGATGGTGCGAGCCTTATTCAGCGCGGGACATTGGAGGGCGACAATTTCCAGCCCGACGTGACGAAGCTGCAAATGCAGACCATCGATTACGGCACCGCCAAGGGTGACTGGACGCCAGAGCGTGGCGAAGAGCTAAAGCGCAACATCGCCAAGCAGAACGCGTTTCATCCGGACGGCAACATACCCGTCACGGATAACCCGGTGGTTGACCACGGGCTCGCAATTATGCTGCCGCCACAGCTCGAAGAGAAGATGACCGGCGAACAGGTGCAGCAGTACCTAAAGGTTGCGATGGACCCAACCTCGACGGCCGATGATCTGCGCGCGACCGTTAAGCCTTTCGGCTTCGACCTGACCAACGCCGATGACATCATAAAGGCGCGGAAGGCCGGCGCGGGTGTGAACAGGGGCGTTAAGTGGGTAGCTCCCAAACCTCTCGACGCACCCCAAGGCACCGTAGCGTCCGCCGAACGTGGCGCCCTGGACTTCACAAACTTAGCTGATGAGTATCAGGCGATTCGCTCCGCGGCGGGTGACTCGATGGCCCGCAACGTCCAGAACTTCGACATGAATAATCCGCTGTCATATCTCAATCTGGCAGCCGACTATCTGCTCCCACAGACCGGCGAAAGCGTGCTCAATAGCAAGCGGTCGTTTGGTGACATTGTAGGCGACAAGATCGACTTGAACCGCGCACGGCTCGAACAGGACGCGAAGGATCATTACCTAGCGCGCATGGGCGGGCAGATAGGCGCGGGCATGATGCTTCCGGCCACTGCGGCAGCCAATGCGGGCCAAGTCGCCAAGATCGGGGCCGTAGAGGGCGCCGTGACTGGTTTCGGTGCTGGCGAGGGTAATCCCCTGCAACGCGCTCCTATGACCGCTCTGGGTGCCGTGGCGGGCGGAACCGGCGGCTATGCGGTCGGTAGGCTAGGCGAGGACGTTCTAGCACCCGGCTATCGCTGGGCTGCGGGCAAGGTTCGCGGGGAAGCTCCGCATATGGACCCGATGATAGACGAAGCGTTCATGGGACAGGCTGGGCCTGTTCTAAATGACGGCGTGCAGAATGCGCCGCCTACGCCTGGCGCTCGGACGCAGCCGAACAGAAGCGAGGCAATGACTGCCGAGTTCGACGCGCCTACGCTGTCCGCTCGCGTTCCGGATCGCATCGACATTGCAAACCTCCCACCCCTGCCGCGCGGTGCAACGCTGCTCGATGATCCGCAAATCGGGAAGGCTCGTCCGGCCATGGAACGGCTATCTCCCGAGGAGATGGCAGGGATTGCCCGGAGCGTGAACCCGGAGGAGGTGACGCCTCTGGCTCCGAACGTGGTTCAAAGTCTCGACGAGTTCAATAAGATCGGTGACGGTCGGCCCTTGCTCAAGGCGCCGAACGAACGGGACGCGCTGGCTTCTCGCACGATCCCTTCGCCCAACGACCTATTCAAGTCCACGAGCCGCAAGGGTCCGCTGGACCTGTCGCAGCGCATCCGCAACCTTGGCGGCATTGCCGACGAGTCCGGCGAGCTATCGGCAATGGGGATCGGAAACGAGCCGCGCAAATTGGATTTCGGCAATGACCGGGGCCTAGGCAAGCTGGTGAACCCGGACGGCCGTCCGCTCGACGAAATGACGGGCAAGCTGTGGGAAGAAGGCTGGTTCCCTGACTATCCCGAGCGACCAACGCCAGAGGTTCTAAAGGACGCCTTGCGCCTTGAGCATATCGCGGGCGAACGGGTATTCCATCCGAACGATCAACCGGAAGTCGATGCCTTTCACGCGGCGCTTGCCGAACGTGGAAGGATCGAGACCGCCGCGCAAGAGGGTGCGCCGCTTGTCGAGGATCGCGGCGAAGTCATCTCGCTTGATGATCTGGTGGACAACGCACCCCCGACGAACGCCTATGAGGATCGCCCGCGCCTTGTCGGCAAGATCGGCAACATCAATCTAGCGCATATCGAAAGCCCGTCCGACGTGTCGCGCCTCATTCAACAGGTGCAAACCAAGGTGGGTGGGTTCGATGCCGCGCGCCGTGGCGCCATCACTCACGAGGAAACGCGCCTGTTGGCTGAAGATTTGGGCATGCGTCCCGAAGATATATTGCGCCGTCGTCGTGGACAGGGCGTCAACGCGGAACAGCTATACGCAATGCGGGCTGTGGTGCAGAAGTCCAGGCAGGTGGTCGCCAATCTCGCGAAGCGTGCTGTAGGCGGTTCCGATCAGGACGTGGCGCAGTTTCGCAACGCGTGGATGCGTCACGTAGCGATCGAGGAACAAGTGTCAGGCGCAACGGCTGAAGTGGGCCGCGCCATGTCGCAATTCCGCATGCTGAGTCGTGCCGGCGACGCAAAGGCTGAGGCTGTCCGCGCCTACCTTAAGGGGAACGGTGGGCGGGAAGCTGTCGAGGATGTCGCGCAAAAGCTGGTCGATATGATGGAAGATCCCGCGAAGGCTAGTTCCTTCATGCGTGAAGCTGCCAAAGCCCGGACATGGGACAAGATCAACGAAGTCTGGGTGAATAGCCTTCTATCCGGTCCTAAAACGCATATCGTCAACTTCCTCGGAAACGCGCTGGTGGCAGCCTATCATCTGCCCGAACAGGCGCTGACGGCTGGTATCGGCGCCGTGGCCCGCACCCCGAACCGCACAACCATGCGCGAGGTCGGCGTTAGAGCGGCCGGAATGCTCCAGGGGGCACAAGACGGCCTGAAGCTGATGAGTCACGCATGGAAGACCGGAGAGCCGCTAGACGCTGTTTCCAAGGTCGAGGCGCGCAATTATCAGGCGATCCCCGGTCTAGCTGGGCGCATCATCCGCACCCCGACGCGGGCGCTCACTGCGGCTGACGAGTTCTGGAAGTCCATAAACCGACGCGCGGCCCTCAATGCCGGGGCGTTCCGTCGTGCCTACGCTGGTGCGGGGACCGCCGAACAGAAGGCGCAGCGTTATGCCGATCTGGTGAACAACCCTGACAAGGCACTACGGGACTATTCCGATAACGAGGCCCGGTACTACACCTTCCAGGCTGAGCTAGGCGAGTTCGGGAAGTTGGCCCAGCGCGCCTCTAACGTGGGGCCGTTGAAGTTCATTCTCCCTTTCGTTCGGACGCCCGCGAACATCATCAAGTTTGCTGGCGAGCGGTCGGTGTTCGCCCCCCTTCTGGGTGAGTTTCGAGCCGCAATCAAGGCTGGTGGGAACGCCCGCAACGAAGCACTCGCGCGGCTCACGATGGGATCGGGAATATCTGGCCTTGCTGCGTCCTACGCGCTCGACGGGCGCATATCCGGGGGCGGTCCATCCGATCCTGAGGAAATGGCGGCGCTTCGCAATACCGGCTGGCAGCCCTATTCTGTGAAGGTTGGGGACCAGTGGATTTCTTATCAGCGGTTCGAACCAATCTCGCTGCTCGTGGGCATCGCGGCGGATTATGCGGATGCAGCCGAAAGCGGGCAGGCCACACCTAAGGAGCTGAACGATATTGCCATAGGCATCGGTGCCGCGACGGCGAAGAACATCACGTCTAAGACTTGGCTGTCCGGGCTGTCGGACTTCTTCGACATGCTTTCCGATCCGGACCGCTACGGGCGCCAGTATTTTCAACGCTTGGCGGGTAGCCTCGCTGTGCCTGCCATTGTGGCCCATGCCGCGAGCGCCACGGATGATAACCTGCGCGAAGTGCGGACCATGCTCGACGCCATCAAGAGCCGGGTTCCGGGGCTGTCGCAAAATCTGCAAGAGCGGCTGAACGTCTGGGGCGAGCCGATCAAGCGCGGCTCTGGCGCTGGGCAGGGACCGCTAGGATCGGCATTCAGCTTCGTCTCGCCGGTCTATACCAGTTCCATGACGAAGGATCCTGTTCTCTTGGAGGCTGGGCGCCTGAAGGCCCCTATCTCGATGCCGCAGCGGTCCATCACCATTGACGGGCAGCGCAAGCAACTCACTCCGGAGCAGTTCCACCTTTATGTGCAACTGTCGGGCCGGCCCGCGAAGAAATATCTTGAGGGCGTTATCGCGTCTCCGGAATGGGCAACGATCAGCGATGACGAGCGGCGGGACTTTCTGAAGGATACGCTAAGGGAATACCGCGACGCGGCGCGCGACCAGCTAAAACAGATGTTCCCCGATCTGGGCGGTGCTGCACCTTCTACGGCACTTCCACCCCTCCCGCCCGGTGCCCAGCTAGTAGATTAGTCGTCACGGCTGCGATATGTCTGGGAGATGCTGAATCATCTCGGCCCCGGCGAGGCATCGCTACTCAAGCTGGCTATCGGCTGTGCGTGCATCGTGGTTGCCGCAGCGATCGGATGGATGATGGTCCAGCAAACTAGCGGGCGGCGCCACAATAAGGTTATCGGATGGGCTGTCGGCCTAGCGTGCTTTTTCCTGCTTATGGTTCTGGCCGAACCGGTTCGCACCCACCTCAACTACAATGAGTGTCACAGCCAGCGGCTTCATGGCGATGAATTTCAAAGCTGTATGGACGGCGATGATAACGATCGCCAGGATGAGGACCGCTAACCGACTAGGGGTTTTGACCCTTTTGACGGTATGCCTTCGGGGTGTTTCTGGTAAACCGCCGTTATGTGCAACCGCTATCGCATGTCCGCCAAACAGGTCGAGATGGCCCGACACTTCGGCGTCCCCGAGCACCTGATTATGCCGGAGCCGGTTCCGCTTCCACCGCCTGAGCTATTCCCCAAGCGCATTGCCTGGATCGTCCGCAACGTTGACGGCATGCGCACGCTCGACACGAAGGCGTGGGGCATTCCCCGCAAGATGCGCGGCAAATCCGGTAAGATGCTGACCAAGCACATCACCAACGTCCGCAACCTAGATAGCCCGTTCTGGCGATCGACGCTGGCGAATCCCCATTACCGCTGCCTCGTACCTTTCACGACCTTTGCCGAACCAAAGTCGGGTAAGGAAGCGGATGGCACGCCCGCCAACTGGTGGTTCACGTTGCCCGGATCGGAGATTGCAGCCTTCGCGGGAATCTGGCGCCCTGCCGAGGACGGGGAGTTCTTCGCGTTTCTGACGTGCGACCCCAATCCGCTGGTGGCTCCACTGCATCCCAAGGCCATGCCGGTGATCTTGCAGCCAGAGGACTATGAGGGGTGGCTGACCGGCGAGGTGGAGAATGCGTGTTCTTTGGCGGCGCCGTTCCCGTCGCAGCTGATGGCAGTAGGATAGCGGTAGGAGTAAGACATGGAACCCAGCAAGCGTGAACGCATCTTCCTTTTTGGCGTGGTGCCGGTTCTTGCCGCTGTGCTTGGCTCGCTAGTCACTGTCCTCGTGGGGTACTGGACTGGCGGTCATGCCAATCCGGATGCAACAATGATCGAGATATTGCGCACGCCTGGGCTGACGCCCGAACAGAAGGCAGAGCTTATGAAGCTGGCGAATGCAAGCACCGACCGATTCTATTCATGGCTCACCTCGGTGGGCCTAATAGTGGTGCTCGCTCTAGGCGCGTTGGGGCCTTCGATCGCAGAGCGTATTCGGAGAGGATGATTTGGGCGCTCGTCTTACGAGCTGGGAACTTTGGGCCGTTGCCCACACGGTGCTGAAACAACATGGCGACAAAGCGCCGCTGTTTGTGGCTGAGCGGTTAGGTGGGCTGGCCTTGGCTGGCGACTTGGAAGGGGTGAACGCGTGGCGCGAGATCGCCCGCCGCATCGACCAGCTTTCGCCGAGGCGCCCGCCTAACTGACCGGCCTGCCCTTGCGTTTGAGCGGAACCACGTTTGCGCGCTTCAGTAGAATCTTATCGCGCTTTGTCACTTCGGCCTCACCGCAAAGATAGGCTAATGCGGTATCGGGCAACCGGTCGTTATAAACCTCAACCAAGGCATCCACCTCGCGCATGAGGTCGCGGTAGCGGCTATCCCTGACACTGGGCGAAATTCCTTCCTCATCGTATTGGCGAACACGATAGGAGACCTGGCACGCCATGTTGAAAACCATGGTATTGTGGAGCCTTCTTTCTTCACGCGTCATGCGGGGCTTAGAGCTAGCCACGCTCGATCAACCTTGCGTCGTCCAAATCCTCGCTCATGTCCTCTAGCGTCTCATCTGCACGGGCCTTGTCATCCGTCTCAAACGCCCACACGTCGCCATCCTCGGTCTTTCCCTGAACGCGGTATTTCGGCTCAGCCATTATTCCTCCCTGTAGACACTGTTGGCATGGGATGATGGTTCTAAGCTAGCGGCCGATCGTGTGGAAGAATGGCATTTTCCTTGGCTGCTAGCCGGAACGTCCTTCCGCCTTTAGTCATTCGAATCTCTACGACGGGAGAGACAACCCATTCGTTAAGGCGGTACCCGCGATTCTTGATTGGTGTGTCGGTTGGTCTCCTCACGATGGCGAGTACATCGGAACACTTGTTGCATCGATACACCCGCTCCGCTTCGTCGGCACGAGTGATCGCCTGCTTTAGGGATTGCGTTGTGCTGCACTGCTCGCACGTCGCGTGGCAGTCCATCTCTGTGACCTTAATGTCGGTGGCCTTCACGGCCTCACTGAATTTCGGCGCTTCCATGGCACAGGCTATATGCTTTGCTTCGCCTGGAATCCATGCGTGTGCGTAGGTGCTTATCACCGATCTGTTACCGAAATCGGATGGCCGCCCAGCCCTTTCGAACGTTAAGTATTTGAAAAGGCTTGGTGACCCCTACGGGAATCGAACCCGTGTTTCAGCCGTGAAAGGGCCGCGTCCTAACCGCTAGACGAAGGGGCCAGTCCAGTTCCACCGCCCGGCGGAGCCGGGTTCGGCGCGGCCGGGAATTAGGTGAGCGGCGCGCGGCGGTCAACCTGTGGCAATTCGATTTGCGCCCGCCACGTCAAATGTCGGCCCAGGCCGCATCTTCCAGATGAAGCTCGGCCGCCGGGCGGCTTCCCCAATCGTCGCGCTTGATCCGTCCGGCCACCCACAATTTGCGGCCTGGTGGCGCGGCAAG
>Ga0268264_10006005_pt1 | contig 10277 bp, 10 predicted proteins | sample KBSSwiS32_FD_190357 | JGI IMG/M metagenome (GOLD analysis project Ga0268264, IMG submission 190357) | Switchgrass rhizosphere microbial communities from Kellogg Biological Station, Michigan, USA - KBS Switchgrass S3-2 (SPAdes) (version 2) | ecosystem: Host-associated > Plants > Roots >... | reverse complement strand
TAGATCCACAACGACAGAAAAGAGCCCGATCAACCCTCCTTTAGGTTGCGCGAAATGCCCGCAAACGCCAGCCCAAAATTCAACGGCCCCGCAGTAGCTCTGCGGGGCCGCCGGTAGTCTGTCTGGAATTGGCTGAAGGCGCGAAGGCCTTTGCGAATCCAAACTTCGCTAGGACTTAAGCAATCACGCCTTAAGCCTCAGCCACCTCACGTTTACCACTACAATCAGAATTTTTCATTTTTCTGGATCACCCTCCTTTCCCGTGTACGCCCATAGTAATTTCAAGCGCCTGCAAATTCAACACGGGTCTGCGGAAAGGTACCGTATGCAACGCACCTCCGCCAAATCAAGCCATCGAATGCTGCAAGCTAGCGACGACAATTCGAGCCGAAGCGATACCTCCCCTGAGGAAGCCGAAGAAGGGCCCAAAATGCCGGGTCGACGCCTGCCCGACAATGTAAAGTCCCGGTATCGTGGTCTGAAAGTCTTCATCAAGAATAGGAAACCCGTCGCTCACGCCGAGCTCACCCGACGCGACGTCCTTGGCCAGATAATTCACTCGCGACACGTCCACGCGGTAACCGGTGGCGCAGACGATATGATCCGCTAGAAGCGAGTCACCTTGCTCAAGGCGGGTCTCGATTGCACCGCTCGGTGCTACCTGCCAGCCAGCCACTCGTGAGTTGGGCCACAGGCGCACGTTTCTCTTATTTACCCGCGGCCAGAGCCAAGGTTCGAGCTGAAGCCGGCCCACGCTCCAGAACCGCTTCTCAATGGCTCGCTGTTCGCCCGGATTGAGACGCCGAAACCAGCCTCGCACTCGCAGCGCATTGTCGACCATCGCGTCAGTGAACGACCAGTCCGAAGACACAAATTGAGGCGTTTCATGACGGAACACAAGGTCAACCGACTCGACGCCGTCTTCGATCATCAGGGCAGCCCACTCAAAAGCGCTTTGGCGCCCGCCCAAGATCAGGCAGCGTTTCCCCTCGAGATGCCGAAAATCCACCAGCGTGGCCGTGTGGCTCCTTCGATCGTCAGGGACGCTGGCCGAAAGCTCAGCAGGAACACTAGTGAACGGCGCGATGCCAGGAGCGGCCACAACGTTGCGGGCCCGAATAGTTTCCCCGTTGTCGCAGTGCGCTTCGTGCTGGCCATCCACGCGGCACACACGATTGACGTGCAGTGCTTGCACGTCCAGGCGGTTGGCTTGACGGAACCATTCGGCATAGTCGCGGAACATTTCGAGGGGCATCGGCTCCGCGTCGTTTCTCGGGATCTTTCTTTGTTCGAGAAAAGCCTCGAGTGTGTGGACTCCTGAGGCGTCCAGGTGCCAATCAAGCCCGGAGCGCAGCAACATGCCACGCGGCATGTTGTGCTTCCAGAAAGCCATCGACTCGCCAACAACGGCGACACTTAGGCCCGCGTCTGTAGCATGTGCAGCGATCGAGAGACCATATGGTCCAGCGCCGATCACCAGAAGATCGGTAGTCTGCATGGAGCGCTCCAGGAATCCCGGCTGAAACTTCCCGGCGCTGGCATTTTACGTCCAAACCGTCTCCGGCCTCGACGAGCCTCCCCTTGACAATCTACCTATCGAAGCGTAGTGATGGGTAGATTGTCTAGGAGGCGCGATGCCTATCGAAAAGTCCGATCTGCTTCAGGGCACTCTGGACATGCTCATTTTGAAAATCGTCGCGCTTGGACCGGTGCATGGCTACGGCATTTCCCGGCGCATTCGCCAAATCTCCAAAGAAGTCCTGCAGGTCCAGCAGGGTTCGCTCTATCCGGCGCTGCATCGGCTGGAGAAACGCGGCTGGCTCGCCGCGGATTGGGGCGAGTCGGAAAACGGCCGGCAGGCGAAATTTTACAAATTGTCCGCCAAGGGCCGGAAGCAATTGCACAGCGAGGAGTCTAACTGGGCGCGGCTCGCTCAAGCCGTTACCCACATCATGCAGACGGCGGAGTAGGAGGCAGCCGTGATTTGGTGGAAGCCGTGGTTTCGCCGCAGCGCTCCCGATGCAAAGTTGGATTCCGAGTTGCGATTTCATATCGATGCTCTGATCGACGAAAACATCGCGTCGGGAATGTCGCCGCAACAGGCTCGGCGGCAGGCGATGCTGGAATTTGGCGGGCACGAACAAATCAAGGAACAGCTGCGCGACGTCTATCGCGTGCGCATCATGGACGCTTCCATCACCAATTTGAAATCGGCATTTCGATTCATCCGGAAATCTCCATCCTTCTCTCTCGCCGTGATTCTGACCCTGGCGCTGGGAATCGGCGCCAACAGCGCGGTCTTCTCCGCCATCGACGCGATCCTCCTGCAGCCCTTGCCGTTTCCGAACGGCGATCAATTGATGGCGATTTCGCAATTCCAGCCCAAGCTTAGCAATCCGTCGAGCTATGTGGCTCCCGTGCGCGTGGAGGACTGGAATCGCATGAACTCGACCTTCCAGGCGATCACCGGCTACTACGTGGACGACGCATCGGAAACCTCGGGTGCGCTGCCGGAAAAAATCACCTGGGGATTGGTCGCGCCGCGCTTCGTGCAGGTCTGGGGAGTGGCGCCCGCACTCGGCCGCGATTTCAGGCCTGAAGAAGAACGCTATGGCGGACCAAGCGCAGTGCTGATCAGCGACCGCTATTGGCGGCGGCGTTTTGGCGCCGATCCGACGATGGTGGGAAAACAGCTGCGGATCGGCGGCCATTCCTCCCAGGTAGTGGGCGTTATGCCCGCGTCGTTTCTTTTTCCGATTCACGACGTCGACGTCTGGACTCCCGTTTTGATCGGCGCGCCGTACACGCAGAGCCGCAACGCCACCTGGTACCGGACCGTGGGCCGCCTGAAACCCGGAGTGAGCGTGGCGCAGGCTCAAGCGGATCTCGCGACGGTGCAGGCGCAACTGGGCAAGGCCTTTCCGAAATCGGACGGCGATCTGGCGGTATCGATCGAACCGCTGAAAGAAACGACCGTCAGCGGCGTGCGCAAGTCGTTGTGGATTTTGTTCGGATCGGTGTCTTTGCTGCTGCTGATTGCGTGTACCAACATCGTGGCGTTGCTGCTGGCGCGCTCGGCACAGCGGCAGCATGAAATCTCCGTCCGCTTCTCGCTCGGTGCCTCGCGCGGCACGTTGGTGACACAATTTCTCACGGAAGCATTTGTGTTGGCCCTGTCCGGAGCCGCGCTCGGCTTGCTTGTGGCCTGGGGTGCAGCGCATGTGTTTCGCGCTCTAGCGGCAAATTTGCCGCGCGTGGAGGAAATCCATCTCGATGCGCGAATCGTAGCGTACGCGATGGCGTGCTCGGTGTTGGTGACGCTGCTTTGCGGACTCTTTCCGGCAATTCGCGGCACACGGGGCGGCATCTCCGGCTCGCTTGCGCAGGCCAGTCGAACGCAAGTGTCGGCGCGCAATCCATTGCAATGGATGCTGGTAGGCGTGCAAGTCGCGCTTGCGGTTACTTTGCTGGCGGGAGCAGGCCTACTGCTGCGCAGCTTTCAGGCGCTGGGCCGTGTCTCGCCCGGTTTTGAGACCAACTCCATTTTGACCATGCATATCAGCGCATCTTGGGGCGAGACCGCCGACATGCCACGGCTGATGCAGCGAATCGCGCTGATCGTCGAGGCCCTGCGCAGCGTCCCGGGTGTCGAGGCCGCAGCGACTTCTGCAATGCTGCCGGGCGTTTCGGGCCAGTATCAAACGGAGACGAAGATTCTTGAGGGAGAGCAGGATCCGCAGCACAAGGTTCTTGCCGAGACCCGTTTTACCTCACCAGGTTACTTCGAGACCATGAAAATTCCGCTGCTAAGCGGCGAGGCGTGTCGCGAAGACATAAAGAATCCTCAGATCATGGTGAATCGGAGTTTCGCGGATACTTTTTTGGCCCGCGACGGAGCTGCCGGGCAGCACATTCAAATGCTGGGCAATTCCTTTCTGCCGCCGGGACAAATCCGCGGCATCGTTGGCGACGCGAGAGAGAGCGGAATCAACCGTGAGCCGGGCCCGGCGGTGTATTGGTGCTTCAGCGCGCCGATGCCCGATCCGTACTACCTGGTGCGCACGACTGGCGACCCCATGGCCATGGCGCAAACGTTGCGCTCGAAGATTCATGAGATCGAACCGGGACGATCGGTTTTCGATATCAGCCCGCTGACCGACCATCTTGACGATGCCTTTGCGGAAAATCGGATGCGCACGGTCCTGCTGGCATTTTTCGCGGTGACCGCGATTTCACTGGCGTGCGTCGGCTTGCACGGAACCCTGAGTTATTCGGTAAACGTCCGAAAGCGCGAAGTGGGGCTCCGCCTTGCATTGGGGGCGCTGCGGAGTCAGATCGTGAAACAGTTTTTGTGGCAGGGCATCGGCGTAACGCTACTCGGCTGTCTGGCAGGCTGGATCCTGGCGATTGCCTCAGGTCGCTTGCTGTCCGGAATGCTGTACGGCGTGTCGCCGTCGGACGCAACTACGCTTGCGGCTGTGGTTGCCCTCGTGCTTGGCGTCTCGGTTGCCGCCTCTCTGTTGCCCGCGATGCGCGCCGCGCGCGTGGAGCCGATGCAGGTTTTGCGCGAGGAATAGTCACGGTCGGAAACGCAGATTGCGGTGAGATCGAAAGGAGGTTACCGCGCGAGGCATGGATCGGCAGCTTCGACGCCAGGAAATTTTCCCGGCGGCAGATCAGGCTTTCGCGCTGCCGCGAAGAAATTGAGCTACGGCCGGATGTTTTCTCTCTTCCGCGATATCCGCTGCGGACTTACCGTCGTTGGTTTTCACTTCCGCATCCGCGCCGTGCAGCAGCAGCATTTTCACAATTTCCAGATGGCCGTTCGCGGCGGCAGTGAGCAGCGGCGTAAAGCCTGCGCCGTACCGACAGTTAGGTTCGGCGCCATTTTGCAGCAGCCAATCCACCACATCGGCGCGGCCACCCGCCACAGCTCCGGTTAGCGCGTTGTAGCCCGTTCCGTTGGCAGCAACCGCGTCGACCAGCGCGCCCATCTCGAACAGGTACATCGCCACCGGCAGGTGGCCGAACGTGCAGGCCAACGCGAACACCGGAAAGCCATCGGGCGAGTAACTCCGCGCAAGCTCGGGATTCGCGTCGACTAGATGCTTGACGCGTTCCAACTGCCCGGCGGCGGCAGCCTCGTGAAGCTGTAGGTCCGCGGTGCGGGCAATTAGCAGATCGCGGATTTCCGTTCGCCCGTTGTAGACGGATGCCAGGACTGCAGACTGGCCGTGCTCGTTCTTCGCGTTGGCGAGTGCGGGCTCGGCATCAAGCAGCGTGCGAGCCGCCGTCGCGTCTACGGCACTGATCGCTGCGAAGAATTCTTTTGTTCGGGCCATGGAAACCCCCGTTGTTCTTGAGCAGAGGTATTCTATCCGCGGTAATACTGGAGTCTTCTTCAATCTTGCTGATTTTGGATGCAAGGATCGGTCGGGTGGGAGCTAGCGGACCGCAGGAATGGGGAGCGTCTATCGGCACGCTCCCCAGAACGATCGATTTGCGATGTTTAGGACGCGGTCGCCACCGCCGACGCCGGAACATGCTGGGACTGATATTTGCCGGGCACCGCGCGAAGCGGAATCGCGATGCGATTCCACAGATTGATCATGGCTGCCACCAGCGTAAGGTCCACGATTTCTTTCTCGCTGAATTGCTTTTTCACCTTTTCAAAGACTTCGTCGGGAACGTGAGTTTCCGATACCCGGGTGATCGATTCGACCCATTCCAGGGCGGCTCGCTCGCGGTCGGTGTAAAACGGCGTTTCGCCCCAGGCATCCAGCTCGTAAAGGCGCTGTTCGGTTTCCCCGAGGGCCCGTGCGTCCTTCGAGTGCATGTCAATGCAGTAGGCGCAGCCATTGATCTGTGAGGCCCGCATCTTTAGCAGCAGGACCAAACGATGATCCAGCCCACTGGCCGCAACGTACTCTTCCAGCGCGTATAAATGTTTCTGCACCTCCTGCGTATATTTTCTGTAATCGATTCTAGGTTCCATGTTTTCTCCTTCAGGGGAGATACTCACTAAAAAGGATGCGTCGACGCACCCGCGAGTTACGTCATCGCCTGCCAGCAAATTGGCATAGTCAATCGGATGACCGATCAGCGCACGGCGGCACGGGCACGCCGGACACGAGCGCGGTTGCCGCAAGTGCTGTCGCTGCACCAACGTTTCGTTTTCGCCTTGGTAGGATCGCGGAAGGCCCACCGGCATTCATCGTTCGCGCAAATCCTGATGCGGCTCTGCAGGCCGGCCACGATCGCTTCGGCAGCCGAGGCGGCGATGCGCGAGAGGATCCAATCCCAATCCGATCGCAACGGCGCGATTTCGATGCGTCTTTCCTTTTCCCGACCCACGAGCCTTTGCCGCACGGGAACATCCATGAGCATGTTGATTTGAGCAATCTCCCGTGCGTCCGGGACGCCTGAGGCGGACAATGCCTCAGCTACGCCGCGCAGGGAGCGGCGTAACGACTTCAGCGCAGTCAATGGCGCTTTCCTGGCCTGCGCAGGATGCAGCCGCCAACGGCGAAGAAACGACTCCAGCCACGCTGGGTCGTCCAGACGGTCCGAGAAATTGCCAAAACCGTCGTATTCCTCACTGTTGACCAGGTCAATCCACGGGGAGACCTTACCGAAGTTGTGCGTCGCGAAGATGTCAGGCGATTTCATAAACCGGCGCTCCTAGGTGTAACGAGTTAACTGTACTTGACTCGTTACAACTGTCAGTGTAGCCTTGTAATGAGTTTAACACACATAGGCCATTACAGGAGCTCGCTACCATGTCCACCGAACGCGCTGCCACATCCGTCCAGGAAATACCCCTGACGCCGGGTATTGCGAATCGCGCGAACCGCTCGCTCGTTCTCTTTTCCTTCTTTTCCATCTGGATCATTTGGGGCTCGACATACCTCGCCATCCGTTACGCCGTGGAAACCATTCCGCCTCTTTATACGGCGGGTCTGCGCCACCTCACGGCCGGCACGATTTTGCTGCTCTGGTGTGTTCTCAAGGGCCTCAAGCCAACTGCGGCGCAAGTACGCGCCAGCATCGTGATCGGCGCGCTGTTTTTCCTGATCGGGCACGGCTCGCTGCATTGGGCGGAGACTCGCGTGCCATCCGGTCTAGCTTCGCTGCTTGTGGCCACCGAGCCGATCTTCGTGTTCGCGATTGCTTCCGCAGCGGCGCGGCGATGGCGAATCAACGCCATGCTGGCAGCGGGCGTCCTCGTGGGGCTGGGCGGTGTCGCGCTGCTGATGGGCAAGAGCGTACTCGTGCTGGGGACCGGAATGATGACCGGAGCCATCGCGGTGCTCGTCGGAGCGCTCGGATGGTCGGCCGGAATCATCTACTCTCGCAGGTCGCAGCTTTCCGGCAGCCCATTGCTGCTGTCGGCGATGTCACTGTTGTCGGGTTCGGCGATGCTGTTGGCGACGGGAACGCTGGCAGGGGAATGGCGGGGGTTCTCGTTCGCCCAGGTGACTTCGCGATCGTGGCTGGCACTGGCATACCTGATTGTTTTCGGATCGGTGATCGCATTCACGGCCTACAATTGGCTCCTTGAGCGTTATTCACCAACTCTGGTGGCCACCCACACGTACGTGAATCCGATTGTCGCGGTGCTGCTGGGTTGGTGGATGGCGGGAGAACGCATCACATTGAATTTCGGATTTGCCGCGGCAATGATTATTGGAGCCGTCGTGTTGGTAGACCGCGGGACGAGTCAGATCGAGCGAGTGGAGAATCCTAGTTAGCGGCGGGTGCGATCTTTGCGGACGGCCTCGTCGATCAGCGCGTCCAGTTCGCTGCGCGTGAGCCGCACATGATCGGCAGCAGTGGTTTCGCTGCTGTCGCAGGTAACCGGCAGTTCCGCACCACCCCCTGGCGGCGGCACGACGGAATAGCGCGAGCGCGCGGCCATGAGCTTGGCGACTTCCCGACTGGAGAGCAACCGTGGACTTCCGACCTTCTCGGCTGCCATAGTGATCTTTGCAAAGTGCTCGATCGTCTCCATGCGGAAGAAGGCGGTCAGCAAATCGGGACCGCAGGTCACCGCGCCATGATTGGCCAACAGCAGCGCATCGTAGTGCATTACATATGGCTCGATGGCCGCGCTTAGTTCCGGTGTGCCGGGTGTGCCGTACTTCACTAGCGGAATCTGTCCCAGGCCCACGATCACTTCCGGTAGCAGCGCCTGATCCAGCGCGCGACCCGAAACCGCAAATCCGGTGGCCGTCGGCGGATGCGCGTGACAAATCGCCATCACGTCGGGCCGCATCTTGTAAAACAAAAGATGCATCGCGAGCTCGGAAGACGCCTTACGCTCGCCGGAAAGGTGGCGGCCTTCCAGATCGATCACCACGAGATCGGATGGCGTCAGCATCCCCTTGTTCATGCACGTAGGCGTGGTAAGAATGCGCTGGGAGTCCAGACGCACGGAAAGATTGCCGTCGGACGCGACGATATATGCACGCTCATACATCCAGCGTCCCGCGACGCAGATGTCCAGACGGTGCTGCTTCTCACTTTTCGCAGAACCCGGAAGAAGGGCGTCTGTCGACACGGCAAGCTCCTTGCTGGCGCCGAATTATCTTCGGAACCCAGCGGGGAAACAAGTGATTTTGAAGCTCGCGCGGCGGGGGGCGCGACGTATTACACGACCCTGGAATCAGGCGTAAATTCCGCGCAATTTCAACGCGCTCGCAACACGGTCGATGGCCAGCATATAAGCCGCGATGCGATTGTTGACCTTGTGCAATTCCGCATAGCGTACCACCTGATCGAAAGCATTTTCCATCACGTCGAGCAGGCGTTCGTTGACTTCGCTTTCGCGCCAGAAAAAGCCCTGGCGGTCCTGCACCCACTCGAAATAGCTGACCGTGACTCCTCCGGCGTTGCCCAGGATATCCGGCACGGTGAAGATGCCCTTTTTATCGATGATGGCGTCGGCTTGCCAGGTCGTCGGACCGTTCGCACCTTCGCACAAAATACGCGCTTGCACTTGGTTGGCGTTCCTTTCGGTGATCTGATTTTCAATCGCTGCCGGAATAGCGATTTCGCAGGGCTGGAACAACACGTCGCGCGCGGTCATTTTCGTGCCGCCACCCGGGAAATCCTGCAGCGGCTTTTTCTGCGTGTGCACCCAGTCAATCGCTTTCAGCGCGTCAAAACCGTTTTCGTTGTAAAGGCCGCCGCCGATGTCGGCGAGGCCCACGATTTTGTAGCCGACCTGCTGCATCAGCATGGCAGCCATGGAGCCAACGTTCCCGAAGCCTTGAATCACGACGCGGCAGCCTTGGCGCTTGATGCCCAACTTGGTGAGGGCTTTGTCGCAGCAGATCATCACGCCACGGCCAGTGGCCTCGCGACGCCCGGCAGAGCCGCCGAGTTCGATGGGCTTGCCGGTGACGACGGCGGTGGTGGCCTGGCCTACGTGCATGGAGTACGTGTCCATCACCCAGGCCATGGTTTGCTCGTTGGTGCCCACGTCCGGCGCGGGAACGTCACGCTCGGGACCGAGCCAACTCGCAAGTTCAGCAGTGTAGCGGCGCGTGAGGCGTTCGAGTTCGCCGCGCGACATTTTGCGTGGATCGCAGATGATGCCGCCTTTCGCGCCGCCGAACGGAATGTTTACGACCGCGCACTTCCAGGTCATCCAGGTAGCCAGCGCGCGCACTTCGTCCAGGCTGACATCGGGCGCAAAGCGAATTCCACCCTTGCCCGGGCCGCGCACCGTGGAGTGCAGCACACGATAGCCGGTGAACACTTCCAGCGTGCCGTTGTCCATGCCCACCGGAATGTACATGGTGATTTCTTTATCCGGATACTTCAGATAGCGATACACACCCTGCTCGAGCCCCAATTTCTGCGCGGCTACCTCGAAACGCGCTTCGGCGTTCTGGTAGACATTCATCTCTTCGGGTGTAGGCGCTAGCGACGACATGCAGAGAGCTCCTGGAGCGGCATGGCAGAACCTTACCGCTGTTTCGCACTGTTTTTGCACTACAGCCTGCAGACGAAGAGCAGGCGGGATTTTGCAGGGCCAACCGAGGCGAGTTTTGCGGGCTACCCACCCGCAAGACCATCCACATGCCCGGGTCGCCAGTATACGAACCTGCTAAACTGGTCGCAAGCAGCGGAGTACATGGAAAGCCAGCTACTAGTTACGGGTAGGATCGCCGACGCAAGTGCTCCATCACAGAGCTGATGCCATCGAACCGATCGCGCCTTCGAAATAATCACCGAAGAAAGCTCCGATTACCGCCCCGGGTGGCGGCGAG
>Ga0268264_10006004_pt1 | contig 10278 bp, 9 predicted proteins | sample KBSSwiS32_FD_190357 | JGI IMG/M metagenome (GOLD analysis project Ga0268264, IMG submission 190357) | Switchgrass rhizosphere microbial communities from Kellogg Biological Station, Michigan, USA - KBS Switchgrass S3-2 (SPAdes) (version 2) | ecosystem: Host-associated > Plants > Roots >... | reverse complement strand
CGTCCCGAATTGGCCGCCTCGGGTATCGACGTGGTCATCGCCGCGACGATCGCCCCGGTTTCCTCATGCTGGCAGAGCTTCAGCGTGATCGCGGCGCGGATCACCACCTTTTGCCATTCCAGCGGGATGGCGAGGCCGCGCACCCATTCGCGCCAGTGCGCCTCGGTCTGTGACAGCATCATCGCCAGCGTCTGCTCGACATTGCCGACGAAGGGCTCATCCGGGCCGAGGAAGAAATGGAGCGGCGTCTCCAGCCGGAAGCTGCGGCCTTCCAGCAAATGCAGGACCGGCGCGTCGGTGGTGAGGCGGAGCGGCTGGGGATGGGTGAGGAAGCGGATATGGTTGGTCCCGCTGGTCCGCTCGGCCTCGCGCGCGCCCCAGCCGGTCGCGGCATCCAGGGTCACCCCGATCCGCGGCGCGCCCGACACCGGCCTGACGACGCGCAGGAACGCCACTGGCCGGTACATCCGCCCGACCCGCTCGAAGCGCGGGCAGAAGTCGAAGACGTCGCAGCAGGCGCCGCTGGCGTCGGTCAGGCGGGTCACCAGGATCGGCGTGTTCTTGAGATAGCGGGGTGCCGCCGAGACCTGGTCCTCCAGGCGGATCCGCCATTCGCCGCGCGTCGGCGCCTCCTTCGGATCGAGCAGCGAACAGAAGACCGGGTCGCCGTCGACGCGCGGCTGGCAGGCCCAGACCAGGCCCGCCGCACCGTCGACCAGGGCGCTCACCTGGCAATTGCCGATTGGCCAGAGATCGAGCGAGGTCATGCCGCGGCCTCGCGCAGCCAGTGGCGCGCCGCGGTCACGGAATCGAGCCGGTAGCGTGCCGCGCTCCTGCGCACCGGGCCCACCAATATGCCCGCGCCGTCCAGGGTCGCGGCCGCGGCAAAGCCGTGTTCGTCGGTCAGATCGTCGCCCATGAACAGAGGACGCGCACCGGCGAACTCCGGTTCCGTCATGAATGCCTTGAGCGCGTCGCCTTTGGTCGCGCCGCCGGGTCGGAGTTCGGCGACCATCGCCCCGCGCTGCATCTCCATCCCCCGTTCCTTCGCCAAAGCGGCGATGAAGGCGTCGGCGCGCGGACCCTCGTCCGGTGCCAGCCGGTAGTGGAGCGCGATCCCGGCCGGCTTCTCCTCGACGAGCAGGCCTGGCGAGGCTGCGGCGAAGGCCTCGACCCTCGCGCGGACGTCGTCCAGCCCGATCGGCACGCTCAGCGGCAGGCGCGTCCCGTCGGCCAGCCGCAGCTCCAGGCCGTGCGATCCCGAAAAGGCGATGCCGTGCAGCGGCAGATGCCGCTCGAGGTCGGCGAGCGACCGGCCCGAGACGATCGCAAGGCGGCCCTCCAGGCGATGGCGTAGGCGCTCCAGCAGCGGCGCCAGTCCGGCCGGCACGTCGATCGCGTCAGGCGTGTCGGCAAGTTCGACGAGCGTGCCGTCGAAGTCGAGGAACAAAGCGGCATTGTCGATCAGCGCCGGCGGTGGCGGCAACAGGCTAACCATCCCGCCCCGTTGCCCCTCTGCGGCCTCGGGTGCAAGCTGCGGCGTGACTAGCGAACCGTCTCGTTGGGGGCGACGCCCCAGAGCCGGTCGGTGCGGATATAGCCGCCGCGGCCGTGGACATCGAAATAGCACCAGTTGCTCGCGCAGCGCGAAATCCGGCCGACGACATTCGCCTCGGCGCGAAAGCGGACGGCACTCGCCGCGTCGGGCGATTCGCGCAATTCCGCCAGGCCCTCGCCGACGACGATCGCGGTGCGCTGGTCGGACAGCAGGCTGACCAGCATCCAGCCCTTGGTCCCGCCCGGATCCTCGATCTCGCGCCAGTCATGATAGACGCGCAGCACGCGGATCGGCAGGTCGCGCCGGGTGTAGAGCCAGGTTCCCGGATAGGTCTGCCCCGGCCCGGTGCGCATCATCGCCCGGCCGGAGGCGATCGACGCCATATAGGGCGTCTCGCGCGGCGGCTGGGCCCGCGCGGTCGTCGGGGACAGCGCGGCGGCGGCGAGCAGCAAAGCGGCACGCTTCAACATCCGGTCAGTCGCCGCTCTGGATTCGCTCGACGAGCTGTTTCACCGTCGGCACGAAGCCGTTGGAATAGAAGGGATCCTTCTTGAAACGGAAGGCGGAGTGGCCGGCGAACATCAGATTCTGCTCGGTCGAGCCGCCATGGGCGATCTCCTGCAGCGTCTTCTGGATGCAGAAGCTGCGCGGATCGGCCAGCCGCCCGGTCGTGTTCTTCTCATTGTCCGCCCAGGACGAAAAGCCGCACTGGGAGAGGCAGCCCATGCAGTCCGCCTGGTCCTTGCGGACCATGTGCTTTTCCTCGGGGGTTACGAAGACCAAGGTCTCGTCGGGCGTCTTCAGCGCCTCGGTGAAGCCCTGCGCATACCATTCGCGGGCATGGTTGAGATCGCCCTTGGTCACCCAGTAATTCTTCTTCCCCATCACGCCCACGTCGAGCTGGAAGGCATGGTCGCCGAGCGGCTCCTTGGTGAAGGCAATCTGCCGGTGCGAGCGGGCCTCGAGGTTGCGCAGGAAGGGATTGCGCACCGCCGAGGAATAGAAGCCGGTCGGCGAGAAGCGGTGGAGCAGGACGTCGCCTTCCTCCAGCGTCATCAGCCGCGCCTTCCAGTCGTCCGGGATCGGGCTCTCGCGGGTGAGCAAAGGCCGGGTGCCGAACTGGAAGGCGATCTGCCCGAGCTCGTCATTGTCGATCCAGTGGTCCCATTCCTTTAAATTCCAGACGCCGCCGGCCATGACGATGGGCAGATTGTCGGAAATGCCGCTGTCGCGCATCGTCTGGCGGAGCGCCGCGACCCGCGGATAGGGATCCTGCGGGGCCAGAGGATCCTCGGCATTGGAGAGGCCGTTATGGCCACCCGCCAGCCAGGGATCCTCATAGACCACCGCCGACAGCCATTCCGCCGCCTTGTGATAGGCCCGCTTCCAGAGCGCCGAAAAGGCCCGCGCCGAGCTGATGATCGGCAGGTAGCTCACCTTGTGCGAGGCGGCGATCTCGGACAGTTTGTAGGGCATGCCGGCGCCGCAGGTGACGCCGGAAACGAGGCCCTTCGTCTTCTCGAGCACGCCCTGCAGGACGCGCTGGGCGCCGCCCATTTCCCAGAGCACGTTGATGTTGATCGCGCCACGGCCATTGGCGATGTCATAGGCGCGCTGCACCTGCTGCACCGCGCCGTCGATGGCATAGCGGATCAGCTCCTCGTGCCGCTCCCGGCGGGTCAGCGCATGATAGATTTGCGGGATGATCCGGCCTTCGGGATCATAGCTGTCGGCGTTGACCGCGGAGACGGTGCCGATGCCCCCCGCCGCCGCCCAGGCGCCCGAACTCAGATGGTTGGTCGCCGCAACGCCTTTGCCGCCCTCTATCAGGGGCAGCACTTCACGGCCCGCATAAAGGATCGGCCTGATACCCTTGAACATCAAACCTCCGAAACTCGTTTGTCGGCCTATAGGCAGTTTACCCCGGCCACGCAAAACACATCATAATCTATGATAAATAGGCCTCGTCCCCGGGGAAGGAGCCAGCCGGGCGCCCCATCGCCTCCCCGTATAAACGCGCATAAGCGGCAATCATTTCCCTCTCGTCGTACCGCTCCCGCGCCAGCTCCCGATTCGCCTCGCCGATCGCCCGGCGCAGGCCCGGCTGGTCGGCCAGGCTGTCGAGCGCCGCCGCGAAGCCGGCCTCGTCGTCAGGCGCGACGATCAGCGGCTTATTGTCTTCCGCAACGATGCCCGGCACGTCGCCCACTGCAGTCGCCACCACCGGCAACCCCGCCGCCATCGCCTCGACCAGCGAGATCGGGAATTGCTCGCTGTCCGAGGACAGGGCGAAAATGTCGAAATGCCCGATCCAGCGCGCCGGCTGGCTGAGGAAGCCAGGCATCAGCACCTTGGCCGCCACGCCACGCGCCCGCGCCTCGGCGGCGATGCGCTCGCTCTCCGGGCCCTCGCCGACGATCACCAGCCGGGCCGGCCGGTGCGTCATCGCGGCGAAGGCGCGCACCAGCCGCGGCAAATTCTTCACCGCGCGCAGGCCGGCGACGGTGCCGATCACCACCTCGTCCCCCTGCCGCTCGAAGCCTGGAATCGCCTCCGCCTCGGGCGGCCTGGCGAAGGACGCGACCGGCACGCCGTTGGGGATGCGCAGCGCCTGCTGCCCCCAGTGGCGCCGCGCGATCTTCTCCAGCCGCTCCGACGGCACGACCAGGCGGAAGGCGGCCTTCAGCCCCAGCCGGCGATAGCGGTTGCGCTTCGGGCTGAGCCGCTCCGCCTCGTCCTCGTTGAACCCGTCCTCGTGATGGATGAGCGGCGGCCCGCCGAACAGGCGCCGCGCCATCACCGCATCGAACGCGCCCCAATTATAGGTCAGCACCAGGTCGAAGCCGCGCATATAGCGCGCCAGCCGCCAGAGCCTGAGCGGCGTCGGCGCCCCGGTCAGCGGCGGCGCGTCGGCCGGGAAGTCCACCCTGATCCCTTTGGCGATGGCGTCCCGCGCGCCCAGCCGGTCCGGCATCCCGCTCAGCACGACATGCTCCGCCGCGTCGCCGAACGCATTCATCAGCCGCACCGCCCGCGCCTCCTTCCCGCCCAGCGAGAAGGTCGAATGGCAATGGAGGATGCGGACGGCCATGGGTCCTTATGGCGCAGCGGATCGCGCAGGGAAACGCGCTTCGCGTCCGTAACGAGTGATGCTACAAATGGCGCATGCATGTCTTGGCCCTGCTCCTCGCCTTGCTGCTGGCCGCTCCCGCCGCGGCGGCAACGGCCCGCGAGGGCTATGTCACGACCGACGACGGCGTCCGCCTGTTCTACAGGATCGAGGGCAGCGGGCCGCAGACGCTGGTCGTCGTCCATGGCGGCCCGGGCTTCTCGCTTGAATCGGTGCGGGCCGACTTCGCGCCCTTCGCCCGGAACCGCCGGGTCATCTATTACGACCAGCGTGGCAACGGCCGCTCCAGCCTGATCGACGATCCCGCGAAGCTCGCCTGGCAACACCACGTCGCCGATCTCGTAGCAATCCGCCGCCATTTCCGGCTCCGGAAAATGACTTTGCTGGGGAACTCCTGGGGCGGCCTCCTGATCTCCCTCTATGCCGCTGCCCATCCAGACCGGGTTGAGCGGCTGGTCCTCGACTCCCCGGCAGCGCCGATGGCCGTCCAGCACCGCCTCCAGCAGACGCGCATGACGCAGCGCGCGCGCGAACGGTTCACCCAGGCGGAGCGCGACCTTGTGCAGGACAATGCCGACTGGCTCGCGGCCCGTGACCCGATCGCGGCGTGCGGCATCTTCGCGCGCTACATTCTGAGGCTCTACCTCTTCGACCCGGCGGCACCCGTCAGCATCCGCGGCAATCTCTGCGCCGGGCCGCCCGAAGTGGTGCGACGCTCGCTCTGGGCCAATCGCGTCATTGTCCAGTCACTCGGCGAGTTCGACCTCCGGCCCAGCGTGCGGCGGGTGACTGCGCCGGTCTTCATCATTCACGGCGCCGGCGACGTCGTCCCGCCGGAAGGCGCGCGCGACTGGGCAGCCAGCTACCCCAATGCGCGGTTGCTGATGCTGCCTCGCGCCGGTCATCTCATCCAGGCCGAAGATCCCGGCACCTTCTTCGCGGCGATCGAAGCCTTCCTGTCGGGCCGCTGGCCCGCCGGCGCGGAGCGTGTCGCCAGCTAGGCCTTCTTCGCGGCCACGCGCTTCAGCAATTTGTCGATCGCCGCTTGCGCTTCCGGCTCGTCCAGCGTCGGCGCATGGCCGACCCGGGGCACGGTGACACTCTCCATGCTTGGCACCGCCTCGGTCATCTGCGCAACGCTCTCCGCGCTCAGCACGTCCGAGAGCTCGCCGTGCACGACCAGCGAGGGAATGCCGGCCAGCGCCCGGAAGGCCGGCCAGAGGTCGAACCCGGCCTCGCCCTGCGGCAGCTTGAACGGCTCCGCGATCCGCATGTCATAGTCGAAGACGATGCGGCCGCCGGAGGTCAGCCGGCCGAGCCGTTTCGCATAGATCAGCCAGTCGTCGAGCGCCCAGTCGGGATAGCGGTCGCTTTGCGCCTCGGCGAGGAAGCGCGCGGCGTGCAGCCAGGTCGGCCAGTTCTGCGAGCGGCCGACATAGGAGCGGATCCGCTCCAGCCCCCGCGCTTCCAGCACCGGCCCGATATCGTTGAGTAGGGCGCCCGCGATCCGGTCCTTGCCGCTCGCCGCCATCAAGATGGTGATCAGCCCGCCGAGCGAGGTGCCGAACAGGACGAACCGCTCGAGCTTCAACTCGGCGACCAGCGCCTCCATGTCCTGGAGATATGTGACCGGCATATAGGTCATGGGGTCCTTGGCCGCCTCGCTGCCGCCGCGGCCGCGCAGATCGACGCAGATCAATCGCCACGCGCCGGCAAGCCGCGCCGCAACCCCTTCGAAGTCGCGCGCGTTGCGGGTCAGGCCCGGAATGCAGATGATCGGCGGCCGGCTCGTATCGCCCGCATAGTCGCGATAGTGAAGCCTCAGGCCATCGCTGGACAACCAATAGCCATCGGACCAATCCGCCATGCAACGCCCCTTCGAACCTGAACCCCCTATCGACGCTGGCGCGGCTTCGCGCAACCGCCCAGTCTGGTTGCTGGCGCTTCTGCTCGCGGCCTGCAGTGGTGCACAGGAGTCGCCGACAATGGGCAACGAGACCGTCGTCACCGCCAACGACGGCACGTGGGAGCGATTGCCAGCCGGGGCCAGGGTGCGGCTCGACGGCGTCCTGTCAGGGGTCTACGACAGCGGGGGCACCGGCGTATCCATCGCGCCCCATCTCTGTGCCCATCTCACTATGACGCGACGGGAATGGGAAGGACTGATGCAGACCGCCAGACCGCTGCAGCGTGTCACTGTCTATGGCAGCAAGGCTGCCAATCCTGATTATATCGGTTGCCTGATCCAGCTCGACCATGTGGGCATCGTCGCCCGGTGACTGCCTATCGCCCCGAAAAAACGATTCTCGCCCTCGGCCCGGATTTCTATGATCCGGTCCGCCCGGCCGATTTCCCGCAGGCGATCCTGCGCTTCCGCAACGACCGGCAGGCGGAGGGCGTCGGCCTCGGCGGGCTAAGCGACGACGACTGGATCCGCCATTTCGCCCGCTTCGCGCCTTTGCCCGAGAACCTCCTCGAGCCGCTGGCGCTGCGCTATCACGGCCATCAGTTCCGCGTGTACAATCCGGACATCGGCGACGGCCGCGGCTTCCTGTTCGCGCAGCTGCGCGACCGTGAGGACCGCCTGCTGGATCTCGGCACCAAGGGTTCGGGCCAGACGCCCTACTCACGCTTCGGCGACGGCCGCCTCACCCTCAAGGGTGGGCTGCGCGAACTCCTCGCCACCGAGATGCTCGAGGCGCTTGGCGTCGAGACCTCGAAGACCTTCTCGCTGGTCGAGACCGGCGAGGCGCTCGATCGCAATGACGAGCCCTCCCCCACCCGTTCGGCCGTGCTCGTCCGCCTCCAGCACAGCCACATCCGCATCGGCACCTTCCAGCGCCTGGCGACGCTCGGCGAGGACGACAATCTCCGCAAGCTCATCGCTTACTGCCTCCGTCATTATTATGCCGACGACAGCGGCGATCCCGCCACCCTCCTCGGCCGCGTGACGGGCCAGGCCGCGCGCCTCGCCGCCTCCTATATCGCCGCCGGCTTCGTCCATGGCGTGCTCAACAGCGACAATATCGCGATCACCGCGCAAAGCTTCGATTACGGTCCCTGGCGCTTCACGCCGACCTGGGACGGCGCCTTCACCGCCGCCTATTTCGACCATGCGGGCCTCTACGCCTTCGCCCGCCAGCCCGAGGCGATCCACTGGGACGTCGTCCAGCTCGCCATCGCGCTCCGCCGGATCGCGGAAGCCGAACCGCTGACCGAAAAGCTCGAGACCTTCCCGCACCTTTTCCAGCAGGCGCTGCGCGACGCGATCTTCGCCCGCCTCGGCCTCCGCACGGGCGAACTGGCCGCCGACATGGCGCTCGTCGGCGCGCTGGAGGAGACGTTGTCGGCCACCCAGGTCCCTCTCGACGCATTCTATTTCGATTGGCGCGGCGGCCGCCATCCCACGGGCTATGAAGGTTTCGACGAGTTCGCGGCCCTGATCGCCCGCCACGACCCTGTCCCTGGCGCACGCGCCCATCCCTATTGGTCCGACCCGGCGCCCTGCACCATGCTCATCGACGAAGTCGAAGCGATCTGGGCCGCGATCGCCGAGCGCGACGACTGGGCGCCGCTCCACGCCAAACTCGCCGCAATCCGCCGCATGGGCGAGGCGCATGCCGCGACGGCTTGAAAATTCCTGCCGGGGCGGCATGTAGAATCGGCATGGCCACCCTCACATCGACAGAACCAGCGACCGGCGAAACTCTCTGGACCGGCGAGACCGGCGACGTGGAGGCCGAGGTCGCGACCGCCCGCGCCGGCTGGTCCGGCTGGGCCTCGCGCTCGTTCGCCTATCGCGTCGAGACGCTCCGCCGCTTCGCCAATGTCGTGCGCGGCAAAGTCGAACCCTTTGCCGACCTCATCGCGCGCGAGACCGGCAAGCCGCTCTGGGAGGCGCGGACCGAGGTCGAGGCGGTCGTCAATAAGGTCGACATTTCGGTCGCCGCTTATGCCGACCGCAGCTCGCAGAAGCGCCTCGAAGGCGCGATGGGCGCCCGCGTCGCCGTCCGCCACAAGCCGCACGGCACCCTGGCCGTGCTCGGCCCCTATAACTTCCCGGCCCACCTGCCGAACGGCCACATCGTCCCGGCTTTGCTCGCGGGCAATGCCATCGTCTTCAAGCCGAGCGAGAAGACCCCGGCCGCGGGCGAATATCTGGTCTCGCTCTATCATGAGGCGGGCGTCCCCGAGGATGTCGTCCGCTGCGTCCAGGGCGGGATCGAGACCGGCAAGGCGCTCGCCGCCAGCGCCGGCACGGACGGCCTGCTCTTTACCGGCTCCGCCCGCGCCGGCCTCGCGCTCAACCGCCAGTTCGCCGACACACCGCACAAGATCCTCGCGCTGGAAATGGGCGGCAACAATCCGCTCGTCGTCTGGAACTGCCGCGACGTCCACGCCGCCGCCGCCATCGCCGTCCAGTCCGCTTATATGAGCGCCGGCCAGCGCTGCACCGCCGCGCGCCGGCTGATCGTCGAGGACGGCCAGCATGACGAACTGATCGAGACGATCGCGAAACTGATCGACCGGATCATCGTCGATCATCCGCACGCCACGCCCGCGCCCTTCATGGGCCCGGTGATCGACACCGCCGCCGCCGACCATCTGCAGGACGCCTATCTCGATCTGCTCGGCAAGGGCGGCCGCGCCATCCGCCGCCTCGACCGCAAGTCGGACTCTTTGCCCTTCCTCACCCCCGCCCTGATCGACGTGACCGAGGTCGAGCGTCGCCCGGACGAGGAGATGTTCGGCCCGGTCCTGCAGGTGATCCGCGTCCCCGATTTCGACGCTGCCATCGTCGAGGCGAACCGCACCCGCTACGGCCTCGCTGCCAGCCTGGTTGGGGGCAGCCCGGAAATGTACGACCGCTTCTGGGCGAACGTCCGCGCCGGCGTGGTCAACTGGAACAAGCCGACCAACGGCGCCCCCTCCAACGCGCCGTTCGGCGGCATCGGCCTCTCGGGCAACCACCGCCCCAGCGCTTATTATGCCGCCGATTATTGCGCCTATCCGGTCACCAGCTCGGAAGCCGAGACGCCCCGCGCCACGATCGGCGTCGGGCTGGCGGACCCCTATGCGAACAACGGCGGCGAGTAACGACCGATCGTCGTTGCGAGGAGCGTAGCGACGCGGCAATCCAGTGGGCCTCGAAGCTCCAACTGGATTGCTTCGCTTCGCTCGCAATGACGGCCTGGCTCAGTCCACCAGCCTTTTCGTCATATAGACATATTCCATCGCGACCCGGCGGGCATTTTCCTGCAGGTTCGCCGCCGCTGCGTGGCCGCCCTCCATATTCTCGTAATAATAATAAGGCTGACCGAGCTGGGCGAGCCGCGCCGCGGCCTTGCGCCCGTGCGCCGGATGCACCCGGTCGTCGGCCGTCGAGGTCTCGATATAGGGCGTCGGATAGGTCCGGCCGGGCGTCAGATGCTGGTAGGGCGAGTAACGCTCGATCCAGGCGCGCTGCGCCGGAATGCGCGGATCGCCATATTCGCCGATCCACGACGCGCCGGCCCCGATCAGATGATAGCGCAGCATGTCGAACAGCGGCACCTGGATGACCGCCGCGTTGAACAGCTCCGGCCGCTGG
>Ga0268264_10006001_pt1 | contig 10283 bp, 14 predicted proteins | sample KBSSwiS32_FD_190357 | JGI IMG/M metagenome (GOLD analysis project Ga0268264, IMG submission 190357) | Switchgrass rhizosphere microbial communities from Kellogg Biological Station, Michigan, USA - KBS Switchgrass S3-2 (SPAdes) (version 2) | ecosystem: Host-associated > Plants > Roots >... | reverse complement strand
ATGATGCCGAGCGCCGAGTTTTTGAATTGCAGCACGATCGCACCCGGTTCTTCTAACCGGCGTCGTCAAAATCCGCCGGCGCGAGAGTCATCGGCTCGGCCTTTCGGGCAAGCTCGCCATAGGACTCGGCGATCGATTGCCGAATTTCGCGGGCGATTTCCTTGAGTTTGGCGCGGGCGCCGGCCGGCCCATCCTTGCCGACGGCCGCCGCTACCACATCGGCATATGTCGGCAGGCGATCAATCACCCGCACCACGGCCTCGGCGCACTTCGTCGCGGCGTCCTCGACCTCGCCAACCGGCACCAGGCGGCCTAGCCGCTCCTCAAGATCAAGATACTTCAAATCCGCCGTATACTGCGCGGCGCGCGCTTGGTGATCGCGCAACGCCGGGTTTTTATCGTCAACACCTTCGGCCTCGGCGCGCGTGATCGCGGCGCCTTCCTTGACAGCATCGCCGATGTCGCCGACGACGCGATCGAACTCGGCGACATTGATCATTTTCGCGCGGCCCGCCCGCTTGACGGTGATCAACCCTTCCGACTCCAGCCGATCGACCCGCTCATTCAGCGACTGCCGCGTGATGCCCTTGCGGCGCGCCACCTCGGCAACGCTTTCCCATAGGCCGACATCGAGCAAATCGCCGGTCATGACCGGAACAGCTTGAGCAAACCCTTGCGCGCCAGGCCGACCAGCAACACAAGCCCGTAGGAAACCGCGAAAGCCGCAAGGATCATGAGAAAAGCGTGCATCGCCGCACCTCGTCAGGTTGTCAGGGTTGTCAGGCCAGGAATGAGTTTTTGCCGCTAGCGAAATCTCGGGGCGCGCTTGGGCCGTATGGGGTGCCGGCCGGGGAGGGACCCGCCGGGCCTACCGCACCGCACGCCGCGCGAGGGCGATGCCTGCGACGGCGAGGGCCGCCATCGCGGCCATGATGACACGCGGCCCGGCGCCACAGACGTACAGCAAGGCCGCGACGAACATCGCGGCGATCTGCGCGAGGCCGAGGATCATCAACCTCAATAGCGCTCGCAAGGCGTTGCGTTGTGTGGCCGTGCTCATGATCAGGCATGCCCGGCGAGGATCGCGGCGATTTCGTGTTGCAGCCGTACTGGCAACACTCTTGCCACTGTTGATAGAAATGCAGCCTTAGTGGCGCCGGTGATCATCTCTTTCGGGATGAACAGGCCGGACTTGCGCTTGACGATCGGCACGCGACCGGCGCCGGCGCGGGCGAACACCTGCCCGCCGAGATCGAGGCCGACGCGGCGCGGGAATAGGCCGCCCTTGATGAACGTGCCCGTAAAGACGTGGCGCGCGTTCCATGGCGCGGCCGATACGCCGGCGCGGGTTTCCCTCGCGCCGAAGTATTTCAGCGCCACGTTGCCGCCGCGCGACTTGAGCGCATACGTCATGCCGGCCGGACGCTTCTGCACCGCCCGCACGATCACCGGACGCTTGAGCCCGGTTTGCTTTGTCAGCGTGCGCACAACCTGCGTTGCCGTCATGTCGCCAGTGCGCCGGATCGCGCGGCGGATCGCCGCCGGCGCGTCGCGCTCGGCCTTTTTGAACAGCGCCGAGAGGTGTTCGATTTTCGAGGCATCGATCTCAAGCGACGCGATCGACATCAGCGCCTCTTGATCGAGTTGCGCATCTGCGCGAGTTGATTGGCCGCCGCCGCGCGCAGTGCGCCCGATCGCGCGTCTTGCGCGATGGTGCGGGCAACGAAGGCGCCAGCAGTAACGGCGGCCCTTACGTTGCCCCTAGCGGCGGATGATACGCCGGCCGCGATCGCCTTGCGGCGCTCCTCACATCGACTGCAAGCCATGGCACAACACCTCAAAAGTAGATCAGCACGACGCGGCAAACAAATCCGCTTTCGATGATTCGGCTCGGGCATAGGCACAAGGCCGCCGGCTCGATCAATCACATTGCTTTGCCGGAATGTCCGCGCGTGCTGATATTGGAATTTACCGCCGATAGAAGTCGCGCACGGCGCGATCGGCGAGCGGCGCAACGCCGCCGTAGGATGCGCACACCGCATCCGCCGCAATCGCCTCGGGCGAGCGGGACTCGGTGTGCTGCACTTGGTGGCGCCCGATCGTGAATTGATGCACGGCGCTTTTGTCGGGAAGGCGCACGACAAGGCGATCGAAATGATCGTCGCCAACAACGATCATGCGCACGTCGACATAATCGCCCGGCTTGATCTCGCTCATGTTTCATCGCCTCAAATCGGAGCGCGCGATATTTTATAGCGCGTCGCCGCAGCGCGCTTGCCTTCCGGCCTTCAGTCTTTGCAGTCGTCGCGTTCTACTTCGCGATCCCGTGCGTTGCGTCATCAGTAGGATGCAACATCACCGCCTTGAGCGGTGAGCGTTTCAACTCAATGCGCGACTTGGCGCGCCTTCACATCATCAAAGCACCGCCGAAACTCAGTCGGCCGGTGTAGCCTCACAAGGTTTCAAGCGCGGTGCGTTCACATGATCGCCCCCCCTCAATGTAACCAAGGCTCGAAACGCAGAACCCGCCCTTGCGGGGCGGGTTTTTTGTCTTTGGCGGTTTTTCGCTTGTCCCCTGTACGTCAAGCATTCCCTTCCGGTCAACTCACCCGGTCACGGATCGCAGGGTTAGGCCGTCGCCGCAGTGCTTTTTCGCCTTTTGGTTCGGCTCGCCAAATTGTAGGCCGTGCGACTTTCGGCCTCGATCGGTGATTCGACGGGCGCGCCAGGCGCCCGCCGGCGCGGTGCCACGGGCAGGCCGACACTGACATCGCCGAGATCGCGCCGCGCCACGATACGCGAGGCCGGCACCTCGCCAGTGATCCACGGCATCGCCGCCGCGCTCGGGTACATCGGCTCAAACTCGACAAGCTTGCCGGCGAGCATATCGACGAGCGCGACCAACGACAAATGCCATGCGACATATTCGGCGCGACACTCGGCAACGTGCAACGGCGCCGGATCGTGCCACTCGATCGGCGAGCGGGGCGACATCGAGATCGTATATTCACCGTCACGCGCGCGCGCGCGCCCTTCGTTGCGCTTGATCTCGACCAGATCGCCCGCCGCGTCGAGGCCGAACACCATCGGACGCGGCCGGCCGGCGGCGTGCGTTTGTGCAAACCGCTGATACGGAGTCGGGTGTTCGAATTTCCACTTCGGCCGCGTGCCCATCGTCGCATTCGAGATCACGATCGAACGCGGATCGAAGGTAGCAACCATGATCGAGCCGAGCGCGTCGCCGGCGATCTCGACAAGATCACCGAACAACGGCTCGACATCGGCGACGTGATCGAACTTCGCCACTGTTCCGAGCGCGCGCATCGCGTCGGCAACCTTGATCGCGTCCTCATGCGGTGCGCCAGGCGAAAAGCCGAAACCATCACCCTGATAGCCGCCGGTCTGTACGCGCACGCCGAGCGCGGCAAACTGAATAATCAAATCCCACGGCGACGCCGCGACCGCCTGCCCCTTCGGCAACTCATCACGCATCGCCCACTGCAACAGTTTTTCGATATCGATAGATTTTTTCACGGCCTTGCCCCAGGTTTTGAATAACGGCGACTTTGGGATGTAGGGATGTAGGGACCATGTAGGGTTGGCCTCAACCCTACATGGTAGTTTTTTATAATGTTTTCATTTACTTACCTTGGATGGATGTAGGGATGTAGGATGAATCTATACGCACACATGAAGCTTTGAGTTTTTTGATCCCCGCACCCCTGAAAACAGATTGCAGGCAGAAAATCGAGAGCAACCCTACATCCCTACATGCCGCTCGCTTAGCTCTTTGACTTCGCTTGCTCTTTCGCGGATGTAGGGTTGCCGGCGACCCTACAGGGCGCCTACATCCCTACATGGTTTAGACCGGCACTTGATCGTCGTCGGCCGGGTGCGGCGGTTCATCGGCACGCCGACGCGAGGCCGCCTCGGGCACATGCTGCAGTCGCACGTTGAGGTAACGCATCCCCTTTTCGTTGCGCCGCTTGACGAAACCCTTTTGCGACATCGCCGTCCCAAAGCTTTTTTCGCGCCACGGCCTCACCGCGTTGGCGACGGCCCATGATGCAAAGGCGTCGTACATCTGCCGCGCCGACACGAACGCGACCGGCTCGCCGTCCGGACCAGGCGGTATGCTCTCGACGCACTCGCCGACGAAGGCGCCAACGGGGTCCATCTCCTCGCGATATTCCGCCGTCGCGTCGATCACCTCCTGCGGCGTTTGCAGTCCACCGTTGAGGTAATCGAGCGCGCCGGCGATCAGCCAATTGAGAATCCCCGCGCTCTCGGCCCACAACTCGGCCATGACATCATCCATCGCGCGCTTTTCCTTGTCGGTGATCGTCACCGGCCACGGCACGAATCGAATGCGCCGCCAAATGCCATGATCAACGCCGCCGATCTCAGGCTTGTGATTGCCGGACAAGATCATTTTGAACGCGGGCCGAAACTCGAAAAATTCCTTATTGAGAGATCGCACCAACATCGGCTCGCCACCAGTCAACGACTTGATCAACGCTTCCTTGAACTGCACACCCCTTTCAGGTTCGGACGCACGGACGAGCCGCGCACCGGGCAGGCGCGCGAGATCAGGCGTTGCCTGCGATCCGCTCCGTTGCTGATCGCCGGCAAGCGACTCGAATGCGATGGTGGCGCAATACGGCCCCATGATCCGCGCCACGATCTCGACAAAAGTCGATTTCCAATTCGAGCCCGTGCCGTAGTTGAAAACGAGACATTGCTCGCCGGTCAGGCCGGTCAAGGCATAACCGTGATAACGCTGCACGAAGTCGCGCACCGGCGCGATCGGAAGGAAGCGCTTAACGTCACGGTCGAAGATCGGGCAGCGCGCCGAGGGGTCGTATTCGACCGGCGCGACCTTCGTCATGTTGTCGCCGCGCGCGTGATCGACCATCTCGACACGCCATCGCTTGACCATCTTATCGGAATGATCCGCCGCATCGGGATCGGGCACCTCATCATAGACGAATCGAATGGTGCCATTCTTGACGTTGAGCGCCAACTTGTCGGCGTCGAGATCGTCAACCGTGATGGTGCGGTGTGGCAAAGCCTGTTCAAGCATTCCCCTGATCTTTCCTGCGTTGCCAGATGATACGGAATATTTCCGCCGCGCGATCTGGCGCGCGCGCACGGCGGTTGCGGCGGCGTCGGCGGCCTCGACGATCTTAACGAAGTGTTGCCGCTTGGCGCGGTTCGCCACGGTCGATTCTAGCTTGTCGAGTTTGGCGATCTCCTCGCGCGCGTCGACCGCCGCGTCGATAACGCGTTGCTCGTTCGGCGTCGCCGCGATCGCGTCGGCCTCAAGCACGATGCGCGCCGCCGTCGACTGGGCGAGCCGCGTCGCGGTTTCGTTGCCGCCCTCGCCTTCCCAATGCGTGCCGGCCCAGGCGTGCCAACCGACATTGCGCACATGCAACAGATCGGCCCCGAAGTGCTTGAGCAACCGTTGTCCGTTGCCGGTATCGTTCTGCGGCTCGCGCGCGCACTCGATAATCACCTCGCGCGGAATCTGATCAGCATCGGCGGGCCGCTCGTCGTCGGCCGGATCGACATCCTCATCGCCCGGCCCCCCGTAGGGGAACCCCCCGAGCGCGGGGTGCGGGGCGAACGCGCCGGCGTCGTCAGCATCGACGGAGTCGGACTCGTCGCCTTCGATAAGGGCCGCGATCGCCTCATGCGGATCATCACGGTTATCGTCAATCATTGTCTACACTCTTGCCTTGCGTCATGTCGTTAAAGTCGAGGCCAGGCGCCGCGAATAAGCGGCGAATAGTCCGGCCCTCGCGCGCATTGCGGCGCGCTGCACGTTCGACCGCGTTGCGCGTCAGGAACGGATCGGAGTCGCCGTCGCCGAGCAGGATCAACTCGGAAACGTCGTCGGGCACCGGCATCGCCGGCGAGCCGAGATCAGGATCAGGACCGGGCACCCGTTGCGGCCGGCCCTTTTCAGTCTTGAGCGTCGGGTGTGCCAGCGTGCCGGCCGCGCGCCCGGCGAGGTTGCCGAGATCGGCCGCAGCCCGGAACGTCGTGCGCGTCACATCACGGCGCGCGCGGATCAACGCGGTGTAGACCGCGAGAACCGTCTCGATACCCTCGCCAGCGATCAGGCGCGGGGCGCCGGCGGCGCCGCCGAGATCAACGAAGGTGCCGGCCTTGGTGCCGCGCATTTTCTTCGACGGCAGCACGGCGCCGGTTTCTGGATTGAGCACCCGCGCCTTGCCCTTTGGCCCGGCCGGATCGAGCCAGGTGATATGAAGCCCGGCAAACCGGCCATCGGCGCCGATCATCGCGGCGAGCATCGCCGGGCCGCGATGCGCGAGCACCGGCTCAACCTCGCGGCCGTCGCAAAACAGCGGCATGGCCGGATGATATTTCAACCGCGCATTATGCGGCGCGAGCAGCCCTCGCCCAGTGAGATAGGCCTCGACTGGCGTGCCAGGCCAAGGCCGCGCGATCGGTGCGCCTTGCGGCCCGGCCCAAAACGCATAGAGGCGCGCCCGCTCGCGTTGGCGAGCCTTGTTCTCATAGTCCGCACGCCGGCGACCTTCCGCCCAGCCGGCAACCCATGCCACGCGCAAGGCGTCGTCGCTACCGAACAGCGCCGGAACGTCACCCAAAGGCAAGCCCGACTGATGCGCGCGCAAACCGGCCTTGTGCGCCCGCGCCGGCGTTTGCACCTCCTCGCGCACGCCGCCGAGGCGCTCGACTGCCGCGACAAAATCCAGCGCCTCGCGCTTCGCGACGAGTTTGATCACGTCGCCCTTTTCGGAGCACACCGCGCAAATCCATTGATCAGCGTTGCACTCAAACCGCGTCGCTGTTTTCGATTGCGGATCATCTGAGCAGATCGGGCACGGCCCGACATACGCATACTTGCCGCGCCGCTTGCGCAGCCGCACCCAGGCGCCGGCCACCTCGTGCACCGGGTTGCGATCCTTGAGCGCGTCGAGTTGTTCGTCGGGAATCATCGCGCGCCTTCCTGATTTGTATCGTACGAAACAAAACCTTGAGTCCATTCGTCCGCCGCGATGGCGTCGGGCGCCACGTCGGCCGTGGCACGCTCCACGGCGTCGATTTCGCGCAAGCGGTGTAAGATGTAGCCATCGCCGCGCACGCGATCGATCAGGCGCGACATCGCCTCAAACACCGCCACGTCGCGCGCGCGAGCGCGGATCGCGCGTCGCATCGTGTCGCGTTCGATCTCCGTCAACGTCTCGGTGTCGAGCCGTCGGCGCAATTCATCGCGCCAAATGGCATGACGGCCGCGCTCGCTTTCGGCCGCCGTGGCGATGTCGAACCACGACACCCGCGCATCATCAGGGGAAGCCCCGCCCGCACGGGGTGCGGGGTTTGAAGGATCTTCAATCATCGTCCCGCCTTCCCGGTGCCGCGACAAGACTCACATCTGAAAACGGTCCTTACTGATGCGTCAGCCGGCAGCGGCTCGCCGGCGTCCTTCGCGGCGCATCGATAGAAAAAGGCGATGGCATCGTCGGCATCATCCCAGACGCGGCCGGTTCCGGCGCAGGGTTTGCAAGCGAACCGGCCTTTGTATTTTTTCGGCGCAGCTAAGTCGGGCTCGGTCATTTTAGCCGCCCCAGCGCACGCCTCGCGGTGATCAATTTCGCGGCCTCGCACCACTCGCGCACCTTGTGCGCAATCGCGGCCTTGCCCTTGTCGGCGTCGCTTGCCGGCCGAGGCGTTCGCGGCATGCCGGGCAGGAAGATCGCCCAAAAATAAGCGCCGGTGGCCGGATCATGCGTCACGCTACCGACGACGACGACACCGAGCCGCGCCTCGATCTGCGCGCCGCAATCGCGGAACTCGATCGAGACCTCGGCCGCGCCGGCGCGCTCGCCGTCGACGCGGCCCGAGCGCCTGACATCGCCAGGCTTTGACGCATAGTCCGCATTGGGCTTGCGGCGCACCTCGACAACAAACGGTTGCCCCCGGTTGCTCATGCTACGCGCCCGTTGCCGGCGATCGCCTTGACGATATCGAGAGCGTCATCGAGCGTCGCCACGCGAAAGCCGATCGCCTCGGTGATCATGCCGTGATCGTGCGGGTTGCCCTCGGCTTCCATCGCGACGACGATCGGAATGCGCGCGAGATCGCACCAGGCAATTTCCATCGCCGTTCCGATCGAGACCCGCGTCGCGCCGACGAAGTTGACGAGCAGAGCGTCGCAATGTGTTGCGTCGAACCGATCTCGCGTCATGATGCCGCGATTCGTCGAAAGCACACTCATTTTGCGGTACACATCGCCATCCGACGAAAAGGATTCGACGCCCTGCAAGTATTCCTTGGCGCGCAGCGGGGAAAACCCCTTGATGCCATGCTCGGCTAGCACGTCGATCGCCTTGAAACGCCACTCGGTGGCCCCGGAATAGTTGAGACCCGAGATCGGCCCGGCGAGATAGACCGAAAATGAATGATTGATCACCGCGACCGACTTGCGCGCCGCTAGAGCGGCCGGCTTGCAGCTATCGCACGCCTTGGTGCGCTCGCCGCCCTGACAACACTGCATTTTCACTTGAGCCCCCTATTGATGTAATCCAGCATCACGAACAAAACCTCGATCCGCACCGCGATCAGCGCGAGCGCGAGGTAGGACAGCGCCAGCAGCAGAACGAGGCCAGCGATCTCCACATTGCCGGCGCCAACGAACGGCGCCGCGCACCAACGGAAAAACGCCGTCATGGGCCGCCGCCTTCGTCGCCAAAACGCGCGGCGGCATACTTGTCGACGGCGAATTGTGCGATCTCGCGAACCGTCGCCATACACCCAGGCTCGCGCGCAGCCGCCCGCGCCTCGGCCGTGCGCGCATGCGATTGCGCCGGCGTCTCGCCGGCGCGCGGCGTGTTGGTGACAACAGCGCGCCGGCTCAGATCGATGTGCTCGATCGCCTTGTCGGGATCGGCGCCGCGCCAGTCCGGCCAGTCGCGGCGTTCGTTGCGATCCTGCTTGATCGCGATCGCTCCGACCGCGACCTCGATCGGGATGTCGCGCTCTTGCGCGCAACGCCACAGCCCATCAAACGCGAGCAGGATCACGTCGACCCACTCGGTAAGATCGCGGGGCTCGGCCTCGATCTCGATCAACTCTTTTCGGATGTGATCGATAACGCCCTTGGTGTGCGCGCCAGGCCCGAACGTCGCGCGCGAGAACGCGCGTTGCCGGTACAGATGCGCGACCAGATCATAACTGCTCATTCCAGCCCTTTCCCCTTGTGCTAGAGGCCCGCGAATAGCGAGCCCGGTTCGAACGGTTTCGCCGCAACCTTGGCCTTGATGGACTCGCGCCGGCGCTCATCGGGACCGGCGAGAACAAGCGCCATGCGGCGCGCGATGTCCTTTTGAAAGTCGCGATCTATTTCGATCATCACGGCGCGGCGGCCCTCGCGAAATGCGGCCTCGCCGAGCGTGCCCGAGCCCGCGAACGGATCGAGCACGCTTTGACCCGGCGTCGTCACCAGGCGCACAAGGTATTGAATGAGATCGACCGGCTTGACGGTCGGATGATTTGAGCCGGCGCGGTCGTGATCGTCGGCCTTGGCGCGATAGAAAAACCGCGCCTCGTCGCCCGGAAATATCCCGGCGATCACGTCGGACGCGTCTAGAATCAGGTTGGTCGGATAGCCGCGCTCGTCGCCGATCCTGCAGTCGTCGATGCCGATCGAGCCGTTGCCGTTGGCGATCAGGTTTTCGGCCACCGTGCCGACCAGCGGCTTGCGCGCCCAGGCGATCGGCTCGAATGCCGGCTTGATCGCGATGTTACGGGATTCGTAAAAAGCCGCGGTATGCGACACCGGCCCGCGCGCCAACTCGTCGTCGTCGCACCATGCACCGAGTAGTTTGCGATCGACATGCCGGCCGAGCGGCTTGCCGTGCGGAAAGCCCGTGGCATATCCCCATTGCAGCATGCCGCGATCCTCGAAACCGGCCTCGACGATCGCAACGTGCATTTTCGAAAAGCCAAGCGCCGCCGGCCCAAACGCCAGCAATTGCCCGCCAGGCTTGAGCACGCGCAACACCTCGCGCCATACCTCGGGCTTGGTGCAGATATCGCCGACGATCCCAGGCTTGCCTATGAAGCCGGCAAATGCGCCCTGATAGACTCGGCCTTGCGCTTTGGCGGCGCCGGCCTTGCCGAACCGGCTCGCGATCGAGGGCAACTCATACGGCCCATCGGTCACGCACGCATCGATCGAGTTTTCGGGCATGCCGGGTAGCACGGCGAGGCAATCGCCGGCGTGCAGGATC
>Ga0268264_10005993_pt1 | contig 10290 bp, 9 predicted proteins | sample KBSSwiS32_FD_190357 | JGI IMG/M metagenome (GOLD analysis project Ga0268264, IMG submission 190357) | Switchgrass rhizosphere microbial communities from Kellogg Biological Station, Michigan, USA - KBS Switchgrass S3-2 (SPAdes) (version 2) | ecosystem: Host-associated > Plants > Roots >... | reverse complement strand
TGCCGCCGGAAGTCTCCACGCGCCCAAAGCTCCAGAAACGGAATAAGCCCCATGAAAAATGCGGGGCGCAGCTGCAGGTTGCCCCGCGACGCCCCCATGGGTTGGCGCGCCACTAGCAAGGGGTGTTGTGCGATGCAAGGCGGGCAATCGGGTTTGACCGCAAGCCAGCGGAAGCAGGGCGTCTCGGCGCGGCCTAAACACTGTCTCCAACAAGGAGATAGCGCATGTCGTACATCGTCAAAGGGATCGATCCGGCGCCATATCGGTCATTGTTCGGGCTGCCCGACGAGGAATTGGCACGACAGGGCGTGGTGCGAATGGCGGTCAGCGCGAAGCCGAGCTTCCCGTGCCGGGTCAGCCTGACCGACCGCGAGATCGGCGAAAACGTGCTGCTGCTCAACCATGTCAGCCACGAAGTCGCCAACCCGTATCGCGCGAGCCATGCGATCTTCGTCACCGAAGGCGCCGACGAGGCCGCCGAATATGTCGACCAGGTGCCGCCCGTGTTCGAGACTCGGGTGCTGTCGCTGCGGGGGTTCGACGCCGACGGCATGATGGCCGAGGCGATCCTGACCCAGCCGGGCGAAGCGGACGCGGGCATTCTCCAGCTGTTCGCAAACCCGAATATCGAGACCATCCACGCCCACAACGCAACGCGCGGTTGCTTTTCCGCGAAGATCGAGAGGAACTGACCATGGCCACGCTTGCCAGCGCGATTCTCGCGCCTAAATCGGACCGCATGAGCAACGTCGCGCGCCTCGATGCCGACACCGCCTGGGCGGCGTTCATGCGCCGCGACCGGGGCTGGGACGGGCGCATCATCGGTGCGGTCAAGACGACGGGCATCTATTGCAAGCCGAGCTGCCCGGCGAAGCGGCCCAAGCGCGAGAATGTCGAGTTTTATATCAACGCCGAGGAAGCGCGCGCGGCCGGCTATCGATCGTGCCGGCGATGCAAACCCGACGAGGTCGGCCGTGACCGCGAGGCAGTGGCGCGGGCGGTGAAGCTGATCGAGCAGGCCGAGGAAGCGCCGAGCCTGCACGATCTGGCCGATGCGGTCGGCTACGCGCCGCACCACTTCCAGCGGCTGTTCAAGCGCGACCTCGGCGTGTCACCGGCGGAATATACTCGCGCGCTCCGCAACAAACGGGCCGAGACGGCGCTCAGGGCGAATGGCCGGGTGACCGACGCGATCTACGACGCCGGTTATTCCGGGCCGAGCGGCTTTTATTCAGATGCGAAGGAGAGGCTCGGCATGACCCCATCGGCATGGCGTGATGGCGGGCGTGGCGAGACGATCCGCTGGACCAGCTTCGACAGCCCGATCGGCCCGATGCTGATTGCCACGACCTCGAAGGGCATCTGCCGGCTGACGTTCGACGACAGCGAGGCGTCGCTCAAGCGGCTGTTCCCGCGGGCGACGGTGGTCCGCGACGATGGCGGGCTGAAGGAATTGGTCGAAGGCGCGCTGACCGCGATCGAGCATCCGGCCGCCGCGCCCGAGCTGCCGATCGACGTCGCCGGCACCGCCTTCCAGGAGAAAGTGTGGCGCGAGCTGCGCAAAATCCCGCTCGGCGAAACCCGCAGCTATGCCGAAATCGCCGCGGCGATCGGCCAGCCCAAGGCGGTGCGCGCGGTGGGGACGGCGAATGGCGACAATCATGTCGCGGTGCTGATTCCATGCCACCGGGTGATCCGCAGCGACGGGACGCTTGGCGGCTACGCCGGCGGGCTCGACCGCAAGCGCCAATTGCTCGACGCCGAGGGACATTCCACCGCATCTCCGGAACTGCCGCTGGTCGATTAGCTACTTGCCGATGGCGCCCCCTTCGGCTCAACGCGGTCGCAAGGGGGCCAAAGTATGCAGCAAGACGTGATCGAAAGCGCGCCGGCCAAGCCATTATGGCGGCGAATCTGGGAATTTCCGTTGGTGGCGATGATCGTTGGCGCCGCCCTTTGGTATCTTTGCATCGGAGCTGCCGGAGCCATCGCGATTTTCGGGAAGCTGCGGATTCTCGGCTTGTCGCTTGAGATGAAGCTGTATCTGCTGGCGGTCCTGTTTCTGGTCCCGCTTTACGTCTTCGTCATCGCCAAATTGGGCGATCCCAAGCGAAACGATTTTCGCGATCCAAAATGGCTCCGGAACTTGCTGGTTGGCTTGGTCGGCGGAACCATCATTTTCTCCATCGCGGTCGCGATTGCGGGCGCTCTCGGGATCTACCGGATCGTCGGGGTCGGCAGTTTGAACGGCTTGCTTTCAGCGCTGATCGTGCCGACGGTCGGCGCTGCCGTCACCGAAGAGCTGCTGTTCCGTGGAATCCTGTTCCGCTGGTTGGAGCAATTCGGGGGGAGCTGGGTCGCCCTTGTGCTTACTTCGGCGTTCTTCGGTGCAGCCCACCTGAGTAATCCGAACGCCAGCTGGATCGCGGCGACTGGAATCGCATTCGAAGCGGGGGTCATGCTCGGCGCTGCTTACATGCTGACCCGCAGCTTGTGGTTCCCGATGGGTCTTCATGCGGCATGGAATTTCACGCAAGGCGAGATCTACGACATTCCGGTATCCGGCACGAAGGTCGACGGCATGGTCGATGCGCAGTTGAGTGGTCCGCCGCTGTTGAGCGGTGGCGGGTTCGGGCTCGAAGCATCGGTGATTGCGATTGCCGTGGCGACGTTGTTCGGGTTGTGGCTACTGTGGCGCGCGATTCAGAAGGGCAAACTGGTCCAGCCGATGTGGGTGCGCAAACGTCTGGCGAAAGCGCCGCCGGCTTAGAGGAAACTGTACGGGTCGACGTCGACGCTGACGCGGACCTTTGCGCTCCATTCGACTGCGGCCAGCCAGTCGCGGATGACGTCCTGGACGTCGAGGCTGCGGTGGGCGTGGACCAGCAGGCGCTGGCGGTGGCGGCCGCGGAGCATGGCGAGCGGGGCGGGCGCGGGGCCGAACACCGCCATGCCTTCGACTTCGGGAGCGGCATGGCCGATGCGTCGTGCGACCTCCTGCGCTTCGCTGGCATCTTCGGCCGAGACGACGATCGCCGCGAGCCGGCCGAACGGCGGCATCGCTGCCTCACGCCGGGCCTCGGTCTCCGCCGCGTAGAAGCCGGGCGCGTCGCCCGCGACCAATGCTGCGATCACCGGCGCGTCGGGCTCGTGGGTCTGGACGTAGACGCGGCCGGGTTTGTCGCCGCGGCCGGCGCGGCCGGCGACCTGCTGGATCTGCTGAAAGCTGCGCTCGGCGGCACGCAGGTCGCCGCCGGAGAGGCCGAGGTCGGCGTCGATCACCCCGACCAAAGTCAGATTGGGAAAGTGATAGCCCTTGGTCACCAGTTGGGTGCCGATGACGATGTCGATCGCGCCGGCTTCCATCGCGCCGACGAACTCGGCCGCCCGGAGCGGTGACCAGATGGTATCCGAAGTGACGATCGCGGTGCGCGCGTCGGGGAACAGGTCGGCGACCTCGTCGGCGATGCGCTCGACCCCGGGCCCGCAGGCGACGAGGCTGTCTTCGGTGCCGCACTCGGGGCATTTGGCCGGGGGCGGCATGACGTGGCCGCAATGGTGGCAGGCCAGGCGGTGCATCAGCCGGTGTTCGACCATCCACGCGGTGCAATTCGGGCATTGGAAGCGGTGGCCGCAATGGCGGCACAGGGTCAGCGGGGCGAAGCCGCGGCGGTTGAGGAACAGCAAAGACTGCTCGCCGGCGGCGAGATTGGCTTCGAGCTCGGCAACCAGGGTCGGCGCGAGCCAGCGGCCGCGCGGCGGTGGGTCCTGGGTCAGGTCGATCGGGCGGATGTCGGGCAGCGACGCCCCGGCGAAGCGCACCGGCAGGCTGACCTCGCGGTAACGGCCGAGCTCGACCATGTGGCGGCTTTCAATCGCCGGGGTCGCCGACGACAGGATCACCGGAATATCCTCGAACTTGCCACGCATCACTGCGGTGTCACGGGCGTGATACTGGACGCCATCCTCCTGCTTGAACGACGGCTCATGGGCCTCGTCAACGACGATCAGGCCGAGGTTGGGGTAGGGGAGGAACAAGGCCGAGCGGGCGCCGACCGTGACCTTGGCTTCGCCGCTGGCGATCCCGCGCCAGGCGCGGCGGCGCTGCGACGAGCGCAGGTCGGAATGCCAGGCCACCGGCGCACAGCCGAAGCGCGCCTCGAAGCGCTTGAGGAACGGTTCGGTCAGCGCGATTTCGGGGAGCAGGACCAGCGACTGTTTGCCTTGCTGCAAGGCCTCGGCGATCGCCTCGAAATAGACTTCGGTCTTGCCCGATCCGGTGACGCCGTCGAGCAGGACGGGGTCGAAGCCCTGGCCGATGGCCGCCGCGAGACTCGCCGCCGCGTCGCGCTGGTCGTCGTTGAGGTCGGGCGGCGCGAACTCGGGGTCGGGTGAACGGAGCGGGCGGTCGGCGTCGACCGCGACCGCCTCCAGCGCGCCGGTATTGACTAGCCCGCGCAGCACCGCGTCGCTGACTTCGGCGTGGTCGGCGAGTTCGCGGATCGTGCCCTGGCGGTTCTCGAGCGCGGCGAGCGCTTTCTCGCGTTGCGGGGTCAGGCGGTCGGGGACGAGTCCGGTCGGGCGATATTCGATCAGCCGGCGCGAGCCCTCAAGCGCGGCCGACGACGGCAACGCCATTCGCAACACGGACGCCAAAGGTGCGAGATAATAATCGGCGGTCCACTCGGCGAGACGCCGCAGCGGCGCCGCGAGGGGCGGCACATCGACCAAACCGGCGAGCGGGCGCAACCGCGAATCCGGGATTTCGTTGCTCGGCAGCCGCTCGGCCTCCCACGCGACGCCGAGCAATTGGCGTGGGCCAAGCGGGGCCACGACGATCGAGCCCGGCTCGACAGCCATGCCTTCGGGCACGCGATAGTCCAATGGTCCGAGTGCAGCGTTGAGCGTGACGACGCGCGCGCGCCGAAGGGTCACTTCCCGCGTTTCTTCCGGTGGCTGTCGAGGTCGAGGACTGCGGATTCTTCCTCGGGCTGGAGCAGGCCGAGCCGCCGGGCGACTTCCTGATAGGCTTCCTCGACCCCGCCAAGGTCCTGGCGGAAGCGGTCCTTGTCGAGCTTCTCGTTGGTTTTCATGTCCCACAGGCGGCAACCGTCGGGGCTGATTTCGTCGGCGAGGATGACACGGGCGAAATCGCCGTCCCAGACGCGGCCGAACTCGAGCTTGAAGTCGATCAGGCGGATGCCGATCGCCGCGAACATGCCCGAAAGGAAGTCGTTCACGCGGATCGCCATGTCGGCGACGTCGTTCATCTCGTCCTGGGTCGCCCAGCCGAAGCAGGCGATATGCTCGTCGGCGATCATCGGGTCGCCGAGCGCGTCGTCCTTGTAATAATATTCGATGATCGTGCGCGGCAGCTGCGTGCCTTCCTCGATCCCGAGGCGCTTCGACAGCGAACCGGCGGCGACGTTGCGGATGACGATCTCGATCGGGATGATCTCAACCTGGCGGATCAACTGCTCGCGCATGTTCAGGCGGCGGATGAAGTGCGTCGGGACGCCGATCGTCGCGAGCGAGGTAAAGATATGCTCGGAGATGCGGTTGTTGATCACGCCCTTGCCGCTGATCGTGCCGCGTTTCTGGGCGTTGAACGCAGTCGCGTCGTCCTTGAAATATTGGATGAGCGTGCCCGGCTCCGGACCCTCGTAGAGGATCTTGGCCTTGCCCTCATAGATTTGGCGGCGGCGAGCCACGGTGCGACGTACTCCAACGGCAGTGGAAAGGAGCGGCGGCTATAAGCGAGCCGCCGCCCCACGGCAATTAAGCCTCGTCCGATCCGTTGGACTTGCTGGGGTGTAATAAAGAAGTTGAGGAGCGCGGGTGCGTGCGGCCGGCGCTCCTCAGGGAGTATCAATGACTTCTGGCGCGCTTGCTCTTCTGCTCCCAGGGCGCGTTCCACTCGATCCGGTGAAGCACCCTGAAGCTCTCGCCGAGGGCACGGCTGATGTCCGTGAACATGCCCGCTAGGCTGGCGTTCAATTCGGCGCGGCTGCCGCGATAAGCGCGATCGAAAATCTCATCTACCATGGTGACCATCTCCTCTGTTGCTCCTGGCTCAGAGGGCCAGGGGATAAGCGTCGATGCGGTCGTTGGCGGGCGCCAGCGCCTGCTCGATCAGAGCGAGCCGGCGTTCGGCGGTGAGCGCGCGCCAGGACCTGGCGGTCGAATAGGATGACCGGGTGCGCATCGCTTGCACTTCGGGTCCGTCTTCGATGAACGCACTGGTGCTGAGGCCATAAGTCATGGCGCGTCTCCTTTCATTGTCGTTGGCCGCCGGCGTCTGGGGGCTGGGAGGGGAGATATTCCTTCGCCGGCGGCAGAGAACGAAATAGGATTCGGCGGCAAAAAAAGCCAATCAAACACTCGACAGAAGTCATAAGCTGGATTTATTAGATCAGCTTATGCGACGCCTCCCGCCCCTTGCCGCCATCCGGGCTTTCGAAGCGGCTGCCCGAACCGAGAATTTCACCGCCGCGGCGGCTGAGCTGGGCATGACCCAGGCCGCTGTGTCCTATCAGGTCAAAAGCCTCGAGGAGCGGATGGGCTCACCGCTGTTTGTGCGGGAACGCGGGCGGGTGCGCCTGACGCCACTCGGGGCACGCTTGCTGCCGGCTCTGTCGAGCGCCTTCGACACGATCGAATCGGCCTTTGCGAGTCACCGCGAGGAGGACGAATCGCTCCTCACCATCTCGACCACGCATACCTTCGCCAATACCTGGTTGGCTTGGCGGCTCGGTGCTTTCCAGATGGAGCATACCGACCTGGCCGTGCGGATGACGACGAGTAACGAGATTTGCGACCTTCGCGCCGGGGATGCTGACGTCGCCATCAGGGCGGGCGGGGGCGGCTGGGAGGGCCTCGAACATCACCGATTGTTCGAATCGAGTTTTACGCCAATGGCCAGCCCGGGGTGCATCGTCGAGGCGGAGCGCAAGCTTGGGCGCACGCTGACGCCCGACGACATGCCCAACCAGAATTTGATCGGCCCGGGCGACGATTGGTGGCAGCAATGGTTCGCCGACAATGGCGTGCCGGCGGACGAGCGGATCTTGCGCAAGGCGGGCATCCGCCTCGACAACCAGGCCAACGAGGGTCACGCGGCCATGGCCGGGCAGGGTTTCGCGTTGCTGACGCCGTTGCTGTGGAAGGGCGATGTCGCCGCGGGGCGCTTGGCCGTGCCGTTCCCCGACCGGGTTTCGGCGCGCGGGTGGGCTTATTGGCTGGTCTATCCGTCCGAGCGCAAACTGGCGCCCAAGATTAAGCGCTTCCGCGAGTGGCTGATCCCGGAAATGGAGCGGTCCAAGGCGGATGTGTTCGGTGGGTGGACACAGCCGACCGCGGCTGCCGCGGAATAAGCGCGCGGACCCGGTGGCGAGGCGCCGAACGGCTTGCTAAGCCGGGCCCATGCCCACCGACGATCTCGCCTCCACCACCATCGACACGCCGTTCGACGCGGCCCTGTCCGAACGCTACCTCGTTTATGCGCTGTCGACGATCACCGCGCGCTCGCTGCCGGATGTCCGCGACGGGCTGAAGCCGGTCCATCGGCGCTTGCTGTGGGCGATGCGCCTGCTCCGTCTCGATCCCGCCGGCGCCTACAAGAAGTCGGCGCGCGTCGTCGGCGACGTCATCGGCAAATATCACCCGCACGGCGACCAGTCGGTCTACGACGCGATGGTTCGCCTCGCCCAGGATTTCGCGCTGCGCTATCCGCTGGTCGACGGCCAGGGTAATTTCGGCAACATCGATGGCGATAATGCCGCCGCCTACCGTTACACCGAGGCGCGGCTGACCAAGGTCGCGATGCAGTTGATGGCCGGGCTCGACGAAGGTTCGGTCGAGTTCAAGCCGACCTACAACGGCGAGGAGGAAGAGCCCGAGGTTTTTCCCGGGCTGTTTCCCAATTTGCTCGCCAATGGTGCGAGCGGGATTGCGGTCGGCATGGCGACGTCGATCCCGCCGCACAACGTCAGCGAGTTGATTGATGCCGCCGAGCATCTGATCGACAATCCCAAGGCTGAAGACAGCGCGTTGATGGATTTCGTCGCCGGGCCGGATTTCCCGACCGGCGGCGTGCTTGTCGACAGCCGCGAAAGCATCGCTTCGGCTTACGCTACCGGGCGCGGCAGCTTCCGCTTGCGCGCCGCGATCTCGGTCGAACGCGAGAAGGGCGGCGGCTGGCACCTGCTGGTGAGTGAAATGCCCTATGGCGTTCAGAAGAGCCGGTTGATCGAGCAGATCGCGGCGCTGATCGCCGATAAGAAGCTGCCGATTCTCGCGGATGTGAGGGACGAAAGCGACAACCAGGTCCGGCTGGTCCTCGAGCCGCGCGCGCGCACGGTCGATCCCGAGCTGCTGCTCGAAAGCCTGTACCGGCTGACCGATCTCGAAATCCGCTTCCCGCTCAATTTGAACGTGCTTGACGCCAGCCGGACGCCGGGGGTGATGAGCCTCAAGCAGGCGCTGACCGCGTGGCTCGCCTTCCAGATCGAGGTGCTGGTCCGGCGCAGCCAGGTTCGCATTGGCAAGATAGATGAGCGGGTCGAACTGCTCGACGGTTTCCTAATCGCCTTCCTCAATCTCGACCGGGTGATCGAGATCATCCGCACCGAGGACGAGCCCAAGCCGGTGATGATCGCCGAATTCGCGCTCGCCGACCGCCAGGCCGAAGCGATCCTCAACATGCGGCTGCGCCAATTACGCCGGCTCGAGGAGATGGAGATCGCCAAGGAGCGCGACGCCCTGGCCAAGGAACGCGACGAGCTCGAGAGGTTGGTGGCCGAACCAGGCCGCCAGCGGCGCCGGCTCAAGAAGGACCTCCAGGCGCTCAAGGACAAGTTTGGCGACGAGCGGCGGACGCGGATCGAGGAAGTCGCGCCGGCGCGCGAGATCGACTGGTCGGCGATGATCGAGAAGGAACCGATCACGGTGATCCTCTCGCAGCGCGGCTGGATCCGCGCGATGAAGGGGCATCTCGCGCTCGAGCAGGTCGCCGATCTCAAATGGCGCGAAGGCGACGAGCCGTTCATCCACTTTCACGCCCAAACGACCGATCGGTTGGCGCTGTTCGCGTCCAATGGACGGGCTTACACGCTGGCCGGCGACAAATTGCCGAGCGCGCGCGGCTTCGGCGAGCCGGTGCGGTTGTTGATCGACCTCGAGGCCGAGGTCGACATCGTCCAATTGCTGGTGGTCCGGCCGGGACTTAAGCTGCTGACTGCGTCGTCGGATGGGCGCGGGTTCGTCACGTCGGGCGAAGCCACGCTGGCCGAGACCCGCAAAGGCAAGCAGCTGGTCAACCTGCGCCCCGGCGCGCGGGTCGCGGTGGTGCGGGCCATTCCCGACAACGCCGATGCGGTCGCTGTGGTCGGCGAGAACCGCAAATTGCTGGTGTTCCCGATCGCCGAGCTTCCAGAGCTGGCGCGCGGACAGGGCGTAACCCTCCAGCGCTATCGTGATGGCGGCTTGTCGGACGTCATCGCCTTCAGTCTGTCCGAAGGACTGAGTTGGGCCTTGGGTGGCGAAACCGGGCGGACCAGGACCGAAACCGACCTTACCGCGTGGCGCGCGGCGCGGGGCGCGGCCGGGCGGATGCCGCCGATCGGCTTTCCACGGGCCAACCGCTTCACTTGAATGGGCCCGACCCAACCTAAGTTTAAATACGTAGAATTCGCCATTAATCGGGTTTTGCGCAAGAGAGAATTAACACCTCTCGTTCAAAGCAGCGGACATGCCGGCTGCAGCCCACCGCCTGCCGAGTGCCGAAAGGCACCGGCGGTCGGACAATTCGAGTGCAAAACCGCACCTTGCGACGGCGGACGATACCAGTTTGCTCGGGGCGCTGCCGATCGCGGCGGCGATCGTCGAGCGGCACAACGATCGGCGGCTCGAGGTCGTCGCCCACAACGGCCGGTTCTTCGACACGGTCCGGCAATCCACCTGCAATGCCGACGACTGGAACCAGGCCGATTGCCTCAAGGCCGGCCCGATCTCCGAATTGATCCATCGCTTCTTCGATGGGGCCGACATCACCGGCGAGCTCGACTTCAAGGACGGCGAGGGCGTTTCCTGCCGCTATTTCAGGGTCAAGCTTGCCCCGTTGCCGACCAAGAAAGGCCGGCCGCCGCGCTCTCTTCTGAGCGTCGTCGACCGTACGGTCGAGGTTCAGGCTGAAAGGACCCTGCGCGCCGAAATGCTGCGCGACAGCCTGACCGGTCTGCCCAATCGTCTCGCCTTTTCGGAGGCGATCGAGAAAGCCGGCGAACGGTCGGC
>Ga0268264_10005992_pt1 | contig 10290 bp, 9 predicted proteins | sample KBSSwiS32_FD_190357 | JGI IMG/M metagenome (GOLD analysis project Ga0268264, IMG submission 190357) | Switchgrass rhizosphere microbial communities from Kellogg Biological Station, Michigan, USA - KBS Switchgrass S3-2 (SPAdes) (version 2) | ecosystem: Host-associated > Plants > Roots >... | reverse complement strand
GCTGACGCGTTTCGTTGTCCGTTTCCGTCGTGATGCGCAGCTGCGAGACGGAGACGCGCAGCCCGATATCGATTGGATGCGGACGACACAGGTTTTCAGGAAGGTCGAGTTGATCGGGATGCCAGCTCTCCGCCCTCAGTCGCCCCGCTTCGTTGATCGGAATACCCGTGTAGTCGCCGATGTCCATGTGCGTGTTGTAGACACGCGGTGACCATTCGCCCGTCACATCGACCTGCGCACGCGCGGGTCGACTTGCGACGAGGAGGAGCACGAGAATCAGCGCGGTTCGTTTGCTCTGCATGGCGTCGGATCCCATCCGGATGCGTCCGGAAGCTTCTTGAAGTGCGCGTGCATGATGAGCGGCTCGATCAGGTACTGCGGATCGGTGACCATCGTCGTCACCCCGAGCCACGTGTTCTTGGTGTACGGGTCGGAAAAAATGTCGAAGTACTCCTCGACGACCGCGTTGGCGCTGTAGGGGACGCCGTTCTTCTGCAGGTAGCCGGGACGCATGCGCGTCGTGACGACCTGGAGGTAATCCGCCGTTCTCTGCTGCGCCTTGTCGACGACGAGCCGGCCTTCTTTGTCCTGCACCGGTCCGCCTTGCCCGTCCCGACGATCTCTGGGTTCGTCTCCGCCCCACGTGGCGGCCGAATAGCCCTGCCACGACGGCTTTTCATTTGCGGGTGGCGAGCCGCCGAAACGGAACAGGCGAGTCTGCGTTCCGGAATCGGTGTCGAGACGCAGCGTATTGTCGTCCTGCCAGGTGATGTGCAGGCGCCCGGGTACCTGCAGGAGCGCGGCGGCGCCGTACGATCGGCACGCCTCGCCGCTGGCTTCATCTTTCGCTGGATCCCACAACGCCGCGACTCTGCGCCCTTCAGGGTTGAGCGGAACTTGGATGTAGTCGTTCTTGTCCGGCACCAGCATCCGGAAGCGCCACTTCTCCGTGACCTCCGATACCCAGTAACCGGTGTAGTCGTCCGGCGCGGCCGTGCGTGCTGAGCCTGGCGCACCAGCCTGGGCAGCGGCTGGACGCTGCGCGGCGAAGCGAGCCGACAGCAGCAGCAACGCCGCGACGGTGATCAGCACAACTCGACGTGAGTCCATGATCAGAAATTCGCGGCTGGTCCGTGATACTTGAAGCCGTCTGACGGCCGTTCGAGGACCTGAAGCAGCATCCGGTGATCCTCCGCGATGCGGCCGGGATATCCGCTGACGATGACCTTGTCTCCGGCACGGAGCGTCGACGCGGTCAAGCCGCCTTCGCTGAGTTGTTGCGGCGCAGCGCCTTCGATGGTCCAGATTTGCTTCTCACCTTTTTCGTCAGTGGCCTCGACCTTCATGAAGGAGTGCGGGTTGCGCCAGACGAACTCCTTCAGCGTGCCTTCGATCTTTACGACTTGTCCGCGGATGTAGGTAGCCGTTGCCGAATGATGCGCAAACGTCGATGAGGAAACAACGAGCGTAAAACAGATGACGAGCAATCCAGGTTTCATGCGAACCGCTCCTAGTTACTTGAACGCGCTCCGTTGGCGCTGAGGCTCCGATACGCGGCCTCGATGAACATATCCGTCGTCCAGCTCCCCGTGTTGTGGCCGTAGACCGGGTCGTAATCTCGCGTGGGCTTCGCGGCTTTCACCTGCTCGAGTGTCATCCCGCGCTTGATCATGTCCTGCAACCGGTCGCGCACGATCGTCACCATCTGATGGTAGATGTCGAGATCCGCGACATCGCTGACGCGTCCATGGCCGGGAATGATCATCGTCCCGTTTTCCATGTGGTCCGCTGGAACCGCCAGCACTCGCAGCCGATTCAATCCTTCCAGCACCCCTTGCAGGCTGCCGCCGCTCTTCAGATCGATGATCGGATATTCGGTCGGATCGAAAATGTCGCCGGTGGCGATCACGTCCGCGCGTCGGAACAGCACGATGCTGTCGCCGTCGGTCGTTGCGCCTTGATGAAAGATCTGGATGGCATCGCCGTTGAACGACAGATTCTTCTGTGGTCCGGAGTACGTGTCGTTCGGCCATCCCTGGTCGGGCAGTGACGGCTTGGAATTCGGATCGCTCAAGCGATCGAGAATCGAGCTGAAGCCGACGATGAATACGCGCGCCTGCGCGGCCCGGGCGATGGCCAGCGGCCGGCCGAGCCTCGCGAAATTCGCGTTGCCTCCCGCGTGATCGCTCCGCTCGTTCGTATTGATGATGTAGCTGACTTGCCCCTTCGACACGGTTCGGAGCGTCTCCACGACCTTGTCGGTCATGGGCGCCGAGCCCGAGTCAACGAGCAGGATGCCGTCCTTACCGACTTGTACGGCGATGTTGCCGCCCGCGCCGGCGAGCATACTGATGTTTCCCTGAACGTGCAGCAGCTCCAGGGCTGGGCTGTTGGGGGCGTTCTGCGCCGAACCCAAAATCCCCCAACCGAGGATGGCCACCGCGATCCACAGGAGCGTCGGCCTGGACGTCATATGTACGGCGCAGATTGTAACGCCGAACCGGGCATCCCCTCCGGGCATCGTTTTGCCGGGCCGGATCACGATTTTCGGGCTCGGAATTCAGAACTTGCCGCGCACCTGCCCCGGACGTCTCGCTTTGTCGCTCTTCGACCATGGACCGGAAGTTGCGGAGGTTTCTCCGACCACGCGCGGACTGTCGCGACCTTCAGACGGTTCAATTTACCGAGGAGAGAGAGATGAGCACGTCAACGCTCGTTATGATCGGCATCATCGTCGCGCTCTGCATCCCGTACTTGATGCGCCGACGAGCACGTCTCGGACGCGAGAAGTAACACGGCGGATTTCTTCGGCTGGATCAGAGCGATGAGCGCTGCTTGTCGCTCCAGGGCGACGTTCACCACCTCTTCGATTCCCACATCCGCTTGCCGTTGACGCGTGCGCGTCCGCCTCGTGGACGCGCGGCGTTCCACGTACAATTGCGCGGTTTCGATGCAAAGCCTGTCGTTGAAGCTGCCTTGACCATTGTTCCCGATATCCCAGGGCCTGATCCTGCTCCCCGGGCTCCGGCGTTCAAGGCTCCGGCGCTGACCTGCGACGCGCACTGCCACATCTTCGGTCCCGTCGATCGCTACCCGTACGCGGAGCGACGACCGTACACGCCGCCCGAAGCGCCGCTATCGACGTTTCAAGCGCTGCACGCGCGCATCGGCGTCGAGCGCGCGGTCATCGTCAACGCCACGCCGTACGGCCGTGACAATGCCGTGATGCTCGACGCGATTGCGCAGAGTGGCGGGCGGTATCGCGGTATCGGTAACGTAGACGATCGAACAACCGATGATGAACTGGAGATCCTTGACTCCGGAGGCGTGGACGGCTGCCGTTTCACATTTCTGTCGCGACTCGGAGGACGGCCCGACATGGCCGCCTTTGATCGGATTGTGAGACGCATCGCACCATTGGGCTGGCATGTCGATCTCTATTTGCCACCCGCGTTGATCGATGAACTCGCTCCGCGTCTCGAGACGCTGCCCGTTCCGTATGTGATCGATCACATGGGTGTCGTGGACGCGTCCGCCGGTCTGGAGCAGCCCGCATTCCAAACGCTGCTGTCGCTTGTCGAACGCGACGAAAAGTGCTGGGTGAAGATCACGGGACCCGAGCGTATTTCCCGCACCGGTCCGCCGTTTCACGACGCCGTGCCATTCGCCCGGGCGCTCGTCGACGCCGCTCCACGACGCGTGTTGTGGGGAACCGACTGGCCACACCCGAACGTCCCCTATATGCCGAACGACGGCGACCTGATGGACCTCGTTGCGCTGTATGCACCAGACGACGAGCATCGCCGGTTGCTCCTCGTCGACAATCCTGCACGGCTGTTCCGGTTCGATCATGGGCGTGGCCGTTAACGTCGCGCGGTCTCCGATTTCGGCGACCAGGCGCCGTTGGTACGCACAGCTATGGGTCCACGTCGTCGCCGGAATGATCGGCGGCGTGCTGGTCGGACACTTTGCGCCGCAAACCAGCGAGCGTCTGCAGCCGCTCGGCGACGCCTTCGTCAAGGCGATGCGGATGCTCATCGCACCGATCGTCTTCTCCACCGTCGTGGTCGGCATTGCCAACATGGGGGACATGGCACGCGTCGGCCGCGTGGCGCTCAAGGCGTTGATCTACTTCGAAGTCATGACCACTATCGCGCTGGTCCTCGGGCTGCTGATGGTGAACGTGTGGCAGCCAGGTGTCGGCATGCACATCGATGCGCGTGGACTCGACTCGTCTTCCGTCGCTCCTTATGTTGCACTCGCTCCGGAGCAGGGCGTCGTTCCATTCCTGATGAACATCGTTCCGGCAAGCCTGTTCGGCGCGTTCGCCGAAGGCAACGTACTGCAGGTGTTGTTCATCGCCGTCCTGTTCGGCGCGGCGCTCAGCCGGCTGGGCGAGCGGAGTCGGCCGCTCGTGGCGGTCCTGGACGCCGCGTGCGCCGCGCTCTTCCGCGTGGTCGGAATCGTGATGTGGGCCGCGCCGCTCGGCGCGCTCGGTGCGATGGCGTTCACGGTCGGCCGGTATGGGACGGGAACGTTGTTTTCACTCGGGGAGCTACTGATCTCGTTCTACGTGACGTGTCTGATCTTCGTCTTCGGCGCGCTGTCCGCCGTCGCGTGGCTTTGTGGCTTCAGCCTGCTGGCGCTCATTCGATGGATGCGCGAGGAGCTGCTGATCGTCTTCGCAACCACGTCCTCGGAAACCGTGCTTCCGCGGATGATGACGAAACTCGAGCAGCTCGGTTGCCGGCGCGACGTCGTTGGTCTCGTCATTCCGACGGGCTATTCCTTCAACCTCGATGGCACGTGTCTCTATCTCGCGACCACCACCGTCTTCCTCGCGCAGGCGACCGACACTTCGCTCACGATCGTGCAGCAGCTCGGGTTGTTGACGGTGTTGCTGCTGACGTCCAAAGGCTCGGCGGCCGTGGCGGGCGCGGCGTTTGTCGTACTGGTCGCGACGCTGTCGACTGTCAGCCAGATTCCCGTGGCGAGCGTTGCCATTGTGCTTGGGATTCACCGGCTGATGTCGGAAGGCATGACGCCGACGAACCTGATTGGCAACGCGGTCGCAACGATTGCGATCGCGCGTTGGGAGAACGCGCTGGACGAAGGCGCACTCCGGCGTCAGCTTGGCGCGACGGCGATGTCAGTCGATACCACCCCGTCGTTCTAAATTCGCTCCTCACCGAAGTGCGCTTGCTCAGTCAACCTTCACATTCACCGGTTGGTTCCTGGCTGAAGGAACTCGTACCCGTGCCTCGCCGCGAGGGCACCGAGCTTCTCAAAGGTGGTCTCAGTACGCATAGTTATGGATGAAGTTCCTTTGAATGAATGCGGCAGGATGGCGGTTCGAAACGAGTATACGGGGTGCATACCTGAAGCCGCAGTTCGCATCAGGTCGGGGGCGCCGCCTCAGCGCATCGGAGTGAGGAGCGGCGCGGACACGCGCTGAAACGGCAAACCGGCAACATCGTTCCCGGTGACGACCACACGGAAGCCTTCTGTACCCGGCGTTAACTGCGATACGTACATGCCGTCTGTTTCACCCGCGGTTAACGGTAACTCGGCGAGAACCGTGAGTTGGCCGCTCACGATCGACGCGCGCAGGTCAGAGGCGCGGCCGCTCACGTGAATCCGCACCGTATTTTGGATGGCCGCCGTCGGAACGCGCCCGAACGTGGTCTGTGAATCCCGCGCAAATTCAGGTTCTGAAATTCCGATTCCGCTGCGCGCCTGGACAACCACCCCGGAAATGCCACTGCCCGCCACTCGTAGTGTCCACGTGCCAGGCTCCGGTCGCTTGACGATGACCATGTGCTGAGCCCGGAAATTCGGCAGGTCGGTGACGTCGTCGCCGATCGCCATTGCTCCGGACGGCCGTATCACATCAGCCGTCTGGAGGCACTGCACGGAGATGGAGAACAGCACGCTCTCCACTGTTGAATCGATCGGCACGTTGAACTCGTGCAGGCCGGGGTTCAGAGAGCCGGCGAGCCTGAAGATCGTTTGTGGATGATCTCCGAACGCCGTGAGCAGCGAAGCGGAATCGCCGATTTCTTCAGGCGCGAGGAGCAGCAGGTGGCCCCCCGATCCTTCGGCGACACGAAAGTATGACGGGTCGAGGCGTGCGCCACACGGAAAGCCGGCGCGCGGACTCGAAGGTTGTTGTTGCGCGACGACCAGCACAGGGACCGCGAAGGCGGCAGCGGCCGCGAGCCGCATGAGTGCCGTGGTGTGCTTGGTGGCGCTCACTTTCATGTAGATGTTATCGGCTGGACAGCCGTTCACGCCCAAGTCGCCTTCCTGATCGCACCTCCGGAATAGATTCGCGTCCCAGACGGTCTATGCAAGCGAGAGGACACTCGCAGCCAACGACAGCTCGACAAAGCGTCGGCCCGGTATTGCCGCTGGAGTGAAGAAAAGATGAACATGCAACGCTTTCTGATGACGGTCGCTCTCATCGCGACCACCTTTGCCGTGTATGGCTGCGGAAGCTCCACCAGTCCGTCGCCCACCAGTCCGTCACCCAGTCCGACGCCCACTAGTCCGACGCCCACCGGTCCGACCAGCACGCCGGACCCGACCGCCGGCGCCATCACCATTAACGTCGTCCGCGAGAACGGTGCGCAGTCGTTTTCACCGAATCCCGCAACAGTACCGCCCGGCCAGATGGTCGTGTGGCACAACGTGGACACAGTCACGCATCGCGTCGTGTTGAACGACGGCACTCTTGATACGGGCAATATCGCACCAGGCGCGTTCAGCGCGCCGATGATCCTCCGCGCTGTCGGCCCGTACCATTGCTCGATCCATCCGTCGATGGTCGGAACGATTGTCAGTGGGCAGTGAAAGCTTCAGAGCGCCGTCGTCACAGCGTAGTCGCGCCGCTCCGTTCGTTGAGTATGTCGCCGTGTTTCACCTCGGCTGGATCGTGTGGCCATACGTCATTTATCCGAGGCTCACGGCCGCATTTCAACAGGAGACGTTGGCGTATGCCGTGATCCACCTCGGCATCCGGACGACCTTCTGGATCGCTCCCGTCTGGTTCTATCTCCGCTACGTCGATCGAGTGGATCCGCTGGAATACCTGAAGTTGAAACACCACGTCGGCCGTGGCCTTCTCGTTGGGATCGCGGTGACGGCGCTGAACGTTGCCGGAACGGTGGCCCGCTTCGGGCTGCCGCACCCGACGATGGAGCGCGTTACCTGGAACAGTATTTTGGGCACGTCGCTCCTCGTGGGCGTCATCGAAGAAATTCCATACCGCGGATTCATGCTGCGGAAGATCGGCGAGTGGCTCAACTTCTGGCTCGCCAATACGATCACCGCGCTGCTGTTCCTCGCCATTCATCTGCCGGGCTGGTTCGCACTGCGCACGTTCAACACAACCGCTGCGATAACGATCACTGTCTTCGGTTTCGTGATGGGCCTGGTCGTGAGGTGGTCGAATTCGCTGTGGGCGGCCATCGTCGCTCATAGCGCGAACGACTTCATGTCGTTCGTCGTGTTTGGCCTATGACTCGCGGCGCGTGCTGGCCGACATGCGCAGGCTGTCGATGTCGTGCAGCAACGACTCGATCGTGCTCTTCCGGCCGGCGGCGTGTGCACGAGCCCAGCGGTCGTCGCCGAGACGTCCGCGAACGGCGCGTTCCGTCTCCTGTCGAAGCTCGTTCACGGATCGATCGACAATGGTCGCGCCGGTTGCTTCGGTGACGGCATGGCGGGCACCCAGAATCTGCGCTGCCCAGACGTCATTGCCCTTGAGTGCCACGGCCGCCGCCAGCGGAACGAGCGTGTGCACGAACGCGAACTTGTCGTGCAGATCGCGGATCGGAGGGAGGCTTTCCCGGACGATCGACAGCGCTTCGTCCGCGTTGCCGCGCCGGACCGCGAGCGTGGCTCGAAGAAACAGCGGAAGCAACAGAAACCACGGTCCGCTGCTCTGAAGCGTCGCGGCGGCCTCGCGGAGCAGCCGGTCCGCCTCCTCGAACTGGCCCGTCGCCATCGCGACGCGCGCCATGCCGGTCAGTGCATTTCCGATGCGCCAGGGGTTCGTGAACTGCCGCGATTCCTCGAGGCTGCGCGCATAGCGTTCGAGGGCCGCCTCTTCGTTCCCAGCGACATGTTCGAGGTGTCCGAGCAGCAACTCGGCGACCGCGATCCAGTCGCGGTCGGCGGCGCTCGAAGAAAGCGCGAGCGCACGGGTAGCGGCCGTCCGCGACTTTTCGAACTCGGCCTGCGTGTAGCGCATGACGGCCGCTCCGATGAGCGCGGTCGCCTCTACCGACGGCGGAGGTGACGGCACAGCCAGGATTCGCTCGTACCATTCGAGGCCTTCGCTGGCGTGGCCACGGATCACCCAGAAGAAGAACAGCCGATAGACGATGGTGGCTGCTTCGACGGACCGACCCCGCTCGATGAGCCAAATCAGCACGGACCGATAGTTTTCGAGGTCGTCGCGTACGCGGTCGAGCCACTCGCCTTGCGCATGGCCGACCAGGCCCTCCGCCGCCAGGCGGGACTCGGTGGCGCAGTAGCGCACCAGTCCCTCCATTGCATCGTCGCGCTCACCCGCGGCGCTCAGTTCGACCGTGGCATATGCACGCACCGTCTCAAGCGTGCAATAGAGTGGTCGCGCGGACGCGGAGCTCTCCCGCCGGAGCAGCAGGCTCTTGTCGATCAGACCCGCCGCGGCTGCAAGCACACTGTCGCTTCTGCTCAGCGGGCCTTCACGGCCGGCTACCACTGCCGCTGCCGCTTCAATCGGAAAGTCGCCCGACAGCACGCCAAGGCGTCGGAACACGCACTGCTCGTTCGGATCGAGAAGCCCGTAACTCCACGCAACCGTCGCATTCATCGTCTGCTGGCGTTCCGGTAGATCACGCGGCCCGGTGGTCGACAACAGCACATCCTGTGCGAGACGCCGCAGCAAATCTTCCGGTGTCAGCACCTTCAGCCACGGCGCCGCGAGCTCGAGCGCGAGGGGGAGGGCATCGAGCCGGCGACAGATCGCAGTCACCGTGGCGCCGTTCCCAGACGTCAGGCGAAACTCGGGCCGCACATCGCGAACGCGTTCGATGAACAGTCGCACTGCCGGTGAGCGCGCGACGTCGTCGGCTGAGGCATCGTCGCTGATATTCAACGGGAGCGGACCAACGACGTACTCCCGCTCGCCGCGTACTCGCAGCGGAGCGCGGCTCGTGACGAGTACGCGCAACGCCGCCACCGACGTCAGCAGCTCCGCCACGAGCGGCGCTGCATTCAGCACGTGTTCAAAATTATCCAGAACGAACAGCGTTCGACGGCCGTCGCACGAGGCTCTGACGCGCTTTGCCAGGTCGAGCGCACTGATGTCGAGCAGACCGAGGGCTTCAGCGATGGCCGCGGCCACGAACGAAGCGTCGCGGACCGCGGCAAGCGGAACGAAGACCACACGAGCGCCGCCGTCGAGCATGATGGCGCGGGCAAGCTCCTGCGCGAGACGTGTTTTTCCCGCTCCGCCGGGTCCTGTCAACGTGAGCAGGCGAACGGCGGAATCGGCGAGCCACCGGCGCAAGACCTCGAGGTCCTCGTCGCGACCGAGCAGGGCGGTGAGGGCTAGCGGCAGCGATCCGCCGCTTCGGTCGTCGAACACGGCAGCATGTGCAGCCACGCGGCCGCTCGCCAGGAGCGCGTCGCGCGTCGCGTCACTGAGATCGAGAGCCGCGGAGAGTGCCCGTACGGTGTCGGTATGGGGCCGCCGGCGCTCTCCTCGCTCCAGCGCGCTGACTGCGTGGACCGAGAGGCCCGCCACCGTCGCAAGCTCCTCTTGTGTGAACCCCGCGGCTTCGCGAAGCGCCTTCAACTGCGCCCCAAATGACCCCGGAGCGCTGGATTTCATAATCCCCCCATCTTATTACCGCTCAGCCTGTGCGTGTTCCGTGCGGGTTGTGTGCGGGTTCCGGCGGGTGTTGTGTGTGGTCACTGCATCGCTCGGCCTTCACACTCGACAACGTGACGAGCGGCATAGACCGAAGAGTGACAAACGCTCGATGTGCCGGAAATCCGAAAAGGAGAGAAAGAAGGTCGAGATGATGAAGAAAGCAGCGCTCATTGTTACAGGGACGTTACTCGCGGTCGCATGTAGTCGAAACTACACACCCTCTAGTCCGTCTCAGGTTCCAGAGAACGATTCATCGTCATTAGACGGCGCGGCAACCGACACGTCCACGGCGGTTGCGACACCACTCGCCGCACGGGCGCAAGGCCGCGTCGGGTTTGGCTTCAACGGAAGCGTCAGCGGCTTCC
>Ga0268264_10005990_pt1 | contig 10296 bp, 12 predicted proteins | sample KBSSwiS32_FD_190357 | JGI IMG/M metagenome (GOLD analysis project Ga0268264, IMG submission 190357) | Switchgrass rhizosphere microbial communities from Kellogg Biological Station, Michigan, USA - KBS Switchgrass S3-2 (SPAdes) (version 2) | ecosystem: Host-associated > Plants > Roots >... | reverse complement strand
GGCGCCGCTCTTCATCTTCATCCATGGCGGCGGCTGGTCGTTCGGCGACAAACGGATGGCTGGCCATATGGCCGTCCACGCCCGCGCGCAGGGCTGGGCCTTCGCCTCGCTCAATTACCGGCTCGTGCCTGCGGCCAATCCGCAGCAGCAGGCCGAGGATGTCGCTGCGGCCATCGCCCGTCTGGTCCGCGATGCGGATGAGCTGGAAATCGATCCGGCCCGGATCATCCTCAGCGGCCACAGCGCCGGCGCCCATCTCGCCGCTCTGGTCGGCACCGATCCCCGCTATCTCGCCGCCCACCGCCTGCCGATCTCGACCCTCGCCGGCATCGTCCTCCTCGACGGCGCGGGCTATGACGTGCCCGCCCAGATGGCGCGCGGCGGTCCGCTGCTCCGCCGCATGTATGCCCGCGCCTTCGGCGACGACCCCGCTTTCCAGGCCCGCGTCTCCCCGACCCTGCAGGCCGCCGCGCCAAATGCCGGCCGCTTCCTCATCCTCCACATCACCAGCCGCCCCGACGACAGCGGCGCCCAGTCGCAGCGCCTGGCCGAGGCGCTGCGCGCCGCCGGGACACCCGCGGAGGTGGTCGCCGTGGACAACACGCACGCCGAAATCTTCCGCCTCTTCGGCCAGCCCGGCCATGTCGCCACCGAACGGACGGACGCCTTTGCGCGCGAGGTCTTCCGCCGCTAAGCCTCGGGCATGACCCAGCCCGGCTTTATCGGTGGCGGCCTCGACCGGGCCGATCATCTTCGCCTCGATCCCGACCGGCTGGCGGCACTGCTGGCGGACGGGGAGGCGCGGCTGTTGCGGCTGGACGGGGTGGACCCGGTACTGGACCAGGACTGGCGGCTGAGCTGGGATCCGGTGGACAGGGAAAGCGCGCTGATCTTCCTCGGCCTGGACGAGGGCCGCCCGCTGTTCGCGCCGCTCGTCCGCATCGAGGCCGGCCAGCGCGCCTGGGCCGTGTTCCGTATCCTCTCGATGATGAACGAACGCGATCTCGCCATCTGGGGCGCGGCGCGGAGCCTCAATGACTGGCACAGCCGGCACCCTCATTGCAGCGTCTGCGGCCATGCCACCGCCCCCTTCCGCGCCGGCTGGGGCCGCCAATGCCCGCATTGCGGCGCCGAGCATTTCCCGCGCGTGGACCCGGTCGTGATCATGCTGGCCGAGCATGACGGCCGCGTCCTGCTCGGCCGCTCGCCCCATTATCCGCCGGGCCGCTATTCGGCCTTGGCCGGCTTCGTCGAGCCGGGCGAATCGATCGAGGAGGCGGTGGCGCGCGAATTGTTCGAGGAGGCGGGCGTGAGGGTGAGCGGCGTGCGCTATGTCGCCAGCCAGCCCTGGCCCTTCCCCGGCCAGCTGATGATCGCCTGCATCGGAACGGCGGAGAGCGACGCGCTCACCCTGGACGCGGAGCTGGAGGACGCCTTCTGGTGCGACCGCGCCGGCGTGCTTGCCGCCCTGGCCGGAGAGGAGGGCGCGCCGTTCCAGGCGCCGCCGCCTTATGCGATCGCCAACACCTTGCTGACCCGCTGGATCGAGGGAGAATGAGCATGCGGTTTCTGACGATGATCGCGGCAACGGCCCTGCTCGCCAGCGCCGGCATGGCCCAACCGGGCGCCAACCGCCGCGCGACGCTCTACGTCTCGATGACCGGCCTCCAGGAGATCCCAGGCCCGGGCGACCCCGACGGCAACGGCACGGTGGAGATCCGCGTCGTCCCGCGCCGCGGCTCGGTCTGCTGGAACCTCTATGCGCGCGCGATCGGCCCCGCGACCGCAGCCCATATCCATCGCGGCGCGGCGGGGATGACGGGCCCGCCCGTCCTTGCCCTCACCACGCCCGATGCCAACGGCCGCAGCCAGGGCTGCGCCACCGTCGAGCCGGGCCTGGCGCGGGAGATGGGCTATGCCCCCCAGGAATTCTACGTGAACGTGCATACGGAGGCGTTGCCGCAGGGTGCGATCCGCGGCCAGCTGCGCGGCGGCTCGGAGCCGCTGCAGCCGCTCCAGCGGCAACCGGCGGGAGGCTGAAGATGCGCGACCTGGAGGGAGGCTGCGCCTGCGGCGCCGTGCGCTACCGGCTGACGAACGCGCCGATGTTCGTCCATTGCTGCCATTGCAGCTGCTGCCAGACCGAGACCGGCTCCGCCTTCGTGCTGAACGCTTTGATCGAGAGCGACCGGGTCGAGACGCTGAAGGGCGCGCCGGCGCCGGTGCTGACCCCGACGGAGAGCGGCAAGGGTCAGCAGGTCTGGCGCTGCCCCGAGTGCCAGGTGGCTCTGTGGAGCAATTATGGCGGGGCGTTGGATGTGCTCCGCTTCGTCCGCATCGGCACGCTCGACACGCCCGCGGCGCTGCCGCCGGACGTCCACATCTACACCCGCTCGAAATTGCCCTGGGTGCAGCTGCCGGCGGGCGTGCCGGCCTTCGAGATCTATTATGACAGCAAGACGCTCTGGCCGGCGGCGAGCCTGGAACGGCGGGCGGCGGTGTTCGCGAAGATGCCTGCGGTCAGGCCGCCTTCGCCGACTTCCTGAGCACCCAGATCCAGAGCGGGATGGTCGCCATCCCGAACGGGGCGAAGAGCGGGGCGAAAAAGCTGATGCCAAGCGCGCTGGCTGCGGCGAAGAGCACGGCGACGCTGCGGCGCGGGACCTGGGCGGCGTCGGTCTCGCTCACGCCCTCCGCGCGCATCGCCGGGCCAGTCGCCAGACGGTTGACCCTGAGGTTGAGGAGCGCGGTCAGCAGCATCCAGCCCCAATAGCAGACGGCCGGGCCGACCTTGCCGTAATTGCTGCTCATGAAGCCGGTGACGAAGGGCATGAAGGCGATCGTGCCGAGCAGCATCAGGTTCCAGAACAGGATGCCGGGCGCGATCCGGCCGGCCAGGCTGAACGCGCGGTGATGGCCGGACCAGAAGGCGCCGATCACGGCGAAGCTGATCACGAAGCCGATGAAATTGGGGATCAGGCCGGCCAACGCCCCCAGGGTCGGTTGCGTGCCGTCCTGCGCGAGATGCGGCGGGTGGATCTCGATGACCAGCAGGGTGATCGCGATCGCGAACACCGCGTCCGAGAAGAAGACCAGCCGCTCCAGCGGATGATCGGTCTTGCCTGCTGCCATATCGCGTCTCCCCGTCGGGCGGAGACTAGCCGCCCGCGCCCGGTGCGCAAGTCAGGCGTCGACGACGATCGGGCAGTTCAATGTGTTGGCGATGAAGCAGCGTTCGTGCGCTTCGTGGTGGAGGCGGTCGAGTGCGGCCGCGTCCGGCGCGGCGCCGGCAAAGGCGATGCGGGGCCGGAGCGTGATTTTGGTGATTGCAACCTTCCCGGGGCCGACGCGGCCCATCTCGGCCACGGCCTCATCCTCATAGCTGTCGACGACCAGGCCCGCCTGGCGCGCAAGATCGAGGAACCAGAGCATGTGGCAGGCGGCGGCGGAGGCGACCAGCGCCTCTTCCGGGTCCACGCCCGCCGGGTCCGAGCGCGGTTCCGGCACGACGTCGGGCGAGGACGACCCCACCACTTCGGCGCCGCCGTCGAACCGCCAGACATGGCGCCGGCTGTAATTGTTCTCGGCGAAGCCGCCGTCGGCACGCCAGGAGATCCAGGCGCGATGGTGGCTCATGCCGATTTGAACAATATGTCGGGCTGGTCGCCGAGCTCCGCGGTTTTCGCGCCTTTGCCTTTGGTCGGCGAGAAATTGACCGGGGTGGCGATCAACGGCGCCTCGTCCTCGCCGAGCACGGCGCGGCGGGCAAGCCGGCCTTCGAGCTGGGCGCCGGCGTCGATGCTGATCGTCTCATAGGCGATGTCGCCCATGATCCGCGCCGAGGCCTCGACGAACAGGGTGCGGACATTGACCTGGCCTTCGACCGTGCCGGCGATCCGCGCCTCGTCCGCCTGGATGTTGCCGGCGACGGTCCCCGCCGGGCCCTGGACGAGCTGCTGGCAGCGGACGTTGCCCTCGATCCGGCCGTCGACATGAAGCTGCGCGTCGGTGGCGAGATCGCCGCTGACGAGGACCTCGGGGCCGATGAAACTGAGCCCCTGCGCCCCGGAACGGGCCGGCCGCGGCAGGCTGCCGCTGGTCTTGTCGCGCGAGAACATGATGGCGCCTCCCCTGTCGGGAGGAAACATGGCGGGGGCGTAACGAGAGTCAAGCGAGCTGCGGCGAGGGGAGCGGACAAAATGGATGAAGGGCGCGCTCACCCCACCCCCAAACAGTAATGGGGGCCGGCATCGCTGCCGGCCCCCACTGTCCCTTCGCATCCGGGTCCGCCGAAACGGGCCGTTCGCGATGGGCGGTTTCGAGGCGCGGTAACCAGGACAAGTCCTGGCCCCGCATCCTCCGGAGTCCGTCGGGGCCGAAACCCTCCCGGTGTCCCCGGTGGCTCCCCGACAGGGCCGAAGCCCTGACGGTTCGCCGCTCGGCGGATTCGGAACTTGCGTCCCTCTTCCTTGCCCTGGCGATTGCAGAAGCCGAAGCCCCTGTCCTCGCGTCCGGCAGGATCCTCGGCCGAAGCCTCGGTTCCGCCTGACATGGTCATGAGCCGAAGCCCTGGGTCCATGCCTGGTTCGCAGCTCCCGGGCCGAAACCCGGTCCTGCCCGACCCCTCCGAAGCCGAAGCTCCTTCTGAGCCGGTGGCAGCGCGCTCGCCCGAAGGCACCGCTTTCTGCCGGGCTGGTCCTCGATCCGAAGATCCGGTGTCCGGCCTGGCCGGTCTCCATCTTGCCCGAAGGCCGTCCGGAGACCGGATGGGCGCTGTTCGAAACCTGCCGCTCTCGCATACGCTGAAGGGCAAGCCCGTCCTCGTCCGCTAGGCGGCGGCTTCGTCAGCCGCCCTGCCGTCCGCTTCCGCCGGCCGCACGTCCGAAGACGGGGCCAGGCATCCGCCTGGGCTGTGGCTGGGAAGGCTCGCCTCCGTTGCCGGAAGTTCGTCTCGGCCACATCCGGAAGCTGTCATGCTTTCCGAGTCGCACCAAGGGGATTCCGCCTGTGGATAACGAGGATAATGGGCATAAGTCGGCGCCTCCGGAACCGGCGCACGCGCCGCTTGCCCCGCGCGCGATGCCCGCATAAAGGAAGCGCCAATCCGGGCGGGATCGCTCGTTTAGGAACAGAGGGTCAGGGCTGCATGGACGGTCGCTTCAACACGATTGCCGGATGGGTGCTCGGCGCGGGCATCGTCCTCCTGGGCGCCAATCTCATCACGCACGAGGTCTTCAAGGCCGAGCATGGCAATGAATTCGGCTATCCGGTGAACGGCTCCGACGCGACCGAGAGCGCCGGCCCGGCCGAGCAGCCGATCGCCTTCTACCTGCAGACCGCCGACGCCGGCCGCGGCGAGCGCCAGTTCGCCAAATGCGCCGGCTGCCACACGATCAACCAGGGCGGCGCCAACGGCACCGGCCCGAATCTCTACGGCGTGCTTGGCGAGCAGGTCGCCACCGGCCATGGCGGCTATGCCTTTTCGGATGCGCTGCGCGGCCATGGCGGCACCTGGGACTGGGACACGATGAGCGCCTGGCTCACCTCCCCGCGCGCCTTCGCACCGGGGACCCGGATGACCTTCGGCGGCCTCGCCAACCCGCAGGAGCGCGCCGACCTCCTGCTCTATCTGAACGCGCAGGGCGGCCATCTCACCGTCCCGCCGCCGCCCGCCGCGGCCCCCGCCGGGGGCAACGCCTCGGCCGGCAACGAGGCCGCGCCGGCCGGCAATGCGGCCAATGCAGCGGCGCCCGCGGGTAACGCCGCCGCGCCTGCCGCCGCCAACACGACGGCCGCGCACTAAGCCCGGGACTTCGGAAGGTCGTCATTCCAGCGAATGCTGGAATCCCCCTTCCTTTGCCCGGTATCCTTAGAAAAGTGAGATTCCAGCATCCGCTGGAATGACGGTGCAGCCTAGCAGGGCTCTTCCGCGGTCCCCGCATAATGGCGGCAGACATAGTCCCAGGCCTCTTCGGCACTCTCGCAATAGGTGAAGAGCTTGAGGTCGTCGGCGGAGATCACGCCCTCCTCGGCCAAAGCCTCGAAATTGACGACGCGCTCCCAGAAGGACTTGCCGAAGAAGATGATCGGGATCGGCTTCACCTTGCCGGTCTGGATCAGGGTGAGCAGCTCGAACGCCTCGTCGAACGTGCCGAAGCCGCCCGGGAAGACCGCGACCGCGCGGGCGCGGAGCAGGAAGTGCATCTTCCTGAGCGCGAAATAGTGGAACTGGAAGCTGAGGCTCGGCGTCACATAGGGGTTCGGCATCTGCTCGTGCTGGAGCACGATGTTGAGGCCGATCGATTCCTTCCCCTCGTCCGCCGCGCCGCGATTGGCCGCCTCCATGATCGACGGGCCGCCGCCCGAACAGACCACGAAATGGCGCTTGCCGTCCGCGTCGGGGTCGTGCCGGCTGGCGAGCCGGGCGAGCTCGCGCGACACGTCATAATATTTGCTGTTCGCCTTCAGCCGCTCGGCCGTCCGCCTCTGGCTGTCGGTCGATGCGGCGGTGATCAGCGCGTCGGCTTTCTCCGGCTCCGGGATGCGGGCCGAGCCGTAGAAGACGAAGGTCGAAGCGATATTGGCCTCGTCGAGCAGCAGCTCCGGCTTCAGCAGTTCCAGCTGGAAGCGGACGGGCCGCAGATCCTCGCGCAGCAGGAAATCCATATCCTGAAAGGCGAGCCGATAGGCCGGATCGACGGTCTGCGGGCTGAGCGTGGTCTGCGCGGCGGTGGCGGCGTCCTTGCGGGCCGGCTCGAAGACGCGCTTCGGGGGGACGGGATCGGTCATCGGGGGGCTTTAGAGCGCAGGCGGGCTAGCGGCAATAAGGCCCGTTCGGCCCCATGTCGAAGTGCAGATGGTTATAATGGTAGCGGTCGGAATCGGGCGAAAGGCCGATGTTGAAGCGCCGGCAGCCGCCCTGGAAAATCTGGCGGAGGAAGCGGCGCACGCGGTCGTCGCCGCCGCGCCAGTCCTGCTCGACGGTCACATGGCGCCCGTCCTCGAGCTGGAAGCCGGAGACGTCCACCGCATTGGCGAAGGCGTGCTGGGAGAGGCGCTCGCCGGGAATATTGTCGCGGGTGCGGCAGGCATAGGTGCCGAAGGTCTCGATCCGGACGATCCGTGAATGGAGCCACTGGTCGGCGGCGGGCTGCAGCGATTCCCGGCTCCAGCGCGCGAACTGGCGGGCGAGCGGGCAGGTCATCGCCCGCAGGCCGGTCGCGGGGGTGCCCATGTTGACGAGCTGGACGGCGCCGAGCGCCGAGCAGCCGCTGGCGAAGCGCTGGTCCGGCAGGCGGCGGAACAGGATATGCTCGCGGGCGAGGTCGATATGGCATTGCAAAGTGTCGGCGCTGCCGCGGTCGGCGAGCGGGCCGGTCGTGGCGCGGGGCGGCGCCCGCCCGTGATCGGCGCGCGGAATGCAGCCGCTGAGCGCGACCAGAGCCGCCAGAGCCATCCCCCACCGCATGCGCCGAGGTTCCGGGCCGCTCCCGAGCCGGTCAAGCCGTATGAGTCGAAGCGTTTATCCGGCGGGCCGGGGCGCGCTCATTCGGTGGGCACATGGAAGATGATGGTGGTGCGGAAGATCGTGCCGGCGGCGGGCGCGCCATTGGCCAAAGTCGGCGCGGCGCGCAGCCAGCCGCTGAGCTGCAGGGCGATGAGCTGGAACTCGGCGAGGAAGGGCCCGGCATCGCCAGTGGGGTTGAGGCAGAACAGGCTGAGATCGGGCTGGACCTGACAGTCGATCCTGACCCGCGCGTCCAGGTTCGCGGCCAGCGCGCCGCGCGGATAATAAGCCTGGCTCAGCTCCATGGTGAGGCCCTGCGCGAAGCTGACGGCGGCAGGCGGCCGCGTGGTGAAGGTGAACAGCCGCGCGGCGGGACGGACGTCCGCGGCCGCGATCCGGTCCTGGATGGTGACCGCGAGCGGGCCTTGCGTCGTCATCTGGGCGAGGGTCAGCCGGAACTGGTAGAGCGAGGCGAGGCCCATGGCCGCCGCGCGATACGCCTCCGGCACGGACGGATCGGTGCAGAAGACGACGCGCCCGTTCGTGCGGTCGAGCAGGCAGCGGATCGTAAAGGCGAGGCCGCGGGCCGGGATGCGCGGCGACCTCGCGAGCAGATAGTGCCGCGCCGCTGCGCTCGGCCGGCTGGCTACGTTCGCCTCCTGGAAGGGCAGGATCTCCGCATTGGGAGGAATGGCGAGCGGCGCCGGCGTGGTCTGCCCCGGCAGGCTGTAATTGATCGACGGCACCGGCTGCAGGACGGCAGCGATGGCGGCGAGAACGGTCGCGGACGCAGGCATCCCAATATCCCCTCGGCACAGTTCTTAAGCCGGACGCGCGCTTGACAGCAAGGCACGCGTCTCTATCCCCGTCTGCGGGCCACGCCGTCCCAACGCGGCGCGTGCTCTCTGCAAGGAGAGTTAGTGATGACGACCCCGAAGCCGGACACGCGGCCTGCGCGTCCTTATTTCTCTTCCGGCCCCTGCGCGAAGCCGCCGGGCTGGTCCCCCGAAAAGCTCGCCACCGGCTGCCTCGGCCGCTCGCACCGCTCCAGGCTCGGCAAGGCGCGGCTGCAGCATTGCCTCGACCTGATGCGGGAATTGCTGCGGCTGCCGGCCAGTCACCGGATCGGCATCGTCCCTGGCTCCGACACGGGCGCCTTCGAGCTGGCGATGTGGACGATGCTCGGCGCCCGCCCCGTCACCTGCCTCGCCTGGGAGAGCTTCGGCGAGGGCTGGGTCACCGATGCGGTGAAGCAGCTGAGGCTGGAGCCGAACGTGCTTCGTGCCGATTACGGCCAGTTGCCGGACCTCGCGCAGGTCGACTGGGCGCACGACGTGCTCTTCACCTGGAACGGCACCACCTCGGGCGTGCGCGTGCCCGACGGCGACTGGATCGCCGCCGCCCGCCAGGGCCTGAGCTTCGCCGACGCCACTTCGGCGGTGTTCGCCTACGACCTCCCCTGGGACAAGATCGATGTCGCCACCTTCTCGTGGCAGAAGGTGCTTGGCGGCGAGGGCGGGCATGGCGTGCTGATCCTCGGCCCGCGCGCGGTCGAGCGGCTCGAAAACCACACGCCCGCCTGGCCGCTGCCGAAAATCTTCCGGCTGATGGCGAAGGGCGCGCTCGCCGAGGGCGTGTTCAAGGGCGAGACGATCAACACGCCTTCGATGCTCGCCGTCGAGGACGCGATCTGGGCGCTGGAATGGGCGGTGATGGAGGGCGGCCCGAACGCTTTGCTCGCCCGCACCGAGGCCAATGCCGCAGCGCTGGACGCGATCGTCGCGGCGCGTGACTGGCTCGGCCATCTCGCCGCCGATCCGGCCAGCCGCTCGAAAACCAGCGTCTGCCTCACCGTCGCAGGCGCCGACGAGGCCTTCATCAAGAAGATGACGAGCCTGCTCGAGCTGGAAGACGCCGCCTACGACATCGCCTCCTATCGCGATGCCCCGCCGGGCCTGCGCATCTGGTGCGGCGCGACGGTGGATGCCGAGGATATCGAGGCACTCGGGCCCTGGCTCGACTGGGCCTACGAGGAGGCAAGATCCGCTTAAGCCCTCGCCCCTTCAGGGGAGAGGGTTGGGAGAGGGGGAGTCGGGAGGCTCCGTCACTTCCGGCTTCCATCTCCCCGCTTCCCCTCTTCCCGACCCTCTCCCTTCAAGGGGAGAGGGAGCAAAGGAACCCGAAATGCCCAGAGTACTCATCTCCGACCAGATGGACCCAAAAGCCGCCGAGATTTTCCGTGCCAATGGCGTCGAGGTCGACGAGAAGCCCGGCCTCACCCCGGACGAGCTCAAGCAGGTGATCGGCGTCTATGACGGCCTCGCCATCCGTTCGGCGACCAGGGTGACGGCCGACATCCTCGCGGCGGCTCCCAATCTCAAGGTGGTCGGCCGCGCCGGCATCGGCGTCGACAATGTCGACATCCCGGCCGCCACCGCGCGCGGCGTGGTGGTGATGAACACGCCGTTCGGCAATTCGATCACCACCGCCGAGCACGCCGTCGCCCTGATGTTCGCGCTCGCCCGCGAGCTGCCCGCCGCCGACATCTCCACCCAGGCCGGCAAATGGGAGAAGAACCGCTTCATGGGGGTCGAGCTGACCTCGAAGACCCTCGGCCTGATCGGCTGCGGCAATATCGGCTCGATCGTCGCCGACCGCGCGCTCGGCCTCAAGATGAAGGTCGCCGCTTACGACCCCTTCCTCTCGCCCGAGCGCGCGCTCGAGTTAGGGGTCGACAAGGTTGAGCTCGATGAGCTTTTGCAGCGCGCCGACTTCATCACGCTGCACAC
>Ga0268264_10005989_pt1 | contig 10296 bp, 8 predicted proteins | sample KBSSwiS32_FD_190357 | JGI IMG/M metagenome (GOLD analysis project Ga0268264, IMG submission 190357) | Switchgrass rhizosphere microbial communities from Kellogg Biological Station, Michigan, USA - KBS Switchgrass S3-2 (SPAdes) (version 2) | ecosystem: Host-associated > Plants > Roots >... | reverse complement strand
CAGCAAACCGCACTTCCACCCCAACGATCGCTTCATCACCGTGGTCAAAGGGACTTGGTGGGTCGCCACCGGCAACAAGGCCGACAAGGACAATATGGTCCCCATGCCGGCCGGCAGCTTCGTGACTCACTTCGGCAAGCAGGTGCACTGGGACGGCGCCAAGGACGAAGAGGCCTGGGTACTCATCGTGGGCGAAGGGCCGGGAACACTGACCCTGGTCGAAGAGGCAAAGTAAGGCCGGCTCCGCGCCCACGCGACCGAATGTTCGGTTTTTCGCGACCGTGAATTGGGCCCGCCCGTGATGGGCCCGTTGCTCCCCTGCCAGTGGGTTGGCTGGTTGCTGCCGGTTCCGGTAGCTTTCACTCGCGCCTTGTGCGCGGGTGCTCACGCGGGGCGGCAAGGGCTTGGCGCCAGGGACCTGGAACAAAACGCCGGGGTGCGACGTGGACACGAGCGCGCTTGTCGGATGGAAGTTGGTCATCTAGGTTCCGATCCCTTTTGAGTGCGGACAGGGCTGGACATGCAAACCAGCGATGGAATCGTCGGAGCCATCGGCAACACGCCGCTGATCGCGCTCAAGCGCGCGTCTGCTGCGACCCAATGCAACATTCTGGGCAAGGCCGAATTCATGAATCCCGGCCAGTCGGTCAAGGACCGCGCCGCGCTTTTCATCATCGAGGACGCGATCCGCAAAGGCGCATTGCGGCCGGGCGGCGCGATCGTCGAAGGCACCGCCGGCAATACCGGGATCGGGCTGGCCCTCGTCGGCAACGCCCTCGGCTTTCGCACCGTGATCGTGATCCCGGAGACGCAAAGCCAGGAGAAGAAAGACATGCTCCGGCTCTGCGGCGCCGAACTGGTCGAGGTGCCCGCCGTCCCCTACTCCAATCCCAACAACTATGTGAAGGTCTCCGGCCGGCTGGCCGAGCAGTTAGCGAAGACCGAGACGAACGGCGCGATCTGGGCGAACCAGTTCGACAACGTCGCCAACCGCCAAGGTCATATCGAGACCACGGGCCCGGAGATCTGGAACCAGACCGACGGCAAGGTTGACGGATTCATCTGTTCGGTCGGCACCGGCGGCACGCTCGCCGGCGTCGCAATGGCACTCAAGTCGCGCAACAAGAACGTGCGCATCGGCCTCGCCGATCCCATGGGGGCTGCGCTCTACAGCTACTACACCGACGGCGTGCTCAAGGCTGAAGGCTCCTCCATCACCGAAGGCATCGGCCAGGGCCGTATCACCAAGAACCTGGAAGACGCCCCGATCGATTTCGCCTATCAGATCCGCGACGAGGAAGCGGTTCCGGTGATTTTCGACCTGCTCGAGCATGAAGGGCTGTGCATGGGCGGCTCGACCGGCATCAATGTCGCCGGTGCGATCCGGCTCGCCCAGGAGATGGGGCCAGGTCACACCATCGTTACGATTCTCGCGGATTTCGGCACGCGCTATCAATCGAAACTGTTCAATCCGGATTTCTTGCGCGAGAAAGGACTTCCGGTCCCGGAATGGCTGGAGCGGCGCAACAGCGTGAAGGTGCCGTACGAACGAACCTGACCCCGGATTGATCACATGTCACGATCCGCCGCGCCGACCGATTGCCTGTTTCGCGAAGATTCATATCTGAAAGAATGCGCGGCCCTTGTCGTAGGACTGACTGAGGCGGGAGGCATCGTGCTCGATCGCACCGTGTTCTACGCCGCTTCTGGCGGCCAGCCCGCCGATCGTGGCATGCTCACGACGGCAACCGGTGATGCCATCCCGATCGTGAACGCAAGCTACACCGATCCCGAGAAAACCGAGATCGCGCATGTGCCGGCAGCCACGACCGGCGTGCAGTTCAAGATCGGCGAGCCCGTACATGCTACCATCGACTGGGGCTTACGGTACGCGCGCATGCGCATGCACACGGCCTTGCATCTGCTCTCGGCTGTACTGCCGTATCCCGTCACCGGCGGCGCGGTTGGCGACGCCGATGGACGGCTCGACTTCGACATTCCCGAAGCCGGTCTCGACAGGGACGACATCACCAGGAAGCTTGCCGACATGATCGCGGCGGGAGCCGAGGTGCGCTCGCGCTGGATCACCGATGCTGAACTCGCGGCAGCGCCCGGCCTGATCAAGACCATGTCGGTCAAACCGCCCACCGGCACCGGCCGCGTGCGGCTGATCGAGATCGTCGGATATGATTTGCAGCCCTGCGGCGGCACCCATGTGCGCGCGACGAGTGAGATCGGCGACGTGCGGGTGACGCAGATCGAAAAGAAGGGCAAGCAAAACCGGCGCGTGCGGATTGCATTTGCGTGAGGCGAACACTTTCGCTTGTCCACGCTCACCCTGGAAGCGCAAATTGGCGTCTCGATCTTGTGCCGCGGCCGCAGGCATCCGAAATTAAGGCCGCGGACCGTTCCACTATAGTGAGTACCGTCATGCCGAATGAAAGCCCAACGTCCCGCTGGTTGGTGACCACCGCCTGGCTTGCCGATCGCCTCGGCACGCCGACGACTGTGGTCGTGGATGGCTCGTTCTATCTGCCGGCGATGAAACGCGATGCCGCGGCCGAATATCTCGCCGGCCACATTCCCGGCGCCGTGCGCTTCGACATCGATGCGATTTCCGACCATTCCAACCCGCTGCCGCATATGCTGCCGGACAACAAGCAGTTCGCGAGCGAGGTGGGCGCGCTCGGCATCGCTGATAGCGATACCATCGTCGTATATGACGGTGCGGGCATGTTTTCCGCGCCGCGGGTGTGGTGGACTTTTCGCCTGTTCGGCGCCGAGAACGTGTTCATCCTCGACGGCGGATTTCCGAAGTGGAAGGCAGAACAGCGGCCGATCGAAGTCGGGGCTGCCAAGCGTGCGCCACGCCGGTTCGAGTCGCGCAAACCCGCCGACATCGTGGCTTCTCTCGACACCGTGCGGTCGGCGCTGGAAAGCAAGTCGGCGCAGGTCGTCGATGCGCGGCCGGCCGATCGTTTCGTCGGGCACGCGCCCGAGCCGCGCGCCGGCGTGCGCTCCGGCCATATGCCGGGCGCGTTAAACGTCCCCTCGACCGCCGTGGTCGAGAACGGCTCGCTCGCCTCGCCGGAGAAGCTCCGAGCGGCATTTGCCGCCGGCGGCGTCGACCTCGACCGGCCCGTGATCACGAGTTGTGGCTCCGGAGTGTCCGCTGCGACGCTCTGGCTTGCGCTCGATGCGCTCGGCAAGGCCCCCAAGTCTCTCTACGACGGCTCATGGTCGGAATGGGGGGCGCGCGACGATCTGCCGGTCGAGCCGAAGGGCTGATCATGCCGCGGACCAAGGTCCCGGTTGCAATCGTCACCGGGGCCGCGCACGGCATCGGCCGCGCGATTTCACGTCAGCTGTTGGAGACGGGATGGCGCGTCGGCGTGGTCGATCTGCCGGGATCGGGGCTCAAGCGCAGCTACAACCGATATGTGCGTAACGTCGTTCTGATCGAGGGCGACGTCACGCACGAAGAGACCGTCCGGCGCGCGGTCGGAGCCGTCACCGACAAATTCGAGCGCCTCGACGCGCTTGTGTCGAACGCCGGCATCATAGTGCGCAAGCCTTTGCGCCTGCTCACCCTGGCCGAATGGCGCAAGGTCCTCGACACCAACCTGACCGCCACCTTCCTGTTGGCCCGCGCGGCTGAGCGGCCGTTGCGTGCCGCGAAGGGCGCCATCGTGACGGCGCAAGGACCAGCTACAGCATCCGGTCGGCCGGGTCGGCTGGCCGCAAGACATTGCCGAGATGGTCGCATTCCTGCTCGACGGCAAACGCGCGGGGTTCATCACCGGTGCGAATTTCATCGTGGACGGCGGGATGACGCGAAAGATGATTTACGAGGAATAGCAGGGGCTTCCCGCCCCCTTCTTCCGAGGGCTTGGCATATTTATATTGTCCGCAGCGTCACCAGGGGATTCGGAATCCCCAAATCGGCGAGGCAGGGCGATGATCTTCCGCCAGCTCTTCGACAGCGTCTCGGGGACCTACACCTATCTTCTGGCCAGCCGGCGCGGAGGCGAGGCGCTGATCATCGATCCCGTGCTGGAGAAGGTCGACCGGTACCTCCAGCTCGTGGACGAACTCGACCTCAGGTTGGTCAAGGCCGTCGATACGCACCTCCATGCCGATCATCTCACCGGCCTCGGCGCGCTCCGCGACCGGACCCATTGCGTGACCGTGATGGGCGAGCGCAGCAAGGTCGACGTGGTGTCGATGCGTCTTTGGGAGGGCGACAAGCTCACAATCGAGGGTGTCGCGCTCGACGCGCTCTATACGCCCGGCCACACCGATGATTCCTACAGCTTCCTGATGCGCGACCGGGTGTTTACCGGCGACACGCTCCTGATCCGCGGCACCGGCCGGACCGACTTCCAGAATGGCGACCCGCGTGCGCAGTACGACTCGATCTTCAACAAGCTGCTGCGCTTGCCCGACGAGACCATGATTTTCCCCGCCCATGATTATAAGGGTGAGACCGTATCGACCATCGGCGAGGAAAGGGCGTTCAACCCGCGCCTGCAGGTGAAATCGGTGGATCAATATGTCGAGCTGATGAACAATCTCAATCTGCCCAATCCCAAGATGATGGATGTCGCCGTGCCGGCCAACATGCGCGTCGGCCTTGCACAGGAGGAGATCGCGCGGCGGGGCTGGTCGGTCAGCGCCGCCGAGGCCATGACCCTCAACGGCCGGCCCGACGTGGCGCTCGTCGATTTGCGCGAGCGGACGGAACGCGAGAAGCACGGCATCATCGCGGGCTCGCTGCACGCCCCCTACCCCGAGCTTGCAGCCAATGTCCGCCCGGGCGGCATGCTGCACGAACTCGCCCGCGCCACCGGCAAGCGCATCATCTTCTACTGTGCCTTCGGCGAGCGCTCGGCAATGGCGGTGCAGGCGGCGCAGGACGCCGGGCTCGCATCCGCCTGCCATATCCAGGGCGGCATCGACGCCTGGAAACGGGCGAGCGGGCCGCTCCTGCACTGACCAGATTCTCCCCGCGGACACCTCCTCATTTGCAGATCCCGTGAGCGACGGTCACCTCAGTGCAGAATCTGGCTGAGGAACAGCTTGGTGCGCTCGTGCCGCGGATGATTGAAGAAGGCCTCGGGCTCGTTCATTTCGATGATCTGGCCGGCATCCATCAACACCATGCGGTTCGCGACCTGACGCGCAAATCCCATCTCGTGGCTGACCACCACCATGGTCATGCCGTCGAGCGCGAGGCCGACCATGGTGTCGAGCACCTCCTTGACCATCTCCGGATCGAGCGCCGAGGTCGGCTCGTCGAACAGCATGATTTTCGGCTGCATGCACAGGGCACGCGCGATCGCGACCCGCTGCTGCTGTCCGCCGGAGAGCTGAGCCGGATATTTGTCCGCCTGCTCCGGGATGCGCACCCGCTCGAGGAAATGCCGGGCGACCTCGTCGGCCTCCTTCTTCGGCAGCTTGCGGACCCAGATGGGCGCGAGCGTACAATTGTCGAGTACCGTGAGATGAGGAAACAGGTTGAACTGCTGAAACACCATGCCGACCTCGCGGCGGACCTCGTCGATCTTCTTGAGATCCTCGGTCAGCTCCATGCCGTCGACGATGACCCGGCCGCGCTGCCAGTCCTCGATACGGTTGATGCATCGAAGCAACGTCGACTTGCCGCTGCCTGAGGGGCCGCAGATGACGACGCGCTCGCCTCGCATGACCTTGAGGTCGACACCGCGAAGCACGTGGAAGCTGCCAAACCACTTGTCCAGGCCGATGATCTCGATCGCGATTTCGTTCTCGGTCGTGCGCATGTCGAGGACGATGTGCCGGGTCGACCCGCCCGCGCCTTTGCCTTGACCTCCGTCGCTCACGTTCTCAACCCTGTCTCACCGCGGCCGCCCGGTGTTCAACCGCCGTTCCATGGATAACGCGTAGCGCGACATTCCGAAGCTGACGAGGAAATAGATCATCCCGGCGAATGCGAACCCGGTGAACAGTGTTACCGGCGTTGCCCAGGCCGGATCGGCAAAAGCCGCACGCAATTGGCCCAGCAGGTCGAAAATCGCGACGATGAGCACCAGCGTTGTATCCTTGAACAGCGCAATGAACGAATTGACGATACCGGGAATGACCAGCCGCAGCGCCTGCGGCAGGATGACGAAGCCCATGATGCGCCAATAGCCCAGCCCGAGCGCCATGGCCGCCTCGTACTGGCCGCGCGGCATCGCCTGCAGCCCCCCGCGCACGACCTCGGCCATGTAGGCTCCGGCGAAGAGGACGACGCCGATCAACACGCGCAGCAGCCCGTCGATCTTCCAATGACCGGGGAGGAAGAACGGCAGCATGTAAGTGGCAAAGAACAGGACCGTGATCAGCGGGACGCCGCGCCAGAACTCGATGAAAACGATCGAGGCGGTACGGACGATCGGCAACTCGGAGCGGCGTCCGAGCGCGAGCACGATACCGAGCGGCAGCGAGAAGATGATGCCGGTGAACGAGATGACGAGCGTGACCAGGAGTCCGCCCCAAAGGCGGGTTTCCACATGCGGCAACCCGAACAGGCCGCCGACCAGCAGGAAGAACGCCACGACCGGAAAGGCCCCGAAAAACAGGATCGCGTTGAGAGCCTTATGGGGCGCGCGGGGAACAAGCAGAGGAACGAGCAGGGTCGCGCCGAGCGCGTAGGTCAGATTGACCCGCCAATGTTCACTTGCAGGGTAAAAGCCGTACATGAATTGGGCGAACTTCGCCCTGACGAATGGCCAACAGGCGCCGACCTCGCGACCCACTGTTACCGGTAGGCAATCGGCGCGGCTCGAGCCCGTCCAGACCGCGTCGATGAGCAGAAACTTTACGGCTGGCCACACCACGACCACGATGAGGACGCCGCTGACGATCGTCAGCACGGTATTGAATACGCCATCGAACAGGCGGGCGCGCGTCCATGTCAGGGCGTCTCCGCCCGGTAGCGGCGGCGGTTCGGGTTCGACCAGCGCGCGGCGGACATAAGCCGGTTGCGACATGTCCGTCATCACCGCTCCGCGATCCGGACGTGGGCGTTATACCAGTTCATCACTCCGCTCGTGAGCAGCGAGATTGCGAGATACACCGCCATGGTGATGGCGATGATCTCGATCGCCTGCCCGGTCTGGTGGAGGGTCGTGCCGGCAAAGACCGCGAACAGATCGGGATAGCCTACGGCGACCGCGAGCGACGAGTTCTTGGTGAGGTTGAGATACTGGTTGCTGAGGGGTGGCACGATTACCCGCAGCGCCTGCGGCACGACGATGAGCCGCAGCGTCAGCCCTCGCCGCAGGCCGAGCGCGAGCGCCGCCTCGGTCTGGCCCCGCGGGACCGCAAGGATCCCGGCGCGGACGATCTCGGCGATAAAGGCGGCAGTGTAGGTCGTGAGCGCGAGCAGGAGCGCCACGAATTCAGGGATCAGCCGGACCCCGCCGACAAAATTGAAGCCGCGGAGTTCCGGTTTCGCAAACCCGATCGGGACGCCCGTCGCCACAAGGGCCGCAAGCGGCAGGGCGACGATCAGCCCCAAATTGATCCACACCAGCGGGAACTCGTGGCCGGTGCGGACCCGCCGGCGCTTCGCCCAAAGCCCGAGAACGATGGCAGCGAGGACTCCGACGGCGAAGGTGGCAAAGACCACGCCGGCGCCCTCCCCCACCACCGGGGCGGGGACGATGATTCCGCGGTTGTTGATGAAAACCTCGCCGAACAGCGAGATGCTTTGGCGCGGTCCCGGCAACGTGCCAAGCACGCCGAGATACCAGAACAGGATTTGGAACAGGAGCGGCAGATTACGAATCAATTCGACGTAGCCTCCAGCCAGCCGCGCTACGAGCCAGTTGGGCGACAGCCGCGCGATGCCGATGAGGAAGCCGAGGATGGTCGCGAGCACGATCCCGACGCCGGCGACCAGCAGCGTGTTGAGAAGGCCGACCAGGAAGACGCGTCCGTAGGTGTCCGACTCGTTATAAGGAATCAGCGATTGGTTGACACCGAAGCCTGCGGTGTTCTCCAGAAAACCGAAACCACTGGTGATCTTCTGCGCTTCGAGATTGGCCTTGGCGTTGAGTGCGAACTCGTAACCGAACCACAGCACTGCCGCCAACAAGACGAGCTGGTAGAAGGCGGCGCGGACTGTCGGGCGATTGTAGAGAGGAACCCGCGGGGGGCCCGAAGCGCGCTGAGCATCGACCGACACGAGAATCGCCCCCTCCTTTCGCCGTCATCGACCAAGTCGAATGGCCGGGGAACCGCCGCGATCGGGGCCTTGCAGTGCTCGCGATTCGAACTTCTGGGTGCCCGCCTGCGCAGGTAAAACCCTCATGACCACGAGCCGGCGGCGTATCACGCCGACCGCTATCGGCTCACCGCACGGGCGGTGCGTACTGGATACCGCCCTTGGTCCAGAGCCGGTTGATGCCGCGGCTGATGCCGAGCTTCGAGCCCGTTCCCACATTACGTTCGAACACTTCGCCGTAATTGCCGACCTGCTTGACGATGCGGACGACCCAGTCCTTGCTCAAGCCCAGTTGCTCGCCGAAGTTGCCCTCGACGCCCAAGAGGCGCCTGATCTCGGGCTGGTTGGACTTCAGCGCCTCGTCGACGTTCTTGGAGGAGATGCCGAGCTCCTCGGCGTTGAGCATGGCGAAGAGAGTCCACTTGACGACGTCAAACCATTGGTCGTCGCCATGACGAACGAGAGGTCCGAGCGGTTCCTTTGAGATGATTTCGGGCAGAATGACGTGGTCGTTGGCATTGGTAAGCTTGAGCTTCTCCGCGTAGAGCTGCGACACGTCGGTGGTGAATACGTCGCAGCGGCCCGATTCGTACGCCTTCACGGTTTCGTCGGCGGTACCGAACGCGATCACCTCGTACTTCATGTTGTTGGAGCGGAAGAAGTCGGCGAGATTGAGCTCGGTCGTGGTGCCGGTCTGCGTGCATATCGACGCCCCGTTGAGCTCCAGCGCTGAATTGACCTTAAGTGCTTTGCGCACCAGGAACCCTTGACCGTCGTAATAGGTCACGCCGGCGAAGTTGCCATAGGAGACGTCGCGCGAGAGCGTCCACGTGGAGTTGCGCGACAGCACATCGATATCGCCGGTCTTGAGCGGCTCGAACCGGTCCTTTGCCGACAGCGGCGTGAACTTGACCTTGGTCGCATCGTTCAACACCGCGGCCGCGAGCGCGCGGCAGAAATCGACGTCGAAGCCGGTCCAGTTGCCCTTGTCATCCGGACTGGAAAATCCCGGTAGCCCCTGGCTGACGCCGCAGATGAGCGAGCCTCGATCCTTCACCCCCTTGAGCGTTTGGGCGTGGCCCGTCGTCACAGAAAGGCTGAACGCGAAGGTCGCACCAAGGAGAAGGATTGCGCGTGTCATGGAACAGCCTTTCATGAGGACGGTCATTTCCAGGTTTGGACCGCAACCTGCGTGATTTGGAAAGTATTTTTTAACGCCACCATTTTGGTGCGCGCTGGCGTCCCCGGCCGGCGTCGCGTGCCCAATGCAACCGCATGCGCCGGCCGCGCTGTGGTCTGGCCGCTATCTCAGAACGATCGGGCACGGCGGTCAAGGGGTTGACGCTTGCGCGGCATAGGGTCAAGACCGAATGTCGCGGCATTGGCCGCGCGCCCGCATCATGCGCGCGATGCGCGCGCGAGTTCAAGCCCACGCTGAGAACGGTGTTATGACCAAGACGACCAACGCGGACCCTGCGCACCCCGCCCTTAAACCGGCAACCCGGCTCGTGGTGGGCGGCCGCGACCCTGCCGCCAATCATGGGTTCGTCAATCCGCCGGTCCATCACGTCTCAACGGTGCTCTATCCGACCGCCGAGGACTTCCTCGCTCGCCGCGCCCGCTATCTTTACGGGCGCCGCGGCACGCCGACGTCGGAAGCCCTTGAGGACGCCTTGCGCGCTCTCGAAGGGCCGGAATGCGCCGGCGTTGCGCTTCTGCCCTCCGGGCTCGCGGCGATTTCGACCGCCCTGCTGGCGGTGCTCAACGCCGGCGATCACCTGTTGGTGACCGACAGCGTCTACCAGCCCACGCGAAAGTTCTGCGATGGCATCCTCAAGCGCTACGGCGTCGCCACGACCTATTACGATCCGCTGATCGGCGGGGGCATCGACGCGCTGATCGAGCCCAACACCCGCGCCGTGTTCGTGGAAGCGCCGGGCTCGCTCTCGTTCGAGATCCAAGACATACCGGCCATCGCGGCCGCCGCCCACGCCAAGGGCGCGGTGGTGCTGATGGACAATACCTGGGCCACCCCGCTCTATTTT
>Ga0268264_10005985_pt1 | contig 10301 bp, 6 predicted proteins | sample KBSSwiS32_FD_190357 | JGI IMG/M metagenome (GOLD analysis project Ga0268264, IMG submission 190357) | Switchgrass rhizosphere microbial communities from Kellogg Biological Station, Michigan, USA - KBS Switchgrass S3-2 (SPAdes) (version 2) | ecosystem: Host-associated > Plants > Roots >... | reverse complement strand
GCGCCGAAGCTCGGCGCTTCGTAGGTCGAGTACATATACGGCGTCTTCGCCTCGAATTCGGCCGCGCAGGTATCGATCCGCTTGAAAACGGGGCGAACCCCAAGCTTGTGACGAAGCGCCCGCACCTCGATCTCGCTGGTCGCCCCGGTCAGGGCACGCAGCGTCTCCTTGATAAGGCCGCTGCCGCGCGCCGCCACCTTGCCCATTCCGGCCGGTACATGCACGCCCCGCACCGCAAGATCGGCCAGCCGCCGGTCGGAAAAGCCCATCGCTTTCAACCGGCGCATGCCTTCGGCGTCATTGGGCAGGCCGTTTACGCAGACATCATCCTCCGCATCGACGATTTCCTTGATCCGCTCGAGGAACCAGGGGTCGTATTTGGCGATCGCATGAATTTCCGCGACCGTGAATCCCTCGCGCATCGCCTGCGCAGCGACCAGCAACCGGTCGGGCGTCGGCGTCGCAAGCGCAGCCTCGATCTCCGCGCGCGGCGCCCCGTAGAGCGACTTGACGCCGTCGAGCCCGCTCAGCCCCGTCTCAAGCCCTCGGAGCGCCTTTTGCAGGCTCTCGTGGAAGTTGCGGCCGATCGCCATCACCTCGCCGACCGACTTCATAGCGGTTGAGAGGATCGCCTCGGAACCCTTGAATTTTTCGAAGGTAAATCGTGGAATCTTGGTGACGATATAGTCGATCGTAGGCTCGAAGCTGGCCGGCGTCGCACCGGTGATGTCATTGTCGATCTCGTCGAGCGTGTAACCCACCGCCAGCTTGGCCGCGACCTTGGCGATCGGAAAACCAGTCGCCTTGGAGGCGAGCGCCGAGCTGCGCGACACGCGCGGGTTCATCTCGATCACGACCAGCCGGCCGTCGGCGGGATTGACCGCGAACTGCACGTTTGAACCGCCGGTCTCGACCCCGATCTCGCGCAGCACCGCGATCGAGGCGTTGCGCATGATCTGATATTCCTTGTCGGTCAGCGTCAGCGCCGGTGCGACAGTGATCGAATCGCCGGTGTGGATGCCCATCGGGTCGACATTCTCGATCGAGCAGATGATTATCGCATTGTCGTTGCGGTCGCGGACGACCTCCATCTCATATTCTTTCCAGCCGAGCACCGATTCCTCGATCAGCACTTCGGTGGTCGGCGAGGCTTCGAGCCCGCCAGTGACGATCTGGACGAACTCGTCGCGATTATAGGCGATGCCGCCGCCCGTGCCGCCCAAAGTGAAACTGGGGCGGATGATCACCGGCAAGCCGACGATATCGAGCGCCGCCATGGCGTCATCGAGGCTGTGCGCGATCTGCGAGCGCGGGCTTTCGAGCCCGATCCGGTCCATCGCCTCGCGGAATTTGAGGCGATCCTCGGCCATTTCGATCGCATCGGCATCGGCGCCGATCATCTTCACGCCATATTTTTCGAGCGTACCGTCCTTGAACAAAGCGAGCGTGGTGTTGAGCGCGGTCTGCCCGCCCATCGTCGGAAGCACCGCATCGGGCCGCTCCTTTTCGATGATCTTGGCGACGATCTCCGGCGTGATCGGCTCGACATAGGTGGCGTCGGCGAGCTCGGGATCGGTCATGATCGTCGCCGGGTTCGAGTTCACCAGGATGATCCGGTATCCCTCCTCGCGCAGCGCCTTGGCTGCCTGCGTCCCCGAATAATCGAACTCGGCCGCCTGGCCGATCACGATCGGCCCTGCCCCAATGATCAGGATCGAGGAAATGTCGGTGCGACGCGGCATATGTTAATTGGCCTTATGCCCTCTCCCTCGAGGGAGAGGGTTGGGTGAGGGAGTACGGACATGCCGAGCAAGACTCTGACGTCCACCGCGCGAAAGCTGCGGAGAGAAATGACCGATGCAGAGCGCCTTCTGTGGACGCGCCTGCGAGCCGGCCAGATTGGCGCCAAGTTCGTCAGGCAGTTTCCGCTTGGGCCGTTCATCGTGGACTTCGCCTGTCGAAGCCTGAAGATCGTGATCGAGCTCGATGGCGGGCAGCATGCGCTCAACACGGAACCCGATGTTGCGAGGAGCGAGATCCTCGAAGCCCACGGCTATTCCGTCATCCGCTTCTGGAACAACGAGGTCCTCGAGAATATCGACGGCGTGCTCGAAACCATTGAAAACGAGATGAGAATTGTTCGAGGAGAATGAGCAGTTTTCGTGCCGACTCCCAGACTCCCGAACCCCCTCACCCCCACCCTCTCCCCACCGGGGAGAGGGAGCAGCGACGCTCCGCGCGGACATATAGGATCCAGCCTCGAGCCCTCTCCCTTGAGGGAGAGGGTTGGGTGAGGGTGTTCGGACATGCCGAAGAATTTCCTGACGTCCACGGCGCGAAGTCATCGCAGCCCGCCCACGAATTTCTCGAACAGATAGGTGCTGTCCTGCGGCCCGGGGCTGGCTTCGGGATGATATTGGACGCTGAAGGCGGGACGATCGGTCAGTTCCAGGCCGGCCAGGCTGCCGTCGAACAGCGAGATGTGCGTCGGCCGTGCGTTGGCCGGCAAGGTCTCGGCGTCGACCGCGAAGCCATGGTTCATGCTGGTGATCTCGACGCGGCCATCGGCGAGGCGCTTGACCGGATGGTTGGCGCCGCGGTGGCCCTGGTGCATCTTGTAGGTCTTTGCTCCGACCGCGAGCCCAAGCATCTGATGGCCAAGGCAAATCCCGAACAGCGGCTTGCCGGTTTCAAGCAATTTCTGGATGACGGGCACTGCATATTCGCCTGTCGCCGCAGGATCGCCCGGGCCGTTGGACAGGAACAGGCCGTCGGGCTGATGCGCCATCACCTCGTCGAAGCTGGTCGTCGCCGGAAGCACGGTGACGCGCGCGCCGGCATCGGCGAGATTGCGGAAGATGTTGCGTTTCGAGCCATAATCGATCGCAACCACATGCGGCAGACCAAGGTCCTCCTCGCGCTCGCCATAGCCTGAGCCAAGCTTCCAGCGCCCGCCCGACCAGCGGAACATCTGCCGGCACGACACCTCGCGCGCCAGGTCCATGCCTTCAAGGCCGGGCCAGGCACGCGCCTTGGCGACCAACGCGTCGATATCGAAGCGTCCGTCCGCGCGATGCGCGATCACGCCGTTGGGCGCGCCGTCGATGCGGATCTTGCGAGTCAAAGCGCGGGTGTCGACGCCGGCAAGCCCGATCCGGCCATTGGCCTTCAGCCATGCGTCGAAGCCCTGGACGGCGCGGAAGTTGCTTGGCGCGGTCACGTCCTGGCGGACGATGCAGCCGAGCGCGTGCGGATTGTCCGCCTCGAGGTCTTCGTAATTGGCGCCGACATTGCCGATATGCGGAAATGTGAATGTGATGATCTGGGCCGCGTAGGAAGGGTCGGTCATGACCTCCTGATAGCCGGTCATCGCGGTGTTGAAGCAGACCTCGCCGACCGCTTCGCCCTCGGCACCGAAGCCGTGTCCGTGAATCACGGTGCCATCGGCCAGGACCAATACGCCCGTCGCTCCTGCGGGCGTCTGGTCGGATCTGGCTCTGGCCACGGTTCTGGTTTCTCCGGAAAATGGGCTGGTCAAACGGCCGGGTAGGTAGGTGCGCCCCCGGCACCGGTCAATCTATTAAAATCCGGCTGACCGGGCTATTCTGTCATCTTTCCCGGAACAGGAAGCAAGGGCCGCATGATTCGCGACGACATAAAGGCCGCGCTGATCGGCGCAATGAAAAGCGGCGACAGGCAGGGCACGGGTACGATCCGTCTGATCCAGGCCGCGATCAAGAACCGCGACATCGAATTGCGCGTGTCGGACAAGGCGCCGGAGGACGATGTCCTGGTCACCGAGGTGCTCCAGAAGATGATCAAGCAGCGGCGCGAATCGATTGAATTATATGAGAAAGGCGGCCGGGCCGAACTGGCCGACGTCGAACGCGCCGAAGTAAAGGTGATCGAGCGATTTCTGCCGCGCCAGATGGACGAAGCCGAGGCGGTCGCCGCAATCGACGCGATCATCGCCGAAGTCGGCGCAAGCTCGGTCAAGGACATGGGCCGGGTGATGGCGGCGGTGAAGGAGCGCCACGCCGGCGAGATGGACCTTTCCAAGGCGAGTGGGATGGTGAAAGCGCGGTTGGGGTAGCGGCACGCGATTGAGATTCTCCCCTCCCGCTTGCGGGAGGGGTCGGGGGTGGGCATTCTGCGAGAATGGCTCTGTTCAAGCCACGTCCGACACGATTGGCCCGCTCGCTGCGAAGCGCTGCGACGGCTGCCGAACGACTGCTTTGGACCAAGCTTAGTCGCCGACAGTTGAGCGGATACAAGTTCAGCCGTCAGATGCCGATCGCGGGCTTTGTCTGCGACTTTCTATGCCGGGATGCAAAGTTGATTGTAGAGCTAGACGGCGGTCAACATTCGCTCCAATCAGACTCGGATAGTCGGAGGTCGGAAATCCTTGAGTCCAAAGGGTACAAGATCATCAGATTTTGGAACAATGAGGTGATAGAAAATATCGAGGGCGTGCTTTCGACTATTCATTCGGCGTTGCGCAAATGCCCACCCCTACCCCTCCCGCACGCGGGAGGGGAGAAGACTGGCTCCCGCCACCTATGAGCCTTTCTCCTCAGTTCCTCGACGAGTTACGTGCCCGAACGGCGCTGTCGACGGTGATCGGGCGCCAGGTCAAACTCACGCGTGCCGGACGGGAATGGAAAGCCTGCTGCCCGTTTCACAGCGAAAAGACGCCGAGCTTCACGATCAACGACGAAAAGGGCTTCTATCACTGCTTCGGCTGCGGCGCTCACGGCGACGTTATCAAGTTCCTCACCGAGAAAAGCGGCCTTGGCTTCATGGATGCAGTCAAGGAACTGGCCGATGCCGCGGGGCTCCAGATCCCTGCACCCGATCCACGCGCCCGCGAAAAGGAAGAGCGTGCATCGGGACTTCATGATGTAACCGAAGCGGCTGCGCGATGGTTCGTGGAACAGCTTGGTTCGATCGACGGGGCGAAGGCTCGCACCTACCTTGAGCAACGCGGCGTCACCCAGGCGACGATCGAGGGATTCGGCTTCGGCTTTGCGCCGGATTCGCGGAGCAAGCTCAAGTCGGCGCTAGGCCATTTCGGCACCGAAAAGCTGGTCGAGGCAGGTCTGCTCGTCGAACCCGACAGCGAAACGTCGACCGCAAAGGAGCCTTATGACCGCTTCCGGGGTCGGATGATCATCCCGATCCGCGATGCGCGAGGCCGCGTGATCGCCTTTGGCGGGCGCATCCTGGGCGATGGCGAGCCCAAATATCTCAACTCGCCGGAAACACCGCTGTTCGACAAGGGCCGGACCCTGTTCAATCTCGACCAGGCGCAGGCTGCCAGCCGCCAATCGGGCCGGCTGATCGTCGTCGAAGGCTATATGGACGTGGTGGCATTGAGCCAGGCGGGCATCCGCGAGGCGGTCGCGCCACTGGGGACAGCCGTGACCGAAGGCCAGCTCGCGCGGCTGTGGCGGATCACCGACTGCCCGATTCTGTGCTTCGATGGGGATTCGGCGGGCCAGAAGGCATCGCTGCGCGCCGCCTTGCGCGCCCTCCCCTTCGTCGGTCCCGGGCGTTCATTGGCGTTTGTGACTTTGCCTCCCGGCCAGGACCCGGACGACCTGATCCGCGAATCCGGAAGGGCAGCGCTGGAAAAGCTGATCAGTGCGGCCGAGCCTTTGGTCGACCGCCTCTGGCAGCACGAAAGCCAGGCCGAATCGATTGCAACGCCGGAACGAAAGGCGGGGCTTCGACGCCGGCTGCTCGATCATGTCAGCGTGATCGAGGACCAATATGTCAGGGACGAGTATCGCCGCGAATTGCTCGATCGCTTCGGCGCGCTGACACGCCCCCAATCGAATTTCGCCGGCGAAATGCGGAGGGGCAAGTCGCGCCCCGATTTCAAGCAGTTTCCGCGCCGTGCGTCGAGCCAGACCAAGGCCGTGGGTGGCGGAAGCGTCGGCATCCAGATGAGCCGTTCCGTGCTGCTCGGCCTGCTGCGCTTCCCAGAGTTGATCGCCGGCCACTCGGAAACCATCGCCGAGCTTCCGATACCCGACAAAATGGCGTCCCGGCTGCGCGATATCCTGTTGAATTCGGCAATGACGCACAGCGAACTTGATCGAGAGCGGCTAAATACCATATTGGCGGCTTCGGACGTTTCCTCTTTGATGGAGGAATTGCGTCTGGAGCAAGGACTGGCCTTTTCCTTTACACGCCGAGATGCCGACCCGGAACGCGCCCGACGCGACCTCGTTCTGGTTATCGCCACCTTGGCTGCGCGACCGGGTCTCGATGCGGCACTTGCCGCCGCGACGGCCCGATTGAAGGACAAGGGCGAGGAATCCGCGTTCCTGGAGCAGCAGAGGCTCCGGGCGGCGCGGGACGATGCAGACAGGCAGCTTGCTACGCTGATTGAAGGCGATGCGGAGCTGGCCGGTAGGGATTAGGCGTACAGATGGCGAAGGCGAATATGGCAGAGGCCGACGAAAAACCCGAAAGCGGCGACGCACCGCTGATCGACCTCAACGAGGCTTCGCTCAAAAAACTGCTCAGCCGTGCCCGCAAGCGCGGCTATCTCACCTATGACGAGCTGAACGACGCGCTGCCACAGGACCAGATGTCCTCCGAACAGATCGAGGATGTCATGTCGTCGCTGTCCGAGATGGGCATCAACATCGTCGAGAATGAGGAAGCCGAGGAAGGCGCCGAGCCCGAGCTCGATGCGGCACCCGACGATTCCGACCTGGACGAAAACGCCCGCTTCATCGTCGAGAAGAAGAAGGAAACCGTCGATCGCACCGACGATCCGGTGCGCATGTACCTGCGCGAGATGGGTGCGGTCGAATTGCTGTCGCGCGAAGGCGAGATTGCGATCGCGAAGCGCATCGAGGCCGGGCGCGACATAATGATCTGGGGGCTTTGCGAAAGCCCGATCACCTTCAACGCAATCATCGAATGGTCGACCGCGCTCAACGACGGCGACATGCAGCTGCGCGAGATCCTCGATCTCGACGCCATGCTCTCCAAGGGTCCGACCCCCGAGCAGGTCGAGAGCGACGACGAAGCCGGCGGCGAAATCAGCGAGAAAACTGCTGGCCCTTCCTACAAGGAAGAGGAAGACGTCGAGGAAGTCGAGGAAGAACCCAACGAGGACGAAGAGAATCTGGTCGAGCGGCGTGCGCCACGGCCGGCCGAAGAGGATGACGAGGACAACACCCTGTCGCTCGCGGCGATGGAAGAGCTCCTCAAGCCGCAGGCGCTCGACAAGTTCGCCAACATCACCTCTTTGTTCAAGAAATTCTCCAAGCTCCAGACCTCTCGCATGGAGGCGATGAGCGCCGGAAACGCATTCCCCGACAGCGAGGAGAATCGCTATCAGAAGCTGCGCGAGCAGCTGACCGCGGAGGTCGAAAGCGTCCAGTTCCACGGCGCCAAGATCGAATATCTGGTCGACCAGCTGTACAGCTACAACCGGCGCCTGACCGCGCTGGGCGGGCAGATGCTGCGCCTGGCCGAGCGGCACAAGGTGCCGCGCAAGCAGTTCCTCGAATCCTACATGGGCCATGAGCTCGATGAGGCGTGGACCGAAAAGGTCTGCAACATCGACAAGAAGTGGATCGCGTTCTGCAACGAGGAAGCCGAACCGATCGACCGGATCCGCGCCGAAATCGCCGACATCGCGCAGGCGACCGGCATGAGCCTTGCCGAATTCCGCCGGATCGTGAACCAGGTCCAGAAGGGCGAGCGCGAAGCGCGCATCGCCAAGAAGGAGATGGTCGAGGCCAATCTGCGTCTCGTGATCTCGATCGCCAAGAAATATACCAACCGCGGTCTGCAGTTCCTGGATCTGATCCAGGAGGGCAATATCGGCCTGATGAAGGCGGTCGATAAGTTCGAATATCGCCGCGGCTACAAATTCTCGACCTATGCGACCTGGTGGATCAGGCAGGCGATCACGCGCTCGATCGCCGATCAGGCGCGCACGATCCGCATTCCGGTGCACATGATCGAGACGATCAACAAACTGGTGCGCACGAGCCGCCAGATCCTGCACGAGATCGGCCGCGAGCCGACGCCCGAAGAACTGGCCGAGCGGCTCTCGATGCCGCTCGAAAAGGTCCGCAAGGTGATGAAGATCGCCAAGGAACCGATCAGCCTCGAGACGCCGATCGGCGATGAAGAGGACAGCCATCTCGGCGACTTCATCGAGGACAAGAATGCGGTGATCCCCGTGGACGCGGCGATCCAGGCGAACCTCAAGGAAACCGTGACTCGTGTGCTGGCGTCGCTGACGCCGCGCGAGGAGCGTGTGCTGCGCATGCGCTTCGGGATCGGCATGAATACCGATCACACGCTCGAGGAAGTCGGCCAGCAATTCTCGGTCACGCGCGAGCGCATCCGGCAGATCGAGGCCAAGGCGCTCCGCAAGCTGAAGCACCCGTCGCGCAGCCGCAAGATGCGCAGCTTCCTCGACCAGTGAGTCAAGCGCGTCCCTGAGCAATTGCTGCAATTTGCTTAACCAGAAATACAGCAATCCTCATCAATTGCCTAACGCGGCGTAAACTTCGTTTTTACGCGACTGCGTTAGGACCCTTCCCTTTAGGACTGCGTCTTGCAGTGCGTCGGAGGGGCATCCATGGCTTCATCAGCGGTAGAAAGAGCCAGGGCAAGCCAAGCCAGCGGGCTGCTTTTTGCCTGTGTGAACGACAATGGCAGCGCCTCGCACCCCTATCTGCGTAGCGAGGAACTGCTCAAGACCTCCTATGCGAGCCGTAACCAGGCCGATGCCATCCACTTTCTCTGCGTTCTGCACGGCCGCTATCCGGGCGTCATCGACCACGCCGCCAATCGCACCGTCGATCCGCTTGCGCGTGCCTGGTTCAACGTCGCGATCGAAGGGTTCGGTGCGGAACGCGCTTTCCTGACCAAGCTTGCCGTCGCTGCGGGTCCGCTGCCCAGCACGCCGGGCGCCAACAACAATGACGCCGTCCTCCGCGCGCAACGCCACGCCATTGAAATGCTGGCCCAGTCGGAGCGCGCGGGTTGCGCGTTGGGTGCCGCGATGGCGCTGGTCGTCGATTGGAGCGCGATCCGGCCGGTGCTCAATATTGCCGCCGCACGTTTCGGGATCGATCCTCCGAGCCACCGCCTCATGGACATCGAAGCGGTCCGCACGCTCGCCGACAATGTCGAGGGCGGATCGCCCGTCCGCCGCGCGATGCTGTTCGGTGCCGACCAGATCGCGCTCCAGCATCGCGGCCTGTGGGACCTGCTCGAATCCCGCCAGCAGGCGCGCGGCATCTACTGACATCCGCGACGGGCCGCGGCCTGTTCAATCCTTCGACTGCATGATAACCGCGCCGCGATGACCGACTATCGCTCCGAGCTGCTGCGCCTTCTCTCGAGCCGCGGATATATCCATCAGGTCACCGATCCGGATGGGCTGGACGCGCTTGCCGCCAAGCAGGTCGTGCCCGGCTATATCGGCTTCGACGCGACCGCGCCGTCGCTGCACGTCGGCAGCCTGGTCCAGATCATGATGCTGCGCCGCCTTCAGCAGTCCGGCCACAAGCCGATCGTCGTCATGGGCGGCGGTACGACCAAGGTCGGCGACCCTTCGGGCAAGGACGAGAGCCGCAAGTTGCTCGACGATGCCGCGATCAAGGGAAATATCGCTTCGATCCGCAGGATATTCGAACAGTTCCTGACCTTCGGCGATGGACCGACCGACGCGATCATGGTCGACAATGACGATTGGCTCGGGTCGCTCGAATATATCCCGTTCCTGCGCGACGTCGGCCGGCATTTCACGATCAACCGCATGCTGACCTTCGATTCGGTGCGGATGCGGCTCGAGCGCGAACAGCCGCTCACCTTCCTCGAATTCAATTATATGATCCTCCAGGCCTATGATTTCCTGGAGCTTTCGCGCCGCGTCGATTGCCGGCTGCAGCTCGGCGGCTCCGACCAATGGGGCAATATCGTCAACGGCATCGAGCTGACGCGGCGGATCGATGGAACGCAGCTCTATGGCGTCACGACCCCGCTGGTCACGACCGCCGACGGCGCCAAGATGGGCAAGACCGCCGCCGGCGCGGTGTGGCTCAACGCCGACCAGCTCAAGCCTTATGACTATTGGCAATATTGGCGGAATACGCAGGATGGTGACGTCGGCCGCTTCCTGCGGCTGTTTACCGATCTTCCGCTAGATGAAGTCGTCCGGCTCGAATCCTTGCCGGGAAGCGAGATAAACGAGGCCAAGAAAGTCCTTGCGGACGAGGCTACGGCGCTGGCGCATGGCAAAGACGAGGCGCAGCGCG
>Ga0268264_10005976_pt1 | contig 10305 bp, 10 predicted proteins | sample KBSSwiS32_FD_190357 | JGI IMG/M metagenome (GOLD analysis project Ga0268264, IMG submission 190357) | Switchgrass rhizosphere microbial communities from Kellogg Biological Station, Michigan, USA - KBS Switchgrass S3-2 (SPAdes) (version 2) | ecosystem: Host-associated > Plants > Roots >... | reverse complement strand
AGCCCTTTGGCGTAGAGGGAGAGCACGATCTCATCGACACCGGTCAGACGGCGTTGCCGTTTGCGCACGATCTGCGGTTCGAACGTCCCAGCCCGATCACGCGGCACCTCGATCTCGACATGCCCCGAGCTCTCCGTCAGCACCGTCTTGGACCGCGACCCGTTGCGCACGTTGTCCCCAGCCGCCGGCGCCCGACGTTGATGGCCGAGGTGTTCAGTCAGCTCCTCATCCAACGCTGTCTCCAGCACCGTCTTGGTGAGTTGCTTCAACAACCCATCCGGGCCGGTCAGCGACAAGCCCTGCTCCTTAGCTTGGCGGACCAGCTCCCGAGCCGCCGTCAACTCGGCCGGTTCCTCAGCCGGTTCCTTCTTCTTGGTCATGGTGTCCAGTGTTGCGGTCATCACCGCTCCTTTCCGCCCACCACCAGGCGGACGATCAGACCGGACACACCGTTAGATCCACAGTCCCAATGCCAACGACCAACCCACACGCGTCAAGGCCCGGGGCTAGCTCTAGCCCGCCTCATTTTCTTCGAAAGGGCGCGACTTAGTACTCCTCGCCTCGCAGGCTACGGCCGTTCGTCCACTTCTGTTGCTTCTGTACTCGAATCGTTCTGTACGGTCCGCGCCGCCTCGGTACACCTTGGGTAATAATCTGTGTGTGTTGCTCGCAGGTTGGGGGCGGGCAGGGTTCAGGATTCAGAGAACTGTCGGCACTTGCCCGCGCGAGTGAACCCTCGGAGCTCGATGTGAGCGGTGAGGGATTTGGGGGCCAGTAGGGCTCACCCGCTTAACGGCACAGGGGCACAAGCGGTCGACCGCCAACCGAGGGCGGCCGCCAGATGCCCAAGATGCATTCGGGCCGCAGGGAACTTCTGCCCCATCACTGCCTTCGACCTCGCCCATAGAGGCGCGGCCCGATCCCCGCGCCATGAAGAGAGCGGTCCGCGGCCGGCGAGAGGCACCGGCTCACTCTGAAGGGACCTAGAGCGCGAACGCCGCCACATCCCGAGCCGATTCCGCGTCACGATCGCGCGGGTTTGAGTGGTCATTACCTGACGTGAACCTCATCGCCGCCATGAACGGCTTGCTACAGGGCCCGGTGACTCCCGCGGGTGTTCGGAATGCCGACATGGCTCGTTTCGCACGCGTTTGGAGGCAATGTACCCGGCCGGGTGTTCGATGCATCCAGCTCGATGAACGTCGTCCGAACAGCCACTAGCGGCACAGCTGGACCACGTCGCCAAAATGGGGCTTATCCGTTGCCTGTCACCCGGTTACAACGATGATGGATGTTGAGGAGCCGGCGGCGTGGGTGACTACGTCATGCCAACGTCAACGGAAGCCCGTAAGAGTATTGATCTGGCTGTGGTCGTCCGAGTGGCGGCTGGTGGCGTCGACCCTGCGGCCCGAAAGGCGTCGGTGTCAGCGTCGCCGCACCGGATTGCAAGCAGAGTTCGGCTCCCGAGCGCTGGCGTGCCGAACGCGACGACGGCGTGGTCGACGGCCGGCACGATGGCGTGCTGCCACGCTAAGTAACCTCGGCCAATTGTCGGCCTAGCCTCTTGCGGTTAGCCAACACACCATTGAGAGCATCGGTGCGGGCGGTGCGAGCCACGGGTCGTTCGGTGTCACGGATGCGTTCCTCGATCGGGTTACGGGCCGTCATCCGCCGTCATCCGCCGTCATCCGCCGTCATCCGCCGTCATCGTCCACTCCTGCACCCGTATCCCCCGGCGGGCATCGGGCGGCGCGAGCACGGGTAACTGGACCCGATCCAACGCGACGGGCGTTGCGACCCATATGGATGGTCAATCGAACCGGCGGGCCTCGGGACGGCCTTGCCCCCGACTCGCAAGTCGGGCGCCTTCAAGCATGCTGCCCCGGCACATGGGAAGAAATCCTCGACGGGCTTTGGTGCGGGACATTGCACGGGATGGGTGGAGCGGATTCTGCGTGGGTCACTTCACGAAAGGACTCCTCCTCATGGAAGTCGCACTTGCCCGCCAGCTCCGAACGGCCCCTGCAGCCTCGTTGCGTCCGATCCGACAATCACGGCTTTCCCGATGGCGTGAACTCGAACCGCTCCTGCTGGGTTTCAACACACCTGAGGATCTCGTTGCCGGGCTGATGTGCGGTGACGACTGCTGGAAACGAAGCGACCAGCTGGCTTTGGCGCTTTGCCGGGTGGGCCGCGAGGACGATCTGGCTTTGCAGTGTCTGATCAATGCGTGTCTGCGGATGATTTGGGCCCGTTGGGGGTTCAAGGCTCCTCGCGACAGTCGGTATCACTCGGCGCCGCCGGAGCCGCTGGCGTTGTTCGGTGAGCTCTGGTACGAGCTGTCCGTGTTGGCCGACAAGCCACCACGTAGCCACTTGCTGGCAACGGTGTGCGGGCGGGCCTGGCGTCGCACTTGCTACCGAGTCCGAGCCGACCGGGACGGTTCGGAACGCAACGTCGACTGGGACCTGGTGCCAGCGTCGGAGGCGCCCTTCGTTGATGAGGCCGCCACCGATTGGCTACGGCAAGCAGTGGAGTTGCAGTTGATCAGTCGGACGACAGCGTGGGTGGTGGAGCGAACGATCTGCCATGGCGACGACGATGCGACGGTGGGGATGAAGCTGGGGATCAGGAAATACTCCGTCGCCCGTCGCCGCCGTCGCGGACTCGAGGCCATGCGTGCGCTGCCGAGGGCAGTCACATGTTGATCATTTACACCTACATTTGCGGACTGGTCGGGTGAGACTCGCCGAATGGCGTGGCACGCGCGGCGTCGTGACAAGCGCCGATTCCGAGTGCTTGCGGCGAACTTGCGCGGTTGACTTCGGCGCGACAGGCCCCTCATGAGCGGCGGCCTATCTCCCTCAGAGCGGTCGCTCCGCGCCCGGCAAGCCGCGCACGCGATGCACTCGAGGGTCGTTGACCCTGCAGCCCACACACAGCGAGCTAGGAAGACCTTCCTCGACCGATTTGAAGCCCAAGTCGATCCGAACGGAGCGCTACCGCCCGACGAACGCTCACGCCGTGCGGAGCATGCTCGAAAGGCTTACTTCACAGCGCTGGCTCTTAAGAGCGCGAAGGCGCGTCGAGGTCGAAGCGCTGGAGCTGGGGGATAGGAGCAACCGTCATCGCGGCGATCTGACTGATCTGGTCAGTGGATAATTAGGCGTGTCAGCAACGGCTGAATACTTACCCTCTATCGCCGGGCGGATTCCCAGGGCGGATTCCAGTAGTCGTCGCAACACCTCGGCTTTGGAAGGGTGTGTCGCGTGGCGGGTCGGCGCGGGCGCAAGCGAAGATTGGAGCAGGAGTCGCAGTATTGGCGACTGCTGACTGAAGGGGTCGGAACCGCGGAGGCCTGCCGGGAGGTTGGCATCGGTCGAAAGACAGGGTTTCAGTGGCGGCGGGAGTCGGGAGGGTTTTCCCAGGCCCGCAGGGCCGACCCTGAACGCTCGGGCCGGTATCTGTCGCAATTGGAGCGGCAGCGGATCGCCGTGTTGGCGGAGGGCGGTCATTCGATCCGCGAGATCGGACGACGGCTCGACCGTTCCGCGTCGACCACCTCGAGAAAGTTGCGCCGCAATCGGGCCGGGTATGACCGTGGTCCCTATGACGGCGGCCTAGCCCAGGCCCGGGCCCGAGAGCGATCACGTCGGAGCCGCGACACTCGCCTCACCGCCGATCCCGTGTTGCGGGCGGTGGTGGCCGATTGCCTGCAGCAGGAATGGAGTCCCGAACAGATCGCGTCGCATTTGCGTGCCACCTATCCTCACGAGCTGTAGTGGCACCTGTGCCCAGACACGATCTATCCAGCGCTGTATCGACCCGGAACGAGCGGATTGAGCAGGCATCCCGGACCCGCCAGAAGCGACTCTACGACGCATCATCCAGCCACGTGACAAACATTAAGGCACCGACAGGAAGCGACCTCTCGATCTACACCGAAGCCCACCTCCACGTCGTCGAGAACAAGCTCAACCTTCGACCGAGAAAGACACTCCTGTGGGCTACGCCCGCCGACGTTCTCGCCACTCATCTACGATTCTGAAAGGGAACCGTTGCGACGATCACTGGAATCCGCCCCCGCTCGAATTTTGACCCCTTCTGGTGAGTCCACCAATCGCTGAATTGCCGTTTAGGTCAATCGCGGCTCGACTCCTGGAATGGACGCACGGGGAGACGGAGGACGATCGGCGCGCTCGTTGGATACAGGACGGCGTCGGCTGCGCCCTGCGTCCCGCGAGATCCTTCATGAGAGCGACCTTGATGCGATTCTCCCCGACGGCATCGCTGCGGGCCGGTTGCACCGCTACTGGAGCGGCACTTGCCAGTGCACCAAGGTGCCGCCGCTTGGCAGGTTGGTGATGGAACAGGAACCGCCGAGCTGATCGGCCCGGTCGGTCAAATTTGCAAGTCCACTGCGTCGAACGACATCGCTTGGTACCCCTTTGCCATTGTCGGCCACCTCGGCGATGACGTCCGCGTCCGACAGCGCCACGGAAACGTTGACCCGAGTCGCGCCGGCGTGGCGCACGACGTTGGACATCGCCTCCCGGACGACGGCCACAAGATTTGCGCCGACCTGCGCGTTGACCCTGGAATCGATCGGACCATCGAGCGAGATGGACGCTTCAACGTCGCCCCGTTGGGAAGCTTCCCGCACAACGGCCAGGATTTCCGCCCGGAGCGAATACCCGTCATCGGGTCGACGGTTCAGTTCGAAGATGGCGCTGCGCAACTGTTTGATGGCCGCGTCAATCGTGTCGACGATGTCGTTGATCCGCTCCGCCACGTCTGATCGTCCGGCCATCGGAGCGACCGCTTGCAGTCGCATCCCCGCGCCGAACAGTTGCTGAATGACGGTGTCGTGCAGGTCTCGGGCGATCCGGTCCCGATCCTCGAACAGGCTGATCCTCTCTCGCTCAGCCCGGGCCCGACCAAGCTCGACGGCAACAGCAGCCTGATTGGCGAAGCTGTGCAACATCGCGAAGGTGTCCTTAGTGAAATCCCTCTGGGCCTTGTGACGCATAATCGACAGGACTCCGAGCGGCATCCCGGCGCCCAGCAGTGGCATGTAGGTGACCGAACCTTCAGAGAGATCTTCGTTGGGCTCAGATATCTCGTCGATGGCACTCACTACAGGCTCTGCCAAGGTGAAACATTGCCCGGCCTTGGAATTGGCGATCGAATACCGAGTGCCGAGCACCATGGCCGCCTGTTCGCCGTGAGCACTGATCACCTCAAGCTCATCTCCGGCGGGCGTGCGCATCATGATGCGCGCCCGGTCCGATGAGGTGATCGTGGCTGCGTGCCGAGCGACCTGTCCCAGCACGTCGCTGGTGTGGTTACCGGCCAGCGCCGATCGGGTGATCTCGCTCAACGCCGTGAGCCAGCGCTCGCGACGCTCGCGCTCCTCATAGAGGTTGGCATTGTTGATGGCTACGCCGGCCGCCGTAGCCAGGGCGATCACGATTGCCTCGTCGTCCTCGGAGAACTCGTCGGCCGTTTCCTTCTCGCAGAGGTAGAGGTTGCCGAACACCGTCGTTCCAACCCGCACCGGCACGCCGAGAAACGACCTCATGGGTGGATGGTTCGGTGGGAACCCGAACGACGCGGGATGGCGGCTCAAATCAGGCAGCCGAAGCGGGCGAGGATCGGTGATCAAGAGTCCGAGGATCCCGTGACCATCGGGAAGCGGGCCGATCGCCTCGCGAATCACGTCGTCGATGCCATGGGTGATGAACTGACTGAGGCGCTGGTCGCCGCCGATGACGCCCAACGCGCCGTACTTGGCTCTCACGATTCGGCAGGCGCCCTCGACCACCTTCTCTAGCACGACCGGGAGACTGAGGTCTCCGCCGATGGCCAGCATTGTGTCGAGCAAACCCTCCACCCGGTCGACGGTCTCCAACACCTCACCGGTTCGGCCATGGAGCTCGCGCAGCAGCTCATCGAGACGACCGGCAACCGCTTCAAAGCCTCCAAGCCCGGATCTGGTTGGCGTCATCGTGGCGGACTGTAGATCTTGGCGCCCCCTTGCGGCTACCGCAGTGCTCGGAAGACGCCTATCGGCGCAGGCGTTTGAGGCTTGTCGCCGCCGCGGGGGCCGTTCCGACCGTGATTTCCGCCAGGGTGACGGCTAGGCCGTCGACCGTGGTCGTGACGGGGTCCAGGACGAGCGTCTGCAGTTCGGGCACTGCCGCGGCCAGTTGACCGATCCGGTGGAGGAGGTCGATGAGTTCGGTGATGCTGGGTTGCGTCAACAGCGGATGAATTCGTAGAGAGTGCACCAGCTCGAGTGCCTCCACGTCGGTGACGGGCGCCAGCGCGACGGCGGACTCGCCGATGACCCGCCCAACGATGCCGCCGGCGGCAAGTTTCACCAGTGGCCCGAGATCTCGATCGCGGCTGATACCGACGAACACTTCTACAACCCCCGACGGTGGTCCGCGGAGGACCTTGAGGCCAAGCCGCTCCACCAAGGCGTCGGCGAGCGACGGCTCGAAGGTGTTGGGGGACGACTGGGTGGCTACGACGGCGTGGATAGCGGCCTGAGCGCCGGCGATGTCGAGATCGGGAATTTCGGGCAACCGGCCGGGGTCGCGCCTACGCCACTTACTGTGCTCAACGGCTCGGCTAAGGGCTTTGGCGGCCGACTCGGCGTGTGCGAATATCGGAAGGCGAGTCGCGGTGGCTGGTGTGGCTCCTTCGTGTCCCGGGGTGGCCAAGGCCACGGTGAGGTCCGACGGAAGCTTGGCCGATTCGAGCGAGGCGATTACTTCGCCGAGGTGCCCTCCCATCACTGGGATCCACACCACCAGGATGCAGTCGACCTCTCCGCCGACAGCCATCATTTCGATGGTGGTTCGTAGCTCGTTGGGGGTAGCCGCCGGGGTGAGATTTAGGGGGTTGCGACCCAGTCCCCCAGCTGATCGGGCTGCGGTCGTCGATTCCAAGCGCTTGCTCAGGCCTTCGGAGAGGCTTGGGACCAAGAGTCCAGAGGTCTCGCAGGCGTTAGCGGCAACGACCAGTGGGCCACCGGCATTACCGACTACACCGACGCGCTCTCCTGGGGGGAGTGGTTGCCGAGCCAACAGCACTGCGAGGTCGACCAATTCTGCGGTGGTGTCAACCGCGATCACCCCTGACCGTTTGATCAGCGCGTCTAACGCCACGGTCCCGAGTGGGAGCGCTCCGTTGTGGGAGTAGGTCCAGCGGGCGCTCTCTCGAGTGCCCGGCGTCCGCATGGTCAGGATGGGCTTTGTGCGACCTACCTCGCTGGCCACGCGAATGAATCGATGTGGGTTTCCGAACGACTCGATGTAAAGCAGGATCACGTCTGTGTGCGGATCAGTGTGCCAATAGCGCAAGAAATCGTTTCCGCTGAGATCGGCCTTGTTGCCCATCGAAGCGAACGATGACACTCCAAGTCCTCGCCGATGCACCTCGGCCATGAGCGAAATCCCGAGGCCACCGGACTGCGACGCCAACGCCACATTGCCGGCGCGAGGCGACACTGGAGACAGCGATGGGTTCAGTCCCAGCCGAGGCACGACGATGCCAAGCGAGTTAGGTCCCAGGAGTCTCATGCCGTGGCGATGAGCGCTGTCGATCAGCTGTCGCTGCGCCTCGAGGTGCTGGTAATCCTGGTCGGCAAAGCCGCTGGAGATCACCACCACGTGACCGACGCCAGCTGCACCACACTCTTCAATCGCTGCTGCTACGTCTGGGCCAGGAATGCTGATGAATGCCACGTCGATCGGCGCCTCGATCGCTCCCACGGACTCAACGACCTTTGCGGCCTTGCGCCCGCCGGGAACTCCGACCACGTAACGGCGGCCAGCGAACTCGCCGCTCTGAAGGTTCGACAACAGGAACCGGCTGACCGGGTCGTCACTGCCGACCAGGAGCATCGAGCGCGGCTCGAGCAGCCGGCGTACCGACGCCACCGCGGCTGCCCAGTCCCGCCGATCGGACGCGGTCAGAAACGTAGGCGTGCGCTCCAACTTCATGCGGATCTGCACGACACCCGATTCATATTGGGCTGACTCGGCAAAACCGGCGCGGCCGAACACGGTTCTCATGGCTTGGTTCTCGACCAGTGTTTCGGCCACGAAGCAGGTGAATCCGTGGTCGGGCGCATAAGCCGACAACGCCTCCAGCAACAAGCTGCCGACACCGCGATTTTGGTAGTCGTCGGCAATAACGAACGCCACCTCCGCCTCGCTCCGGTCGGCGAGAGCCTCGTAGCGCCCCACTCCCACCAATCGCGTGTTGACCTCGGCCACGAAGGCCATGCGACTTTCGTAGTCCACGTTGACGAACCTGAGGACTTCGGTGTCAGTGAGGTGGGGGTGGAAATGAAAGAACCGTCGGTACACGGTCTCCCGGCTGAGCTGGTCGTGGAAGGTCCGGAGGGCATCTTCGTCGCCGGGTCGGATCGGGCGAAGTTGGGCGGTCGAGCCGTCGGACAGCACTACGTCGTGAGTCCAGGCCACCGGATAGTCCGCCATCGGTACCAGTCCACCACAGCTCAGACCGAGGATTCAGCGGCCAACGGCATTTTCCAGTTGGGACTTGGGCTCTGACGGGCGCGCCAAGGGGTGAAGCAAGTCGCTTTGGACAGCCTGGCGATGCGAGCGGTTCGTAACACACCCGTCAGCCCGCGTTGCTCGCTGGGGCCCGCGTGACCACATCTCTCCATTCGACGAGTGGCGGATCGTGGAACGAGCTCGGAGACTCTCATCTGGGGAGCCGTCGGCATGTTCGCTGCCCGCTGCGGGGGTGACGCAGCGTCGGAAGCGCTATTGAAGCGAGGCTGGTGGACTGTCAGTAACGCGATCGGCGCGGCTCATTCGACGAACCGACTTGTCCTGATACATCCGCCAGTCCGCTTCATCGAGCAACTCTCGCAGGCTGGACGTGTGACCGGCGGGCCGTTCGGTGATGCCGACGCTGAATGATGTCGGCGGAATAGCTCGACTATTGCTCACGGCGCGTCTGACTCGATCGACGACGACGGCGGCTTCGGCGCCGCTGGCATCGAAGAGAAGAATGGCGAACTCGTCACCTCCAAGCCGAGCTGCCGAGTCGATCTCTCGAACGCTGCTCGCGATCGCCGTTCCAATTGCTTTGAGGACTTGGTCGCCCGTGCTGTGACCCAGTCGGTCGTTGATCGGCTTGAGGTTGTCCACATCAAAGTAGATGAGCTGGATCGGGACGCTTTTGCGATCGGCATAGGCGATCGCTCGCTCAGCTGCGATTGTGAAACCACGACGATTCGGCAGGCCGGTGAGGTCGTCCGTTGTGGCAGCCCGTGAGTAGTGCTCCGCGTCATGGGCGATCTGCTCCCGCTTTATGACCTGCTCGGTCACATCACGAAAGATCACGACGGACAGGTGTTCACCGGCCGAGTTGGTGAAAATCGCCGAAGAGACGTCGGCTATGAAGATCTCGCCTGTGCCGCGACGCATCGGAACCTCAGCCCTCACATGGAGGGCCTTCTTTCGCTGCTCTACTGCCGCCACCGAGCGAGGGTCGCTGCCGACGACAAGTCCGGAACGACCCAATTCGCAGATCGCCGCTTCCGAGAGTTGCAGGATGTCGCAGGCAGCGGGATTCGCCGCGAACACTCTTCCGTCGGGCGCGGTGAATAGCACGCCATCCATGCTGTGTTCGAAGATCGCTTCGTATTCGGCAGCGGAGAGAGTCCGGGGTCGGCTTCGTGTGGTGCTGAGGGCAATCGCTGCCCGCTCGGCGAGAGACTCGAGTGTTCGAAGGTCGGCTTGCGAATACTCGACGTCCGAGGCGATCCGCGCCACGCCCAACGTACCGATGAGTTCGCCTCGCGCCACGAGTGGAACGATCATCAGAGCCTTGATCGGGTAGCGATCTACGAACCTGTCCGACTGGGGCAGGGTGAGCCGCTGGGTGATCGTCGGTCCGCGTCCGTTGAGCACCGCCGGCTTACCCGTGGCGGCCACCGCGCCGGCAACACCCTCGCCCACGCGATAGGGAGCCGACGCGAGTGTCTCCTGCATGAGCTCGCGAACCTCACGATCTGCATGGAAGACCCCGAGTGGTGTCAATGATCGGCCGTTATCCGTGACGGCGGTCAGCACGCTGGCCTCCCCCACGATCTGGGCGACGTATCGAGTGAGCGCCTCGATTAACCGATACGCGTCGTCCTGGCAGTCAACAAGGCTGTCCCAAAAATCGAGCGCCGGGTCGCGGTGTGACGAATCGGCTGGAATTCCTTCCGTCGTGCCTACCCGTTGAGATACCGGTCTCATCGCACCCCGCTCC
>Ga0268264_10005974_pt1 | contig 10306 bp, 7 predicted proteins | sample KBSSwiS32_FD_190357 | JGI IMG/M metagenome (GOLD analysis project Ga0268264, IMG submission 190357) | Switchgrass rhizosphere microbial communities from Kellogg Biological Station, Michigan, USA - KBS Switchgrass S3-2 (SPAdes) (version 2) | ecosystem: Host-associated > Plants > Roots >... | reverse complement strand
ACTCGCATTGTTCGCCCTGGAATTGGCGCACCATCACGGACTGGATGCTGCGCGCTACGGCAACCTTGTGCAGCAGCTGGAAACCCTGCCCGGCGCGGTGCGTGACGCGCTCGCGCTCGATGCACAGATCAAGCGGATGGCCGAACGCTTCGTGGCCAAGGATCACACCTTGTTCCTCGGCCGCGGTACGCAGTTTCCGATCGCCATGGAAGGCGCACTCAAGCTCAAGGAAATCTCCTACATCCACGCCGAAGCGTATCCGGCCGGCGAGCTCAAGCACGGCCCGCTAGCGCTGGTCGACGAGAACATGCCGGTGATCGCGGTCGCGCCAAACGATCATCTGCTGGAAAAGCTCAAATCCAATCTGGAAGAAGTTCGTGCGCGCGGTGGCGAACTCTATGTGTTGGCCGATGCCGAAGTCGCCAAGCACATGCCGCAACGCGACGATCACTTGCTCGCATTACCTGCGTGCGGCGAGTTGATCGCGCCGATCGTGTTCACGATTCCGCTGCAGCTATTGGCGTATCACGTCGCCGTGCTGCGCGGGACCGATGTGGATCAGCCGCGCAATCTCGCCAAGAGCGTCACAGTCGAATAGCCAATCGGCAAAAGCAACTGTTCCGCCTGATACGCAACAAGACCAGCGCCAGCCGGCAGAAATGGGCCGTTTTCAACCAGGACCTTTCGTCCATGCAGGTCAATGCGGAATTTCACGTTGTCATCGACGGCCGACAGGAATTCGAGTGCACCACCGACAAGATCTTTGCCAACGGATTCGAGTGACGGCCGCGGCGCGATCAAGCTGCTTGATGGCCCAGGTGCCATTCGCTGTCGCCAACACGAACTGCTAATCTCATTGCGTTCGAGCAGACGCGCCGAAACGCAAGGGAAAAATGGCCACTGACTACAACCTGATTGCGCAAGAGTACAAACGCGCAAAACTTCAACCATGGCGTGCGCACGTCGAATCGTTCACGCTGTTCAAACTCCTCGGCGATCCTGCGGGTAAGTCCGTGCTCGACTTGGCTTGCGGTGAAGGCTTCCACACTCGTGTGCTCCGGCAAAAGGGTGGAGCGCGCGTCGTCGGTGTGGACATCTCTGCTGCGATGATAGACCTCGCTCGCAAGGAGGAGGCGCGCGAGCCACTTGGAATCGAGTATGTCGTTGCCGACGTTAAGGAGCTTGCACTCGGCACGAAATTCGACATCGTCTTCGCCGCCTATCTGCTCAATTACGCGCAAACTGAAGGCGAACTTCGCGAAATGTGCGCGGCCATCGGCGAGCATCTCCGGCCCGGAGGCCGCTTCGTGACGGTCAACAATAACCCGGAGTACACCGGTCTGACCGATTCGATGCGGCAGTACGGTTTTCGACGTCACGCAAACGATCACGTTCCCGGCGCACCGGTGACCTGGGAGTTCTTTCTTGCCGACGGCACGTTCTCCATCACGAACTATTACCTCAGCGTCACAACCCACGAAGAGGCTTTGCGAAAGGCAGGCATGAGCGAAATAGCATGGCATCCGCCGGAAGTTTCACCAGGCGGGCTGGCGGAGTTCAGTACTGAATACTGGCAGCCGTTGTTGCGGCATCGTCCGGTGATCTGCCTCGAAGGTCGCAAGCTTTGATCGGCCGGCGGCCGAGTCGCCCGGCTCCTTTCATTGGCAGCGCATCGCCACTAACGTGAACTCGGCCGGCATCGGCCGCTATCGCTTCCGATGGGCGTTGGATAGACTCTGTGCGGATTGTCCAGGGGCTGGCGTATGGACGGATTTTTCGAGCGCCTCAAAGAACGCAAGCTCGTGCAGTGGACGCTGGCATACACCGCCGCCGCGTTCGCGCTGCTGCAGGGCGCCGACATCATCGCCCAGCGCTTCGGCTGGCCGGAGTCGATCGAACGCGGGCTGATCGTTGCGCTCGCGGTCGGGTTGCTCGTGACCATTGTGCTAGCCTGGTATCACGGCGATCGCGGCGCGCAGCGCGTCAGCGGCACGGAGCTGCTGATTCTCGCGCTGCTGCTGGCGTTCGGCGGCGGATTGCTGTGGCGGATCGCGGTAGCGCCGCCAAACACGGCGGCGGCAGATGCGGCGAATCCACTGGCCACGTCGTCAACGCCAATCCCGGACAAGTCCATCGCCGTGCTGCCGCTTACCAATGAAAGCGGCGAGAAGGATCAGCAGTATTTTTCCGACGGCTTGTCGGAGGACCTGATCACCGCGCTGTCGCAATTCGCGGGACTGAAAGTGATCGGTCGCAACTCGTCGTTCCAGTTCCGCGACACGAAACTGCCCAGTGCTGCGCTTGGGCAAGCGCTGGGCGTCGCGCATTTGCTGGAAGGCTCGGTGCGGCGCGCCGGCGATGTCGTGCGCATCAGTGCGATGCTGGTGAATGCCGCTGACGGCAGCACGGTGTGGTCGCAGCACTACGACCGTTCGTACAAGGACCTGTTCGCGCTGCAGGACGACATCACCCGGGCGGTCGCTGACGCGTTGAGGGCGAAACTGCTCGACGGCGGCGGCGCCGTGGTACAGAACGAACATCCGCCCAGCGGCAGTCTCGATGCGTGGAATGCATATTCACGCGGACGCTTCCATGATCGCAAGATCAATCCGGCGGACGCGCACACGGCGATCGGTTTTTTCGAACAAGCCATCGCGCTCGATCCGCACTATGCGCGTGCCTATGCCAGTCTGGCGCTTACCTGGACGACTCTCGCCGGCACGTTTCTCAGCGGCGAAGAACAGCGGCAGGCTTATGCCAAGGCGCGAGCGGCGGTGGATGAGGCGCTGCGGCTGGACCCGAATGTGGCCGTCGCGCACGCCGCGCGCGGGCTGCTGCTGCAGTGGATGGATTTCAACTGGACCGGTGCGCTGGCCGAATACCAGCGCGCGGTGGAACTCGCGCCGGGGGACGGTCCGTCACGCTTCAGTCTTGCCCGGCTGCTCGGCACGCTAGGCCACACACAAGAAGCGATAGCGATGCTGCGGCAGGCCATGGCGATCGATCCGCGCAACGGCGCCATCTGGCTGGCTTGGGATCTTGCGGCTATCGGCCACCTCGAAGAAGCCGAGCAAGCCGCGCATCAAGCCGTCGCCTTGGTGCCGGATAGCCCGTTCATTGCCGCCGGCCTCGTGATAATCCAGGTTCAGCGAGGCGAAACCGGCGCCGCGCTGATTACCGCGCAGCAAATACCGCCCGACATCTGGCGCAACATCGCGCTCGCGTTCGCAACCCAGAACGGCGACGATCGCGCCGCTGCCGATGAGGCGGTGAAACATCTGATCGAAACGAGCGCTGACGGCTCGGCATACCAGATCGCCGAGGTGTACGGTTTGCGCAAGGATCCCGACAACATGTTCAAATGGCTGGATCGCGCATGGATCACCCGCGACTCGGGCATGGGCAGGCTGCTCACCGATCCCTTCATCCTGCGTTACCGGGACGATCCGCGTTTCGCCGCGTTCTGCAAGAAAGTGGGTCTACCGGCCACGACTGACGCAAAGCCAATGGCGTGAAACCGTGAGTATGTAGATCGGGCGCGCTGTGCGAAAAAACGCTGCATTCGGATACGTTAGACTCGGCGCATCCGGCAGGGGGTGGTGAGTGGACGAGTTTTTCGTGCGCCTGAGACAACGCAAGATCGTGCAGTGGGCACTCACCTACGCGGCTGCCGCTTTCGCCCTGATCCAAGTGCTGGATGTGGTCGCACAGCGCTTCGGCTGGCCGGAGGTGCTCGAACGCAGTTTGATCGTCGCGCTAGCGATCGGTTTTTTCATCGTGCTCGTGCTGGCGTGGTACCACGGTGAACGCGGCGCGCAGCGCGTCACGGGAACGGAACTGCTAATCCTTGCGTTGCTGCTCGCCATCGGTGGCGCGGGAATGTGGAAATTTTCCGCCTCACCGGCGACGACAGCTGCCGCAGCGACTGGCAGTGCTGTTGTCGGTGGTTCGGCAACGATTCCGCACAAGTCCATAGCGGTGCTGCCGTTCACGGACTTGTCGCCGGGTCATGACCAGGAATATTTCTCCGACGGCATGGCCGAGGAGATCCTCGGCGCACTGGCGAAGATAAAAGATCTCAAGGTTGCAGGCCGCACCTCGTCGTTCTCGTTCAAGGGCAAGAACGAAGACCTGCGCGTGATCGGCAAAGCACTCGCAGTTGCGCACGTGCTTGAAGGTTCGGTGCGGAAGCAGGGCGACCGCGTGCGCGTGACGGCGCAATTGATCCAGGCCGAGGACGGCTACCACATGTGGTCCGAAACCTACGACGGCGATCTCAAGGACGTGTTCGAACTGCAGGAACGCATCGCGCGCGCGATCGTCGGGCAGTTGCAGGTGGTATTGCAGGGCGACCAACAGCAACGTCTCGTGCCGGTGGCCACAGTGAACACCGAGGCGTATTCGCTGTATCTGCAGGCCAGCGGCATTTTCAGCCGGCGCGAAGGGCCGCGCCTTCCCGAAGCGATCGCAGAACTCGAGCAGGCGTTGAAGCTCGACCCTAAATTCGCACGCGCACACTCGCGTCTGGCCGCGATCCATGCAATCGAACCGATCTACACACCGAGCTTGTCCGATACCTCGCTGGCGGCTGCCGAGCACGAGGCTGCGCTCGCGATCGAACTCGATCCGACACTCGCGGAACCACATGCGACCCTGGCGCTTGCCTACATCCAGCGCGGCCGCTACGTCGACGCGCGCATCGCCGTCGAACGCGCGCTTGCAGTTGATCCTGATGACGCGACGACTAATCTTTGGGCCGGCATCAACTTCACCAACTCCGGCTACACGACAAAGGGCTGCGCGCTATTCGATCACGCACTCGCGATCGATCCGCTGTTGCCCAATGCGTTGCTGTGGCGCGGAATCGAGTACGCCTACGCGGGCAACGTCGAACGTGCCGAAGTCCTGCTGCGCCGCGCAGCGGACGTAGGCCTCGCGCATGTCGGAGTCGGACTCGACTTGGTATACGCAATGCGTGGCGACAAGGATGAGGCGCGCAAACAGCTTGAAAACGGTTTGCGCGTGCTCGGCGCCGGGATGCCGGCGGATGCGCCGGCTGTCGTCGCCGCCGGCGTCTATGGTGATGCGGCGGCGCACACCCGCGCCGTGCAGTATATCGATCACTTTTTATCGACGCGGCCGCAGGCCGTTCCGGGCATATTGACATACTCGCTGTTGGTGCTCGGCGAAAACAGCCGTGCCGTTGCGCTGCTCGCGCAGGGTCCGAGCACCAACGACGCGCTGTTCCTGCACTTGGTCTGGAGTCCGGCCGAACGGCCGCTGCGCACGCTCCCGGAGTTCAAGGCGTACACGAAGAAATCCGGACTCGCCGAGTTGTGGGATAGATTCGGTGAGCCGGACGCTTGCCGTCGGATTGCGCTGGGTGATTACGACTGCGCCATCACAGCCACAGCACGATAGCGCATGGCCCAAGATTCTCGCGTTCCCAAGAGCGGTCGTTTGTGAATGTTCGAAAGGGTCGATGGATGGGGATGCATGCTGACAAGCTCCTCAGAGTGGGCCAAAACCGGTGCGCTTCTGAACGCTCGTCGATGTCCGCCCACAATGCTATTCAATAGCGACCGACATGTTTGCTGAACCTTTTGCGTTTGGCGTATCGTCATCGCAGCAGAAGGGATCGCCATGATCGACTACGACGCTTCGCGCGATGCACTTTATAGCCCTGGGTTGCGTCCGGCCCTGTTCGCTCCCGGGTCGCGGATTTCCGACATCGGCGTCGACGCGGTATGCGCCGAATTGTCGCGTCTGGCCTACTTGGCCTTCGAAATCGATGACATCCAGCGTCGGCAGCTCATCTTGGCGCTCGAGTCGGTGGGCTTGTCCGGATGGACAGGATTCACCGCACCGGCGACGGGCACTGAAGCATTCGTCACGACCCATCATGACACCGGCGATGTATTCTTGGTCTTTCGCGGAACGGCGCCCGGCGACATCAAGGATCTCGTCACCGACCTCAACGTGCGTCCGATTGCATGGGCGGTCGGCGGCAACGTGCATGCAGGCTTCTCGACCGCATTCGCCAGCGTGCGCGAAGAAATAGAAGCGTGGCTCGACCAGCACGCAGCGCATTCGACGCTTACCCTCACAGGACACAGTCTCGGCGCCGCGCTGGCGACACTGGCAATGTCGCAGTGGCAAGCCAGGCGCCTGATTACGTTCGGCTGCCCCCGCGTCGGCGACGCACGTTTCGCCGCAACCATCGCCGCGGGGGCTTCCGTGCGTTATGTGGGCTGCTGCGACATCGTTTGCAGCGTTCCTCCGGTGGGCACTTGGTATGCCGATGCGGGATCCATGCGCTATATCGATCGCCATGGAAAAGTACACGAGGCGCTTGACCCGTCGGCCTCTTCCGCCGACCGATCAAGCGCGCGCAGGGAATACGTTGCGAAGTACGCGACGCGTCCGGGCAACGTGCTCGTGCGTGAACTCGCCGACCACGCGCCGATCAACTACGTGCGCGCCTTGATGAGGTGCACCGTCAACTCCCGTCAGTTGACAGTAGAATAGCTGCCGGTCGCGAACGGCTGCACAGGGTCGGGCGTTCACTTAGCGGCGCGGAACGCGTCTTGCCGGGGTGATGCGGCGCTATGTGTCCGGTTCATCGGCGCAGCGTCGTGTTAAGTTCTTTTTGGAGCACGAGGCAGGTTACTGCTCGGAAGTTTTTTTCTACTACACGATCTGTGCTGGAGCGGTGCAGATCACCAACACGATTGCGCAGCGCGGAGAGCCGATTTTCTTCGTCAGTAGAAACTGATCGCTGATCGAGCTTGCCGACGAAGCCCGCCCTGTTGCGGGCTTCGTCGTTTGTCGGGTGGCCGCAGGAATAAGGCTGGCAGCGGCGGCGTTCGGGCGAGAAGTCAGCCCTGCAGCGCGTCTAGCGGACAACGCTATGATTGCGATATGGCTGTCAAGCAGCAATACCATTACGTAAGCCGCGTAAGGTCCAGTTCTTTAACCTTCAAGGTGGATTGGTGAAGGAGCACATCATGTCGAAACTGTGGCGCTGCCCTCCGATGAACGCCATCACGGCCGGGGTTTTTCTCGCATTTGCTTCGAACAGCGCAGCACACGCCGCGACTGACTGCAAAGTTTCTGACTTCGGCACGCTGCCGGTTGATATGACTGGCGAGCAGGCAACAACCATCGTCAAAGTCAACGGCGAGAACACGCGATTCATTCTCGACACCGGGGCCTTTTTCAACAGCATGTCCAAGGCCAATGCCGATGCGCTGCAATTGAGACGCGAAGCGGCCCCGTTTGGTCTGCGCGGGAGGGGGATCGGCGGCGATTTCTCTCTGCAAGTCGCGAGGATAAAAGAATTCGGAATCCTTGGAACCAGCTTGCGCGATATCGAATTTCTCGTTGGAGGATCGGATATCGGGATGCCATTGATCGGCGCGAATCTGCTTGATTTCGCCGATCTCGATATCGACCTGGCACGCGGCAAATTGCGAATGATGAAGGCGCAAGGAAGGGACTGCGACCGAGCTTCGATGGCCTATTGGGCCAAGAACGGTGACTATGAGGTCGTTGAGTTGCGTCGTCTGGACAATCCAAACGACCGTCGCAGTTTCGTCACGGTCTTCATTAACGGCAAGCCTGTAAAAGCGTTGCTGGACACCGGGGCTTACGCGACGTTGCTTACCCGCAAAGCCGCTAATTCAGCGGGCATCGACTTGGACTCGCCAGGCGTCGAGAGCAGCTACATCACGTATGGCCTCGGTACGAAAGGTTACAAAACGTGGACCGCCCCCGTCGACACGTTTACGGTAGGAACCGAAACGATTCAGCACAGCAAAATGCAGGTCTTTGACGGAACCATCTCGGATGACTATACCGAGATGCTACTCGGAGTCGATTTCTTCCTTGCGCATCATTTGTTCATCGCCAACAGCCAGCATAAAGTATACTTTACATACAACGGCGGGCGTGTCTTCACCTTGGCCAAGCCGCCCGGGCAAAGCGCCTCGCCGCAGACCTCGCCGGGTGACGATAAGGACACGCCGAAAAACGCTGACGACTTGGCGCGTCTCGGTCAAGCGCACCTGTCGCGGGGCGAGTCAGCAGCGGCTTTGGCCGATCTTGACGAAGCCATCCGTCTTGCGCCAAATGCTGCAAATTATTTGGTACGCGCCCGCGTGCATCTGATTCTCGATCAACTCAATGCCGCGCTAGCCGATCTCGACAAGTCATTGGAGCTTGATCCCACGAACGTCGAGGCCCTGCTGTTAAGAGCGCAGCAGCGCCTTACCCGTGAGGATCTAACCGGCGCCAAGGGGGACCTCGAAGTCGCGCGGCATCTCGTAACGGCAGCGTCAGAGCAGGCGCGTGCCATCGCCACGCTTTACATTGCAGCCGATCAGCCCGATGAGGCGTTGCCGCTGCTTGATGACTGGATACGCGCGCATGGAAACGACGCATCTCTCGGCTCGGCGCTGAACCAACGCTGTTGGGCACGCGGTCTGGCTAACCAGATGCTCGATCGCGCACGCGACGACTGCAATACGGCGATCAAACGCGATGGCCCGAACGCAGCCTATCTTGACAGCCTGGGCCTGATCGAACTGCGATTGAAGAACTACGCCGCCGCCATTAATGCTTACGAACAGGCGCTGGCGAAAAGCCCCCGTGCGGCTGGGTCGCGTTATGGTCTAGGGCTTGCGAAAATTCGTAGCGGTCGAGTCGATGACGGAAATGCCGATCTCGCTGCTGCCAAAACCTTGGAAACCAAAATCCAAGAGCGCTTCGCGCCATTCAATCTCTGATAACTCACGGGACTTGAACCGCCCAACTGCGGTCGATCCCAGTGGAGTGGTCAGTTACTTCGCCCTTCCCGCAACCAATTACGTTTTACGTTGCCGGTTCAGATTCGCATATCGCTGTCGGCCCGGGTCACAACCTGTGGTTCACGGAACCGAGAGCTGCCGATCACGAATGTCGCCTTAGGGTCGACATGCGACAGTCGTCGTCCGAGCCGCGAACAGGCCAGTTTCGATTACGTCCTGCCGTTGAATGCAGCGCACGTGTCGTCCGCGGGCGCGGCCGCCACCGAGCTACCTGCTCGCGGACCGATCAGGCCGTCGTTGGGCGACGTGCACCGACGAAGCGGCGCGACCAGTAGCTCTCGCCGAGACTGCTGACCTTCACGCGTTCGCCGGTCGTGGGCGCGTGGATGAACCGGTCTTCGCCGAGATAGATGCCGACGTGCGAGATACGCTTGCCGCGCGTGTGGAAAAACACCAGATCGCCGGCCTGCATGTCGGCGCGGGCGATCTTCTCGCCGCTGGCATATTGACTGGCGGAATCGCTCGGCAGATCCAGGCCCAGCACCTTGGCGAAGACGTAATGCACGAAGCCGCTGCAATCAAAGCCGGTGGCCGGCGCGCGGCCGCCACGGCGGTAGCGGATGTCGCGCAACTGCAGCGCGAACTCGACCAGCAAATGCCGCGGGTCTTCGACGCGGTTCGTTGCCGATTGCGGCTCTTCGATCGCCGGCTCGATGCTCGCAGCCAGCTCATCGAGCATCGATGGCGTGAACAACGTATCCAACGCACCGGCGATGCAAGCGGCTTGCGGCGACGGCGCCGCCAGGGCTTGGCCCGAAACGGCGACAAAGAAAATCGTGGCGATAACGGATCGCAGCGCAAGCATCCTTTGTGACTCCCCTGGGGTTTGTCCGCACCAGGGCGGATGGCCGCAGCACGAGAGCGCGACCGTAGCAGAGGATTCGTTGGAATCTCGTTAACCGACCGGCCCGCGGCGTAGAATTCGGAAAAACCTGTCCGGACAGCTTATGCGTATCTGCGTCTATTGTGCCTCCAGCGAGATGTGCGACCGCGCCTATCACGACGCCGCGGTGCGCCTCGGCGAACTGCTCGCCGCGGCCGGCTGCACGATCGTCTACGGCGGCGGCGCGGTCGGGCTGATGGGCTCGTTGGCAAACGGCGCATTGGCCAAGGGCGGCAAGATCATCGGTGTGATTCCACGCTTCATGACCGAGGTGGAATGGCAACACCCCGGTATCGCCGACCTCGAAGTCGTCGAGGACATGCGCGAGCGCAAACACCGGCTGCTCACCAATTCGGATGCCGTCGTCGCGCTGCCCGGCGGCTGCGGTACGCTGGAAGAATTGTTCGAAGCGATCACACTCAAGCGGCTGGGCCTGTATTTCAACCCGATCGTGCTGCTCAATACGCAGGACTTTTTCTCGCCGCTGCAAACCTTCATGCAGCAGGTGATCCACGAGCGCTTCATGAATCCCGAGCACGCGGCGATGTGGTCGCTC
>Ga0268264_10005961_pt1 | contig 10314 bp, 12 predicted proteins | sample KBSSwiS32_FD_190357 | JGI IMG/M metagenome (GOLD analysis project Ga0268264, IMG submission 190357) | Switchgrass rhizosphere microbial communities from Kellogg Biological Station, Michigan, USA - KBS Switchgrass S3-2 (SPAdes) (version 2) | ecosystem: Host-associated > Plants > Roots >... | reverse complement strand
GGCTATCAAGGAGAACAATATCCTGAAAATGTATGTGGATGAAACCGTACTAAAGTTTATGGGTAGCCGGGAATTTGAATCTTCCCTGGTGGCAAACGAAACCGTGGAAGCCAGTATTGTTTTTATAGACATCTGCAGTTTTACAGCCATTAGCGAGCATGCGCCTGCGGATACCGTTGTAAAATTGCTGAACAATTATTTCGACGTAATGGTAAAGGAAATCATTGCGCAGGGCGGTTATGTAGATAAATTTATCGGCGATGCGGTAATGGCAGTCTTCCGGGGTGATTATCACCTCGACAGGGCACTGGATGCCAGCCTCGCGGTACGGAACAAAATTAATAGCCTTCCGGTGCTGGAGGACCAGCATTCCTTTACGCCAAAAGTTTCCATTGGTATCAATAGCGGTGAAATGATTTCGGGTAATATCGGCTCCGCCAGCCTCCGGCGGCTCGATTATACCGTGATTGGCGACGTAGTGAACACTGCCCAGCGCCTGCAGGCCGCCGCCACACAAAACCAAATATTGATTGACGAAACCTGTTTCAAAAAAGTAAGCGAATCATTTAACTGCAAAAAAGTAGGAGAGGTCAGCCTTAAAAACAAGTCGGGCAAAGTTGTGGTATACGAAGTCATGGACTAATGGCAGTCTCCGACGCCGCGATACGCATTTTCATCGAAAATTAAGCAAACTTGAAGACGCTTAACACGTAAATGATGATGAATAACAGCATTTGAATAGCCTGTACAATGGTGAAATTTATTTTCAAACTGTTCCATTGCTTATCAAAAGAATTATTTAATAAAAGCCGGGGTAAAGCTTTTTTTAATCTTGCGCCCATCATTCTTCGCAGGCCAAGGCCATTGATGATAATGAGCAGCAGAACGCCCATTTTTATCCTGAACCAAAGTTGTGCGCCCCATACTTCGTGTAATTTTACCATCATGGTGATACCTGAAGCAAGAATGATCAGCATTCCTATTCCCAAAAAGCGTTGCAGCCTGTACAGGTAATTCTCCAAAACCAGGCTTTTGTCTTTGTCTGTTTTTAAAACAGTACAAAAGGCCCGGAATGTTATAAAATCAATAAAAGTAGTCCCCGCCATAATTGTGATGCCAATTACATGCGTTACCAAAGCGATATTATAAAATGTTGCAGTCATAGCTGTAATTATTAAGATAGTTTGTGTTGCGATAAATCTCTTCCTGATACATATCGTACACCAGCGATAACTAACACCAAATCGACGGACACGAAGATGATTTGTGAAACCGGGTCGCCGCTGCAGATATGTGCTATCAGCGCGGAAGCCATTGCAATAATAAATCCTGCATATACCCATTCTTTTACCCTGACGGTCGTAACAGGAAGTAAAAGCACTGTGGCGCCGATCACCTTGGCTGTAACGAGCTCTATTCGAAAATAATCGGGAAAACCAAGCTTCCTTAGATCTGCTGCATGTGTGTAAGAGAAGTATGCACTGAAGAGTATAAAAAGGCTGATAACGATTTTGACGGTCCAATACAGCCACTTGTTTTGTTTTCGTTGGTCCATGGTAGATTTATTTTTTAATTCGATAACGAAGTTTATTATGTAAAAATACTACGTAATCGAAATAAATCCAAATCCATTCCTGTATTTTTTCTAATTTTACTCCGGAAACGAAATAAATTATATGAATAAGACGGTTGAACTGGTAACCCTTTGGGGTGAATACGAACAAAAACATCCTGCAGGCAGCATTGAGGAATTTTGCAGGCATTATCTGGCTCATCAGCAGCGAAAGAATATAAAAGGCACATTGGTGGGCGGTGTTATACCGGCCTTGAAAGATGGCTTGTTAATGAAAATAATCGGCAGGATAAGCAAGCTGAATATGGCGTATGCCAATATTGCACTCGAAGGCACTGGATTAAACCAGATCGAGGAATTTGGAATATTACAGACTATCAGGAAAGAAAAAAGCCCCAAAAAAACAGAAGTTATTTATGCTAATCTCTTTGAGCTGTCCAGTGGAACAGATATGTTGAACCGCATGAAAAAGCGGGGCCTCATAAAAGAATATGCAGACAAGAACGACAAGCGTTCCAAGAGAATTGAACTAACCCCCAAAGGCGAAAAAGTAGCTGCATCCTGCACGGCCAAAATTGAAAAAAATGCGGCTATGCTCATGAATGATTTAACCAACGATGATAAAGAATTATGTATCCAGCTATTGAAAAATATTGAGATTAAATTTTCAGCATTATGGCCAACGCATAAAAGCCAGGAGTTTGAAGAAATTTATAATGCGCTGATGATGGAGGGGAAAGAATAGCAGCAGGACATTGAACAAAAATGGCACACGATAAGGTTCACGGAGATGCAAGGGGCCGGACTTTTGCAGCTATTTCACAGCCAATCCCTTACCCGAACATCAATAGGCAGCCTGCACGTTCGCTACAAAACTTTTAAAATGTTGCAGCAAGGCAGGCCAGTTTTTTTCATCAATCATTTGTTTGTTGAAAAGCGGACTGCCGATACCAAATCCATCGGCACCGGCCTGGCGAAAAGCGGTTATATCGTCTAAACCAATGCCACCGGTGGGTAATAATTTAATTTGGCCAAATGGCGCCTTGATATCTTTTATATAGGCAGCGCCCAGGGTTTTTGCAGGGTATAGTTTCACCATAGACGCGCCAAGCGTCCAGGCCTTGTAAATTTCGGTAGGCGTAAAAGCGCCGGGGAAAACGGGAATTTTTTGTTTCACACAAGCCCGGATTATTTTTTTATCCGTCACCGGTGTTACAATAAAATGCGCACCCGCATCCAATGCCTGTGATAAATCTTTTTGCGTACACACCGTGCCTGCGCCAATATTGAAGCCAGCATAGTTGCGCCGGAGAAAATGAATGATATCGCCGGCACTTTTTGTATTCATGGTTATTTCAACGGTGTGCAGGCCTGCCTCCTGGTAAACAGGCATAATATCCTTTACTGCCGACGGTGAAAAATTTCTCATGATACCCACGATGGGAATTTGATGGAACTTTTCCCAGGAAAAAAGATTTTTATTCATTCGGCATTTTATTTTTCAGGTGTTGGGTATAAATAATTTTCTGCCCCCGCATGGCTGCCTGCGCTACCATTTCGGTAGAAATGAAATTCGTTCTGCCTGCCAGGCCAAGTTCTTCCAATGCAATTTTGTACAAGCCAAAAAGATTCTTACCACTGCATAAAAACAATGGTTGAGCGGCCGCATCCGCCAGTCCCTGCAGTTCAGTCCCGATTAACAGACCACTTAAATAAAGGGCATTCTCCGGTTTGCTCCATCGGTTAAACAATTGGTTGGTGCGAACGGTAAATAAAGTATTCAATAAACCGGCCCGCAAAGATTGTTGTACGCCTTTTTTAAAAGCCTGTATACTGCCTGCCGGCAGTTCGGGATCATCACCCATTTGTATTGAATCTTTTAAAATGCTATGGTTGCCGAGCACCTGGTATAGTTCACCTGTCATAAAAGTGCTGAAACGTATCAGCTTTTCGTCTTTGATATAAATATGTTTGGAGTGCGTTCCCGGAAACACAAAGATGGCTTCGGGGGGTCGGTTGCCGGTCTCGGCCAATAATGACCAGGCGCCAATCAGCTGGGTTTCTTCGCCCCTCATTACTTCCAGTTCTCCCTGTACACCGGATATCAGCAGCAGGGTATGCGGAAAATTATCCTGCGCCGCAAATTGCCGGCTTCTTACCTGGCTGCCATCGAGGTTGAAGGGAATATCCGCATAGGGTATGTCGGCGATGCCGATAGAAGAAGAAGCCATTCCTGATATAAGAATGGGCGTATATGCAAGGCTGATAGTTGCCCGGTTTGATAAAACGGCTACTTGTTGTAATAATGTTTCCTGGAACAATTTCTCTTTGCTGTACGCATTGCCGCCCTGCTGCCCGTTTTGCCAATTGCGGTAAACGCGGGCAACCCCTTCACCGGACTGAATTTCATCAACAACCTTTTCTTCTGTCATGCTATACAGGGCCAGGCGGAAAGATGAATTTCCCCAATCACATAGCAGCAAATACTTTTCCATTAAACGAAATATATGTAAACAAAACCGCAATAATCGCGTCCGGCACTTTTTTAATGCTATTATAGTTATCGGGTAGGCATACCCCCCAGCAGGAAATAATCAACCGGCCGATTGTTTGCCTGCTATTTTTTTGCCCTGGATGATTCCCGCATTATCAGCGTGGCATCCAGTAGTATTTCATGATTTTTTACTTTCGGGTCATCCATTTTTTTTACCAGTACGTCAACGGCTGTTTTACCCAGGTTTTCCATATCCTGCATAACATAAGTGATAGGGCACGCATATAAATCAAAAACCTCAGCCTGCCCGAAACTCACGATGCCCAGATCTTCCGGCACCTTAAGACCGAGCCGGTTGATATATTTTAAACCATTTACCGCGAGGCTATAGGTGGCAAAAATGATGGCATCTACCGGAGATTTCCCTGCCAGCATTGTGTCAATCGCTGTTTCAACCTCCGATTTAGCATAGCTGAACCGAACCGGCTGCATCCATTTTTTTTTAAACGGATGCTTATTTATCTCCAGCGCTTCCTGGTATCCCCTGACGCGCTCACGCATGTGAAACATTTTTGATTTATAGGCAATCATACCGATGTTTTTATATCCCATTTTAACCAGGTGACTGCCCGCTTCAAAAGCGGCTTTGTAATTGTTGGTGGAAACAAAATCTGTTTTGAGCTCGGGGAAATACCTGTCAAGCAAAACAAAAAGGATATTTTGCTCTCTCAGGTGGTGCACCTGCTTTTCAGAATTTTCGGTGGAAACGATGATCAGGCCATCCACCCGGCGGTTAACCAGTACATTAATCAGGTCCATTGATTTAGCTGCATCTTCATCGGAACTTCCATAGATGACCGTGTAACCATAATGTCTTGCCTGGTTTTCAACAATGCGTGCAATATTGGCAAAAAAAGGATTGGAAATATCGGCAATTACCAGCCCGATGGTGAAAGTCTTTCCGCTTCTCAAACTTTTGGCGAGGTGGTTAGGCTGGTAGTTCAGCTCCTTTGCTATCTGCAGTATTTCGGCTGCCTTCTCTTTCCTGATCCTGTTTTTTTTGTCTTTCCCATTTAATACATAAGATACCAATGCGGCGGACACACCGGCTTTTTCTGCAATATCTTTCAGGGAGATTTTTTTCTTGTGAACCATCGTTAGCGTTGCCGGAATGAACAGGCTGGTAAATGTAAAATATTTCCGGTAAATAAAACTAGGTTACCGGTATGCGCCAATACGAGGTTGCTGAAGAGCTATAGGCGCAGGCGGAACAGCGTTGCAACAACTGGTTATCTTTTTAGCATTTTGTCTTTTACTATCTGTTTCAATACGTTTTCATAAAGACCCTGGCTGATGGGTATAGTCACTTTTCCGAGGTTGACACCGTTGCCATCTATGCTTTTAATGCAGGCCAGATTGATGACATAAGATTTATGCACTTTCATAAATACCGATGCGGGCAGTTGTTCAATAATACCCTTAAGTGTGAGGTAGACAACCATTTTTTTATCTTTCGTGTGTAGTATTACATAGTTCGACATGGCTTCTGCATACAGCAATTCACTGTAGATAACTTTTTCAATTTTGCCATTGCATTTTACGAACAGGAAATCGTCATCGCCAGCGGCGGCCGTTGCAGGATTTTTAAGCAGGTGGTGGCGCCTGCCTTTATTGGCAGCCTTCAGGAACCGTTCAAAAGAAAATGGTTTTACCAGGTAGTCCAGCACATCCAGCTCAAACCCGTCTACCGCATATTCTGCATAAGCGGTGGTAATAATGGCCGGTGGAAGTGTACCACTCGTACGCAAAAATTCAAGACCGCTTAATTTAGGCATGTTGATATCAAGGAACATGAGATCAACCTGGTTGCTGCTCAAAATAGCACTGGCTTTAACCGGGTTTTCAGCACTGGCTTTCAGCTCAAGAAAATCGGTGTCGCTGATATATTCAGCCAGCACTTTTCTTGCAAGCGGTTCGTCATCAACAATCAGGCAGTTCAGTTTCATGTTAATTCTAATTTCAAAACTACTTCATGGGTTTTTTCTCTTTCGTCTATTACAAGCTGGTGCCTGCCGGGATAGAGCAATTCCAGCCGGCGGCGTACATTGGCAATTCCAATTCCTTTATGTGTTATGCCGGCATGCTGCCTGAGTTCCCTGGTATTAAATGTTCTGAATACCAGCGTACCGGCCGTTCCGGTAAAAGATATTTCTATCCTGTTCTCCATTTCATCGTCATCGCTCACATATTTAAAGCTGTTTTCAATAAAAGCAACAAACAAGAGCGGCGCTATCGTAAAACCTTTGATGTTATCTCCGATATGAAAATGAACCACCAGGCTTTCTTCTTTCCGGGATTGTTGTAACGCAATGTAGTTTTTGATAAAATGCAGTTCTTTTTCAATGCTGATGGATTCTGTATTGCACTCGTAGAGCTGGTAACGCAACATCTCCGAGAAGGTGAGCAGCATGTGGCGCGCCGATGCATTCCTTTTATCGATATGTCCATAAATGGCATTGATTGAATTGAAAAGAAAATGAGGGTTGAATTGTGCTTTCAGAAAATCCAGCTCTGTCTTCGACTTCTCTTTTTCCATATCGGCAATATATTGCTGGAAGCGTATACGATCTGTAATAAGCTTGATTGTTACCAGGCAGGTTGACCAGATAAAAATATTGGTAAACGAATTCAGGAACAATTGCTGAATACCCGGCTGAGGTTTGCCCGGAATAAAGAAATGCAGGTTGAGATAAGTTGCGAGCGGTACCCTTAGCAAGGCTCCAGCAACTATACCGCTTAAGAAAAGCAGGCCAAATGATATATATTGCTGGCGGTACAGGTAACGGGGTATGGTGTAAATAATATTAAAATAGAAATTGCCGGCAATAAAAAAAAGATAACAGAATTCAACGGTCATCGTTCTTGAAAAAGTGAAGCTTCTTTTCTGAAAGATAACTATCCAGAAAAGATACAATGCCACCCACAATGCAATGTGGGATATGATTTTGGTCCGCTTCATTTTTATAAAAGGAATGCCTGCAAATATATCCATCTCTTTTCTTTTAAGTAACGCAAAACGGTGCAGCTGCCGGCGCCGGGCAGGAAAAGGCCCTCCTGGAAAGGAAGGCCGTAAACTTTGTGTACTTCTACAACCTGTAACCGCTGAAGTATAAGCGTTTGAACGAAATTAACCAGGCCTGCCGTTCCGCGGCAAAACTTTACGCGTTCCTGCCCAAATCCTTGATGAAACGCCCTTACCGCTATTGAATTTATTTTTTTGTGTGAGCGATGGATGCTATGCCGCATTGATCAAGGAATCAGGCTGGTTGACGTAAATCTGTGGAAGGGGTTGCGGATAATGGTTTTTTTTGCGCATTATTCATTTAAAACAATTGTAATGGCAACAGAAAATACAATTATCACAAACGATAACGACGACGGCATCGACCGCGCGGGTTTTATTAAATGCATGGCCTGGGCAGGCACCGGTATTCTTTGGATGATGAACGGCGGTGTCCTGAAATCGTACGGAATGAGCCAGCTAATTGATAAAACAACCGGCCAGTTAAAACAGCATGTAATGGTGCCGCCTGCTGATTTTAGTTTCGTGCAAATCAGCGACAGTCATATTGGTTTTAATAAAGCAGCCAACACCGATGTGCTGGGAACACTTCGGGCCGCTATTTCAAAGATCAACACAATGCCCTCTAAGCCTTCCTTTGTTTTGCACACGGGCGATTTAACCCATCTTGCACAGGCGGAAGAGTTTGATCTGCTGGAGCAATCCCTGAAGAGCGTGCAGACTGAAAAAATTTTTTATGTGCCCGGAGAGCATGATGTTTTAAATAATAACAGTAAGGAGTTCCTGGGCAGGTACGGAAAAGAAACAAAAGGCGATGGTTGGTACAGCTTTGATTTTAAAGGCGTGCATTTTATTGGACTGGTAAATGTTCTCAACACTTCAGAAGGCGGTCTGGGCTTCCTGGGTAATGAACAATTGAGCTGGCTTCAGAAAGATCTTGAACCCCTTTCTGCCAGCACCCCCGTTGTTGTGTTTGCGCACATACCACTTTGGGCGGTGTACCCTCAGTGGGGTTGGGCCACCAGGGATAGTGAACAGGCGCTTTCTTTACTCAAAAGATTTGGATCTGTAACTGTTTTAAATGGCCATATTCATCAAACCATGCAGAAGACAGAAGGCAATATCACATTTCATACCGCTGCGTCAACGGCCTTTCCGCAACCGGCACCGGGCGCAGCGCCTGCCCCTGGACCTATGAAAGTACCAGCCGAAAGACTGCGCGCTGTTCTTGGACTAACAAACATTGAATACAGGGAGCACCAGCATACGCTTGCCGTTACAGACGCGCCGCTATCAGAAAGCAATACACAGTAATATTTTATATCGATTTGGTTACGGAATATTAGTCTTTGTCAAATATGAAAATAAGAAAATCGTGTATAGTGATGGCCTGCATGGCAATTATCATGACCGGAAGCATGGCGGCGATTGAACCCAAAAGCATCGCTTCGCGCGAATTTAAAAACCTCTCCGTGCTGCCGAAAAATATAAGTGCCGGAGAATTGTCTAAAATTATGATCGACGAATTTGAAGACGGATTGGGCGTTTCCTGTAGTTTTTGCCATGCAGAAAATAAAGAAACGCACCGCCCCGACTATGCCAGTGATCAAAAGCCGGAAAAGGAAATTGCCCGTGCCATGATGCGTATGACCATCGGGGTTAATAAGAAATATTTCAACCTTAGGCGCCCGCTGATAGGGGAACCGTCACTAGCGGTTACCTGTGAGACCTGCCACCACGGTGTTCCAAATCCCGGGCAGCAGGTGGGGCAATAACCTTACTGGACAACTGTACAACAAAAATTCTCATGAATGATAATAAAGGATGGCGAACAGCCATCCTTTATTATTTGAGTTATAGATACTCCATCTGGAGCTGTGCGTTGTTAACCGATTTATACTGTTCTTCAATCAAGGCTACCAATTCCGCCGGCAGGTCTTTGATTTCCTTGAGTGTAGTTTTATACCAATTGGCAATGGTCTTCTCAATTGATTTGATAGAAGCAAGAATTTTTAAAGGGCTTTTTTTGCCATTAAAAATACCGGCAAGCATAGCATCTGCATTCACAGGCTCGGCCATTGTATTTTCCGCAAGTGGGTTTCCAATATGCAGCATGAGTTGCAATTGCTTGATATTGATTTCGCTTTCTTCTGCCTTTTCCAGGTAAAATTTTTTGAAGCCGGCCTCATTTGTTAAAAAAGCAGCCTGTTCAAAAGAAACCATTCGCTGGTAATTGGCTGTTATCAGGAACTGAATATTTCTATCCAGGGATTTGGTTGTTTGCATAATAGTATGTTTAGAAAAAGTAACCGGAACAATGATAATAGATAAATACTATGCCATTTGAATCCCTGCCCGTAAAATGGCCATTACCGCATAAAACAGCAGGACGGGGGAAATAAATTCCACAAATCTTATAAGGTTGGAGCCGAACCGGGAATCAATCGTTTCTGTTATTATATTTGATAACCGTTAATGGTTGTTGATGGTTGAGGACGGAATGGTCTTACCATACAATTGTTGAAAACCTGGGATTTATCTTATATCAATAAACAAAGCACCGGCTTTAATAAAATATGCATGTAAAACTATTTTGTGCGGGTTGTTTGCTTCTGCTGCTTTTGCCGGGGAAAAATGTTTTGGCGCAGACGCCGGCCCCGACTTTACCGGCATTTACTTTTTTTAGGCTGGATCATCAGCCTTTTACAGAGAAGGCGCTGCCACAGGGTAAATTGTTGTTCTTTATTTTTTTTGATCCGGGTTGCGAACATTGCCAGAAAACGGTGGGCTATATCAACCAGCATTGGCCGGCTTTTAGCAAAACAGCCATGATCATGGTTTCTATGGACAGACCCGACAAGATAAACTGGTTTATGAATACGTATGCGCAGCAGTTGCTCAAACAAAAAAACCTTATCCTGCTCCAGGACAGGCAGTACGAGTTCATCACAAAATTCAAACCCAAAAAATATCCATCCTTGTTTCTCTATTCCGCCAAAAAGCAATTACTGGGTTATGATGATCGGGAAGAAAGTATAGCCGGGTTTATCAGTACCATTAAAAAAATGGCCAGGTAAATCAATCATCTACGGGCATAAAAAAGGGGCTGTATAGAAATACGACCCCGTTTTAAATCCAATATCCTATGAAAAACCACTGTGAAGA
>Ga0268264_10005959_pt1 | contig 10315 bp, 6 predicted proteins | sample KBSSwiS32_FD_190357 | JGI IMG/M metagenome (GOLD analysis project Ga0268264, IMG submission 190357) | Switchgrass rhizosphere microbial communities from Kellogg Biological Station, Michigan, USA - KBS Switchgrass S3-2 (SPAdes) (version 2) | ecosystem: Host-associated > Plants > Roots >... | reverse complement strand
CGCCGCAGGTGATCCCCTCCCGGCCCACCATGCCCACCATGCCGCTCCCGCCGCCCGCCCCGGGAGGAAGGCGGTCGTCGTCGTGATCCGCGAGCTGCTCCGGGACGCGGTGGAGCTGGCCAAGGTGGCCACCAAGCGGCAGGGGTCCACCGCGCAGATGGTGCGGGCGGTGCTGCTCTACGACTCGTTCGTGATCACCGCCACCGCGCGGATCCGGGAGACGGCGCGGAGGTGGCACATCCCCGGCGTGAACCGGGCGCTCCGCCTGGCGCAGACCGCGCTGTACGGCGTGGAGATCGGCAAGGACGTGCAGCTGGGGCACGGGGTGTACTTCGTCCACACCGTGGGCACGGTGATCGGCGGCGACGCGCGGGTCGGCGACCGGGTGACGTTCATGGGCAGCAACACCGTGGGGACCAACAAGGACGACGGGTACCCGGTGATCGAGGACGACGTGGTCATCGGCGCCGGGGCGCGCATCCTGGGTCCGGTGCGGATCGGCGCGCGGTCGGTGATCGGCGCCAACGCGGTGGTCCGAGAGGACGTGCCGCCGGACAGCGTGGCGGTCGGAATCCCCGCCAAGGTGGTGTCGAAAAAATGAGCGAGCTGGTGCTTTCCAAAGGTGGCGAGGGCGGCGGGAAGCCGAGCCTCTCGCTGGTGGTGGCGACCTTCAACCGGCGCCCGCTGCTGGAGCGGCTGCTGCAGCAGCTGCAGGGGCAGACGCTGCCCCACGCGCGGTTCGAGGTGGTGGTGGTGGACGACGGCTCCGAGGAGCCCGTCGCGCCGGGGCTGGACAAGCTGGACGTGGCGTACCCGCTTCGGGTCCTCAGGCAGAAGAACTCCGGGGTGGCGAAGGCGCGGCACAACGGGGTGCTCCAGGCGCGCGGGGACATCCTGGTCATCGTGGACGACGACATGCAGGTGCCGCCGGAGTTCCTCCAGGCGCACCTGGACGCGCACGCGGGGCCGGAGCCCACCGCCGTGCTGGGGCGGATCCGCCCGGACGACGCGCTGTCGAAGATGCCCGTGTTCGAGCGCTTCCACGCGGCATCCCTGGAGAAGTGGGCGTCGGCCGTGAAGTCCGGCGCCTTGAAGGCGGTGGGGAACAACCTCTGCACCGGCAACGTGTCGATGCGGCGGGCGGACTACCTGGCGGTGGGCGGGTTCGACCCCACCCTGGAGCGCTCCGAGGACGCGGAGCTGGGGCTGCGGCTGGAGAAGCGGGGCGTGCGGCTCCGGTTCGCCGAGGAGCCGTACACCATCCACTCGTCGGACCACACCCAGCTGGGGAAGTGGCTGGGCCGGTGCTACCGGTATGGGCTGTACGAGCTGCGCATCGCGCGGAAGCACCCGGACGTGCTCCACGCGGACCCGTGGCGGTACCTGTTCTCGCTGCACCCCGTGCTGCGGCCGGTGATGGCGCTAAGCGTGCTGGGGCCGAAGCTGAGCGCGCCGCTGGCGCAGGGGCTGATCCGCGCGGCGATGGCGGCGGACAAGGTGGGCCTGGAGAAGGCGGCGGTTCGGGCGACCATGGTGACCTACGGCATGGAATACTTCCGCGGCATTCGCGCGGAGGCGGGGTCCATGTCGGGCGCGGTCCGGTCGCTCCAGGAGTTCTTGCAGAAGGCCGGCGCGGCGGGCGAGGTGGCCGCCGCGGGCGCCGGCGCCGCCGGGGTGCCCAAGTCGATGGCCGCGGTCTCGAACCTGGCGGCGGCGATCCAGGCGGACCTGGAGACGCGGCGCGAGTACGAGGACAAGTACGGGTACCAGGGGGAGAAGGGCGGGTCGCTGCCCAAGGAGCTGGTGCAGAAGATTGGCCTGCAGATCTCCTCGGCGCTGCGGCTGATGCGGTTCTTCCGGGACTCGGGGTTCGTCCTGGGGGCGAAGATGACGTCGCGGATGATCCGGCACCTGTACGGGAGCGACATCCACTGGGACGCGGACTTCGCGCCCGGGGTGATGTTCGTCCACGGGATGGGGCTGGCGATCAGCGGCGCGGCGAAGATCGGGCCCGGGTGCATCCTGTTCCAGAACGTGACGCTGGGGATGGGGAACCACCCGGACACCAGGCAGCACGGCGCGCCGACGCTGGAGGCGCGGGTGCACGTGGCGCCGGGCGCGACGCTGCTGGGGCCGATCCGGATCGGCGCCGGGTCGAAGATCATGCCCGGGTGCGTGGTGATCCGGGACGTGCCGGCGGGGTCGGTGGTGGAGGCGCCGGTGCCGGCGGTGCGGGCGCGGCCGGGGAAGGTGGACGCGGCCGTGGGCGCGCCGGTGGGGGTGGAATCCTCGGAGCGAGCGGAGTCGAAGCGGAATTGAACGCCGGCCGGCGACATCGGGGGGGAACGCCGCGCTGGGTGACCGGCGCCGTGCTGGCGATGCTGGCGGTGGCCTGCCGGCGGTCGGAGGCGCGCGCGCCGGGGGCGCGGCCCGGGCCCAACCACCCGACGGCGGAGGTGGTGTACAGCTCGGCGTCCGGGCTGCAGAACGGGTGGCAGGACTACGGCTGGGCGCCGCGCACCATCAAGGCGGGCGCGCCGGCGTCGGTGGACATGTCGAAGCACGGCGGCTGGATCATCGGCAAGCCGGACATCTCCACCTCCTTCGGCGGGCTGACGGTGAAGTTCCTGGCGCCGGCGGAGATGGGGGACTTCCTGGAGGTCCGGGTGGACTCCACGTCCACCACGGTGTTCCCGCGGGTCCTGGTGGGGCCGAGGCACCGGCGCGACCTGCCCAACGGGTGGAGCGAGGTCTGGATCTCGATGCAGGACCTGGACCCCAAGCACGCCCCCTTCGACCGCTTCGTCCTGCGCGCGAAGGAGTCGCTCCCCAAGGGGACGATGGTCATGTTCGACGACATCGCCTTCACCTCGGAGGAGGTGGCGGGGGACGGCGGGACGGGGTCGGGCGGCCTGGTGCTGCGGGCGGCGCCGGTGCCGGTGAGGATGACGGTGGACTGCCTGATGCCGGGACACCCCATCAGCCCCTTGATCTACGGCATCGCGTTCAAGCCCAGCCACGACGCGCGCGACACGCACCAGTGGAAGATGGGCGCCGGGGCGCGGCGGTGGGGCGGGAACCCGGCCAGCCGGTACAACTGGATGCTGGGGAACGCGTGGAACACCGCGTCCGACTGGTTCTTCCGCAACGTCAACTACACCGGGAACCCGAAGTACACGTACGACCTGTTCCTGGAGGACGACATCGCCCACGGGGTGGCGACCGCGCTGACGGTGCCGTCCATCGGGTGGGTGGCGAAGGACACGGAGTCGGTGTCGTTCCCGGAGGCGGTGTTCGGGCCGCAGCAGTACATGGCGCCGGAGAACGGGAAGATCGGCAACGGCGTGGGGAAGGACGGGAAGCCGCTGACGCCCGGGCCGCCCTCGCTCACGTCCATCGCGGCGCCGCCGGCGTTCGTGGAGAAGTGGGTGCGGACCATCCGCGACACCGACAAGCGGCGCGGGCAGCGGAGCGTGCAGCAGTACATCATCGACAACGAGCCGGCGCTCTGGAACAGCACCCACCGGGACGTCCACCCGGACCCGGTGACGTACGACGAGCTCCTGGAGCGGCTGATCAAGTACGGGGGCGCCGTCCGGAGGGCGGACCCGGAGGCGGTGATCGCCGGGCCGGCGGAGTGGGGCTGGCCGGGGTACTTCTTCTCCGCCAAGGACCAGGCGGTGGGGTTCGCGCTGCGGCCGGACCGGCTGGCGCACTTCAACGCGCCGCTGCTGCCGTGGCTGATCAAGGAGCTGCGGAAGCACCGGGAGGAGACGGGGGAGCGGATCCTGGACGTGGTGGACGTCCACTACTACCCGCAGCACGACGGGGCGGGGACGGCGACGTCGGGGAAGACGGACCCGTACTCGGCGGCGCTGAGGATCCGGTCGACGCGGAGCTTGTGGGATCCGGGGTACGTGGACGAGTCGTGGATCGACGACACCATCCGGCTGCTGCCGCGGCTGAAGCAGTGGATCAACGAGAACGACCCGGGGCTGGGGATCTCCATCGGCGAGTGGAACTTCGGGGCGGAGAACCACATGAGCGGGGGGCTGGCGACGGCGGAGGCGCTCGGGCGCTTCGGGACGGAGGGGATCACCTCCGCGTTCTACTGGGACTACCCGCCGGACAAGTCGCCGGCGTTCTGGGCGTTCCGCGCGTTCCGCAACTTCGATGGGAACGGGGGGAGGTTCCTGGACCGGTCGATCCCGGCGACCGCGGCGTACGAGCTGTCGACGGCGTTCGCGTCGAGGTCGGAGTCCGGCGACCACCTGGTGCTGGTGCTGCTGAACGAGGACCCGAGCGGGCCGTTGCTGGCGCAGCTGGATCTGGCGAGCTGCGGGACGGTGGTGCAGTCGAAGGCGTACGCGTACGCGGGTGGGGCGGAGGGGTTCGTGCCGGCGGAGTCGGATCCGCACGGGAACGTGAAGGAGCTGGACCAGCGGCTGGAGACGTACTCGATGACCGTGCTGGACCTGAAGATGCAGCCCATCCCGCGCGGCGAGGCGACGAAGAAACCGTAGGCTTCTACGGGGTGTCGAAGCCGTTCAGCGTGAACCACGCCGGCACGGCGCGCTCTCCGGGAGCGGCGGCGTACGTCCAGACGGCGCCGTCCTCCGAGGCGAAGCCGTGGTCGCGGTACATGTCCTTGCAGGGCGCGTTGTGCTCCGTCGGCTTGAACCAGCCCCGCATCTTCGGCCCGCCGAGCTTCGCTTTGGCCCAGCGCTTCAGGTAGTCCAGCACCAGCGTCTCCACGCCGAAGCCGAACACGCGGCAGCTGAGCACGAAGATGGGGACGTCCACGGAGCCCTCGCCCAGCTCCGCCACCACCGCGCAGACGGTCCCCATCGAGCCGAACTTGTCGTCGACCTGGATGGTGAAGACCCGGTGGCGGGGAGACTGCAGCCACTCCTCGACCTGTCGGATGGTGGTGCGCGACGCGCAGAGGTTCCACTGGTTGGTGCGGTTGATCAGCTCGGCGATCCGCTTCACCGAGCCCTTGTCGGCGACCTTGAGGAACGCCTTGAGGCCCAGCCGCCCGAACATCGCGGCGGTGTCCTCCGCCTCGGCCGGCGACAGCGCCGCCTCGCGCTTCTCCCGCTGCTGGTACATCGCGGTGCGGTCGAACTCCTGCTCGTCGTCGAGGAGCCGCTCCCAGGACGCGAACACCCGCCAGGTGCGCGCGTCGCACGGGTCGGCGACGTGCATCTGCGGCCAGCGCGCCTTCACCATCTCGCGCTCGTCGGTGCGGTCGTCGATGAACACGCCGTCCTTCGGCTTGATGTTGAGGTCCTGGTAGATGCGCGCGATGCCCTGGACCTTCGGCGCCCAGCTGATCTCCGAGGCGACGAAGCTGGAGGCGTCCAGCGTCCCGCCCTCCCAGGTGACGCGCGCGGGGTCGTTCTTGGACGCGACGGCGAGCACCACGCCCTTGTCCTTCAGCTTGCGGAGGATCCCCTGGCGGTCGTGGTGGTGCTTCACGCCCAGCCCCTCGCCGATCACGCCGTCCCACAGCGTGTTGTCGAGGTCGGCGACGACGATCTTCTTGGTGGTGAGCGCCGCGGCCGCCACCTGCTCGGCGATGAGCGGCGCCAGCTTCCGGGCGAAGGCCGTGGGGTGCAGCGCGTGCTCCGCGATGTAGTAGGCGCCCAGGGCGAGCGCCTCCCCCTCGTCGGCGCAGAGCGCCGCCTCGTCGACGATGAAGAGGTGCCGGTGCGCCTGGGCGTTCTTCCGCTCCACGTACTCGGCGAGGGCGGCGTTGACCTTCGCCTTGGCGCGCGAGCGGGTCCTGGAGGTGAGCGTCGCCTTCACGAACCTTCGCGCCGCGGTGGTGCCGCGCTGGACCGTCGAGGCGTTGTTGATGAAGACCGGCCCTTCGAACGCGTTGGCGAGCACGTCGAGGGTGGCCTGGGTGGCCGAGAGGCTCTGCTTCACCAGCTCGTCGATCTGCGGGTCGGTCGCGCGCGCGTGCGAGAGCTCGAGGAGCAGCGCGTAGTCGGGGTTGAACGCGTACGTGAAGGGGCTGAAGAAGATCGCCTGGTACTTGCGCGGGTCGATGGACTGCAGCTGCCGGCGCTGCTCGACCGGGTTCTTGGAGACGATGTGCTCGGCGACGAGCCGGAGGCCGTCCTTCAGGCACTCCGAAGCCAGGAAGAGGGCGGTCTCCTCGTACAGGCAGTCGCCGAGGAAGAGGACCTTCACCTCCTTCAAGGTCCCGGCGACCGCGCCCAGCTCTGAGTGCGTCTTTTCGAGCAGCGCCTGGAGCCGGGTCCAGTCGGAGTCGGAGAGCGCGCCTGCCTGGTCGACCGCGCCCAGCATCCGCGCCGTCTTCTTCGACCACTCCTCGGGCGTCGCCGGCGGGTCGCCCGCGGTGAGGCAGACCGCGCGGTAGAGCTCGACGTACGCGTCGTCGCCCCGGCGCAGCCAGTGCTGGAGGAAGTCGACGCCGGGATCGCTGCCGTAGGCGGACAGCGGGGAGACGTACTCGCCCTCGGCGGCGTGGGTGCTGGATCCGTCGCCCTCCGCTTGCGAGTTGTTTCGCTGGCGAAGCTGCGCGGCGACCCGCCGGGCCTTGGCGCGCCACGCCGAGAGGCCTTGCTTGCGGCGCCAGGCGCCCTGGGGGAGCGCGTCCACCAGCGCGCGCGTCAGCACGTCGTAGCCGCGGACGGAGAGGTGGAGGCCGTCGCGCGAATAGGGGAGCGCGAGCTGGCCGGAGGCGTTCTGGAGGTACGCGTGCGCGTCGACGTAGCCGGCGCCGAGGCGCGCCGCGAGCGCCGCCAGCCCCGCGTTCATTTCCAGGATGGCCGCGTTGAGGTTCTCGCGCGGCGGCCGCGTCGGGAACAGCGAGACGCAGGTCAGGGGCGCTTGCGGGTAGATGCGCTTCAGCGATTCGAGCAGCGCTTCGTACGTTTGGAGGTGCACCGGCACCTGCGCCGGAGCGTCGTTGACGTCGTTGATGCCCGCGAGGATGACGATTCGTTCGGGGCGAGGGGCGAGCAGGTCGGGCGACAGCCGCGAGAGGATGTCCACGCCGTGGTACTGGAGGTGGTCGGAGGCGATGCCCCGGTTGACGAAGTCGAGCGGCCCCCGGTACGCCTCGACCATCGAATCGCCCAGGAAGACGACGTGCGCCGCGTCCCGCAAGCTCGCGCTTTCGCGAAGGAAAAGCTGGGTGCGCTGCTGGTAGTGCTGGAGGAGAGCTGGATCGACGTTCGACTGCGGGTGCTGCTCGGCGGAGACCGTCGCACCCTCGAGACGCTCGCCGACTGCAGCGTCCCCGCTGGGAGTGGGCATGGCCGTACTCTGGAGCACCGCTCCCCGCGAGATCAACGAATCGTGGGGATGGGTACGCGCACGCATGGTGGGCGGTCAGTCGGGCGCGGGAGGCGCACCCCTGCGCACACTTCGCGATCCGGAGGATGGGTCCATGAAGAAGCCGTAACCTCCGGCCCATGAGAGCTTGGGCGGCCTGGTCAGTCACCTTCCTGTGCGCGTGCTCGGCGGTAGGGACGGCGACAACGCCGAAGACGGTATCGAATCCGGCGTCCGCCCACGTCGTTCAGGCTACGTGGCCGGACGAAGCAGTGCGGATGGTGAAGGGCAGCGTGGTGGACTTGGACGCCTTCGAGGGGCTGCTCGTGCACGCCGGGCTGGATGCCATGGACCAATTGCCCCCACGTGACCGGTCACTGGACCGAGAGGGCGCGACCCGCTTGATGGCGTTGCTGCTCGACAAGCCGCTGACGCTGCGCAGCTATCCGCCCCGGATGGGGACATGCTTCCTGTTGAGGGAGGTACTGCAGACCGGACCGGCATCGCGGGAGGAACTCAACCGCCGAGTCGGCCGCTTCCGCCAGGTCGCCGTGCTGAGACCGGACGGATATCTCGCTTGGGTGCTCAGCGGGAATACCCAGCAGAGAGCGGGTCCTGGCCAGGTCGAGCTCAAGGACGGAGCCTTCAAGGCGAATGGGTTCGTGCTGGGGCAGTTCTACAGCGGGCGCCGCGGGGCCTACCGCTCGGTTGACGCACAGATGGAACCTCTCCGGGACAGCGTCATCCTGAGCGAGGTGTACGACGACAGCGACCTGTTCGGCAGGGCGATGGACGGTGCCGGGGAGGCGTTCTTCGCCTTGGCGATGGCCATCGGGAAGTTCTTCTCGCGGCCGCTGGATGGCATCGCCGAACTGAGGAACCTGCCTGCAGGCGTGGGCGCTCTCATCACCTCGTCGCCCGAATACTTGGAGCGCTTCAAGCTGATGACCGCCGGGGAGCAGATTCAGGCGGTCTCCAGGCTCACCACCACGCTCCTCACAATGTTCGCGGGTGGTAGTGCCGTATCCGCCAGCGTGACGCGCGGACTGGGTAGCATGGAGGTCGCGGGGCTCTCTCTGTCCGCCCAGGGCACGCTGATGCTGGGGCAGGTGGTCGTTCCGGCAGGCGCGGCCGCAACGGTGCTCACGGCAGGGGCGGGCGCTTCCATCGTCCTTCAGTCCACGGCAGCACCAAGTCCACCTGCCGAAATGGGCGGTGCAAAGGAGCTAAGCAAGGAGGCGCAGAGAGCTATCCGTTCGCTGGAGAAGAGGATCGCCGAGCATGAGGAGAAGCTCGCCGACTTCAAGGCAAACCCAACCGTCAGACCGGGGATGGAGGGCCAGCCCAAGGAGGTCATAGAGGCCGCCCAGCAATCGCGTATCAGGCACCTCGAAAGGGAGATCCAGACGTTCAAAGAGAACATCAAGAAGCTTCAAGGAGGCGAGTGACATGGCAGCGCGCAGCCTGAGCCTCGAAGGGAACCGGAAGCTCACCATCGCCTCGGTAGGAACACCCGCCGACCATTCGATCCAGCCACCTTTCGTGACGCTTCTGCCGGCCTACAGCGCACCGGAGCGGCAACAAGCAGAGGCGTTGACCAAGGAGTTGATCAACCTGGGGTGCGTAGAGTTCTGCTGCGTTGGGCCCGAAGCTGAACTGCTCCACGACGCGCTCGACGAGATCATTGAGACCGAGGGGGCGCTGGAAGTGGTGACCTCATGGATTGGGGATCCCGCCGAGGCCAGCGAGTACTTCTTGCACGCTTCCGCTGGGGGACGAGCCAACTTGCTCGCCCTGATTCACTCCCATCCGGAACTTCGGACCTTGCTGGAAGAGGAAGCACGACATAATGGCCACCTCAAGCCCTCTACCTGACAGGAACCCAGGCCAAGGCAGAGGGTCTCTTCTGGTGAAGTAGCGAATCCGAACTTGCCTGGCGAGGACGTGCTGGATGCCTACGAGGAATGGCTCGAGTCAGGCAAGTCGGAGGTGAGTGATGTACACGATTGCCCGGTTCCTGGTGGATCGAAAGCACCTCGACGAGCTACATGCGATTGGTGGAAGGATGAATATCGTCCAGCCAGGGATTTATAGCGGCCTACGCTCTCGCCGTGATGGCATGGCCGTTGACGTTGCACGGGGCGGATCGTGGCACAATCACTCTCAGTCTATCGTCTCATTCGTTCGTAAATTCAAAGAGCCAATACAATCTGCCCGAGCGCTCGGCGCAGACGTCACGATCGACGTCGCCATAGAGCCGGAGGACCTGATGCGAGTCCCACTCGTGCTTCGTCAAGACCCGGCACTGATGCAAGAGGCAATCAACGAGGGAATCGCGCTGGAGGTATCCGTCTATGCCTCAGGCAGCTCGCATTGAGCCCCTGCACACGTGCTCCGTGGCCTTTGAAAACGAGGTGACGCCGATGTCCGCCTGTCGCGATTACCTGTTCGACCTCGGAATGGGACTCAAGCAACTCGCACAACAGGCGCGTCGTGAGCGAGATGCTGCGCCCCAAGGAAGCCGGGATCGTCTCTTCAACGAGGGACGACTCCTCGCGCTCCACCGCGTCGTGTCCCTGATGCAGCAGCAGGCAGAAGGACTCGGCATTCCCCTCACTGACCTTCAACTCGACGATCTCGTTCCAGACCGTGATCTCACCTGACCGGCGAAATCGTGACGAGCAACATGGCCGTCCATTGCTGCGATCGGATGCGCCTCGAACTCCGCAAGAGCGTCCCTTCTTCTCGAGGTGACCGGCCGCCCGATGCCCTTGTCGCCTACCTGCCGAAATTCGACGAGTACGGCCTCGTCGTTCACGACGGAGGCTCATCCATGGTGCAGATCCAGTTCTGTCCATGGTGTGGGACGCGGCTACCAGAGTCGCGACGCGACTAGTGGTTCGAGACGCTCCGGAATAGAGGCGTCGATCCCCTGTCCGACCCCGTCCCGTCTGAGTTCCAGAGCGATGCTTGGTATCGAAAAAACTGAGAAAGAGCTGCTTCG
>Ga0268264_10005958_pt1 | contig 10316 bp, 6 predicted proteins | sample KBSSwiS32_FD_190357 | JGI IMG/M metagenome (GOLD analysis project Ga0268264, IMG submission 190357) | Switchgrass rhizosphere microbial communities from Kellogg Biological Station, Michigan, USA - KBS Switchgrass S3-2 (SPAdes) (version 2) | ecosystem: Host-associated > Plants > Roots >... | reverse complement strand
GCTGTCGTGCGGAGGTGTTTCCAGCGGCATCTATCCCACCGATTCGGCCAGCCAGGTGCACTACCTGTGCGACGACTCGCGCACCGCGGTGCTGTTCGTCGAAGACGACGAGCAGCTCGACAAGGCCCTGCAGGCCAGTGGCCGGCTGCCATTGCTGCGTCGCATCGTGGTGTTCGACATGGAAGGGTTGGCCGACTTCGAGCACCCGCTGGTGACCAGCCTCGAGGCACTGCGCGCGCAAGGGCGGCAGCACCTCGCGCAGCATCCCCAGTTGCTGCAGCAGCGCGTCGCCGCGGTGAAGCCCGACGACCTGGCGATCCTGGTCTACACCTCGGGCACCACGGGCAAGCCCAAGGGCGCGATGCACCTGCACGGCGGCCTCACGTTCTGGCTGCGCCAGGTGAACCAGATCGTCGGCCAGGACGAGAACGACGAGCGCATGTGCTTCCTGCCGCTGTGCCACGTGGCCGAGCGCACCGGAGGCGAGTACTTCGGCATGTACACCGGTGGCAAGCTCAACTTCGTCGAGAACCCGGACACGGTGCCCGAGAACGTGCGCGAGATCGCACCCACCGTGTTCACCGCGGTGCCGAGGGTGTGGGAGAAGTTCTATTCGGCGGTGACGATCTCGGTGCGCGAGGCCTCGCCGCTGCAACAGGCCGCGTACCGCTGGGCGCTGGCGGTGGGGCAGCAGGTGGCCGATCGCGTGGTGCAGGGCCAGCCGGTGTCGGCTTGGCTGAAGGGCGTCTTCATGCTGGCGCGCTGGGCTGCGCTGGACAACGTGCGCAAGCTATTGGGTATCCACCGCGCGCGTTTCCTGCTCACCGGCGCGGCGCCGATCTCGCCTGATCTGATCCGCTGGTACCTGGCGCTGGGCGTGCCGATGTTCGAGGTCTGGGGCATGACCGAGACCGCGGGGCTGTCGACCTCGATGCAGGGCTACCGCATCAAGCCGGGGTCGATCGGCAAGGCGGCGCCGTTCAACGAGGTACGCCTCGACGAGGCGACCGGCGAGATCCTGGTGCGCGGCAAGAACGTGTTCGCCGGCTACCTGAACCAGCCCGAGAAGACCGCCGAGACGATCGACCCCGAGGGCTGGTTGCACACCGGGGACGTCGGCACAGTCGACGCCGACGGGTACTTCCGCATCACCGACCGCATGAAGGACATCATCATCACCGCCGGGGGCAAGAACGTCACGCCCAGCGAGTGGGAGAACGAGCTCAAGTTCAGCCCGTACGTCACCGACGCGGTGGTGATCGGCGACAAGCGGCCGTATCTGAGTGCGCTGGTGATGATCGATCAGGAGAACGTCGAGCGCTTCGCGCAGGAGCGCGACATTCCGTTCTCGAACTACGCGAGCCTGACGCGCGCCCCGGAGATCCGCGCGCTGATCGACGGCGAGATCGACAAGGTGAACAGGAAATTCGCGCGCGTCGAGCAGATCAAGCGTTTCCACCTGCTCGAGACGCAGCTGACGGCGGAGGACGAGGAGCTGACGCCGACGATGAAGCTCAAGCGCAAGCTGGTGCACGCCAAGTACGCGCCGCAGATCGAAGCCATGTACCAATGAACCCAGGAGACACCATGAAATCGCTCGTCGTCGCATTGGCCGCCACCGCGCTGGCCGCCACCTCAGCCTTCGCGCAGCAGCAGGGCGTGACCAAGGACGAGATCGTGATCGGCACGATCCAGGATCTGTCGGGCCCGATCGCCGCGTTCGGCAAGCAGACGCGCGGTGGCATGGTGCTGCGGGTGGACGAGATCAACGAGCAGGGCGGCATCAACGGCCGCAAGCTCAAGCTGCTGGTCGAGGATGCGGCCTACGACCCGAAGCGCGCGGTGCTGGCGGCACAGAAGCTCGTCAACCAGGACAAGATCTTCATGATGCTGGCGCACATCGGCACCGCGCCCAACCTGGCGGCGATGCCGGTTCAGTTCGAGAAGAACATCATCAACTTCATGCCGGTGACGGCCGCGCGCGAGATGTATGAGCCGTTCCATCGCCTGAAGTACTCGTTCGCGGTGCCGTACTACGACCAGATCCGCGTGATGCTGCCGCGGCTGGTGAAGGAAAAGAGCGCCAAGAAGGTCTGCACGATCTACCAGGACGACGAGTTCGGCCTCGAGGTGATGCGCGGCGCCGAGGCGGGCCTGAAGGCGATCAGCATGGAGCTCGCCGAAAAGACCACCTACAAGCGCGGCGCCACCGACTTCTCGTCGCAGGTGGCCAGGATGAAGGCGAGCAACTGCGACCTGGTGGTGCTGGGCACCATCATCCGCGAGACGATCGGCACCATCGGCGAGGCACGCAAGACCGGCTTCAACCCGATCTTTCTCGGCTCGAGCGCGGCCTACACCGACCTGATCCACAAGCTCGGCGGCCCGGCGATGAACGGCCTGTACGCCAGCATGGGCGCACAGCATCCGTACCTCGATGAAGCGTCGCAGCCGATCCGCTTCTGGGCCAACAAGTACAAGACCAAGTTCAACGAGGACCCCACAGTGTTCTCGGCCTACGGCTACCTCATCGTCGACGCGTTCGCGCGCGCCGCCGCCAAGGCCGGTGCGAGCCTGACCACCGACAGCTTCATCAAGGCGATGGACACGATGGTGATTCCGCAGGACATGTTCGGCAGCGCCGAGGCCACCTACGGACCCAAGAAGCGATTGGGGCAGCGATGCCTCGCGGCTGTCGCAGATCGTCGATGGCAAGTGGAAGGTGATCTCCGACTACGCGACGCCGTGATTGCACCGCGCTGAGCGTCACGGGCCGCCGATCGGCGGCCCGTTCGTTTTGCAGCGCGGGCACTGCCGATAATCCGCGCATGCAAGGCGATGCGCAATGGTTGCAGGTGGAGTCTCTCGACCTCGAAGGTCAGGGTGTCGCGCACCGGAGCGACGGCAAGGTGGTGTTCATCGAAGGCGCGCTGCCCGGCGAGCGCGTGCAGGTGTCGGTGTCGCGCCGCAAGAATCAGTGGGAGCAGGGCACGCTGTCGGCGCTGCAGCGCGAGAGCTCGCAGCGGGTGGTGCCGGGCTGCCCGCACTTCGGTCTGCACGCGCAGGCCTGCGGCGGCTGCAAGATGCAGCACCTGCAGCCGGCCGCGCAGGTGGCCGCCAAGCAGCGCGTGCTCGAAGACAACCTGCGCCACCTGGCCAAGGTGGTGCCGCAGCAGGTGATGCGGCCCATCCAGGGCCCGGCGTGGGGCTACCGGCTTCGTGCCCGCCTGTCGGTGCGTCACGTCGCGAAGAAGGGCACCGTGCTGGTGGGCTTTCACGAGCGCAAGTCGCGCTACGTGGCCGACATGACGCAGTGCCCGGTGCTGCCGGCGCGCGTCAGCGCGCTGCTGCCAGCGCTGCGCGAGCTGATCGGCTCGATGGCAGCGCGCGATCGGGTGCCGCAGATCGAGCTCGCGATGGGCGACTCGGTATGCGCGCTGGTGTTGCGCCATCTGGACCCGCTGTCAGACGCGGACCTGTCGCGCCTGCGGCGCTTCGGCGCCGCGCAGCAGGTGCAATGGTGGTTGCAACCCGCCGGCCCGGACAGTGCGACGCCGCTCGACGATGGCGGGCAGGCGCTGAGCTACCGGCTACCGGAGTTCGATCTCACGCTGCTGTTTCGGCCCACCGACTTCACGCAGGTGAACCTGGCGATCAACCGCGTGCTGGTGGCGCGTGCGGTGCGGCTGCTCGACCCGCAGCGCGACGAGCGCGTCATCGACTGGTTCTGCGGGCTCGGCAACTTCACGCTGGCGCTGGCACGCCGCGCGGCGTCGGTTCTCGGCATCGAAGGCAGCGAGGCGCTGGTGCAGCGCGCGCGCAGCAACGCACTGCTCAACGGGCTCGATGGGCGCGCAACGTTCGCCATCCGCAACCTGTTCGAGCTGTCTGCTGCCGACTTGTCGGCATTGCCGCCGGCGCAACGCTGGCTGATCGATCCGCCACGCGAGGGTGCGTTCGGGCTCGTCAAGGCGCTGGCCGATCTGGCGCAGGGCGCGGTGCCGTCGTGGCAGCCGCCGCAGCGCATCGTCTACGTCAGCTGCAATCCGGCCACCCTGGCGCGCGACGCCGGGCTGCTGGTGCACCAAGCCGGCTACGTGTGCGCGGCGGCCGGCGTGGTCGACATGTTCCCGCACACCGCACACGTCGAAAGCATCGCGGTGTTCGACCGGCGATGAAAAGAACAAGGCCCCGCACAGCGGGGCCTTGTTGAGATCGGCGAACCGACGCCCGATTACTCGCGATCGCCGCCGAAGATACCCAGCAGCATCAGCAGGCTCTGGAACACGTTGTAGATGTCCAGGTAGATCGCCAGCGTGGCCGACACGTAGTTGGTCTCGCCGCCGTCGATCACGCGCTTGATGTCGTACAGCATGAACGCCGAGAACACCGCCAGGCACAGCACCAGCATCGTCAGCATCAGCGCCGACGACTGCAGGAAGAAGTTGACGATGCCCGCGACGAACACGATCAGCGCACCCACCAACAGGAATTTGCCCATGCCGGAGAGGTCGCGCTTGATCATCGTCGACAGCGACGCCATCGCGAAGAACACCACCGCGGTGCCGCCGAACGCCGTCATCACCAGCGTCGAGCCGTTCTTCATGCCGAGGATGAAGGCCAGCAGCCGCGACAGCATCACGCCCATGAAGAACGTGAAGGCCAGCAGCATGTAGACGCCGGTGGTGGAGTTCTTGGTGCGCTCGATCGCGTAGATCAAGCCGAACGCGCCGACCAGGAAGACGATGAGACTGAGGCCCGGCGTCATTGCTGTGGCGATGCCGGTGCTGACACCGATCCAGGCGCCGAGCACCGTGGGCAGCAGCGACAGGGCCAGCAGCCAGTAGGTGTTGCGCAGCACGCGGTTGCGGTCGACGGCCAGCGCGCCGGAGCCGGCGTAGCCGGGTTGGGTTTGCAGCCTTTGTTCCATGGATCCTCCGAGTTCGATGACGCGGGGATCAGACCCCGCGAGGCCATTCTAAGTTCCTGTTCAGTCAGGCGGGCTATCGCGATTCCCAATCGACCCGCGCCGCGAGGAAAGAACACCTTTGTGCCGGGCGACAGCGGCCACGGCTCGCTTCCCCGTTATGGTGTGCGTCGCGCCCTTGAAAAACCGGAGGAAGCCCCCATGAAAAACAAGCCCTGCCTGACGGCGGCCGACGCGCGCCGCATCGCCGCGGCAGCCGAAGCGGAGGCGCTGGCACACGGTTGGGCCGTGGTGATCGCAGTGGTCGACGACGGCGGCCACCTGTGGTGCCTGCAGCGCCTCGATGGGGCAGCGCCGATCTCGTCGGAGATCGCGCCCGCCAAGGCGCGCACGGCGGCTCTCGGGCGCCGCGAGAGCAAGGCCTACGAAGACCGCATCAACCAGGGCAGGGTGGCATTCCTGAGCGCGCCGATGCACGGCATGCTCGAGGGCGGCGTGCCGATCGTGGTCGACGGCGAATGCGTCGGCGCCGTGGGCGTCAGCGGCGTGCAATCGACCGAGGATGCCCAGATCGCACGCGCCGGCATCGCGGCACTCGGGGCCTGATGGCGTCTTGCTGCGGTGCGGGACCCTGCGCTCGCGTCGGTATAATTCGCTCGCTTCCCACACCCCAAGCGCAGCCTAGCGAAACTCCGTCGACGGTTTCCCCTCGGACTCCGGTCTCTCCACGAGCGGAGCTGGGTGCGCGAATGCCGGAGTTTCCTTCTTGCGACCCGCTTTGCCTCCTGCCCTGCTTGCGCTCGCGGACGGCACCGTCTTCATCGGCCACTCGATCGGCGCAACCGGCGTCACGCTGGGCGAGGTGGTGTTCAACACGGCGCTGACCGGTTACCAGGAGATCCTGACCGACCCGAGCTACTGCCAACAGATCGTCACGCTGACGTATCCGCACATCGGCAACTACGGCATCAATGCCGAAGACGTCGAAGCGACCCGCGTGCACGCGGCGGGCCTGGTGATCAAGGACCTGCCCGTGCGCGCGTCGAACTTCCGCCAGACGATGACGCTCGCGCAGTACCTGCAACGCGAGAACGTGGTGGCGATCGCCGGCATCGACACGCGCCGGCTGACGCGCACGCTGCGCTCCGGCGGCGCGCAAAACGGCAGCATCGTCGGCTTCGCCGCGGGCGCGCGGATCGAGCCGAGCGATGTCGAGCAGGCGATCGCGCGCGCACGCCACGCGCCCAGCATGGCGGGGCAAGACCTCGCGAAGGTGGTGTCGGCCACGCAGCCCTACGCCTGGCAGGAAGCCGAATGGCAGCTCGGCAGCGGCTACAGCGCACCGCCACCGGCGCGTTTTCACGTCGTGGCCTACGACTACGGCGTCAAGCGCAACATCCTGCGCATGCTGGCAAGCCGCGGCTGCCGCGTCACCGTGGTCCCGGCACAGACCCCTGCGGTCGACGCGCTGGCGCTGCGGCCCGACGGCATCTTCCTCAGCAACGGCCCGGGCGACCCCGAACCATGCGACTACGCGATCGCCGCCACGAGCTCGCTGATCGACAAGGGCCTGCCGACCTTCGGCATCTGCCTCGGCCACCAGATCCTCGCGCTGGCCTCCGGCGCCAAGACCTTCAAGATGAAGTTCGGCCACCACGGTGCCAACCATCCGGTGAAAGACCTCGACAGCGGGCGCGTGTCGATCACGAGCCAGAACCACGGCTTCGCGGTCGACGAGAAAACGCTGCCGCCGACGCTTCGGCCGACCCACGTGTCGCTGTTCGACGGCACGCTGCAGGGGCTGGCGCGGACCGACAAGCCGGCGTTCTGCTTCCAGGGCCATCCGGAGGCGTCGCCCGGGCCGCACGACATCGGCTACTTGTTCGACCGCTTCGTGCAACTCATGGAGGCCCGCTGAGATGCCGAAGCGCACCGATCTGAAGAGCATCCTGATCATCGGCGCAGGCCCGATCGTGATCGGGCAGGCCTGCGAGTTCGACTACTCGGGCGCGCAGGCGTGCAAGGCGCTGCGGCAGGAGGGCTACAAGGTCATCCTGGTCAACAGCAACCCTGCGACCATCATGACCGACCCGGAGATGGCCGATGTGACCTACATCGAGCCCATCACCTGGACGATGGTCGAGAAGATCATCGCCAAGGAACGGCCCGACGCCATCCTGCCGACGATGGGCGGACAGACCGCGCTCAACTGCGCGCTCGATCTGCATCGCCACGGCGTGCTCGCCAAGCATGGGGTCGAGATGATCGGTGCCAACGAGCGCGCGATCGAGAAGGCCGAAGACCGCCTGAAGTTCAAGGACGCGATGACGTCGATCGGGCTCGACTCGGCCAAGAGCGGCATCGCGCACTCGTGGGACGAGGCGCAGGCGGTGCAGAAGCAGATCGCGGCGCTGACCGGCGGCCCCGGCTTTCCAGTGGTGATCCGCCCGAGCTTCACGCTCGGTGGCACCGGCGGGGGCATCGCGTACAACCCGGGGGAGTTCGAAGAGATCTGCAAGCGCGGCCTCGACCTGTCGCCGACCAACGAACTCCTGATCGAGGAGTCGCTGATCGGTTGGAAAGAGTTCGAGATGGAGGTGGTGCGCGACAAGGCGGACAACTGCATCATCGTCTGCTCGATCGAGAACCTGGATCCGATGGGCATTCACACGGGCGACTCGATCACCGTGGCACCCGCGCAGACGCTGACCGACAAGGAATACCAGCTGATGCGCAACGCGTCGATCGCCATCCTGCGCGAGATCGGCGTCGACACCGGCGGCTCCAACGTGCAGTTTGCGATCCATCCGGGCAACGGCCGGATGATCGTGATCGAGATGAACCCGCGCGTCAGCCGCAGCTCGGCGCTGGCGTCCAAGGCCACCGGTTTCCCGATCGCCAAGATCGCCGCCAAGCTGGCCGTGGGCTACACGCTCGACGAATTGCGCAACGACATCACGGGCGGCGCCACGCCTGCCAGCTTCGAGCCGAGCATCGACTACGTCGTCACCAAGATCCCCCGCTTCGCGTTCGAGAAGTTCCGCGAGGCCGATCCGCACCTGACCACGCAGATGAAGAGCGTCGGCGAAGTGATGGCCATCGGGCGCACGTTCCAGGAGAGTTTTCAGAAGGCGCTGCGCGGCCTGGAGACCGGCATTGACGGTTTGGCGGAGCGCAACGAGGTGCACGAGGGCGACCGCGAGCAGATCGTCGAGGCGATCGGCAACGCGGGCCCCGAGCGCATCCTCTTCGTGGCCGACGCCTTCCGGCACGGCCTGCGGCTCGAGGAGGTCCACGACGAGACCGCGATCGATCCGTGGTTCCTGGCGCAGATCGAGCAGATTGTCGACACCGAGCGCCAGCTCCAAGGATGCGCGCTGGCCAGCCTGTCGGCCACCGAGCTGCGGCATCTGAAGCAGATGGGCTTCTCCGACCGGCGTCTGGCCAAGCTGCTCGGCGCCAAGCAGCACGACGTTCGCAAGGCGCGCCACGCGCTGGGCGTGCGTCCGGTCTACAAGCGGGTCGACACCTGCGCCGCCGAATTTGCGACGCAGACCGCCTACATGTACAGCACCTACGACGAGGAATGCGAGGCCGAGCCGACTGCGCGCCGCAAGATCATGGTGCTGGGCGGCGGGCCCAACCGGATCGGCCAGGGCATCGAGTTCGACTACTGCTGCGTCCACGCGGCGCTGGCGATGCGTGAGGACGGCTACGAGACCATCATGGTCAACTGCAACCCGGAGACGGTGTCGACCGACTACGACACCAGCGACCGGCTGTACTTCGAGCCGGTGACCTTGGAGGACGTGCTCGAGATCGTCGACAAGGAAAAGCCCGCCGGCGTGATCGTGCAGTTCGGCGGCCAGACCCCGCTGAAGCTCGCACTCGAGCTCGAGCGTGCCGGCGTGCCGATCGTGGGCACCTCGCCCGATTCGATCGACATGGCCGAAGATCGCGAGCGCTTCCAGCAGCTTCTGCAGACGCTGCACCTGAAGCAGCCGCCGAATCGCACGGCGCGCACCGAAGAGGCGGCGCTGGAGTTGGCGCACGAGATCGGCTACCCGCTGGTGGTGCGGCCGAGCTACGTGCTGGGCGGTCGGGCGATGGAGATCGTGCACGGCGACAACGACCTGCAACGCTACATGCGCGAGGCGGTGCGCGTCAGCGAGAAGTCACCGGTGCTGCTCGACCGCTTCCTCGACGATGCGATCGAGGTCGATGTCGATGCCGTCAGCGACGGCTCCGAGGTGATGATAGGCGGCATCATGGAGCACGTCGAACAGGCCGGCGTGCACTCGGGCGACTCGGCGTGCTCGCTGCCGCCGTATTCGCTGCCGGCCGCGCTGCAGGACGAGTTGCGCCGCCAGACCACGCTGATGGCCAAGGCCTTGAAAGTGGTGGGCCTGATGAACGTGCAGTTCGCGATCCAGGGCGAGGTCAGCAGCCCCGGCGAGGCGGTGGTCTACGTGCTCGAAGTGAACCCGCGCGCGTCGCGCACGGTGCCGTTCGTCAGCAAGGCCACCGGGCAGCCGCTGGCCAAGATCGCGGCGCGCTGCATGGCGGGTCAGCGGTTGAGCGACCAGCGTGGCCCGAACGGAGGAGCCCTGGGCGAGGTGATCCCGCCGTACTACAGCATCAAGGAAGCGGTGTTCCCGTTCAACAAGTTCCCCGGCGTCGATCCGATCCTTGGCCCCGAGATGCGCTCCACCGGCGAGGTGATGGGGGTGGGCCGCAGCTTCGGCGAGGCGATGCTGAAGAGCCAGCTCGGTGCCGGCTCGCGTCTGCCCGACAAGGGCACCGTGGTGATCAGCGTCAAGAACAGCGACAAGGACCGCGCGGTCAAAGTGGCCGGCGAACTGGTCGATCTGGGCTTCCAGATCGCTGCCACCAAGGGCACCGCAGCGGCGATCGCGGCCGCCGGCATCGCGGTGACGGTCGTCAACAAGGTCAAGGACGGCAGACCACACATCGCCGACAAGGTCAAGGCCGGCGAGATTCACCTGGTGTACACGACGGTCGACGAAACGCGCACCGCGATCGCCGATTCGCGCCACATTCGCACCGCGGCCATCGCCAACCGGGTGACCTACTACACCACGATGGCGGGCTGCGAGGCGGCCACCGAGGCGCTGAAGCACCAGGACGACCTCACCGTCACGTCGCTGCAGGAACTGCACGCCGAACTGCAATAAACTGGACCGCGAGCGGCGCGCCGAACGGTGCGTCGTCCGCGTTGACGCGCCTCAGGCGCGTTTTTCTGTTTGCGAGGATCGACCAGCGATGGCCACCATCCCTTTGACGCGCCGCGGCGCCGAACTGCTGCGCAGCGAGCTGCAACGGCTGAAGACCGTGGACCGCCATGCCGTGATCCAGGCACTTTCGGAGG